>Ga0070671_100002243_pt1 | contig 14919 bp, 16 predicted proteins | sample KBSS73metaG_FD_65341 | JGI IMG/M metagenome (GOLD analysis project Ga0070671, IMG submission 65341) | Switchgrass rhizosphere microbial communities from Kellogg Biological Station, Michigan, USA - KBS S7-3 metaG | ecosystem: Host-associated > Plants > Roots > Rhizosphere > Soil ...
GGTTTCGATGTTCGACTGGGGCTTCACCCGCTCCGACGTCACCTACGACGTCGTCAGCGCCTGGAAGGGCGCGTTCTTCCGCCTCGACGACCATCTCGACCGGTTCTTCGCCAGCCTCGACAAGCTGCGCATGAAGATCCCCTTCAGCCGCGCCGAGGTGCGGCAGATCCTGCACGGCTGCGTTCGTGCCGGCGACCTCGACGACGCCTATGTCGCGATGGTCTGCACCCGCGGCGTGCCGCCGCGCGGCGCCCGCGATCCGCGCCTGGCGACCAATCGCTTCTATGCCTACGCGCTGCCCTTCGTCTGGATCGCCCCGCCCGAGAAGCAGGCGCAGGGCATCGACCTGCACGTCAGCCAGCGGATCCGGATCGCGCCCGAGTCGGTCGATCCGACGATCAAGAACTACCACTGGATGGACCTCGTGCTCTCGATGTTCGACGCCTACGACCGCGGCGCCGACACCAGCTGCGTCGTCGATGCCCAGGGCAACGTCGCCGAAGGCCCGGGCTTCAACGTCTTCATGGTCAAGGACGGCGTGGTTCGCACCGCCGATCGCGGCGTGCTCGAGGGCATCTCGCGCAAGACCGTGATCGAGCTGTGCGGCACGCTCGCCATCCCGCTGCGGATCGGGCCGGTGCCGGCGGCGGAGCTCGCGGCCGCCGACGAGGTCTTCCTCAGCTCCACCGGCGGCGGCGTGCTGCCGATCGCCAAGGTCGACGGCCGGCCGCTCGCCGCCTGGCCGGGGCCGGTGACCCAGCGCCTGCGCGACGCCTACTGGGCGCTGCACGCCGATCCGCGCCACGCCGATCCGATCGAGCGCTGAGCGCCGCCGCCCGGCCGCCGGGCCACCGGCGTCGCGCGCCGGGATCCGGGTGGCACGGGCTTGCAAACCGGGGCTCGCGCACCACCTGGGATCTTTGACTCGCCCGGCCGCCGCTCGCCATTCGGCGGATTCGCCGTGGCCGGCAGGCGCGTACTTTTCGCCATCGTCCGCTCGAACCGAGTTCACCCATGAACAGCAGCACCGCAGCCGGCCCGGCGCCGGATCTTTCCAACCCGGCATTCGCCGCCCATTCCGATGCCCTCGCGACGCTGGTCGAGCGGGTCGCCGCCAGCACCTTCGCCGTCCGCGGCCGCCGCGGCACCCTGGCGACGGCGGTGATCTGGCAGCCGGGCCTGGTCGTGACCGCCGCGCACGTCTTCCGCCGCGCGCCCGCGGCGATCACCCTGATCGGCGCCGAGGGGCAGAGCGTCGAGGCGACGCTGGTCGGCCTCGACTCGTCGACCGACATCGCCTTGTTCCGCCTCGCCGTGACCGACGCGACGGCCTTCCCGCCGGTCGCCACCGGCGACGCCGCCGGCGTGCGCGCCGGCCAGCTCGTGGTCGCCGTCGGCCGCAGCGGCGAAGGCGATGCGATCGCCAGCTCGGGCATCGTCAATCGCGCTGCGGGCCCGTGGCAGACCTGGCTCGGCGGCAGCCTCGACCGGCTGATCCGGCTCGATGGCGGCGTCTACGAGGGCCTGTCAGGCGCGCCGGTGGCCGATGCCCGCGGCGCGGTGATCGGCCTGGCCACCGCCGCCCTGTCGCGCAGCTACGGCATCGTCGTGCCGACCTCGACCGTCGCCCGGGTGGTCGCGGCCCTGCTCGCCAACGGCCACATCGCCCGGCCCTGGCTCGGCATCGGCGCGCAGCCGGTGCCGGTGGCCGGCGAGACCGAGGCGCAGGCGGCGACGACCGGCCTGCTCATTTCCTCGCTCGCTCCCGGCGGCCCGGCCGAGCGCGCGGGCCTGCTGATCGGCGATATCGTCGTCCGTGCCGCCGGCCAGATCGCGGCCGACCTGCGCGCGCTGCGCGATGCGCTGGCCGCGCACGTCGGCCGGGCGGCGACGCTCTCGATCGTGCGCGGCGGCGTCGCCCGCGAGGTCGAGGTCCAGGTCGGCGAATGGCCGACGGAAAGGCGGTTCTGCTGATGGAAGCGACCATGCATCTGGCGATCGCCTCGCGCTCGCCGCTGATCCGCGCCGGGCTCGCCGCCGGGCTCGGTGCGCGCGAGGGCCTGCTCGTGGTCCTCGCGGCCGAGTCGTTCGCGGCCTTGCGCGCGGCCTCGTTCGGCGGCGCCGAGGTCGCGATCGTCGACTGCGCCGATGCCGCCGAGGGCAGCGATGCGGCCGAGCCGGCGTTCGCCGCCGACGGGCCGCGCATCATCGTCCTCGCCGATCCGGGCGACGAGCGCATCGGCGAATGGCTGATCGATGGCTGCTCCGTGCTCCCCCGCGACGCATCGAGCGAGCAGATCGCAGCCGCGGCCGAGGCCTCGCTCGCGGGCCTGGTGGCAACGCCGCCGGCCTTTGCCGCCGATGCCCTGCGCTACGAGCGGGTCGGCGAGCGGCGCAGCGTGCCGCCGGGCTTCGATGCGCTGACGCCGCGCGAGCGCCAGGTGCTGGTCGAGATGAGCCACGGCCTGGGCAATCGCGAGATCGGCGGCGCGCTCGGCATCTCGGCGCACACCGCCAAGTTCCACGTCGCCCAGATCATCGCCAAGCTCGACGCGCAGTCGCGCGCGCATGCGGTGGCGAAGGCGCTGCGTGCCGGGCTGGTCGACGTCTGAGGCCGCCGGCGGCGCCTATTCGTCGGCGTCGTCGTCTTCGGAGTCGTCGATCGCGAGCGCTTCGATCGAATCGTCGTCGTAGTCGATCGAATCGGCGGAGTCGAGCGCGTCCTTCGAGCGGGCGATCCGGTCGGGTCGGATGTCGGCATCGTCGCGGCCGCGGCCGGGAACGGCCGAGCCTCGCTCGCCGGTCCCCATCGAGTCGCTGTCGCTGTCGGAGCGGACCGGCGTCGCGCCGCCGAGCTGGCCTTCCTCGGCGTCGGTCTTGAGGCGCGACGAGCCCTGGATGTCGCTGCCGCTGTCGGAGGTATCGCTCGGGCCGAGCGATTCGGCGTTGCGGCCCTTGGCCTGCTGAGGCGCCCGATTGCCGCCCATGATGCTGCTCCGTGCCATCGTCTGCGCTCCTGTCTTCGCTCGGTGTGTGGGACGAAGCATGCGGCAACCCCCATGCCCGCGATGCGCGACGGGGGGCCGCCGCTTCGCTAGACTCGGGGGTTCCTTTTCCTGCGGCCTGCGGACCCCTAGACGCGCTCGACCACGAGCGCGATTCCCTGGCCGACGCCGATGCACATGGTGCACAGGGCGTAGCGGCCGCCGCTGCGATGCAGCTGGCTCACGGCGGTCGTCACCAGCCGGGCGCCGCTCGCGCCGAGCGGATGGCCGAGGGCGATCGCGCCGCCGTTCGGATTGACCCGCGGGTCGTCGTCGGCGAGGCCGAGATCGCGCAGCACCGCCAGCCCCTGCGCCGCGAACGCCTCGTTGAGCTCGATCACGTCCATCTGCGCCAGCGCCAGTCCGGTCAGCTCGAGCACCTTGCGCGTCGCCGGCGCCGGGCCCATGCCCATGATGCGCGGCGGCACGCCGGCCGTGGCCATGCCGACGACCCGGGCGCGCGGCACCAGGCCGTGGCGCGCTGCGGCGCGCTCGCTCGCGAGCAGCAGCGCGCAGGCGCCGTCGTTCACGCCCGAGGCGTTGCCGGCGGTGACGCTGCCCTCGGGCCGGACCACGCCCTTGAGCTTGGCCAGCGCCTCGAGGCTGGTGTCGCGCGGATGCTCGTCCTTGGCGACGACGATGGCCTCGCCCTTCTTCTGTGCGATCGTCACCGGCACGATCTCGCCGTCGAAGAAGCCGCTCTTCTGCGCCGCCACCGCCTTCTGCTGCGAGGCCAGCGCCATCCGGTCCTGCGCCTCGCGCTCTATTCCGTAGTCGCCGGCCACGTTCTCGGCCGTCTCGGGCATCGAGTCGACGCCGTACTTCTCCTTCATCAGCCGGTTGACGAAGCGCCAGCCGATGGTGGTGTCGTAGACCGCGTTGCTGCGCGAGAACGCGCTCTCCGCCTTCGGCATGACGAAGGGCGCGCGGCTCATGCTCTCGACGCCGCCGGCGATCATCAGCTCCGCCTCGCCCGCCCTGATGGCGCGGGCGGCGCTGCCGACCGCGTCCATGCCGGAGCCGCAGAGGCGGTTGATGGTCGCGCCGGGGACGTCGATCGGCAGCCCGGCGAGCAGCGCCGCCATCCGGGCGACGTTGCGGTTGTCCTCGCCCGCCTGGTTGGCGCAGCCGTAGAGCACGTCGGCGACGGCCGCCCAATCGACCTTGGCGTTGCGCTCCATCAGGGCCTTGATCGGCAGCGCGCCGAGGTCGTCGGTGCGCACCGAGGCAAGGGCGCCGCCGTAGCGGCCGAAGGGCGTGCGAACCGCGTCGCAGATGTAGGCGTGGGTCGAGTTGCTCATGGGTGGATCTCCTCTTCAGGCGGCGCGGCCGAGCGGCGCGCCAGTGAGTTCTTGCAGCGCGTCGTGGCTCAGGCCCTCGACGATCTCGCGGACGACCAGGCCGGCCGGCGTCACGTCGATCACCGCGAGGTCGGTGTAGATGCGGGCGACGCAGCCGACGCCGGTGAGCGGATAGCTGCAGCGTTCGACGATCTTCCGCTCGCCGCCCTTGGTGGTGTGCTCCATCATCACGTAGGTCTTCTTCGCGCCGATGGCCAAGTCCATCGCCCCGCCGACCGCAGGAATCGCGTCGGCCGCGCCGGTGTGCCAGTTGGCCAGGTCGCCGCTCGCCGACACCTGGAAGGCGCCAAGCACGCAGACATCGAGATGGCCGCCGCGCATCATCGCGAAGCTGTCGGCGTGGTGGAAGAACGAGCCGCCGGGCAGCAGGGTCACCGGCTGCTTGCCGGCGTTGATGAGGTCGTAGTCCTCCTGGCCTTCGGCCGGCGCCGGGCCCATGCCGATGACGCCGTTCTCGCTGTGCAGCACCACCTCGCGCCCCTCGGGCAGATGGTTGGCCACCAGCGTCGGCAGGCCGATGCCGAGGTTGACGACCGCGCCGTCGGGGATGTCGCTGGCGACCCGCATCGCCATCTCGACCCGGCTCCACTTCCTGGTGCTGCTCATGCCGCCCCCTTCGCCGTTGCCGCCGCGCCGCTGAAGCCGCCGGCACTGGTCGCGACCCGGTCGATGCGGACGATGCGCTGGACGAAGATGCCGGGCGTGACCACGGCTTCGGGATCGAGCTCGCCGAGAGCGACGATCCGGTGCACGGTGGCGATCGTCGTCTTCGCTGCCATCGCCATCACCGGGCCGAAGTTGCGCGCCGTCATGCGATAGGTGAGGTTGCCCCAGCGGTCGCCGACTTCGGCCTTGATGAAGGCGTAGTCGCCATGGATCGGCGCTTCGAGCACGTACATGCGGCCGCCGATCTCTCGCGTTTCCTTGCCCTTGGCCAGATCGGTGCCGTAGCCGGTGGGGGTGAAGAAGCCGCCGATGCCGGCACCGGCGGCGCGGATGCGCTCGGCGAGGTTGCCTTGCGGCACCAGCTCGAGCTCGATCTTGCCGGCGCGATAGAGGCCATCGAAGTGGTGGCTGTCGGCCTGGCGCGGGAACGAGCAGATGATCTTCTTCACCCGGCCCGCCGCGAGCAGCGCCGCCAGCCCGGTGTCGCCGTTGCCGGCGTTGTTGTTGACGATCGTCAGATCGCGCGCGCCCTGCTCGAGAAGCGCCCCGACCAGCTCGTTCGGCAGGCCCGCGGTGCCGAAGCCGCCGACCATCACGGTCGCGCCGTCGGGCACGTCGGCCACTGCGGCGGCGAGGCTGGCCACCTCCTTCTGGATCATGGGTCTCCGGGCACGGGCGCCGATGCCGGCGGGGAGCGAATGATGGCATGGGGGCCGCGATTTTCGTCGCGGTCCCGGTGCGCCGAGGCGGCCTGTTGCTATGCCCGCGGCACCCGTGCCGACGCGGCGTGCCGCCCGGCCAACGCCGCGTGGCACGCCGCGACTAGCTCTGCGTCGTCGGCCCGAACGGCGAGCCCCGTGGCGGAGCTCGCCGGACCTGAGCCGGTGTCAGCGGACGCTGCCGCGCCGGAACAGGTTGACGATGGCGAGCAGGATCACCGCGCCCAGCAGCGATACGCCCATGCCGGCGAGGCTGAAGTCGTTCGAGTTGATCGTCCCGGTGCCGAACATCGGTGCCAGCAACCAGCCGCCGAGGAACGCGCCGACGATGCCGACGATGACGTTGAGAATGATGCCTTGCTGGCCGTCGGTTCGCATGATCATGCTTGCCACCCAACCGATGAGGCCGCCGATGATCAGCCAGATGATGAAGTTCATGACGCTCTTCCTTTGCTGCCCGTTGCGTTGAAAAGCGACCCGGCTCGACTCCATCGTGGACTCGCAATCGGACCGACGCTTCGGCCAAACACCGAATCGTGGGTTGTAGGCTAAGCCGCGCCGCAGCGACTGCCAGAGGGCAGCGGCGTGACCCGCTGTGGGCCGCGTCCTACAAGGAAGGGCTCAGGCGACGAAGGCCAGGGCGCCGTCGTAGCAGCCGAGCAACATCGCGATCACGCCGATGTTGACCAGGAGGTGGCGCCGGCCCTGGTCGATGCCGAGGCCGATGCGCACGGCGATGCAGGCCCAGGCCGTGACCAGCAGCAGGGCGCCGGCTTCGCGGATGTCGAGGGCGTGGCCGCTGGCCTGGGCGAAGCCGAGGCCGACCATCCACAGGCCGGTGCCGAGAACGGCCGCGGCGGTGATTTCGTTGAACGTGGCCTTGCGCAGCTCGATGCCGAACAGCTTCATGAACGGGACTTCCTTCCGGGGGCGCGGGCCGAAAGCAAGGCCCGTACCGCAAGGTTATCGAAGGATCGGCGCCGCGAAAGCCCGAGGAAGAGGGCTGTTGCCGACTTTTTCGCAGCTTCAGCCCGCGCGTGTACCGACCCCGAAGATCCGCTTCAAGGCATAGGGCGGCACGACCTCGAGCTGGTCGTAGCGGCAGTCCCGCGGCGACTTGTCGGGCCGCCAGCGAAGAAAGGTGGTGGCGTGGCGAAAGCGGTCGCCCTGGAGGTGGTCGTAGCGCACCTCGCAGACCCGCTCCGGCCGAAGCGGCACCCACGACAGGTCCTTGCCCGCGCTCCAGCGGCTGGTGGCGCCCGGCAGGCGCTGCGCCGGCTCGGCTGGGTCCGCCTCGGCCGGGGCGCGGTCGCCCCACGGATGGCCGGCGCCCGCGTTGCGGCGCAGTGGCGCGAGTTCCTTGGCCAGCTCGCGCCGCCGGGCCATCGTGAACGCGGCGGTGATGCCGACGTGATGCAGCCGGCCGGCGTCGTCGAACAGCCCGAGCAGCAGCGAGCCGACTGCCTCGGGACCGCCCTCGGCGGTGCTCTTGTGCCAGCGCAGGCCGGCGACGACGCAGTCGGCGCTGCGCTGGTGCTTGATTTTCAGCATCGCCCGCTTGCCCGGCTGGTAGGGCGCGGCCAGCGGCTTGGCGATGACGCCGTCGAGTCCCGCGCCCTCGAACTGGCGCAGCCAGCCGGCCGCCACCGCCCGGTCGCGGGTCGCCGGCGTCAGGTGGAGCGGGGGGCTGGCGTCCTCCAGCAGCTGCTCCAGCGCCGCCCGGCGCTCGGCCTGGCTCGCCGCCAGCAGCGACTGGCCGGCCGCGGCCAGGAGGTCGAAGGCGACGAACGAGGCCGGCGTGGCCAGCGCCAGCTTGGCGACGCGCGAGGCCGCCGGGTGCAGCCGCTGCTGCAGGGCGTCGAAGTCGAGCCCGCCGGCGCCGACGACGACGATCTCGCCGTCGACGATGCAACCCGGCGGCAGGCGCTCGGCGAGGGCAGCGTGCAGCTCCGGGAAATAGCGGTCGAGCTCGCGCAGGTCGCGGCTCTGGATCGCGATCTCCCGCCGGGCGCGGCGAAACACCAGGGCGCGAAAGCCGTCCCATTTCGGCTCGAACAGGAAATCACCCTCGGCCGGCAGCGTCTCGGCGACCTTGGCGAGCATCGGTTCGATCGGCGCTGGGGGCAGGGCGTCCAGCCGGGGCGGCGACATCCGCCGCCGAAGGCAATCGGCGCGCCGACGGTCAGGCGGCCGCCGCCTCCGTCGCTGCCGGATGTAGCGTGATTCGCGCCTCGAAGCCGTGCTCGTGGCCGGGCGGCGGCGAGCTCAGGTCAAGACGGCCTCCGTGCTTGTCGACGATGGTGCCGACGATCGACAGGCCGAGACCGTAGCCGGCGGCGTCGCGGGTGTGGCGGACGTGGCGGTGGCGCAGGGTCTCGAGGGTGGCGGCGGGCACGCCCGGCCCGTCGTTGCGCACCACCAGCACGCACGGCGCGACGACTTCGATCCTGACCCGGGCGTCGCCGCCGTAGCGCAGCCCGTTCTCGACGAGGTTGCGCAGCGCGATCGCCAGCGAGTCGACATCGCCGCGCGCCGGCAGGACGCCGCTCTCGGCAATTTCGAGATCGAGCCGCCGGCTGGCCGCCTCCGAGCTCCAGAACTCCTCGGCGACGGTGGCGGCGAGCAGCACCAGGTCGACCGACTGGCGCGCGAACGAACCGGCCGATTCGGCGCGCGAAAGCTGCAGCAGCTTGTCGGCGCGATGGCCGAAGGTCGCGAGCGCGTCGAGTGATGCCTGCACGTCGGCACGCGACAGGCCCTGGTCGAGCGCGGTCTGCAGGCGCAGGCGCACCGCGGCCAGCGGCGTGCGCAGCTCGTGCGCGGCGTTGGCGGCCAGCGAGCGCTCGGTGTCGAGTGCCCGCTCCAGCCGGCCGAGCAGCCGGTTGACGTGCTCGCCCACCGAGCTCAGCTCGGCCGGCAACTGGTCGAGGGCGATCGCCGACAGGTCGCTGCCGCTGCGCCGGGCGATCTCGCCTTCGAGCTCCTGGACCACGCGCAGCTCGCGCCGGGCGATCCGGCGCAGCATCAGCGCCAGGAGAGGCAGCACCGCGAGCAGCGGGATCATGAGGCCGAGCAACGTGCCATTGCGGGCCTCGCGCCGCTCGGCCAGGGGGTCGGCGAGCTGGAGATAGAGCGGCCGGGTCGGATGGACCACGGTAAAGACGCGCCACGGTCCGGTGTCGGCGAAGCCGGCGCGAAGGGGCACCGGGAAGGGCGCCGACGGCGCCTCGCGCGAGCGCATCAGCATCCGCGGCCCGGCGTCCGAAAGCTGAAAGATCACCGGGTCGTCGTCGATGATCGGTTCCCTCGCGAGCAGCGGCAGGCCGGCCGGATCGAGCTTGCCGCCCGCGCTCGCCTGATCGAGGTCGTGCACGGCGATGTCGACCATCCGGTGCGCGCTCTCGATCATCTCGTTGTCGAAGTGCTGGTTGATCTCCCGATCGACGTACCAGGTCGCGCCGACGACGCAGCCCAGCCAGACGCCGCCGACCCAAAGCATCAGGGTGCGCGCCAGCCGGTCGGCCAGACGCGCCGGGCGACCGCGACGGGTCACGTCGCCGGGGCGGAGAAGGCCAGCCGGTAACCGAGGCCGCGCAAGGTCTGGATGTGCTCGCGGCCGAGCTTCCTGCGCAGCCGGCTGACGAAGACCTCGAGCGTGTTGCTGTCGGCCTCGTCGCTGAAGCCGTAGAGGGCATCCTGGAGCGCGTCGCGGGTGTGGATGCGCTCGGGCCGCATCGCCATGACGCGCAGGAGAGCCCACTCCTTCTGCGTCAGCACCACCGGGACGCCGTCGCGCCGCACCATGTCATGGGCGAGATCGATCTGCAGCGAACCGAGCTGCACCACCGCCTCGCCACCTCCGGAACGGCGCTGCACCGCCCGCAGGCGGGCGAGCAGCTCTTCCGGATCGTAGGGCTTGGTGAGGTAGTCGTCGGCGCCGGCGTCGAGACCGCGGATCCGGTCGCTGACCTGGTCGCGCGCGGTCAGGATGATCACCGCCGGCTGCTCGCGCAGGGCGCGCACCGACGGCATCAGCGCCAGGCCGTCGCCGTCCTCGAGATGGAGGTCGAGCAGCACGGCGCTGTACTCGGCGGTGAGCAGGGCGCTCCGCGCCTCGTCGAGGCGGCCGACGACGTCGACCACGAACGCCTTGGCGCGCAGATAGCTGCAGACCGCATCGGCCAGGTCGACATCGTCTTCTACCAATAAGATGCGCAAGCTCGGGCCCCGCTTCGTGAGCAGAAGCCCGAGTCTAGTTTCGCCATTCGGCCCAGGCTGAACGGATTCTGAGCAAACGCTTCAGTACCTCTTAAGCCGCGGTTCATAGGCTCGCCTGATGCCCATCGATCTCCCCGCCACCCCGCCGCTCGCCGAGCCTTCGCCGGCACCGGTGCCGCCGGAGGCAGCGGGCGCCGGGCTGCGGCGCGATCTCCTGATCCTGGGAGCGAGCCTGATGGCGCTGGTCGCCTGGGACCTGCTCGGCCTGGACCTGCCGATCTCGCGTCTGTTCGGCAATGCCGAAGGCTTCGCCCTGCGCGACCAGTGGTTCATCTCCGACGTGCTGCATTCGGGGGCGCGCTATCTGGCCTGGGCGTTCGCGCTGGTCCTGGTGGCTGGGATCTGGCGGCCGCTGCCGTTCGCCCGCGGCCTGACGCGCAGCGAGCGCGTCGCCTGGGTCCTGGCAACGGTCGCCTGCGCCCTCCTGATCCCCTTGCTGAAGCTCGGCAGCCTCACCAGCTGCCCCTGGTCTCTGGCCGAGTTCGGCGGCACCGCAACCTATGTCTCGCACTGGGCGTTCGGCCAGGCCGACGGCGGCCCGGGCCGGTGCTTTCCGGCCGGTCATGCGACCGCCGCGTTCTGCTTCCTGCCCGGCTGGTTCATCCTGCGCCGGGCGGCGCCGGTGGCCGCCCGGCGCTGGCTGATCGCCACGCTTTTCGCCGGTGCGGTGCTGACGATGGTGCAGGTGGTGCGCGGCGCCCACTATGTCAGCCATTCCCTCTGGACCGGCTGGTTCTGCTTGCTGCTTGGCGTGGTGCTGGTGCATGCGATCCGGGGCCGGGGGCCGGGGCGGTGGAAAATCGCCTGAGAACGGCGCCATCGTCCCTGCCCCTGGAACCCACAGACACCGCCTCCTCGCTGGCTCCGCCCGGCCCGCTCCCCCGCCGGCTGCGTCGCGCCTGGTCGGTACCGCGCTCGCCGCAGGCGATCGTGCTCGTGCTCGCCGCCTGGATCGTGCTGGTCGGCAACGTCGCGCTCTGGCGCGGCGTCACGGCGATCGAATCCGGCCCGCGGGGCCTCTTCATCTCCCTGGGCGTCGCCGTGCTGCTCTTCGCCGCGGTGGCGACGCTGCTGGCCCTGACCGCCTGGAGCCGCTGGATGAAGCCGCTGTGGCTGGCCCTGCTCTTGGCCGCCGGGGTGTCGCAGCACTACATGGTCAACTTCGGCGCGGTCATCGACAGCACCATGATGGCCAACGTCTTCGAGACCAACGCCACCGAGGCCGCCGACCTGCTGACCTGGGGGCTGCTCGGCAACATCCTCCTGGTCGCCGGCCTTCCCGCGCTCTGGCTCGTGCCCTTGCCGGTGACGCGCTTCCCGCCGCTGCGAACGGTGCTGCGCGTCGCCGTCCTGTTCGGTGGGTCACTGGTCGTCGCCGTGGCCGCGACCGCGGCGATGTACAGCGTGCTGGCACCGCTGGTGCGCAACAACATGGGCCTGCGCTACCTTCCGAATCCGATCGTGCCGGTCTGGTCGACCGCCCGGGTCGCGACCCGGCCGCTCTGGAGCCGGCCGAAGCCGCTGGTGACCATCACCGCCGGGGCGGCGCTCGGCCCCAGCCACGCCCTGGCGTCGGCCCGGCCGCCGCTGCTGGTGCTGGTGGTCGGCGAGACCGTGCGCTCCGATCACCTTGCCTTGAACGGCTACCCGCGCGACACCACGCCCGAGCTGGCGGCGCGAGGCGTGCTGAGCTTTCGCAACGTCTGGTCCTGCGGCACGAACACGCTGGCGTCGGTGCCCTGCATGTTCTCCTCGCTCGGCAAGGCCGGGTTCGAGGCCCGTCAGGCGGAGCACGAGAACCTGCTCGACGTCGTCCAGGCCGCCGGCATGGCGGTGCTGTGGGTCGACAACCAGGCCGGCTGCAAGAGCGTCTGCGCCCGGGTGGGAAGCGCCTCGACCGACGACCTGATCGGCACGCCGGCCGGAGAGCGCCTCTGCGCCGAGGGCGAGTGCCTCGACGAGGCCCTGCTCGAGGGCCTGGACGCGCGCATCGCGGCGCTGCCGGCGGAGCGGCGCAAGAAGGGCGTGCTCCTGGTGATGCACCACATGGGCAGCCACGGCCCGGCGTACGGCCGACGCTCGACCGGCGCCTACAAGCGTTTCAAGCCGGAATGCCGGACGACGACCCTGGGCGACTGCGTCCCGGCCGAGCTGATCAATGTCTACGACAACTCGATCGCCTACACCGACCACGTGCTCGCCCGCACCATCGACTGGGCTCGGGCGCAATCCGGCTACGCGCCGGCGTTGCTCTACGTCAGCGACCACGGCGAGTCGCTCGGCGAGTACGGCGTGTTCCTGCACGGCGTGCCGTACGCGCTGGCGCCGGATGCGCAGAAGCATGTGGCGATGGTCACCTGGCTCGGCGACGGCATGACCGCCCGGGCCGGCCTTGCTTCCGCCTGCCTGCGCGGCCGGCTCGACGAGAAGCTCTCGCACGACAACCTCTATCACAGCGTGCTCGGCCTGCTCGACGTCACGACGCCGACCTATGATCGGCGCCTCGACATCTGGAGCGCGTGCAAGCGGCGCGACGAAGGCTGATCTCCCCTCCCTCGGACGACCAATTCAAGGGCGCCACCGGACTGCGGCGCCTCGTCAACGCCTGTGGCTACTCGATGGCCGGCCTGCGCCACGCGATGGCGCGCGAGGCAGCGATCCGGCAGGAGCTGCTCGCCTGCGTCGTCCTGATTCCGGTGGCGGTGCTGTTGCCGGTGCCCGCGGTCGAGCGGCTGCTGATCATCCTGTCGATGCTGCTGGTGGTGCTGACCGAATTCCTCAACTCGGCGATCGAGGCGGCGATCGACCGGATCTCGCTCGATCGCCATCCGCTCTCGGGCCAGGCCAAGGACCTGGGCAGTGCCGCCGTCGCCACGGCCCTCCTGATGTCGGCCCTGTGCTGGATCGTCATCGCCGGGCCGGTGGCGGTGCGCTGGTTGAGCCGCTAGGGCTGGGCGCTGCCGGGCGCCGCTTCGAGCGCCGCCTTCATCGCCGCTGCGCCGCGGGTCATCATGTCGTCGATGTACGGGGCGAGCGCGTCCGGCAGGACGTCGACGGTCCAGACGAAGCGGCAGCCGCCGCCGTCGCCCTCCTGCACCTCGGCGCTGGCGGCGTAGTGGGCGGCGCGCCCGCCGATGATCGCGTAGGCCAGGCGGCGCAGCGTGTCGTCGCGGCCGACCAGGGTCTCGCGGGCGGAGCTGCCGTTGAAGAAGGTGACGACGCGCACGTCCTTGCCCTCCATCGTCGTGCCGGTGACGAAGCCCGGCGCCAGCCGCTCGTGCACGGCGCCGAAGTCGCGCAATGCCGACCAGACGTGCGCCGCCGGGGCGGCGAGGACAAGCTCTTTGCGCAGGGAGGCCATGGCGGCATGATGAGCCCTCGGCGGACGGGCGCCTCGCCGCTTTCGGACATCTTCAACCCGCCGGCGGCCGTGCCATCATCGGCCGGACCTTGATCCCGCCCCGCAGCAGCATCTTCCACCCGGCCCTCCCCTGGCTGGGGCGCGGCCTGCTGTTCATCGCCGTCGTGCTCCTTCTCGAGCACGCCCGGCCGCTGCTGCTTCCGGTGACGATCGCCATCGTCTTCACCTTCGTGCTCTCGGCGCCGGTGCGGATGCTGCAGCGCATGGGCATCCACGAGTACCTCGGCTCGGCGATCGTCATCGGCGCGGTGCTGGCCTTGGTGGTGCTGATCTTCGCCCTGATCGCCGCGCCGGCCGCGGCCTGGTGGTCGCGCGCCCCGCTCATCGTCCACGAGCTGGTCGAGGCGGTCCAGGGCTGGCGCGACGCGCTCTTTCCCTATGCCGCGCCGGCGCCCCTCACCCGTGGGCCGGCACCCGTGCCGCCGACCCCCGACCCGCTCAACGAGCGGCTAGCGATCGAGGGCTGGACCTTCACCCGGCTGGCGATCGGCGGCACCCTGTCGTTCGCCGTCTCGGCCTCGGCGACGGTGATCCTGCTCTATTTCCTGCTCGCCACCGAGCGCTGGCTGGTCGAGCGCACCGCCGCCGCGATCCACGAGCCGCGCACCCGCGCCCTGGTGCTGGCGGGCATGCGCCAGGCGGAGCGCGACATCGGCCGCTTCATCAGCACGATGAGCCTCGTCAACGTCGCCCTTGGCATCGCCACCGGGCTGGCGCTGTGGGCGATCGGCCTGCCCAACCCGGTGCTCTGGGGAACGACCACCGCGGTGCTCGCCTTCATCCCGTACCTCGGGCCGCTGCTGATCGCGGTGCTCCTGCTGCTTGCCGGCAGCGTCACCTTCGGCACCGGCGTGGCGATGCTCGGCCCGCCCGCCGTGTTCCTGCTGCTGCACGGGCTCGAGGCCAACTTCATCAGCCCGATGATCATGGGCCGACGCCTTCGCCTGAGCCCCGTGTTCGTGTTCCTCTCGGTCATGGCCTGGGGCTGGCTCTGGGGCGTGGCGGGGGCCTTCATCGCCGTGCCGCTGCTGCTCGCGCTGCGCGCCGTCTGCAAGCGCTCGCGGCGCTTGCGCCTGGTCTGTGTCTATCTGGAAGGTAAGTAAAGACTGGCGCCGCTGGTGGCGCCGTTAACCTGGGCGTCACGTATCCGGAGGAACATTCGGCAGCTTGCCGTGTCCACCAGGGCGCAGCGGGCATGTCGCTTGCCCCCGGTCCCATTCAATCCACGCCTCGCCGATGCGCATCGCCTACGTCACCGAAACCTGGCCGCCCGAGCTCAACGGCGTCTCGCTCACCGTCGAGCGAACCGTCCGCTTCCTCCGTTCGCGCGGCCACCTGGTCGAGCTGATCCGCCCGCGCCAGCCCGGGGAAGCGCGTCTCGATGCGAGCGACGAGCTTCGCACCGCCGGTTGCGTGATACCGATGTACCC
>Ga0070671_100002245_pt1 | contig 14916 bp, 11 predicted proteins | sample KBSS73metaG_FD_65341 | JGI IMG/M metagenome (GOLD analysis project Ga0070671, IMG submission 65341) | Switchgrass rhizosphere microbial communities from Kellogg Biological Station, Michigan, USA - KBS S7-3 metaG | ecosystem: Host-associated > Plants > Roots > Rhizosphere > Soil ...
AACGCCGCCTCGTGCAACGACGCCTACGTGTGCACGACTGGCGATGCGTGCTCGGGCGGCTCGTGCCAGCCCGGAACACCGATCTCGTGCGCGGACACCGTCGGCTGCACGGCGGACAGCTGCGACCCCGTCCAGGGCTGCCGGCACGTCAACGCGTGCACGGGGGGCGCCCTCTGCAACCTGGGCACCGGGTTGTGCGAGGGACAGGGAGGAAGCGCCTCCTTCCAGGCCGGGTTCAACGGGTACCCGAGAGCGCAGGACACCGACATCGAGGAGGCCGCTCCGACGACGATCGTCGGTGGTGTCGTGTTCTACCAGTGGGACGCGCAGTCGCAGGGCGCCCACAGCGAGATCGCGGGCCTGCAGCGCTTCGACAACATCTTCGGATCGGGTCCCGGACAGATCCCGGTGGGGGCGAGCATCGCCTCGGCGGTCCTCAACCTCACCGTCATCGCCGCCGGCGTGGCCGGTGAGATGCACCAATGCCTGGTTCCCTGGGACCAGGACACGGTGAACTGGAACAACTTCGGGGGCGAGGCCGGTATCCAGGCGGACGAGATGGGACCTGTGCTCGGGCCGAGCCCGGCCGCTCTCGGCACCGCGGCGATCGACGTCACTTCGAGCGTCCAGGGATGGGCGAACGCTCCCGCGACGAACTTCGGGTGGATCTTCATCCCGCTCTCGAACAGCCAGGTCTGGGTCCGCGGCAGCGAGACCTCGAACGCCTCCGAGAGGCCGAAGCTGACCGTGACCTGGGGGAGCGGCGGCTCGAGCTGCACCGGCAACGCCCAGTGCTCCGATGGAAGCGTCTGCACGGGGATCGAGACGTGCGTGAACGGCGCGTGTCAGCCAGGGACGCCCCTGGGCTGCGACGACGGAAACCCCTGCACCGCCGATTCGTGCAATCCCGCCAGCGGATGCGCGCACGTGAGCGTCACGGGGAGCTGCAGCGACGGCAACGCATGCACCAACGGCGATGCCTGCGCGAACGGGACGTGCGTGCCGGGCGCGGCGCTCGCCTGCGGAGACGGGAATCCCTGCACCCAGGACACGTGCAACCCGTCCTCGGGCTGCATCCACGCGAACGATCCCGCGGCGTGCGACGACGCCAACCCCTGCACCAACGATCTGTGCAGCCCGGGGACCGGCTGCAGCCATGCGAACAACACGGCGTCCTGCGACGACGGCAACGCCTGCACGACTCCGGACACCTGCGCGGCCGGCGCCTGCCTGGCAGGTCCCCCCGCTTCCTGCGATGACGGCACTCCATGCACCGTCGACTCGTGCAGCCCGGCCACGGGATGCACGCATACGGTGCGGGACATCGACTTCGACACGGTCTGCGATCCGCTCGACAACTGCCCGCAGACGCCCAACACCGGGCAGCAGAACGCGGACGGGGACGCACGCGGCGACGCGTGCGACTGCAATGCCGCGAACCCGGCGATCTGGGCGATCCCGAGCGACGCCCCGGGGCTCCTTCTCACCGGAAACGGGCCGACGAGCTTCACCTGGGGAGCCCCTTCGGACCCCGGCGGCAGCCAGCAGGTCCTCTACGATCTTCTGCGCAGCGCCAACCGGGGGAACTTCACGGCGAACGAGCCGAGCGCCGTCTGCATCGCCACCGGGCTGGCTGGGACCGCGGCTTCGGACCCCTCTCCGCGGCCGCCCATCGGCTCCTCCTACTTCTACCTGGTGCGCGCGAGCAATGGATGCGGCGGCAACCTCGGAGAGGGCGCGCCCGGCAGCCCGCGTCCCGGACGCTCCTGCCCCTGATCGTCCGCCTCCGGCGGGAGAGCGACGCGGCAGCGTGCCCGGCGGGCTCGGGTCTGCGCCTCCCGCGCACGCTCCACCGCGCGCCGGATGGCGCTACGATGAACCCCTGATGGGCAGCTCACGAAGGGCCGGCAGGAAGGGCGCGGGGCTGCGGCTTGGGCTGAGCGCGCTAGGGCTGGCGCTCGCGCTCGCCCTCGGTGGTGGGGCGCGCGCCCAGACGCCGCTGCCGAGCGGGCTGGGGACGACGGAGCCCCCCGTCCTCCAGATCCAGAGCCCGCCCGAGCTCGCCGCAGTCGCGGAGCGGGTGCGGGGATTCGATCCGGCGCAGCTCGGGTACGCCATGCGCCTCACGGGCCTGTCGAAGGCGGGCCCTCCGATCCGCGTCGCCCTGGCGCAGGAGGGGAGCGATCCTGCGCGGTCCGCCCCCGACTGGGCCTCGGGGTACGCGTACGGCAACTCCGGGACCGTGGTGATCATCCCGGCGCGCGCGGGCACGTATCCTTACGGCTCGCTCCAATCGCTCCTCCATCACGAGGTGACGCACGTGCTCGTCGCGCGCGCCGCGGCGGGGCGTCCGGTGCCGCGCTGGTTCAACGAGGGCCTGGCGATGGTCGCGGCCCGCGAGTGGACGATGGGGGACCGCTCGCGCCTCTTCGTCGAGCTGCTGCCGGGCAACCGCGTGCCCGCCTCCCGCCTGGACGATCTCTTCGACCGCGGAAGCCGCGCCGGCGCCGACCGTGCCTACGCGCTCTCGGCCGCGTACGTGCGCGATCTCGTGGACCGGTACGGCGTCGATTTCCCGGGGGCGGTCCTCGCGGGGATCGGCCGGGGGGAGAGCTTCGAGGAGGCCTTCCGCCGGTCCACGGGCGTGACGCTCGACGACGCCACGGCCGCGTTCTACAGCCGGACGAACTTCTGGAACCTCTGGCTCCCCGCGCTGACGAGCGGCGCAACGCTCTGGACCATGGTCACGCTGCTCGCGCTCTGGGCCGCGAAGAGGCGGCGCGAGAAGAGCAACCGGATCCGTGAGATCTGGGAGCTCGAGGAAACCGCGTCGTCCGAGGCGGCGCCGCCGGGATTCGGCGCGCCGCCCTCCTTCCAGATCCCGCCGACCAACGGCGCGCCTCACTCGGGTCCTCCGCCGGGCGAGAACTGACGCCTTTGCGCGCGTGATGCGGGACGCGGGCGGGCGGAGCGGTGCTATCTTTCTCCCCGCAAAGTTTGCGGACCACACCCATGAAGATTTCCGACATCGATGCGCTGGCCCGTGATTGTGAGATCACCTTTCATCGCGCCTCCGGGCCCGGCGGCCAGCACCGGAACAAGGTCGAGACCGCCGTCCGCGTGCTCCACCTGCCCACGGGGCTGACCGCCCGCGCCTCCGAGAGGCGCTCGCGCGAGCAGAACCGTCGCGAGGCGCTCCGGAGGCTCGCGGAGAAGATCGCGGCGAAGACGCGCAAGCCCAGACCGCGGATCAAGACCGCCAAGAGCGCCGGCGTGCGCGAGCGGGAACGGGAAGAGAGGGCGCGCGAGGCGGCGAAAAAGCGCGCCCGACGCTCCGCCGAGCCCTAGCGGAAGAGGCGAGCCGCGCCTGCCGCGGCGCGGTTCGGGCGTCGCTGGATCGGCGTCGCGGCGTTCGGCTATGATGCGATTCCCGGCCGGACATGGCGCAGATCTTTCACCGAAGCACCAACTCGCTCTCGCGCGTGACGATCTATGCGGCCGTCTTCATCGCCGCGGGCATGGGATGGGTGTTGATGGCGATAGACCGCTCGCCGTACACGACGGGCGAGGGCGTCATCCTCAAGCAGCCCGTCCCCTTCAGCCACGAGCATCACGTGTCCGGGCTCGGCCTCGACTGCCGCTACTGCCACACGTCGGTCGAGACGACGGCCTTCGCGGGGATCCCGCCGACGGCCACGTGCATGAACTGCCACAAGACGATCTGGAGCGACAGCCCCACGCTCGAGCCGGTGCGCGCGAGCTTCCGGACCGGGCAGCCGCTGCGCTGGGCGCGCGTGAACGACCTTCCCGACTTCGTCTACTTCAACCACAGCATCCACATCGCCAAGGGCGTCGGGTGCGTGTCGTGCCACGGTCGCGTCGACAAGATGCCGCTCATGCGCCAGGCCGCGTCCCTGAAGATGGAGTGGTGCCTGGACTGTCACCGCCATCCCGAGCAGGCGCTGCGGCCGCGCGCCGAGGTCTACGACATGGCGTGGGCCGCCGACGATCAGATCGCGCAGGGCGCCAAGCTGAAGCGGGAATACCAGGTCCGCAGCGCGCGCGACCTCACGAGCTGCTCGACGTGCCATCGATGAGAGGGGGCGCATGAGCGACGAGGGCCGCAAGACGCGCGAGGTCCGCGAGATCCGCGAGCGCCTCTCGGGGGCGCGCGGACCCGCGTTCTGGCGCAGCCTCGAGGAGCTGGCGGGCACGCCGGGCTTCCAGGAGATCCTGCACGAGGAGTTCCCGCGCCACGCCTCGGAGTGGGCCGAGGGATTCGATCGACGCCGCTTCCTCCAGCTCTCGGGCGCGACCCTCGCGCTCGCGGGCCTGACGGCGTGCACGCGCCAGCCCCAGGAGCGAATTGTCCCCTACGTGAAGCAGCCCGAGGAGATCGTCCCGGGGCGTCCTCTCTTCTATGCGACCGCCGCGACGCTCGGGGGCTACGCGATGGCGCTCCTCGTCGAGAGCCACGAGGGGCGTCCTACCAAGATCGAGGGGAACCCGCTCCATCCCGCGAGCCTCGGCGCGACGGACGCCTTCGCGCAGGCCTCGATCCTCGGCCTCTACGACCCCGACCGCTCGCAGGTCCTGACCGAGCTCGGGACGATCCAGACGTGGGAGGCCTTCTCGAAGGCGCTTACCACCCGGCTCGCGGCGCTCGCCGCGCTCAAGGGCGACGGACTGCGGATCCTGACGGAGACCGTCACGTCCCCTACGCTGGCGGACCAGCTACGGACGCTGCTCGCGAAGTATCCGAAGGCGCGCTGGCACCAATGGGAGAGCGCGGGGCGCGACAACGTCCGCGCGGGAGCCAAGGCTGCCTTCGGCCGGTACGTCGAGACCGTGTACGACTTCTCGGCAGCCGACGTTGTCGTCTCGCTCGACGCCGACTTCGTCATGCACGGCCCGGGCCGCACCCGCTACGCGCGCGACTTCGCGGCGCGACGCAAGGTGCGGGGGAAGCCGCGGGACCTGTGCCGGCTCTACATGATCGAGAGCGCGCCGACGAACACGGGGACGCTGGCGGATCATCGCCTTGGCCTGACGGCTGGGGAGATCCCTGCCTTCGCACTGGCACTGGCCGCAGAGGTCGGTGTCACGGGGGTCTCGCGTCCCACGGGCCTTCCGCCCCGGATGGCCGCGCTCGTCTCGGCCGCAGGGGCCGAGCTGAAGGCGAAGCGCGGAGCTGGGATCGTGATTCCGAGCGAGTTCGCGCCGCCGGAGGTCCATGTCCTCGCACACGCCATGAACGAGGTGCTCGGGAACGTCGCGCCCACGCCAGGACCCGATCAGCCGGAGGGACGCGGCACCACGCAGCATTCGGAGCCCCTTGAGGTCGAACCAATCGACCAACTCGCGTCACTCAAAGAGCTCACTTCGGACATGAACGCGGGGCGTGTCGACACGCTCCTGATTCTTGGAGGCAATCCGGTTTACACCGCACCCGCAGACCTGGACTTGTCGAAAGCGTTCCTGAAGGTGCCGCTACGCGCGCACCTCTCGTTCGAAGACGATGAGACCTCAGCGTACTGTCAGTGGCACGTCCCTGCCTCCCACGAGCTCGAAACCTGGAGTGACGCGCGCGCCTTCGACGGCAGCGCAACGATCATCCAACCCCTGATCGAGCCTCTATACGGCGGCAAATCAGCGCATGAAGTCCTGTCCTTGATGCTCGACGATCCTCCGCGAACTGCCTACGACGTGGTGCGCGCGTTCTGGGTGAAGCCGCTGGGGGACGCAACGGGTAGAGAGCCCGGAACCTTCGAGACGAAGTGGAGACGGTCGCTGCATGATGGCATCGTACAGATCGCCTTGCCCAAGGAAGGGATGAACACTCCTAACTCCTTGGGATCCAATTCACTCGGGTCCTGGGTCTACAGGAACCCTCTGTTCAGCATCCTTGGCCACGCAGCCCCACTCGCGATTTCCCCCGACGCCGTGACCCGCGCCGCGACATCGATCGCGGCGACGGGAATTCCGGCGACGAGCGTCGACGGCTTCGAGCTGATCTTCCGTCCCGACCCGACAATCCACGACGGGCGCTTTGCGAACAACGGCTGGCTCCAGGAGCTGCCCAAGCCCCTCTCGAAGCTGACGTGGGACAACGCGGCGCTCCTCGCGCCCGCCGCGGCGGCGCGGCTCGGCGTGGTCAACGGCGACGTCGTCGAGATCGCCGCGAACGGCCGCTCGCTGCGCGCGCCCGTCTGGATCCAACCCGCACACCCCGACAACGCCGTCACGCTGCACCTCGGCTACGGCCGCCGCCGCACGGGACGCGTCGGCTCGGGCGCGGGCTTCGACGCGAACGCGCTGCGGACCTCCGCGGCGCTCTGGTCCGTTCGCGGCGCGACCCTCACGAAGACCGGCGAAACCCACCCGCTCGCGACGACGCAGGAGCACTTCTCGATGGAGGGGCGCCACCTGGTCCGGGTCGGGACGCTCGAGGAATACCGGCGCGAGCCGCGGTTCGCGCAGGAGATGGAGGAGACGCCCCCGCGCGACCTCAACTTCTTCCCCGGCCATCCCTACGAGGGGTATGCCTGGGGGCTGTCGATCGACCTTTCGTCCTGCACGGGATGCGGCGCGTGCGTGCTCGCGTGCGCCGCGGAGAACAACGCGCCCGTCGTCGGCAAGGACCAGGTGATGCGCGGGCGCGAGATGCACTGGATCCGGATCGACCGCTACTACGCGGGCGAGCTGGACGACCCGCGCACGCACCACCAGCCGGTGATGTGCATGCAGTGCGAGCAGGCGCCGTGCGAGGTCGTCTGTCCGGTCGGCGCGACCAACCACAGCAGCGAAGGCCTGAACGACATGGTCTACAACCGCTGCGTGGGCACCCGCTATTGCTCGAACAACTGCCCCTACAAGGTGCGGCGCTTCAACTTCCTCAAGTATTCGGACGACACGACGCCCGTTCTGAAGCTCCTGCACAACCCCGACGTGACGGTCCGCTCGCGCGGCGTCATGGAAAAGTGCACGTACTGCGTCCAGCGGATCAACGAGACCCGGATCGTCGCCGAGCGCGAGAGCCGCAAGATCCGGGACGGTGAGATCGTGACGGCCTGCCAGCAGGCCTGCCCGACCGAGGCCATCGTCTTCGGCGACATCAACGATCCGCGCTCGCACGTGAGCCGGCTCAAGGCCGAGGCGACGAACTACGGGCTTCTCGAGCAGCTCAACACGCGCCCGCGGACGACCTATCTGGCTAAGATCGTGGATCCCAACCCCGCGCTCGGCGCGGCGGGCCTCGAAGAGGCCGGGCACGAACCGGCGCCCCATGGCGAAGCGACCCAGAGCGAGGCGCCCCGCGGCGAGGGAGAAGGGTCGTGACCCCGGATCTCCCAGCCCGGTCCGCCCAGGCGCCCATCATCGGGCCCGGCCACACGTCGGCGACCGTCACGGACCAGATCAGCGCCGTCGTCCTCATGAAGACGCCGCGCTGGTGGTTCTTCGCCTTCGGGGTCAGCTTCCTGCTCGTGATGATGCTGATGTACGCCCTCGCCTACCTCTTCACGAAGGGCGTCGGCATCTTCGGCGTCAACGTCCCCGTCGGCTGGGGATGGGACATCACGAACTTCGTCTGGTGGATCGGGATCGGCCACGCCGGGACGCTCATCTCGGCCATCCTGCTCCTCCTGCGCCAGGACTGGCGCAACTCCATCAACCGCTTCGCCGAGGCGATGACGCTCTTCGCCGTCGCGTGCGCGGGGATCTATCCGCTCATCCACCTGGGGCGGCCGTGGGTCTTCTACTGGCTCTTCCCGTACCCCAACAGCATGGGGATCTGGCCCCAGTTCCGGAGCCCGCTCGTCTGGGACGTCTTCGCCGTCTCGACCTACGCCACGATCTCGATGCTCTTCTGGTTCGTCGGCCTCATCCCGGACCTCGCGACCCTGCGCGACCGGACGACGAACAAAATGGGCCGGATCGTCTACGGGATCCTGGCGATGGGCTGGCGGGGCTCGGCGAAGCACTGGCACAACTACGAGGCCGCCTACCTGATGCTCGCGGGGCTCGCCACGCCTCTTGTCGTCTCGGTGCACAGCGTCGTGAGCTTCGACTTCGCCTCGGGGATCATCCCGGGCTGGCACACGACGATCTTCCCGCCGTACTTCGTCGCGGGCGCGATCTACTCCGGCTTCGCGATGGTGCTCACGCTGGCGATCCCCCTGCGGGCGCTCTTCAAGCTCGAGGACTTCATCACGGACCGGCACCTGCAGAACATGGCGAAAGTCATGCTCGCGACCGGCCTCATCGTCGCCTACGGCTACGCCATGGAGATCTTCATGGCCTGGTACTCGGGCAACCGGTTCGAAGAGTTCATGGTCAAGAACCGGATGCTGGGGCCGTACATGTTCCAGTACTGGTCGCTGATCGCCTGCAACATCCTCATCCCGCAGCTCCTGTGGCTCAAGAAGGTGCGAAGCTCCGCGCCGATCCTCTTCGTCATCGCGATCGTCGTGAACGTCGGCATGTGGCTCGAGCGCTACGTGATCATCGTGACGAGCCTGCACCGCGACTTCCTGCCGTCGTCCTGGGGGATGTACTCGGGCACGGTCTGGGACAAGGTCACCTTCCTCGGCACGATCGGCCTGTTCCTTTCCCTCATGTTCCTCTTCATCCGGTTCCTGCCCGTGATCTCCATCTTCGAGATGCGCGCGATCCTCCCCGAGGCGAAGAAGCTGGCGGATGAGGCGGAGGAGGAAGGGGCGTGAAGGAGCCTCGGCTCTACGGGATCATGGCGGAGTTCGCCACGGCGACCGATCTGATCGCGGCCGCGGAGAAGTCGCGCTCCGCCGGATACCGCCGCATGGACGCCTACACGCCCTATCCCATCGAGCAGGTCTGGGAGGCGATCGGCCATCACCGGTCCCGGGTGCCGCTGCTCGTCCTGATCGGCGGGATCATCGGCTGCGTGGGCGGCTATGGCCTCCAGTACTGGGTCTCGGCGGTCGAGTACCCTCTCGACATAGGCGGACGGCCGTACAACAGCTGGCCCGCCTTCATCCCCGTGACGTTCGAGTGCACGATCCTCGTCGCCGGGCTCTTCGCGGTGATCGGCATGCTGGCGCTCAACGGGCTGCCGACGCCGCACCATCCGGTCTTCAACGTGCCGCGCTTCGCGCTCGCTTCGCGCGACCGGTACTTCCTCTGCATCGAGCGGCGCGACAGGAAGTTCGACCGCGCGGGCGTGCGCGCGTTCCTCGAGGGGCTGGGCCCGACGGAGGTCTGGGATGTCGAGGACTGACGCGGCGCGCGCGATTTCGCGCCCGCGCGCCCTGGCGGGGCTCGCGGCGCTCGCCCTCGCGGCGGCGGCCTCGTCCGCGTGCCGCCAGGACATGTACGACCAGCCCAAGGCGACGCCTCTCGTCGAGAGCGATTTCTTCCACGACGGGAAGAGCGCGCGCCCGCCCGTGCCCGGTACCGTCGCGCGCGGCCAGCTCCGCGAGGACCGCGTCCTCGAGACGGGGATCGGGCCGGACGGCAAGTTCGTGGGGCGGATTCCCTTGTCCGTGTCCGTCGATCGTGCGCTCCTGCTCCGCGGGCGGGAGCGGTTCGACATCTTCTGCGCGCCCTGCCACGACCGCACGGGATCGGGACAGGGGATGATCGTCCAGCGCGGCTACAAGCGTCCGCCGTCCTTCCACGAGGAGCGCCTGCGCGCCCAGCGCATCGGCTATTTCTTCGACGTCATGACCAACGGGTTCGGCGAGATGCCCGCCTACGCGAGCCAGATCCCGATCCAGGACCGCTGGGCGATCGCGGCGTACCTGCGCGCTCTGCAGCTCGCCCAGCACGCGCCTCTTGCCGGGCTCACCTCCGAGGATCGCGCCGCGATCGACGCGGCGGCGAGCCGCCCCGCGCCGCCGCCTTCCACTCACGGGGAAGGCGAAGGGACCGAAGACGCCCCTGGCTCCCCCGGTGCCGGCGCCGCCCATGGAGCTGATGGCGCCCCCCGTACCGATGCCGCCGATGCCGCCGGGAAGGCCGGGGAATGAGCGGGACCTCCACCAGCGCCGCCGTCGCGGTCCGGCCCGCGGACTACGCTCCCCCCGCGGCGATCGCGGGGATCGAGCGGCGCGCCTTCGCCATCGGCACCGTCGCGCTCGTCCTCGCCGTGATCGGCGGTGTCCTGAATCCGGCGCAGTTCTTCCGGTCCTACCTCGTGGCGTTCGTCTACTGCCTCGGCGTGCCGCTCGGGTGCCTCGGCATCGCGATGCTCCACCACGTCTCCTCGGGCGCGTGGGGGCTCATGATCCGCCGGCCCCTCGAGGCGGCGGCGCGGACGCTTCCCTGGACCGCGCTCTTCTTCGTGCCGCTCCTGCCCGGCCTCGGGAAGCTCTATCCGTGGGCCGATGCCGCGCGCGTGGCCGCGGACCCCCTGCTGAAGCACCAGGCGCCGTTCCTCAACGCGCCCTTCTTCGTGGTCCGGGCCGTCATCTACTTCGCGATCTGGACGGGGCTGGCGCTCGTCCTCGACCGCCTCTCGCGGCGCGAGGACGCGACCGGCGATCCGGGCCTGTCGCGGCGCATGCGGCTCCTGAGCGCTCCGGGGCTCGCGCTCTTCTGCCTGTGCGGGACCTTCGCGTCGATCGACTGGCTGATGTCGCTCGACTCGCACTGGTCCTCGACGATCTACGGTTTCTACCTGGTGGGCGGCATGGTCGTCTCGGCGCTCGCCTTCGTGATCCTGATCGGGCTCTTCCTGGCGATGCGTCCCCCGATGGAGGGCGTCTTCAAGCCGGTCCACTTCCACGACTACGGCAAGCTGCTGCTCGCGTTCGTCGTCCTGTGGGCGTACTTCGCGGTCTCCCAGCTCATCATCATGTACCAGGGGAATATCGCCGAGGAGGTGACGTGGTACCGCGGACGCCTGCTCGGCGGCTGGCGGTTCGTCACGATCGCCCTCTTCGCGCTGCACTTCGGGCTCCCCTTCCTGCTCCTGCTCTCGCGCGATCTCAAACGCAACGTCCGGAAGCTTTCGATCGTCGCGGTGCTGCTGCTCGTGATGCGCTGGGTGGACGTCTACTGGCTCGCGGCGCCCGCGTTCTCGCCCGACCATCCGCACCTCCACTGGCTGGACGTCGTCCTGCCGGTCGCGCTGGGCGGCGTCTGGGTGGGTCTGTTCGCGCGCCAGCTGCAGAAGCGTCCGCTCCTTCCGGCGGGCGCGCCTGGGCTCGCGGAGGCCCTGGGCCATGACTGAGCGCCACGGCCACGGCATGAACGCCCCGCCCGGCCCGACCGACGCCGAGCTGAACGCCCGCGGGATCGTCGGCTTCGGGATCGGCCTCGCGATCCTGATCGCGGCGGTCCTCGGCGTCGTGTGGCTCTTCTCGGTGGGTCTCAAGTCGGCACGGGCCTCGCACGATCCGGCCCCGTCGCCTCTCGCCGAGGCGAACGCACGCCGGCTGCCGCCCGAGCCGCGCCTCCAAACCGCGCCCAACGACGACATGCGGACCCTGCGCGCCCGGGAGGATGCGGTCCTGTCGGGATACGGACCCGCCGACCGCGCGACGGGAACCGCACGGATCCCCATCGACCGCGCGATCGAGATCCTCGCGCGCACGGGACTCCCAGAGCCCGCGCCGCCCGCGGCGTCCGCGTCGCCGACGGCCGGCGCGCCCTCCGCGGCGACGCCCGCACCGCCAGGAGCGCACAAGGAAAAGGCGAAGCCATGAGGCGCGCGCGCGGCAGGATAGCGTTCCTTCTCGCGGCGGCGGCGCTCGCGACGGCGTGGATCCACGCGCCGGCGATCCACGCGAGCCCGGATGCCGCGACCCCGCCGGGGCCCGCCGGCGCCGCCACGCCCGCCCCCGCAACCGCTGCCGCGACCGGCCCCGCGACCGGGGGTCGCACCGTGGACCCCGTGGATCCCGCCCGCGACATCGGCTTCGACCAGAAGCTCGGGGCGCAGGTGCCTCTCGATCTGATCTTCCGCGACGAGGCCGGTCGCGAGGTCCGCCTCGGCGACTATCTCGGGAAGCGTCCCGTCCTTCTCTCGCTCGCCTACTACGAGTGTCCGATGCTCTGCGGGATGGCGCTTCAGGGCGTCGCGCGCGGCATGAAGGGGATCCCCTTCGCGCCGGGGCGCGAGTTCGAGGTCGTCACCGTCAGCTTCGATCCCCGCGAGAAGCCCGCGCTCGCGCGCCTCAAGAAGACCGCATTCGTGGATTTCTACGGCCGTCCCGGCGCCGCGGAGGGGTGGCACTTCCTGACGGGCGATCCCGAGCCGATCCGGCGTCTCACCGAGGCGGTGGGCTTCCGCTACGCCTGGGACGCGAGCGCGGGGCAGTTCGCGCACGCCACGGGTCTCGTGGTCCTGACGCCCGACGGGAGGATCGCGCGCTACCTCTTCGGCACCGACTACGCGCCCAAGGACCTGCGGCTCTCCCTTGTCGAGGCCGCGGACCGCAAAATCGGCTCTTTGTCCGACAACCTGCTCCTGCTCTGCTACCGGTACGATCCGCGCACCGGACGCTACAGCCGCGTCGCGCTCGGATCGGTGCGTGCGGGGGCCGCGCTCACCGTGCTCGGCCTGGGGACCTTCATCGTGGTCATGCTGCGCCGCGAACGGCGCGAGCAGCGCGCCCGCGCGGCCGACGGGTCCGGGCGCCCTGCGAGCGCCGACGCCGCGCGGCCCGGGAACGCCGGCGCCGGGCCGCGCGAAGGGGAGGGGTAGCGATGCCGAACTTCCCTCTCTGGCCGGAGCGCGCCTCGGGCGTCGCGACCCAGGTCGACGTGCTCTTCCTGTTCGCGCTGGGGATCACGGTCTTCTTCTCGACGCTGATCTTCTGCACGATCCTCTATCTCGGGATCAAGTACCGGCGCCGCTCTCCGGACGCCGTGGGCGTCGCCCTGCCCGCGCACTCGAAAGCGACCACGGTGCTCGAGATCACCTGGTCGGTGATCCCTCTCCTCATCCTGACCCTCATGTTCGTCTGGGGCGCGAAGCTCTACTTCGCGATGGCGCGCCCGCCCTCGAACGCGGTCGAGTTCACCGTGGTCGGCAAGCAGTGGATGTGGAAGATCCAGCACCCCGAGGGGCGTCGGGAGATCAACGAGCTCCACGTGCCGGTCGGGACGCCGATCAAGCTCACGATGACGTCCGAGGACGTGATCCATTCGTTCTTCCTGCCGGCCTTCCGCGTCAAGACGGACGTCCTCCCCGGCCGGTATTCGACCCTCTGGTTCCAGGCGGACAAGACCGGCTCATGGCACATCTTCTGCTCGCAGTATTGCGGCGCCGAGCACTCGCGCATGGTCGGCCGCATCGTCGTGATGGAGCCCCACGACTACGAGGCCTGGCTCGCCGGCGGGAAGGCGGAGGGGACCCCGGCGGCCTCCGGCGCGGAGCTCTTCGCCGCGAAGGCCTGCAACACCTGCCACCGGCCGGACTCCAGCGCGCGCGCCCCCTTCCTCGAGGGGCTCTTCGGATCGCAGGTCACGCTCCTGGACGGGAAGACGGCGACCGCCGACGAGACCTACCTGCGCGAATCGATCCTCGACCCCAAGGCGAAGATCGTGGACGGCTACCAGCCGCTCATGCCGACCTTCAAGGGACAGCTCACCGAGGAGGAGATCCTGCACCTGATCGAGTACGTGAAGACCCTGAAGACCGCGGCGCCTCCGCCGAAGTCCACCTCCTCCTCGCGGCCTGAGGCTTCCGCCAGGCCGGGCGCCCAGGGCGGATAGAGCGATGAACCCGAACCCCCATCCGATGAACGCCGACTCCGAAGCCGCCGAGCCGCCGCGCCACCACTACCTGAACGCCGGCTACGGCATCCGCTCGTGGCTCCTCACGAAGGACCACAAGCGGATCGCCATCCTCTACCTCGTCTCGGTGAACGTGTTCTTCGCGCTCGGCGGGCTGATGGCCGTCCTCATCCGCCTCGAGCTCGCGACACCGCAGGGAGACCTCTTCCAGCCCGACGTCTACAACCGCCTCTTCACGATGCACGGGATCATGATGATCTTCTTCTTCCTCATCCCGGGCATCCCCGCCATCCTCGGCAACTTCCTCCTGCCGATCATGATCGGCGCGAAGGACCTCGCCTTCCCCAAGCTGAACCTGCTGAGCTGGTACATCTTCAACTTCGGGGGCGCCTTCGTGTTCTGGGCGCTGCTGCATGGAGGCGTGGACACGGGTTGGACCTTCTATACGCCCTTCAGCACGACCTTCTCCAACACCCACGTGCTCGCGGTCGGGGTCGGGATCTTCATCACCGGCTTCTCGTCGATCCTGACGGGGCTCAACTTCATCGTCACCGTCCACAGGATGCGGGCCCCGGGCCTGACGTGGTTCCGCCTGCCGCTCTTCGTCTGGTCCATGTACGCGACGAGCCTCATCATCGTGCTCGGCACGCCCGTGATCGCGATCACGGTCCTGCTCCTCGCGGCGGAGCGGCTCTTCCACGTCGGGATCTTCGACCCGGCGATCGGCGGCGATCCGCTGCTCTTCCAGCACCTCTTCTGGTTCTACTCGCATCCCGCCGTCTACATCATGATCCTCCCGTCGATGGGGGTCGTGAGCGAGATCGTCCCGGCCTTCTCCCGCAAGAAGATCTTCGGCTACCGGTTCATCGCCTACTCGAGCGTGGCGCTCGCGGTGCTCGGGTTCCTCGTCTGGGCGCACCACATGTTCGTCGCGGGGATGTCGGTCTACGCGGCGGCGGTCTTCTCGGCCCTCTCGATGCTGGTGGCGGTCCCCTCGGCGATCAAGGTCTTCAACTGGACCGCGACCCTCTACAAGGGCTCGGTCTCGTGGGACACGCCGATGCTCTACGCTCTCGGATTCATCGGGCTCTTCACGATGGGCGGGCTGACGGGCGTCATGCTTGCGACCCTGGGGATCGACGTCCACGTGCACGACACCTACTTCATCATCGCCCACTTCCACTACATCATGGT
>Ga0070671_100002248_pt1 | contig 14909 bp, 15 predicted proteins | sample KBSS73metaG_FD_65341 | JGI IMG/M metagenome (GOLD analysis project Ga0070671, IMG submission 65341) | Switchgrass rhizosphere microbial communities from Kellogg Biological Station, Michigan, USA - KBS S7-3 metaG | ecosystem: Host-associated > Plants > Roots > Rhizosphere > Soil ...
TGAGTGTACTTTTCTTCGGACATCCCTACGGAGGAGACTCCGGCGCAGAAGAAGCAGGCGTCGAAGCCGGTGAGTTCAGGTTCGTTGCCTGCGAGGTTGGCGATGTCGGGGAGGATGAGTTCGCGCAGCTTCGGGTTTTGCTGGAGCACGGAGCTGCGGGCGATGGAGAGGACTTCGGTGACGTTGGGATCGAGGAGGCACTCGCGGAGGACGCCCTGGCCGACCATGCCTGTCGCTCCCGTTAGGATCACGCGCATAGGGGGATCTTACCGGACGCGATATGATGGTTGAGGCGCTTGGAGTCCGGAGCCATCCGGTGAGCGCGCGTCGATTCAGACGCTTGCCCTTTGGGGCCGGCCAGCAACCAATCCTTTTGGAGAACATATTCGTCGTGAGTCAACCGAGATCTGCGGTCATTTTGGGTGCCCAGTGGGGCGATGAGGGCAAAGGCAAGATTGTGGATGTACTGTCGGAGCGCTTCTCCGTCGTAGCGCGATACGCAGGAGGCCACAACGCCGGGCACACGGTCATTATCAAGGGCCGGAAGTTTGTGCTGCAGCTGATTCCCTGCGGCGTTTTGCGGCCGGGGTGCAAGGGCGTTATTGGCAATGGGGTGGTTTTCGACCCTACGGCCTTTCTGGGCGAAGTGAAGAAGCTCAAGGAAGCCGGTCTCCCAGTGGACGGACAGCTCTTTGTCTCGAACCGTGCGCAGGTGATTCTGCCCTATCACCGCATGATAGAGCTGGCTGCCGAGACGGCTCCTGGACGCACAAAGATTGGAACGACGCGGCGCGGTATCGGGCCTGCGTATGAGGACAAGGTTCATCGCAACGGATTGCGTGTAGTCGATCTGCTGAATCCGGCGCTGCTTCGCACACACATCAAAAACGCCTGCGACGAGAAGAACACGATTGCGCACGCACTGTTCGGAACCGAACCGCTGGATCCCAAAGGTATGTACGAGGAGTACGCGAAGCTGGCCGAACAGGTAGCTCCGTTTGTGACCGACACCGCCGTTTTGTTGAACCAGGAGTTGGATCGCGGCGGCAATGTGATGTTCGAGGGCGCGCAGGGGGCGCTGTTGGACATCGATCACGGAACGTATCCGTTTGTGACGTCGTCGTCGGCTACTGCGGGCGGCGCCGTGACGGGCACAGGTGTTGGCCCGACCCGGATTGACACGGTAATCGGCGTTACCAAGGCGTATGTGACGCGCGTGGGCGAAGGGCCTTTTCCGACAGAAATTCATGACGGCTCGGCCGATCTGCTTCGCGCTCGCGGGCAGGAGTATGGCGCGGTGACTGGGCGTCCGCGGCGTTGCGGCTGGCTGGATCTACCGCTGTTGCGTTACAGCAACATGATCAATTCGACAGAGTGGCTCGTCGTCACGAAGATGGACGTGATGGATGAGTGCGACGAAATTCCGGTTTGCACGCACTACAAGATTGATGGCAAGCTGACCGACGTGATTCCTGCGGATATTCGGGGATTTGAATCCATCGAGCCTGTCTACACGACGCTGAAGGGCTGGAAGTCCTCGACCGAGGGGATCACAGAGTGGGACAAACTGCCGAAGTTGGCGCAGGACTACCTTAAGTTCCTTGAAAAGGAGTCGGGCGCAAAGATCGGTATGGTTTCTACAGGGCCGGACCGCGAACAGACAATGACGCTGCCGGAGTTCGACGCAGCGTTGAAGGGATAGGACTGACCATGGTGAGTTTTACGGTACGAATGCGGTTCGAGCCGGGCGACCGGGAAGAGATTGCGGAGATGCTTCGGAAGCTGACGGAGGGCTCACGTAAGGAGCCTGGCTGCGTGAGCTACACAGCGCATTTTGTCGAAGGTGAGCCAGCAACCGTAGTGATTTACGAGCAATTTGCCGATGAGGCTGCGTTAGACCATCATCGGAATGCCGCGCATTTTCACCAGTTCGCGATCGGCGGGCTGTACCAGAAGATGCTGGAGCGGCAGGTGGAGAATCTGACGGCCGTCTGTTAGTCGCTTCGCGGTTGTACTGGTGCAGCGTGGTTTAGCTCTCGTACAACGAAAGTTCTTTTGACTCGGAGAGGCGAACCGGTCTAGTATCCGGTACGCCTATGGTTCGCCGAGCTTCATTGTCTCGTGGTTCTACCTCTTTCGCCGTCTCGCCCTCTGTAATGATGGCGGTGGTCCTGCTTACCTGCTTCGTCGCAATGATGGGAGCGCAGCAAGCGCAGGCTGCGAACAAGAGTCATGAAAAGAAGCATGACGTGAAGAAACTGGTGGAGGCGCTGGAAGAGCAGTGGCGGAAGGCGCAGCTTGCAGGCGATGCAGCGACGATGGATCGGATGCTGTCGGAGGATTTCATCGGCATCTCGATGTCCGGACAAGTGAACACGAAGGCGCAGCAGCTGGAGCGGGTGAGAACGCGAAAACTGGTCATCAGCAAAATCGAGTTGAGCGATATGAAGGTGAAGTTGCTGGGATCGGTGGCGATTGTGACCTGCCAGGCGGATGTGGAAGGGACCAGTGAAGGGGCCTCGGTGAAGGGGAAGTATCGCTACACCAGGGTGTACCAGCATGTTCCGTCGGGGGACTGGAAGATCACCAGTTTTGAGGCAACGCGAATTCAGCAGCACCGACCATCGCAGGAGAAGACAAGCGGGGCTACCGACCCGAAGCCAGAAAATCCGGTTGAGGAACCGCGATTCGGCTGAAGAAAGGTTCTCAATCGCCTCAGTTAACAAAGAAAAACCCAGCTACTTAGCTGGGCTTTTTTGATTTTTGCGAGAATTTCAGGCGGTCCGGCCGAAGCTCGAGTGAGTGGTTTTAACGGTCCTGGTTTTGATGGTCAATGCTTCGGTTGTCGACGCTGGCAGGTTCAGCGCGAGAAGTCTGCGAAAGAGGGAACGTGTGGAACCTGTAAGGCGCGCATCTTCAGATTCGTGAGGAAACAAGGGGAGAGTCTCCGACTTCGCGTTGCGGCGGCCGGAGATTGGAATGAGATAGGGACGAGGCTCGGGGAAACGTGTACCGCTGCTGGCGGCGGACATCGTAGACTCGGGTCGAACGGAGGACGGAGGGTACTTGGGAAGGAATGTCATAGAAGCCCTCTGAGCTGCTTTTAATCCCTGGTCTAAATAGGGGGTTATATAGGGTTCGATGAAGCGTTCTCTGGCGGCGTTGCATCTTCCGCGAGTGCTACACGTAGTTTACTCCATGTTGTGTCCAATGGCTCAGGAAGTACGCGTGTTTCTGCGGTAGTGGTCATAAAGTTAGTATCCCCGATCCACCGTGGGAGGACGTGCAGATGGATGTGTCCGGCAACACCGGCACCTGCGGCCTCGCCTAGATTCATCCCGAGATTGATCCCATTGGGGCGATATGTGCTTTGAAGAGCGACCTCCACTCGTTGCGCGAGCTCGATCATCTCGTGCGCGGCGTCAGGCGGTGCCCCGGCGAGCGATGCCGAATGCAGATAGGGCAGGATCAGGACGTGTCCTGTCGCATACGGATAGGCGTTCAGGCATATAAAACAATGACGGCCACGGTGGACGATATGAGCGGCACGTTCTGCTGCTTCCGGCGGCATGCCTTGGGCGATGGCGTAGTCGGTGGCGGCGATCATGTTGCAGAAGATACAGTGCTTGTCTTCGGCAGCCGGCCAGCCAGCGAGTGCCGGTGGAACCCCGGTACGGGCCTGCGGGTCGCTTCGGGTAATGTAGGCGTAGCGCCAGGGGGTCCAGAGATGATCCATGGTTGAGGCGAGTATAGCGGCAGGAAAGCAATCAGGATGCACGAAGAATATGAGGTTCTGTGTGTTTGCCCTGTCGATGTGACATAGCAATGAAATTGCCATTTCGAGCGTGGTTTGGTTGACGTATCAGGGGCGAAGTTCTATCGTTAAAGACGAGCCTCTGCGTGTGGGACCCAAGTGCAGCCGCTCCTTCTGCAAGATGTAAATTCCTTCCTGCCTGCGAGCTCGATTGGGAATTGAAGATCAGCCTCCTTCATTGCGATGGCTGAGCGTTCCTGAAAGAAGCGTCGCCTGTAAAGGAAACGAATTTCTTGGGTCCTGGAGTCCGCAAACACATGGTAGATAACCATCATTCCGATCAAACCGAGAGCAAACCCCTGACCACCGAACTGGAAGTCCTGGCGCCTGAAGCGACAGCCGAGCACACTGAGCTGTCTTCTGAATTCACCTCTAACCAGCAGCATGAGATCGCCCACCCGGCATCAAGCGGCACAAGCGAGCAGACGCAGCCTTCAACGGTTGCTGTTGCCGCCGAAGCCTCTGAAGAGCCGGATTACGACGCAGCGGACTTTGCTGCGGCGCTAGCTAACTTTGACCGCGAGCAAGCGGCCGAGTCGGCAGCCGCGCAGAGCCTGACGGCAGATGAAGCCGTCGTTACTGGTACCGTCGTCAAGATCACCGACAAGCATGTTGTTGTCGATATCGGACTTAAGTCCGAGGGCCTCATTCCACTGGAACAGGTGCTGGACATCAACGGAGCGCCGAAGTTCAAGGCCGGCGACCAGGTTGAAGTTGTCGTCGAGCGCGAGGAGCAGGAAGGTGGCTACCTCGTCAGCTACGAAAAGGCCCTGCGCCATAAGGTGTGGGACAAGCTCGAGGCTGCTGCCAACGAGAAGACGCCGGTCAAGGGCATGGTCCTGAGCCGCGTAAAGGGTGGCCTGACTGTCGATATCGGAATCAAGGCGTTTTTGCCGGGTTCGCAGGTGGAGATTCGCCCGGTCCGCAACCTCGACGGCTACATCGGCACTGAGATTGAAGTCCGCGTCATCAAGCTGAACAAGAAACGCGGCAACGTCGTCATCTCCCGCAAGGAACTCCTTGAAGAGGAGCAGAACGCGAAGAAGTCCGTGACGCTGACGACCCTCGAAGAGGGAACAGTGCTCACCGGAACGGTGAAGAACCTGACCGACTACGGCGCTTTCGTTGACCTCGGCGGCCTCGACGGCCTGCTGCACATCACCGACATGAGCTGGGGACGTCTGACGCATCCTCGCGATCTGGTCAACGTCGGTGACGAGATCCAGGTGAAGGTGCTGAAGTTCGACAAGGACAAGCAGCGCGTATCGCTGGGCTTCAAGCAGCTCACGCCTGATCCGTGGCTGGATGCTACCGAGCGCTATCCGATTGGAGCGCAGGTTCGCGGTCGCGTTCTCTCAGTCACCGACTACGGCGCGTTCGTGGAGTTGGAACAAGGGATCGAAGGACTTGTTCACGTCTCCGAGATGACCTGGTCCAAGCGTATGAAGCACCCGTCGAAGTTGGTGAAGCCGGGCGATGAGGTAGACACCATCATTCTGAGCGTCAATCCAAACGACCGTCGCATCTCGCTGGGCATGAAGCAGCTTCAGGAGAATCCATGGGAGCAGCTCGAGGACAAGTACCCAACTGGTGCTGTCATCGAGGGCCGCGTGCGCAACCTGACTGACTTTGGCGCCTTCATCGAGATCGAAGACGGCATCGACGGCCTCGTTCACGTTTCGAACTTGAGCTGGACGAAGCGCATCAAGCACCCCTCCGAAGTCCTGAAGAAGGGTGAGAAGGTCAAGGCTGTTGTTCTGGGTGTTGAGCCCGAGAATCGTCGCCTGTCGCTTGGCGTCAAACAGCTGCAGCCCGATGTCTGGGATACGTTCTTCGCTCAGCACCGCGTTGGCGATGTGATCAAGGGCAAGGTTCTGCGCACAGCGCAGTTCGGAGCCTTCGTTGAGATCGCTGAAGGAGTCGAGGGTCTGTGCCACGTCTCTGAAGCGGTTGATGAGAACCACACCCCCGTGAAGCTCGAGGTTGGAGACGAGCACGAGTTCCGCATCGTGAAGATGAACCAGGAAGAGAAGAAGGTTGGCCTGAGCATCCGCGCGGTAGGCGAGGAAGCCAGCCGCGCCGAGGTGGAATCTTACAAGGATCGCGATCACAAGACCTCTTCGTCCTCGTCTTCGAGCAGCACGACGCTGGGCGATCTGATCAACTGGAAGCGTTCCGAGTTCGGCGAATAACGCAATCCCGAAAGCAAGCAGAAGGGCCGCCCAATGGGCGGCCCTTCTTGTGTTTGATGTAGTTCGCTTGTGCGGCCCGTCAACCAGAGATCGAATCGGGTCAGGCTGAAAGAGTGTGCATCGTAGCCGGTGAAGGAGCGTCTAGTTCAGGAGTCATCTTAGCTGACGCTCTCCGCATAACCTCGAGTTCTGCGGGTGCGAAGAGTTCCGGCGGAATGCCTCCGATAGCCACATAACCAGGCTCGTCGCCAAGCGCCATCGAGATCTGGTTCCAGCGAAGGAAGGGAGACGTGGTGGGAAGCACGATAAACCTGCGCTTGGGCTCTGGGAAGGCGAAGTAAGCCGACCAGATGCAGAGAGTGAGACAAATAGCAACTCCGTTAATCACATTGATCTTGGAGTTCATGTTTGAGTTGTGCGCGAGCCACGCAGAACGAACCAGATCGGTCGCTGCCAGGAAGCCTAGGCCAAAGCTGACTCCGAAGATGCGGCTCTTATACGAGAGTCCCATTGGGCGAATGGCAAAGCAGACAAACAGCAGCAGGCACAGAGTAAGGATGCTGGAGGTCTGCTGAAGCTGGGTGACCATCGCGACCATGAACTTGGTTCCGGTCAGATGTGGAGTGAGCGCAACTCCGATCGCTACTGCGATGGAGATAGCTGCGACCCAGCGAAACACAAGCATCCCCAAGGTCTGCAGGCCTTTCAACGGCGCCATTGCCAGCTTGAAGATGCTGTAGATGACGAGCAAGGAAAGTATTGCTTCGAGCGCGTAGCTCGTCCAGTACACGTAGAAATAAGTCTGGTACGCCAGGTGGCGCTCAATACCGCGGGCGCAGAAGTAAAGCAGTGGCAGGCATATTATGGACGACAAAATCTTCACCGATAAAAGTGACACTAAAAAGACAAACTTCTTAGCCGCTTTACTCCGCAGCAGCATCGCCAATGCGACGCCACAGAGAATCGGTTCCAGATAGGAAAGAAGATCAAGGAGGAAGTTTTGTGTCATGTGCCCGTCTCCGTACGACGACTTGCATCAGGCTAGCCGAAGCGAGAGACGGAATACAACCTTTATTTGCCCGAACATGCAAAATGTTTCGGGGTCCTTCCCGGGTGCCGAAACCTATCGTCCGGCACCCATGCCACAGGCATTGGGATCATCCGGCGCGCACATTGGAGTGGGGAGGGCGCTATTCTTCGCTACGGTGACCTTGGAGGTGGAAGCGGATGAAACTTGGGTAGAAGCAACTGCACCGGTGAGAACGAGGGCGGCAACGAGCGTGCGAACAATGATTTTCATGTCTTATCCTATTGATGTCAAAGTGTTTATGAAGCCGATCGAGCTCTTACCGGCCGGCACCCATACCGCAGGCATTTGGATCATCAGGAGCGCACATTGGAGTGGGGAGGGCGCTGTTCTTCGCTACGGTGACCTTGGAGGTGGAAGCGGACGATACCTGGGTCGATGCGATTGCACCGGTGAGGACGAGGGCGGCAACGACTGTGCGAACAATGATTTTCATGTCTTATCCTATTGATTTAATGTGTTTAAGGAAGTGAGTCGTGCTCTTACCGTCCAGCGCCCATACCACATGCATTCGGATCATCAGGGGCGCACATGGGAGTGGGGAGAGCGCTGTTCTTGGCCACGGTGGCCTTGGAGGTGGAGGCCGAAGAGATCTGGGTGGAGGCAACTGCGCCGGTGAGGACGAGGGCGGCAACGACTGTGCGAACGATGATTTTCATGGCTTATCCTATTGATTTAAAATTATTTAATGGAAGTTGACGACGTTCTACCGGCCTGCACCCATACCGCAAGCGTTCGGATCATCAGGAGCGCACATCGGAGTGGGGAGAGCGCTGTTCTTCGCGACGGTGACCTTGGAGGTGGAGGCCGAAGAGATCTGGGTGGAGGCAACTGCGCCAGTGAGAACGAGGGCGGCAACAACTGTGCGAACAATGAGCTTCATAATTGGATTACCCCTAAAGTTGTATTTACTTCGGAAGATTTCGCTGGACAGATCAGCTGAAGTAAACATAAGATGTGTTTGGATGTAAGTCCAATGGAATGAAATATATATAAGAATATATACTGAGTTATGTTACTGACGTAACATGACCAATTGGGGATGCGCAAGTATCTGCGAAGGGTCGCTGGTAGCTAATTGCTAGAGATTTAGGCCCAAATTGAAAGAAAACATCGGCGGGTACTTTGCAAGGCAACGGATTGCAAGTTACACAGGACCGCGAGTATCGGATTTCGCCGCTCGTGGAGTGAGACGCGAATTTCTGCGGTCCAGGGCGGCGTTAGAGGCGCGGCTTTGTCGCTCAGTCCACATAGTGTGCTGCAAAATGCAGACCGTATGATCCTAAGAAGAACCATACGGCGTTTGCAGACAACTAATTTTCTTGGAATCAGGCTTGCGCAGCAGTGCTGGGGGGGACGTCCGGGGTGCCACCCACTTTTACAGGAGCGGCTGTTGGTTTTTTGGGAGCCTGCTCTGCCTTCTTCGAAGGCGCCAGGATGGCGTGGAGCGTCGTCCCCTCCATGCGGGGCATAAACTCCACCAGACCGGCGTCGCCGATGTCGTTGATCAGGCGATTGATAATTTTGTAGCCGAGATCGCGATGGGCCATTTGGCGGCCTTTGAAGCGCAGGGAAGCCTTTACCTTGTCTCCGTCATTCAAGAACCGAACAGCCTGATTCTTCTTCGTCTGGTAGTCGTGTTCGTCGACGGTGACAGAAAACTTGACCTCTTTGATGACAATGACCTTCTGCTTCTTGCGGGCAGCCCGGTCGCTCTTGTCCTTCTCGTAGAGGAATTTTCCGTAGTCCTGAATCTTGCACACCGGGGGGACGGCGTTAGGGGAGATCTCAACCAGGTCAAGGGAGCGTTCCCGGGCCATCTTCAATGCTTCAAAGGGTGGCATCACGCCAAGTTGTTCGCCGTTCTCGTCGATGACGCGGACCTCGCGGGCGCGGATCCGTTCGTTGGTGCGGATGAAGGATTTGGCGGAACGTTTATCGATCGGTGGAATAGGTCGCCTCCACAGCGTGCACTCAAGGCTCGCCATGCTTAAATGTTTTGGGTTTACAGCGCACCGTAGACGAGATGCACCGCACGCTGAAGTATAGCATTTATAGGATGCAGCCTGTGGATGCAGTGATGCGTGGGGACCGACGATCAGATAAGTGCTGAGCAGCCCATACGGGTGACGCAAAACGGGTATATGTGAGTAAGCCCATGCTTCTCAACTTTGTGTATTGTAGGAGCGGTATGTCAGCCATTCATTACCGGACCCGTTTGTAACAACAAGAGAGAGGGATAGAAAGAATGAAGCGTCGCATTTTGCTTGTGGATGACGAAGTAGCGGTACTACTGACTCTCAAAGCGGTTCTTGAGATCAATGGTTTTGAAGTCGACACTGCTGCTTCAGGTCGAGAGGGCAAGCTGAAGCTGCGCTCGCATGAGTACCACATGGTAATCAGCGACATGAGGATGGAGAACGAGCAGGCCGGGGCCGAGGTGATCGCGGCGGCTCGTACGGCGCCGTACCAGCCCGCAGTTGCCCTGCTCACGGCCTTCCCTGTAGCAGAGGAAGACTGGCAGGAGATGGGGGCCGACCGGATGCTGGTAAAGCCGATGCACACTCGGCTGCTGCTGGAGCAGATTGACCGGCTGATGGAGTCGCATAGCCGCAAGGCCCAGAACGTCACGCCGACTGATGCGGCGTCAAAGCCAGTTGCAAAGAAGGCCGTCAAAAAGAGTGCGCCGAAGAAGCTCGCAAAGGCAGGCACGCCAAAGAAGGCGATCATCCCAAAGAAAGGCTCGTCCAAGAAGAGAGTTGCCCGTGCCTGAGTGGCGTTCGTTGTAGCTCAGCGATTGGTATGAACCTTGATGTAGTTGCGTAGCGACAGGTTGATGTCCATCGCTTTGCGGACACCGCTGTCCATCATGCGAAGCCAGTCCGAACCCGGTTCTTTGAGTCCGATTGTGCCCAGCAGATAGCTGGTTTGGACGATGACTTCGAGCGCATTGCTGAGTTCGTGCGCTAGTTTGCGAATCTCGACGGCGAGATCTTCGGGAATCTTTTCCGGGGAAGGTTCAGCGGCGGTGGCAGATACAGCAAGGTCTTTTTCTTCATCCATGGCCTGAGGTCCGTAAGCTCAAGTGGTGTAGACGCTCCTTACGACAGATTAGTCTAGACGCGTTTGCCAGAATTGACACTAGTGGCTGTTTTTGAAAGACTAAAAGCTCGCGGTTGCGGTGTTCGGCCTCTACAGGCAGGGGACGTGAACGACCGTTGCCGAAGTGGCGGAATTGGCAGACGCGCATGGTTCAGGTCCATGTACTCGCAAGGGTGTGGGGGTTCGAGTCCCCCCTTCGGCACCAAGTTTAGAGTAAAGAGAAAGAGGAGCCCCTTTGAGGTGCTCCTCTTTCTCTTTGTGTGACATGATCGGGCTGTAGAACGCGTCCGTTAGCGTCGTTCAGCAGATGCTTTTCATCCAACCCTTAGAATGAGAGACATGCCGACGCAGCTCGACCAGATTCTGGCCCATACCCTATTGCAAGTGAACGCGCGTAAGTCCGCGACTGATTTTGCGACACTGGAGCGCAAGGCGGCGGATCATACGCCTCGAGGATTCATCGCCCATCTACGAGAGGTCGGGCGCACCGGTCCCGCCATTATTGCTGAAATCAAGAAGGCTTCGCCTTCCAAAGGACTTATTCGCAGTGATTTTTATCCCGCAGAACTGGCGAAAGGCTACGAGGGGTCGGGAGCGGCTGCACTGTCCGTTCTTACCGATGAGGAATTCTTCCAGGGCTCGCTGGCGGACCTCGAAGCGGCCTCCGCTGCGGTAACGATTCCTTGCCTGCGCAAGGACTTTATCCTCGACCCGTTCCAGGTGCTCGAGGCACGGGCTGCAGGCGCTGATGCCATCCTGCTGATCGTAGCCGCACATACTGATGACGCTCTCAGCGATCTGCGTGACGAGGCATACAGTCTCGGGCTCGACGTGTTGTGCGAGGTCCACAGTCGAGAAGAGTTGGAACGCGCACTCGCGCTCGGCTTTCAGCTGATTGGCGTCAACAGCCGCGACCTTCGTACGTTTGTGGTTCGTCCGGAGCTGCTTCTCGAGATGGCGGTGTGGATGCCTGCCGACGTGACGATGGTGGCTGAGAGCGGTCTTCGCACCGCGCTGGAGATCGCCAAGCTGCGGGCTGCCGGGTACGACGCCTTCCTGGTTGGTGAGGCACTGATGCGTCAGCCTGATCCTGCGGCTGCACTGGCACTGCTGCTCGACCGCGAGTATTCGAAAGAGCGGTGAGCGATGTGGGTCAAGATCTGCGGCAACACCAATCTTGAAGATGCGCAGCTCGCGGTCGAGCTTGGCGCCGATGCGCTTGGCTTTGTCTTTGCGGAGAGCAAGCGGCATGTGACCCCGCCACAGGTTGCGGCGATCACGGCTCACCTTCCGCCACAAGTCGAACGGGTCGGCGTCTTCTCAAGCCGCAATGCGGAGGAGATCGCTGGTATTGTTCGCGAGGCAGGATTGAACGCCATCCAGATGCATGGCGGCCTAGACGTCGAACTGGCGGTGCGGCTGCGCGATCTGTTGGGCGATGGAGTGGGCCTTATCCAAGGGCTTCACTGGGTTGTCGGAAGCGACGGCGCGGCAAAGTTGGGTGCGCAGCTTCACGCGGTCTCAAGCGCTGGCACAACGGACCGCGTTCTTCTAGATTCGCGGGTTGGGCAGGCTGGCGGCGGCACGGGGGTCGCGTTCGACTGGAAGGCTGCGCGAGGCGTGCTGGAGAACTCGGCAGATACTCTTCGCGTAATCGTTGCCGGCGGTTTGCGTCCGGAGAACGTCGCTGACGCCATTCGCGAGCTCAAGCCATGGGGGGTGGACGTAGTAACTGGTGTTGAAACTTCCCCAGGCAGGAAGGACCCGAAGAAGCTGGCTGCATTTCTGCAAATTGCGAAGTCGGCACAATAACAAAGGCTCCGCATATCGGGAGCCTTTGTTCCAACCAGAGAATAACTTTTAGCGCGCGGTATTTGAGGCGCGATTGTTGCTGCGCGCCGTAGGGGTGTGCACGCGTGCTCTAGGCGTGCGGTCTCGGGCTACTTGAGGGCGTATGCGTACTTCCGCGGGCCTCGGTCTCGCTAATGCGAGAGCCGGGCTGAACGTGAGTAAAAGTAAAATCGAAGCCTTCAGTCTCATAACAGCCTTTCGTACTCATACGACGCACGGGCGTTGCGTTCGGATTCAAAATTGCCGTTTATGGGCAACTGTTCCGGCAAACGGTGCATCAAGTATCCGCCCGAATCAGCAAAATGCTACGGAAATCACAGCAGCGGCCGCCACTCTTTGGTCACTAGTAACCTTGGTACCCCCGTCTCCGAGCCCCACTCCCCCGCGTTCTCAAAATGGCTGTATCCCCAGCTCTTTCACCAGAAACGTGAACTGATCCACCGCCAGTTCGACGCGCTTCGAGAGCGGCATGCCCCCACCGTGGCCGGCACGAGTCTCCACACGGATCAGGACCGGATTCGTCCCCTCCTGCGCGGCCTGCATAGCTGCTGCGTACTTGAAGCTGTGCGCCGGGAAGACACGGTCGTCGTGATCGGCGGTTGAGATGAGCGTTGGCGGATAGGCGACACCGGACTTCAGATTGTGGAGCGGTGAGTAGCAATAGAGAGCGTGGAACTCATCCTCATTCTCACTTGGCGCGCCATAGTCACTCTTCCACGCCCAACCGATGGTGAACTTGTCGAAGCGCAGCATGTCCATTACTCCAACGGAAGGAAGCACAGCTCCGAACAAGTCAGGGCGCTGAATCTCGCAGGCTGCGACGAGCAGGCCTCCGTTGCTTCCACCGGAGATGCCGAGCTTTCGCGGAGAAGTGTACTTCTCCGCGATGAGCCACTCTGCCGCAGCAATGAAGTCGTCGAAGACATTTTGCTTAGTCAGTTTCGTCCCGGCCTCGTGCCACGCTTCGCCGTACTCGCCGCCACCTCGCAGACTCGGCTGTGCGTAGAGGCCGCCCATCTCCATCCACAGCATGTTGGCTGATGAGAACTCGGGCCGCAGCGAGATGTTGAAGCCGCCGTATCCGTAGAGGATCGTAGCGTTCGTTCCGTCGAGCTTCAGTCCCCTCTTATAACTGAGGAACATCGGCACGCGCGTGCCATCCTTGCTTGTGTAGAAGACCTGTTCCGTCTCGTAGCGCGCCGGGTCAAACTTCAGCTTCGGCTGCCGGTAGATCGTAGAGCGGCGCGTCTTCATGTCCAGCCTATAAACAGAGGCCGGTGTAGTGAAGTTAGTGAACTGGTAGAAGGTCTCTGTGTCGGTGCGTTTGCCTGCGAAGCCTACAGCGGTGCCGATGGTCGGGAGTGTGAGCTGCTCAATCAGCTCCCCCTCGCGTGTGTGCAGCTCGACCATGCTCTGCGCATCGGCTAGATAGTTGGCGATCAGCGTGTCGTCGATCATGCTCACGCTGTCGAGATTGTTCGTGCTCTCCGGGATGATGATCTTCCAGTGCTCACGCCCGGGATTCGCGAGGTCAACTTCGACGACGCGTCCGTTGGGAGCGTTCAGGGTTGTTTGAATCCAGAAGCGCGTCCCATCGTTGTCGATCGGCGAGTAGAGGGCGTCAGCCGTTGTTGAGATGTGTACGACGGGAACTTCAGGCAGCTCAAGGTCCTTCACTGCGAGCTCGTTGTTCGGGCTTGAGCCTTTGGTCTGGTAGATCAGGAGGTAGCGCCCGTCGTCGGTGACTGCGGCGCCGACGTTCATCTCTTTGTCGTCGGGACGATCGAAGATCAGCTTGTCTTCGCTCTGTGGCGTGCCGAGCTTATGAAAGAAGATCTTGTGAAAGTAGTTGGCGGCCTTTAGCGCATCAGCCTTTGGAGCGTCATAGCCCTCATAGAAAAAACCAGACCCATCCTTGAGCCATGAAGCGGAGCTGAACTTCGACCACTCGATGACGTCGGGCAGGTCCTTGCCGGCGGCGACCTCGCGGACGTGCCATTTCACCCAGTCGGAACCAGCGTCGGCGATCGAGTAGGCTGCGAGGCGGCCGTCGTCAGAGATGCTGAGTCCGCTGATCGCAACGGTGCCGTCCGATGACATCGTGTTCGGGTCGAGAAGGACGTGCGGCTCGCCGGTGAGACCTTCCTGCCAGTAGATGACGTTCTGGTTCTGCAAGCCAGAGTTATGCGAGTAGAAGTAGCGTGAGCCTCGTCGCGACGGAGCGGTGTAGCGCTCGAAGTTCATCAGGTCCGTTAGCCGCTCATGCATCCGCTCACGACCAGGCACTGTGTCGAGCACGCTGCGCGTGAGCTTGTTCTCATCATCGATCCACGCCTTCACCTGGGGAGCGTCGACATCCTCCATCCATCGGTAGGGATCGCTGACCTTTGTGCCGAAGTAGTCGTCGACCTGATCGACGGTGTGAGCCTTTGGATAGGTAAGCGGTGCGGGTGGGGCTGTTACGGCGGGGACATCGGTGGGGAGCGTTGCTGCGTCGAGAACCGGTTTCATCAATCGGACTATATCGCAGCAGCGGGATCCCTGCTTCCTGCGCTGGTGCTTAAACGAAAAGGCCCAGCGCGGGGGGCCAGGCCTCTTCGTCGATCCTCTGCTTACAGACCCGGGAGTGTCAGTTTGCAGAGCTTGTTGCACTGCCGGCTAAACCGGCAGGCTAATCATCGTGGCCGTGATGTCCGTGGCCTTTTCCATGGTCGTCGTGATCCTTATCCTTGTAGTGTCCGTACGCATGGCCTGGAGGCCCGTAGTAAGCGTGCGGCGGAGGCGGCGGTCCATGCATTTCACGCGGGCCCCATCCACCTTCGTAGTAGCGCCAGCCGGGCCCTTCATGAACCCAGCGCGCAGG
>Ga0070671_100002251_pt1 | contig 14896 bp, 15 predicted proteins | sample KBSS73metaG_FD_65341 | JGI IMG/M metagenome (GOLD analysis project Ga0070671, IMG submission 65341) | Switchgrass rhizosphere microbial communities from Kellogg Biological Station, Michigan, USA - KBS S7-3 metaG | ecosystem: Host-associated > Plants > Roots > Rhizosphere > Soil ...
CGTCGCAGCGAAGATCGAATACCTCAACCCCGGCGGCAGCGCAAAGGACCGCATCGCGGTCAAGATGATCGACGCCGCCGAGGCCAGCGGCGAACTCAAGCCGGGCGGAACCATCGTCGAACCGACCTCGGGCAACACCGGCGTCGGGTTAGCTCTGGTGGCCCAGCAGCGCGGCTACAAATGCATCTTCGTCTGCCCAGACAAGGTCAGCGAGGACAAGCAGAACGTGTTGCGCGCCTACGGTGCCGACGTCGTGGTGTGCCCCACGGCCGTGCCGCCCGACCATCCCGACAGCTACTACAGCGTCTCCAACCGGCTGGTGGAAGAGATCGATGGGGCGTGGAAGCCCGACCAGTACTCCAATCCGATGGGGCCCGCCAGCCACTACGAGACGACGGGCCCCGAAGTCTGGGCCGATACGGACGGCAAGGTCACCCACTTCGTCGCGGGTGTCGGCACCGGCGGCACGATCACCGGCGCCGGCCGCTACCTCAAGGAAGTCTCTGGCGGGAAGGTCAAAATCGTCGGCGTCGACCCCGAGGGCTCGGTGTACTCCGGCGGGACCGGGCGGCCGTACCTGGTCGAGGGCGTCGGTGAGGACTTCTGGCCGTCGGCATATGACCCGACGGTGCCCGACGAAATCATCGCGGTGTCCGACGCCGACTCGTTCGAGATGACGCGTCGCCTCGCGCGCGAAGAAGCGCTTTTGGTCGGTGGGTCGTGTGGCATGGCCGTCGTCGCCGCGGCCAAGGTCGCAGAGCAGGCGGGGCCTGACGCACTGGTGGTCGTCCTGCTGCCTGATGGCGGAAGAGGTTATCTCTCAAAGGTTTTCAACGATGCATGGATGTCGTCGTACGGCTTCCTACGGACTCGGTTGGACGGTTCGGTCGAGGAGTCGACCGTCGGCGACGTATTGCGCGGCAAGTCGGGTGCGCTGCCCGACCTGGTCCACACGCATCCGTCGGAAACCGTGCGCGACGCGATCGGCATCCTGCGCGAGTACGGTGTGTCGCAGATGCCGGTCGTCGGGGCAGAACCGCCGGTGATGGCGGGCGAGGTCGCAGGCAGCGTGTCTGAGCGGGAACTGCTGTCCGCGGTGTTCGAAGGCCGGGCGAAGCTCGCCGACGCGGTTTCGGTGCACATGAGCCCGCCGCTGCCATTGATCGGCGCCGGGGAACTGGTCAGCAATGCCGCCAAGGCGTTGCGCGAATGCGATGCGGTGATGGTGGTCGAGGAAGGCAAGCCGGTCGGTGTGCTGACCCGTCACGACCTGCTGGGCTTTCTGTCCGACGGCATAATCCGCCGATAGGGATATGCCCGGGCACGGGCTCTCATGATCGACTTCCGGGTGGAAAGCCCTGCTATTAGGGACCTCTCAGGTTAGTGTAAGCACGCTCGTTGCCAGCTAATTTCACACTGGAAGGCGTCCATGACCGATCAACCGCCACCACCCCCTGGTAACTATCCGCCTCCGCCGCCTCCACCAGGTGGGTACCCGCCGCCTCCTCCGCCCCAGGGCGGTGGTTACCAACCGCCGCCTCCCTCGCAGACCGGAGGTGGTTATCAACCGGTGTCGCAGGCCGCAACGAGCTATCCGCCACCTGCTCCTGCAGGCGGCATGGCACTGCCCCAAGAGGCGTACACGCCATGGGTTACGCGTGTGCTGGCCTACCTCATCGACGCGATTCCGGTCATCATCCTGGAAGCCATCGGCTGGGGCGTGTTGCTCGGAACCCAGGAGACGGCGTGTATCACCGACACGTCCCAGTCTGACCTCGGTGAGTTCTGCGCGACCGGCGCGTCGACGCTTGGCCAGGCGGCCCTCATCGTCACGGGGATCATCGCTTTCGCCTACTGGGTCTGGAATTTCGGCTACCGCCAGGGCACCACGGGCTCGAGCATCGGCAAGGGCATCATGAAGTTCAAGATCGTCAGCGAAAAGACCGGACAGCCAATCGGTTTCGGAATGTCCTTCGTGCGCGAGCTCGTCTACATGCTGGCTGCCGGCATCTGCGGCCTCCTCTGGATCATCGCTGTCCTGTTCCCGCTGTGGGATCAGAAGCGGCAGACGTTGGTGGACAAGATCTTCAGTACGATCGCACTGCCGATCTAGCTACCGGCGACTTCTGGAGATTCAGTGACCGACCCGTCACCGCCGCCACCGCCCGCGGCCGCGTTGCCGAAAGAGGCTTACACGCCGTGGTTTACGCGTGTGGTCGGATACGTCATCGACTTCGTGCCCACCGCCGTGGTGATAGGTATCGGAGCGGGTATCGCCTTCGGCACGGCCGATAATCAGTGCATCAGCGGCAGCGGCCAGTACGACTACGGCGTCTACTGCACGTCGTCGATGACCGCCTTCGGGATGATCGTCTACATCCTGGCGTATCTCATCGCGCTGGCCTATTGGATCTGGAACTGGGGGTACCGGCAGGGCACCACCGGCCAGAGCATCGGTAAGTCGGTGATGAAGTTCAAAGTGATCAGCGAGAAGACCGGCCAGCCAATTGGTTTCGGCTTGTCGATCCTCCGTCAGATCGCCCACGTCGTCGACGCGATCTTCTGCTATATCGGTTTTCTGTTCCCCTTGTGGGACGCCAAGCGGCAGACCATTGCTGACAAGATCATGTCCACGATATGTGTGCCGATAGAGCAGTCGGCACTCAATCCACAACCGCTGCCGCCGCAGCAGTAATCAGGAAAGGGCCAATGACCGATCAACCGCCCCCATCGTCGGGGAACAATCCGCCACCGCCACCGGGCGGTTACCCACCGCCGGGTGGCTACCCACCACCGCCGCGACCGGGTGGCTACCCACCGCCCCCGGGCGGCGGCTACCCGCCACCCCAGTCTCCCGGCGGCGGCTATCCACCGCCGACACCGCCGGGCAGCTATCCGCCACCGACACCGCCGGGTAGCTATCCGCCGCCTCCACAGAGTGGGTATCCGCCGCCACCGCCGCCGTCGTCCGGTGGCTACCCGCCACCTGGGGGTTACCCGCCGCCGGGTGGATATGCGCCTGCGCCGCAACAAGTCCAGGTCAACATCGGCGAGGCCTTCTCGTGGGCGTGGGGCAAGTTCAGGGAGAACGCCTCGGCGCTCGTCGTCGCCACGCTGGTGTACGCCGTGATTGCCGCTGTGTTGTACGCCGTCATCTACTTCCTCGCGTTTGCGTTGGCTCCGAGCCCGGTGACGACGTACGACTCGTACGGCAGCGGCTTCGAGTACTCGGCGAGTTCCACTTTCGGTTTTGCCAGCATCGCCGTATTGGCGCTCGGCGGACTCGTGATGTTGGTCGCGGTGGCTGCGATGCAGTCCGCCTACTACGTCGGCGTGCTGGACATCGCAAACGGGCAGCCGGTGTCGATCGGGTCCTTCTTCAAGCCCCGTATGATCGGCAGCGTCGTTCTCGCGACGGTGCTCATCGGCATCGCGTCGGCAATCGGTTCGCTCTGCTTCATTTTGGGCATCGTGATCGGAATCTTCACGGTGTTCACCACCGTCGCCATCGTCGACCGCAGCCTGTCGCCGATCGACGGCATCAAGGCGAGCATCGACATCGCCAAGGCGAATTTCGTTCAGACGCTTCTGACCTGGCTCCTGGCAGCGGTGATCTTTGTTGTCGGCCTGGTGGTGTGCGGCGTCGGGGTGCTGGTCTCCGCCCCAGTCGCCGCGCTGTACCTGGTCTACGCCTACCGGCAGCTCACCGGCGGGCAGATCGCCGCGCTGAACCCGCAGCCGCTGCCGCCAGGGGGGCCGCCGCAGCAGTTCGGCGGCCCACCGCCACAGCAGTACGGCGGCCCACCGCCACAGCAGTACGGCCCACCGCCACAGCAGTAACGAGGCTCATCGGAAGGCGCTGACGCCCGTCAGCGCCTCTCCGATGACCAACTGGTGCACCTCGGACGTGCCCTCGTAGGTCAGCACGGATTCGAGGTTGTTGGCGTGCCGGATGACCGGATACTCCAGCGTGATTCCGTTGGCGCCCAATAGGGTTCGGCATTGCCGGGCAATCTTGATCGCCTCGCGCACATTGTTGAGCTTGCCGACGCTCACTTGTTCCGGCCGGATCCGGCCGTCGTCCTTGAGTCGACCCAGATGCAGCGCGAGCAGTTGCGCCTTGCCGAGTTCGACCGCCATGTCGGCGATCTTGGCTTGCGTCAGTTGATATCCGGCCAGCGGCTTTTCGAATACTTCGCGGGTCCCGACGTAGTCCAGTGCGGTCTCCAGACAGTCGCGTGCCGCTCCGACGCTGCCGAACACGATGCCGAACCGCGCCTCCGACAGGCAGCTCAGCGGTCCCGAAAGGCCTGAGGCGTCGGACAATTGGGCGTCGGCGGGCAGTCGCACGTCGTCGAGATGCAGCTCTGAGGTGACCGACGCGCGCAGCGACAGCTTGTGGGTCATGTCGCGCGCCGAAAAGCCCTCGGTGCCTGCGGGCACGACAAAGCCGACGATGCCCTCCTTTGAGCGCGCCCACACAATCGCGATGTCGGCCACGGAGCCGTTGGTGATCCACATCTTCGAACCGTTGAGGATCCAGTCGGATCCGTCGCGGCGCGCGGTGGTGCGCATGCCGGCGGGGTTGGACCCGAAGTCCGGCTCGGTCAGCCCGAAGCAGCCGATGACGTCGCCGGTGGCCATCGCGGGCAGCCACTGGTTGCGCTGCTCCTCACTGCCCCAGCGGTAGATCGCGAACATCGCCAGCGACCCCTGCACCGAGACCAGGCTGCGCAACCCGGAGTCGACGGCTTCGAGCTCCTGGCATACCAGCCCGTAGGCCGTCGCGCTCGAGCCGCCGCAGCCGTAGCCCTTCAGGTGCATGCCCAGCACGCCGAGTTTGCCCAGGTCGGCGGCAAGCTCGCGGACCGGGACCTCACCGGCCTCGAACCAGTCGGCGATGTGTGGACGCAGCCGCTGTTCGCCGAACCGGCGCACGGTCTGGCGCAACTCGATGTCTTCTGGCGTCAGCAGTGTGTCGAGGTCGAGCAGGTCTTCGATCCGGGTAGGCATGGTCCATTCCTACACCGGTGAAGCAGTGACGCGGGCCTCGATACGCTGAGCGGGATGACTGACCACAAATACCAGGGCCTGGCCACCAAGGCCATCCACGCAGGATTTAGGCCCGACCCGGGCACCGGTGCCGTCAATGCGCCGATCTACGCGAGTTCGACGTTCGCGCAGGACGGTGTCGGCGGGCTGCGCGGCGGGTTCGAGTACGCCCGCACCGGCAATCCCACACGCGCGGCCCTCGAGGCTTCGCTTGCCGCGGTGGAGGAGGCGGCGTTCGGGCGGGCGTTTTCCTCGGGGATGGCGGCCACCGACTGTGCGCTGCGCGCGGTGCTGCGGCCAGGGGATCACATCGTGATGCCCGACGACGCCTACGGCGGGACCTTCCGGCTGATCGACAAGGTGTTCACGCAGTGGGGCATCGACTACACCGCGGTGGCGCTGTCCGATCTGGACGCGGTGCGTGCGGCGATCACCCCGAAGACGCGGTTGATCTGGGTGGAGACTCCGACCAACCCGCTGCTTTCGATCGCCGACATCGCCGCGATCGCGCAACTAGCGGCCCCGTCGAACACAAAAGTGTTGGTGGACAACACCTTTGCCTCGCCGGCGCTGCAGCAGCCGCTCACGCTGGGCGCAGATATCGTGCTGCATTCGACCACCAAGTACATCGGCGGACACTCCGATGTGGTGGGCGGCGCGCTGCTGACCAACGACGAAGAACTCGACGCCGCCTTCGCCTTTCTGCAGAACGGTGCGGGTGGGGTGCCGGGCCCATTCGACGCCTACCTGACCATGCGCGGGCTCAAGACCCTGGTGCTGCGGATGCAGCGGCACAGCGAGAACGCCACGGCAGTCGCCGAATTCCTCGACAACCACCCCGCGGTCGAAACCGTGCTCTACCCAGGGCTGCCCAGCCATCCCGGCCACGAAGTGGCCAAGCGGCAGATGAGCGCGTTCGGCGGCATGGTGTCGGTGAGGATGCGTGGCGGGCCGCAGGCTGCACACGACTTCTGCTCTCGGACAGAGATTTTCATCCTTGCCGAGTCACTTGGCGGGGTGGAGTCGCTCATCGAGTACCCGGGCGCGATGACGCACGCGTCGACGGCAGGCTCTCAACTGGAGGTGCCCGACGACCTGGTGCGCCTGTCCGTCGGCATCGAGGATCCCGCGGATCTGCTCGCCGACGTGGAGCAGGCGCTACGAAGCTAGCGCCCCCCGAACCGCCGACGCGGTGATCGCCAGATTCACCTCGGGCAACGCGGTCGGATATTCGTCAACCCAACTGCCCATTGCGATTTCGCCCGCCCGCGCGTGCACCCACCGCCAGCCCCGGTCATTGAGGCTCAGCAGCGCACCGAGCCCGTCGACGGCGTGCAGCAGCGAGATGATCGCCGCTGTCGCCGGGGCAGGCGGTCGGCGGTCGAACAACGACGCCAGCAGCGCGGAGCGTGCGTGCGCAACCCGCTCCCTGTTGGTCACGGGCCAGGCGTAGGACTGGCCAAACCGCTTGGAGTTCAACCGAACACGGCGGATCTGGCCCATATACTCCAGATAGTTTGCGAGGTTCTCCTCGGTGTGCTTGGACAGCCGTTTGACCGCGGTCGCGGGACGCAGCGGCCGTCGTTGCAACAGCTCGAACGCGGGCGCGACGACAGGATCCATTGAGCCGGGCACCGATAACGCCACCAGCCGGCCCGTCTCGACCGGCTCACTGGCCATCGCGGGCCGGATTCGGCAGGCGTGCGCGAGATCGAGCAGTACCGCGCCGGTGAGTACCCGCTCACGGCGGACGCGGTCAAGACCCGGCTGTGCGGACGCGTTGTCCACCAGTAGCAGAAAGAGGTCCTCGGCGATCTGCGCCATAGGCGGACTGTAAACCGCACCGCGGCTGAGCCGCGAATCAGACGAAGCGGCTGAGCCGCGAATCAGACGCAGCGGCTGAGCCGCGAATTAGACCGGAGCGACGCGGTCGCGACCTAGGAGTGGTACGGCTCGGCGCTGACCAGCGTGACCTTGACGGTGTTGCCGTTGGGCACCTGATAGCTGCGGGTCTCGCCGACCTTGGCATCGATCAGCGCACCGCCAAGCGGCGAGTTCGGGGAGTACACCTCGAGCTTGCCGTCCGAAACGCCCTCCTGGCGGGTGGCGATCAGGAACGTCTCGGTGTCGCTCTTGTCGTCGTCGTAGTAGACCTTGACCACGGAGCCGGGCAGCGCCACGCCGGACTGCTTGGGCGCCTCGCCCACCTTGGCGTTGTTCAGCAGCTCCTGCAGCTGACGAATGCGGGCCTCCTGCTGGCCCTGCTCCTCGCGGGCTGCGTGATAGCCACCGTTCTCGCGCAGGTCGCCCTCTTCGCGGCGGTCGTTGATCTCGGCTGCGATGATCGGTCGATTGGCGATCAGCTGATCGAGCTCCGCCTTCAGCCGGTCGTACGCCTCCTGCGTCAGCCAGGTGACCTGGGTGTCGGTCATGTCGTCGCGCTCCCCTCGTCGTTGCTCTCGCGCTTGTTCGCGTAAGAAGTCTCGTGTCTACGGCGCCGGGAGCTTCTTGCGTGTATTGCCGCTATGGTCAACGCCTAATCCGCGCACTAAAAGCAGCAATACACGGCTCCCAGCAGGAACCGTGTATCCGACTAGTCTAACACCGCCGGGACAGCGGATTTTCACGTTTCGGCTGCTCGCCGTTTGTCGCACCGACTCCTGTGTGCTGTTTTACGAGGCCACCAGGTAGGACGGCACGTCGGTGCCGCAACCGTAGACGTCGCCGACCACCGGGGGTTTGCTGGTCTTGACTACCGTCGTCACCTGCACGGTCTTCTGCGTCGACGGACCGACCAGCACCTCGCGGCGGCCGGTTTCGCTGCCGTCGATCGAGCGGGCCCGCACGATGCACACCACCGGCCGGGACGGGTCGTCACGGGTCACGGTGACCGTCACCTGCACCGTTTGGTCGTCGACCAGCTGATAGCCGCCCAGCTCGCCCTTGACCTCGCCGGTGCCGAGCCGCTGCGAAGCGATCACGGCGATCGCAATGCCGGCTCCGAGGACCAGCAGGCCCAGCCCGATGGCGATCCAGCGGCGGTTGGTTCGCGACAGCCGCTGCCGCCCGTAGCGGGCGGTGGGACGCTCGATCATCTCGTTTTGCAAACCCGTCGGTCGGATAGATGTACTAGTGCTGGAACTATAGGGGCACCGGTGATGGTTGAACCGTCTCGGAATGTCTGCACAGGTGAAAGAGAACAGGTTGAGCGAGCTGCGGTTGATGGCGGTGCACGCCCACCCGGACGACGAGTCCAGCAAGGGTGCCGCGACGATGGCGCGGTACGCCGACGAGGGCGTGCGCGTGATGGTGGTGACGCTGACCGGTGGCGAACGAGGCGACATCCTCAACCCCGCGATGGACCTGCCGGACGTGCACGGCCGGATGGCCGAGATCCGCCGCGACGAGATGGCCAAGGCCGCCGAGATCCTCGGTGTCGAGCACCACTGGCTGGGTTTCATCGACTCCGGCCTGCCGGAGGGCGACCCGCCGCCCCCGCTGCCCGACGGCTGCCTGGGCGTCGTTCCGCTGGAGGAGCCCGTCGAGGAACTCGTGCGCGTGATCCGCAAGTTCAAGCCGCATGTGATGACGACGTACGACGAGAACGGCGGCTATCCGCACCCCGATCACATTCGCACCCACCAGGTTTCGGTGGCCGGCTACGAGGCCGCGGCTGACTTCCTGCGCTACCCCGACGCGGGCGAGCCGTGGAATGTGCTCAAGCTGTACTACAACCACGGTTTTCTGCGCAAACGCATGCAACTGCTGCAGGACGAGTTCGCCAAACACGGCCAGGAGGGCCCGTTCGCCAAGTGGCTCGAGCAGTGGGACGCCGACCACGACATCTTCGACAAGCGGGTGACGACCCGCATCGAGTGCGCGAAGTACTTCCCGCAGCGCGACGACGCACTTCGCGCCCACGCCACCCAGATCGATCCCAACAGCTTCTTCTTCGCCACTCCCATGGAATGGCAGCAACGGCTTTGGCCCACTGAGGAGTTCGAGCTTGCACGCTCGCGTGTCCCGGTGTCGTTGCCGGAAACCGACCTGTTCGCGGGCATCGAGGATGCCAAGTGAACTACTTACTCGTCACGTTCCTCGCCGACGACGCCCCTCGCAACACCGGCCCGGACTTCGGCAAGGCCAGCCCGTTCGGGCTCATCATCATCGTGCTGCTGTTGATCGGCACGTTCGCGTTGGTGTGGTCGATGAACCGGCACCTGCGCAAGCTGCCGAAGTCCTTCGACTCCGAGCCGGACCAGCCGCTCGACGAGGACCACAAGAGTGAGCCCGGCTGAGGCCCTGAGGACGCTAAGGGGTTGATTACTCGCATCTGGTGCATGCAATCAACCTCTTAGACCGCCCGCACGATTGAGGGGTCCCGGCGACGGAAGGATTCGTTGAACGATGTCGAACCGGCTCGCTGAGGCGACCAGCCCCTATCTGCGCCAGCATGCCGACAACCCGGTGCACTGGCGGCAATGGACGCCCGAGGCACTGGCCGAGGCGGCCGAGCGCGACGTGCCGATCCTGCTGTCGATCGGGTATGCGGCCTGCCACTGGTGTCATGTGATGGCACACGAGTCGTTCGAGGACGATCAGGTGGCCGCGGTGATGAACGAGGGCTTCGTCAACATCAAGGTCGATCGCGAGGAGCGGCCCGACCTCGACGCCGTCTACATGAACGCGACGGTCGCGCTGACCGGGCAGGGCGGCTGGCCGATGACATGCTTCCTGACGCCGGACGGCAGGCCGTTCTTCTGCGGGACCTACTACCCGAAGCCGAATTTCCTGCAGCTGCTGGCTGCCGTCACAGACACGTGGCGCAGCAGGCGCTCTGAGGTCGAGGAGGCCTCCGACCGGATCGCGGGCGAACTGCGGTCGATGGCCTCCGGCTTGCCGGGCGGAGGGCCGCCGGTGCAGCCGGCGCTGTGCGATCACGCGGTCGCCGCGGTGCTGCAGGATGAGGACGTCGAGCGCGGCGGGTTTGGGGGCGCTCCGAAGTTTCCGCCGTCGGCTCTGCTGGAAGCGCTGCTGCGCAATCACGAACGCACCGGCGACACCTTGCCACTCGAGACGGTCGAGCGGACCTGCACCGCGATGGCACGCGGCGGCATCTATGACCAGCTGGCCGGCGGCTTCGCCCGGTACAGCGTCGACGCGTCGTGGGTGGTGCCCCACTTCGAGAAGATGCTCTACGACAATGCGCTGCTGCTTCGGGTGTATGCGCATTGGGCCAGGCGCAGCGGTAACCCGTTGGCGCGCAGGGTTGCCCAGCAGACCGCCCGCTTCCTCATCGACGAGTTGAGTGTTGGCGGCATGTTCGTCTCGTCGCTGGACGCCGACGCCGACGGTGAAGAGGGTCTGACCTACGTCTGGACTCCAGCGCAGCTTCGCGACGTGCTGGGTGATGACGACGGACGTTGGGCTGCAGCGCTTTTCAATGTCACAGCGGACGGGACCTTCGAGCACGGCAGCTCGGTGCTGCAGCTGCCGGTCGATCCGGACGACTCAATCAGATTCGAGCGGGTGCGCGGCAAGCTGCTGACCGCACGGCTGACCCGGCCGCAGCCGGGCCGCGACGACAAGGTCGTCACTGCATGGAACGGCTTGGCGATCACCGCGCTCGCAGAGGCGAGTGTGGCGTTGGGTCGCCACGGATTCCTCGGTGCGGCAACGCAATGCGCGCGCTCGATCCTCGACCTGCACGTTGTCGACGGCCGATTGCGGCGCGCCAGCCTCGGCGGCCGCGTCGGCGACAGTGCCGCGATCCTCGAAGACCACGCGACGCTGGCGACCGCACTGTTGACGCTGTATCAACTGACGGGCGAGGAGTCCTGGCTGGAGTCGGCCACCGCGCTGCTCGACGTTGCGCTCGATCATTTCGCCGACCCTGATCGCGACGGCCGCTGGTTCGACAGTGCCGACGACGCCGAGCAGCTGATGGTCCGGCCCGCCGACCCGCTGGACGGGGCCACGCCGTCGGGAGCCTCGTCGATCGCAGAGGCGTTGCAGCTGGCCGCTCACCTGGCACCGCGTCCTGAGCGCTATGCCGCTGCGGCAGAGGCCACGCTGGCCAGCGCGACGCCGATCCTCGCCCGGTTGGCTCGCTCGGGTGGGCACTGGCTGGCGGTCGCCGAAGCGGCGGTGCGCGGGCCGATCCAGATCGCGGTGGCTTGCGATCCGCAGCATTCGCAATTGCTTTCTGCTGCACGCGAATTGGCGCCTGGCGGGGCCGTTGTCGTCGGCGGCCCGGCCAACTCCTCGCAGCTACTACTCGACCGCGACAGGATCGACGGTGCTGATGCCGCATACGTCTGCCGCGGCCGGGTGTGCGATCTGCCCGTCACCACTATTGCCGAATTGACGGCGGCGCTGAGGTAGCGTCTCGGCCATGCCGAGCGCCGAAGACATCACCCAGACCGTCACCCGCTACCTGGACTTCGTCTCGAAGGGGCAGCCCGATGAGGTCGCGTCGCTCTACGCCGACGACGCCACCGTCGAGGACCCGGTCGGCGGCGAGGTGCACATCGGCCGCCAGGCGATCCGTGGCTTCTACGGCGCTATCGAAAACGTCAAGGCGCAGACCGACGTCCTCACGCTGCGGGCGCTCGGCCACGAGGCGGCGTTTCACTGGACGCTGTCGCTCGATTTCGGTGGCAACGGGATGCGCATCGACATCATCAGCACGATGACGTTCGACGACGACGCCAAGATCGCGTCGATGAAGGCCTACTGGAGCCAGGACAACGTCACGACGTTCTAGTGATTTCGGCGCGCTTACCGCCGCTGAGCGTGGATAACCGCGCCGAAACCACTCAGAAGACGGCGAACCACATCGCGATGTAGTGGCAGATCGCCGCGACCGCGGTGCAGGCATGGAAGAACTCGTGGTGTCCGAACGTCGTCGGCCACGGGTTGGGCCACTTGAGCGCGTAGAGCACGCCGCCGATGCTGTACAGCGCGCCGCCGACGATCAACAACACCAGGGCAGCGACTCCCGCGCCGTCCATGATCGGCCCGACGAACCAGGCCGCCACCCAGCCGAGCAACAGATACAGCGGCACGCCAACCCAGCGCGGCGCCGAAGGCCAGAACATCTTGAGCAGCACCCCGGCGATCGCGCCGCCCCAGACGATCCAGAACAGCACCCAACCGCTGCGCTCCGGCAGTGCCAGCAAGGCGAACGGCGTGTAGCTGCCCGCGATGAAGACGAAGATCATCGAGTGGTCGGCGCGTTTCATCCACTTGCGCGCCGTCGCCGACTCCCAGTTCACCCGGTGATAGGTGCCGCTGACCGCGAACATCGCCACGATCGTGAAGGTGTAGAGCAGCGTGGCCAGCCCGGCGCGCGTCGACTCCACCGCCCACGACACCGACACCAGCGCGGCGCCGGCAATGAAGGCAACAACCGCTGCGTAGACGTGGATCCAGCCCCGCAATCGGGGCCTGCCAAGGAACTTCTCGACACCGTCGACGACGGCTTCGGGAAAGTCTTCTGCGTATACGCGGGCCGGTTGTTGCTGGGCCTCGTCGGCCGTGTCGATCTGGGCCATGTCACCTCCCTCAATGCCATGGGGGTCTTCGATCGAAACAGTAGTCTGGATCCTCGTGGACATCATTCCTCCTCGTCTCAAGGAACCGATGTACCGCCTCTACGAGATGCGGCTGCGTCAGGGACTGGCGTCCTCGAAAACTGAACTGCCCCGCCACATCGCGGTGCTGTGTGACGGTAACCGACGATGGGCACGTGATGCCGGTCACGACGACGTCAGCTACGGCTACCGGATGGGTGCCCGCAAGATCGCCGAGATGTTGCGCTGGTGCCAGGAGGCCGGCATCGAGATGGCCACGGTCTACCTGCTTTCCACCGAAAACCTGCAGCGTGACGCGGGTGAGCTGGCGTCGCTGATCGAGATCATCACCGACGTCACCGAGGAGATCTGCGCACCTGCCAACCGGTGGAGCGTGCGCACGGTCGGCGACCTCGAGCTGATCGGCGAGGAACCGGCGCGACGGCTGCGCGAGGCCGTGGAATCGACGAACGGCAACGGCAGCGGCTTTCATGTCAACCTCGCCGTCGGCTACGGCGGCCGCCAGGAGATCGTCGATGCCGTCCGTCAGTTGCTCAGCAAGGAGTTGGCCAACGGCGCCACCGGCGACCAGCTGATCGAGGCGATCAATGTCGACGCCATCTCCGAGAACCTCTACACCTCGGGACAGCCCGATCCCGACCTGGTGATCCGGACGTCGGGGGAGCAGCGGCTGTCCGGCTTCCTGCTGTGGCAGAGCGCCTACTCGGAGATGTGGTTCACCGAGGCGTATTGGCCGGAGTTCCGAAGGGTGGACTTCCTGCGGGCGCTGCGCGACTACACCGCCCGCCACCGCCGCTATGGCATGTAATCCGCTCGGCCGATTTGGCATGTAGGGCCATCTGCTCTTCGCGCGAGCGCTCATCGCTGCCACACTTGAGCCATGGCTGCGCTGTCAGCGGTGGTCTTCTCGCTCAGCTGGTGGTTGGGCCTGTATCTGCTGGCCCGCGATCCACGCAAGCCGGTGCTGGTTCTGGCCGCGATCGGCCTGACCAGTTTCGCGGCGGTGGTCGCCCTCGACGCGGTGCGGGTGACCAGCGGCACGGACGCACTGAGCCGCGTCGAGATCTATCTGGTCGCAGTGCCTGGCATCGCATGGTTCGCCGTCCTGCTCGAACTGTGTCGGCCATCCGATAGTTGGCGCAGCCGGGCAGGCGAGATCACGCTCGTGGCCGGTGTTGGTGCAGTCGCCCTATTCGGCGCCGTGATGGCGGGCAACGTCGACGGCCCGGTGCGGTTCGGTCACTGGGTGATGTTCGCGGCGATCTCGTTGTCCACGCTGGGCGCGATGATCGTGGCGGTGCTGCAGCGCTCGCCGGGGCGCGTCACGGGCTTGGTCATCATCGGCACGCTGTTCTTCGCGCTGGCCAATGCGATCGTCGTCATCCCGCTGGGTTTGGTCCCGAGCTGGATTGCTTTGGCGTCCACCGGGTTCGACGTCGGGGTGCTCGGCTTGGCCGTCGCGATGTGGGACGCGTTCGACGAGGGTCAGGCGCTACGGGCCGACATGTTGCGGTCGTTCGCCGCGACGGCTGTGGTGGCGCTGCTGTTCGGCGGGCAGCTGTTGATCGGCCTTGCGGTGGCCGGGCAACAGACAGCGTTGACGGTGCTGCTGTTCACCAGCCTCGGCATCGCGATCGCGATCAACGTGCTCGCCGATCCGCTGGCCGGGTTGCTCGACCGCGTCGCCTTCTCCCGCTCGCCCGACCTGCGGGCCGACCGCGCGGCGTTGCGACGCACCGAAGCTGCGTTGCCGCTACGGTCGGCCAACCCGCTCGACGGTGTCGATGACGACACCTTCGTCCGCCTCACCCGTCGCGCGCTTGGGCACTACGGCGACCTGTCCAAGCTCGTCGCCAGCCCGCTGACCGCACTGCCGATCATCGACGAGCGACTGGCCGCCCGCGGCGCGCCCGATGCGCCGCTCGAGCGGGCCAACGAACTCAAGGCGCTGCTGGCCGACCACATCGCACGGCTCAAGCCGCGCGACGGCGGCGACTTCGGCACCACCGAGCAGTGGCGCCACTACAACTCGCTGTACTTCCCGTACGTCGTCGGCGTGCGCGCCTACGCGCAGAACGCCACCGCGTCGGGATTGGACCCCGTCGCCCGGCAGGCCTGGCAGTGGTTCGTCACCGAGGTACCGCAGCGGTCGCTGCACAACTGGCAGAACGCCGCCGCCCGGCTGATCGCCGCGGATCTGCGCGGAAACCTGGTCGCCGCCCAAGATTGAAACGCCCGCTGACCTGCTG
>Ga0070671_100002258_pt1 | contig 14876 bp, 7 predicted proteins | sample KBSS73metaG_FD_65341 | JGI IMG/M metagenome (GOLD analysis project Ga0070671, IMG submission 65341) | Switchgrass rhizosphere microbial communities from Kellogg Biological Station, Michigan, USA - KBS S7-3 metaG | ecosystem: Host-associated > Plants > Roots > Rhizosphere > Soil ...
GGCTCTTGGGTTAGATACCGAAACAACTGATCTCGATCCTTACACCTCGCGACTGCGTCTCATCCAACTCGCAGCCCCTGATAAAGTCTTTATCGTAGACCTTGACGCCTTTAGAAATGGCGACTTCGGAAAGAACGAAAGTCTCGCTCCCTTAAAACGACTGCTTGAAGCGGCACGTCCCATCAAGATTGCCCACAACGCAAAATTCGATGCGAAGTTTCTCAAACATAATCTTGGCGTAGATCTCGGTGGTCTCTTTGACACGCTGCTGGCAAGTCAACTTGTTAGCGCCGGAGACATCGAAGAACGACATGGCCTGGAGGCCGTCGCCGCAAGATATTTGAATGAAGCTGTCGACAAGTCAGAACGTCTAAGTAACTGGGATTTCGAATTGTCAGAGGCGCAACTTGAATATGCAGCTCGCGATGCTGCGGTGCTGTTGCCGTTGCGCGAGAAGCTGATTGAGCGATTGAAATCCGAGTCGCTCGTGAAGGTTGCGCAACTTGAATTTGAGTGTGTCATGCCAGTTGTGGACATTGAGCTGGCCGGCTTTTACATGCATAAAGATCGCTGGCTCGATCAGTTGGGAGTAGTTGAGAAACGTCGAGTCGGATTAGCAGAAGAGTTGCAGCAAGTTCTGGCTGTCGAGTCGTCGCAGGGTTCGCTGTTTGGTGGTCCACAGCGCGACGACATAAATCTGGATTCGCATCAGCAGTTGACGCAGGCACTCAATCGGCTCGGAATCCCTGTTCCGGATTCCACGCGTAACTGGAAAATGCAGCCCCTGGCGGCGCAATACCCGGTGATCGCAACGTTGCTGGAATACCGCACAGTTCAGAAGGCGCTCACGAGTTACGGGGAGAATATGATTGAGTTGATCAACCCGATGACAAAACGTTTGCACGCCGATTTTCGACAGATTGGTGCACCAACTGGAAGATTTGCCTGTACTAATCCAAACATTCAACAGGTGCCCCATGCAGTTGAATATCGACGTTGCTTTAGTGGACATCCTGAAGGTCGCAAGCTCGTGATCGCTGATTATTCCCAAATCGAGTTGCGTATTCTTGCGGAGTTTTCGGGTGACCGAGGTTTCATTGATGCATTCAATTCCGGTGCTGATCTCCATCGAGTGACGGCGTCGCAAGTGTTTAATACGTCGTTGGAGCAGGTGACGAAGGAGCAACGCGATTTCGCAAAGCGCCTCAACTTTGGTGTTGTCTATGGAATTGGCGCGCAACGATTCGCGTTGATGACTGGGTTGTCCACGCCGGAAGCAGAGAACGTTTTGCGACGTTACTTCGGGACTTATAAACAGCTCGATACTTATCTGAAAGAGGCTGCCAACCGCGCAGTGCTTGATCGCCAAGCGAGAACTGCTTCGGGTCGGTTGGTACGTTTCCGTTACGACGAAAATGATCGGCAGCAGGTTTCAATGACACAGCGCAACGGAAAGAACACTCCGATCCAAGGGACGAGTGCCGACATTCTGAAACGAGCGCTGAAGCTGTTGAAAGAAGAGTTGAACGGAACCAGCGCGAAGATAGTGAACATAATCCACGATGAGATTGTTGTTGAAGTTGCAGACAGCGAAGCTGAGGTGATTGCAGAAAAAGTTGAGCGAGTGATGTGTCAAGCTGGTGAAGAGTATTTGAAGACTGTGCCGGTAAAAGTCGAGACAGAGATTGCCGACGAATGGGTAAAGTAACGGCTGATTGAAATTCACTGAGACCGAGACTCGCTAAGTGGTAGCTCGACGACGCCAGATCAGATATACGGGAACGCCGGTGAGTACCAGCAAGTAGCCAATCCCAGAAGTGGACGGCGTAATATACGCAAGATCCAAAATAAAGAGTCCGGCCATCACAACATAGATGACGAGGACGATTGGATATCCGAACGTTCGGTATGGTCGCTCGATGTCCGGAGCCTTTCGCCGCATTACAATCACTGCACCAACCATCAACCCGTAAAAAATTAAATCAGCTGAAACGATGTACTCAAGCAACTGCGTGTACACATTTCCATACACGTAAGCACCCGTTTGCGGATTCATACTTACGGTTCTCGGTAAAATTAAGAATGCCGCCCACAAACCCTGGGCAATCAGCGCGATGGCCGGCACATTTGCTTTATTGACGGTCGCTACTTTTTTGAAAAATAGACCATCGCGTGCCATCGCGTAGTACACGCGCGCGCCCGCCAGGATCAGACCGTTATTACAACCAAACGTCGAGATCATGATTGCGATTGCCATCACGATCGTGCCGCGTGGTCCAAGCGCCGATTGCATCAGCGCCGTTGCAACGCGGTTCTGCGTCGCGTTTTGAATCCCGGCGAAAGGAAGCGTTACTACGTAGGCGACATTCGCGAGTAGATACAATCCAACAACAAGTCCACACCCTAGCAACAGAGCGCGCGGCAGGTTGCGACCCGGTTCTCTCACTTCGCCTGCGGTGAATGTGACGTTGTTCCACGCTGATTGAGCAAAGAGCGGCCCAACCATTGCTCGACCGACGAGCATTACGAGCGCGAGAAGCAACAGTCCATGAGTAAGTGGTTGAAATCCTACTTGAGCTGCCGTTGGCTGCCACCCGTTTTCCCAAGGTCGCCACCATGATGAAGTGAAAGCAGCGCTCGCATGATTCCAACCCAAAGACAGTCCGATCAGAATCAATGCGGCTAAAGCCGCGGTTTTTGTAAAAGTAAAAGTGTTTTGAATTATCTTGCCCGTCTTCAGTCCGCGGGTATTTACCAAAGTGAGAAAAATGATTATCAACACCCCGAGGAGTTGCTGACTAGAAAGGCTCAATGCATATCCGTTGAACGATGTGTCACTGATTTTGAACGGCTTTATGAGCATGAGTTGGGGAATGAGATATCTGTCCGCCGAAATCGTATCTGTCAAAACTCCGGTGAAGTTTGCAAACGCAACCGCAACTGCAGCGATAGTTCCGCTCTGAATAATCAAAAAGAGACCCCAACCAAACAAGAAACCAATTGAGGGTCCGTAGGCTTCACGTAAGAACACGTATTGGCCACCAGCTTTGGGCCACATAGCTGCGAGCTCCGCGCAACATAATGCACCGGTGATTGTGAGAACACCTGCCAGCGCCCAGGCAATCAGCAACCAACCTGGAGAACCTACAAGTCGCGCAGACTCTGCGGAAGTTATGAAAATGCCCGATCCGATCATCGAGCCAACTACGATCATGGTGGCATCAAGTAGTCCGAGACCACGGACAAGTTTTGTTCCTTCTTCGCTCATTGGTGCGTGGGTATAGTTGGGGTGCGGTTAAGGTGTCAAGAAAAAACCGTTGCTCCAATTGAAGTAACGACTAAAAACAACGCTGGAGGGATGGAAAATGGTCTTTTGTTTACTACTATCGACTTAGAAAAGCCGTTCTTGACACTCCTCGTTCCGTCCCCTAGTCTTTTCGCCTTGGGAATTCATAGCCATTCAGACTTTTACCTATAGGTTAGTGTTTAAGATCCCGCCAACAACAAAATCATGAACCAGGAACTAATGAGTTTAATTACCGAGAAACGCGCCACGATTGGCGTGATTGGTCTCGGATACGTTGGACTTCCTTTGGTGGTGGAGTTTGCCGCCAATGGTTTCAAGGGCATTGGATTTGAAGTCGACCAAAACAAGGCTGACCAAATCAACAAGGGCGTTTCTTACATCGGCGATGTTCCTTCATCAAAGGTCAAGGAACTCGTCGGATCAGGAAAGCTGCAAGCTACAACTGATTTCGATCACCTTAGCGTGTGTGACGTAATCATTATTTGTGTGCCCACCCCCCTTCGCAAAACCAAGGAGCCCGACGTTTCTTACATCCTCGCAGCGGCTGAAGAGATTCAGAAGCGAATTCGTCGAGGCCAGCTTGTCATCCTTGAGTCGACGACTTACCCGGGAACCACCGATGAAGTGTTGTTGCCGATGTTTGAAGAGACTGGACTTAAACTAGACGAGGATTTCCTACTCGCTTTCTCTCCAGAGCGCGTCGATCCAGGTAACCCACAGTTTCTGACGCACAATATTCCAAAGGTAGTTGGCGGAGTCACGCCTGATTCAACCAAAGTGGCCGAACATCTATATTCTCAGATCGTGAAGGAAGTTCACGGAGTCACTTCGGCCCGCGTTGCTGAAGCCGCAAAGCTTCTCGAAAACACTTTCCGCGCAGTGAACATCGGCATGGCGAATGAGATGGCGCGCCTTTGTTACGCGCTGAACATCGATACCTGGGAAGTCATTCGCGCGGCGGCCACAAAGCCGTTTGGGTTCATGCCATTTTATCCGGGACCTGGAATCGGCGGACATTGCATTCCGCTCGATCCTCACTATCTATCGTGGAAGGCTCGGCAGCATGGGTTTGATTCGCGGTTTATCAGTTTAGCCGAAGAAGTAAACTCGCGTATGCCGGAACACGTGGTCCAGCTTGTTGCTGATGGTCTGAATGATGAACGCAAAGCGATGAAGGGCTCGAAAGTGTTATTACTTGGCGTGGCGTATAAGAAAGACATCGACGATGTTCGTGAAAGTCCGGCACTCTCAATCATCGATCGTTTGCGAGTGAAAGGTGCGGATGTTCGTTATCACGATCCGTTTGTTAAAGAAGTAAGTTTTGACGAGGCCCATACTCACGCGGGCGGTGATCCGCTTCGATCTGTTCCGCTCACAGATGAAGAGTTACGCCAGGCGGATTGTGTCATCATCGTCACTGATCATAGTGAGATCGACTACAGGCGAGTTTGCTCATTGACGCCATTGATTATCGACACTCGAAATGCGCTTAACGGCGAAGTGAGACGGGAGAGTAGTGCACGGGTAATTAGACTGTAACCCGCTTTTGGTGTTTGGCCTTCGGTCTTTGCAGTACCTCACTCCGACGCTACGGTCAAAGACCATAAGACCCTAGACTAGTTTCCATGCTCAAAATCATCAACGTCGTCGGTGCTCGCCCTAACTTCATGAAAGTGGCACCGATCGCGGCGGCGATGAAGAAGCGCCCCGACGAGTTCCTTTCTCTCATACTTCACACCGGACAGCATTACGACGCGTCGATGTCGGATTCGTTTTTTGCCGACCTCGATCTACCCAGACCAGATATTCATCTCGAAGTCGGGTCTGCTTCGCATGCCGTGCAAACCGCCGCAGTAATGGAGCGGTTCGAACCAGTCATCATCAATGAAAAGCCTGACTGGGTATTGGTTGTCGGCGACGTCAACTCCACTCTGGCCTGTGCACTCGTTTGTGCGAAGCTCGGAGTTAAGGTCGCACACGTTGAAGCTGGCTTGCGCAGTCGAGATCGGACGATGCCCGAAGAGATCAATCGAGTGTTAACGGATCAAATCGCGGACTTGTTGTTAACTCCTTCAACCGATGCTGACGAGAACCTGTTAGCTGAAGGAATTCCGCCGGAACGAATCAGGTTCGTTGGGAACGTCATGATCGATTCCTTATATAAGAGTCTCGAACGCGCGCGAATATCCTCTATCAAATCAGATCTCGGAATGGCTGAAGGCCAGTATGCAGTGCTCACGTTGCACCGTCCCTCAAACGTTGACGATCGAGAAATTTTTGAACGTATTCTCTCCGCACTGGAAAAGATCAGTGCGGCTTTACCAATAATCTTTCCTGTGCACCCTAGAACTCGAAAGATGATTGAGGCATTTGGTCTGACCGAGCGCGTTTCATCCATACGCAACCTCCGATTGATTGAGCCCCTGGGCTATTTAGATTTTCTGAGTCTCTACAGTAAAGCTCGCTTGGTGCTTACCGATTCCGGAGGGATACAGGAAGAGACCACCGCACTTGGTATTCCATGTCTCACGTTGCGCGAAAATACGGAGCGGCCCATCACAGTAGAGTTGGGAACAAATGTTGTGGTTGGTACCGATACTGAGAAGATAGTTTCAGAAGCGACAGCGATACTGCACAACTCCGTCAATCGCGAAGTGCGCCAGCCACCTTTATGGGACGGCCACACTGCTGAACGCATTGTTGCCGCTCTCAAAGAAGTTTCACATCATCGGTGACGTGGGTCGGCATGTGAGCATTATCCGAAAACTCAAGCGCGCTCTTCGCGGTGAAGTTAAGCCGAAAACTGTCGTCCTTGAGAGTGTGAGACGATCTCGAGCGGCACGGCAGACTCGTCATGAGCGAGCCAACCTGGATTCAATAAACAATGAAATGCCGAAGCTGCGGTTGCAGCTGAGTCCTGAAGAGCTACTCAAACATTTTCAGAATAGAGTTGACCCTCACTTCTCTCCACACCTCTCAGCTGAGTCTTTTGCAAGTTTACAAAAAACACTGTTCCCCGCTGAGACTGAACAGCTGCTGATCAATGCCAGGCAAATTGTTGAGGATCACTCCTGGCCTCTGTTGGGTTTCGGACTGAAGAGATTTGGTGACGACATCGATTGGTGTCGTGATCCATTGTCTGGTTACAACTGGCCCCTCAATTACCATCGCGACATTAGACTCTTTCGCAACGATGGTTCCGACGTGCGTGTGTTGTGGGAACTGAACCGGCTCGGACACTTTCTTACGCTCGCTCGGGCCTATGTTATTTCGGGCGATGAAACGTTAAGTGCAGAATGTTTCGAACAGTTGCGGTGCTGGGCCAAACAAAATCCTTACGGTCGCGGTGCGAACTGGAATTGCGCAATGGAAGTTGCGTTGAGAGCGATCAATCTCCTTGCGGTCTTCGAGTTGTTGAAAAAATCAATTCACTTCAACGCTGACATCCTTCAGCTCTTCTTACGACTCTTTTACCAGCACGGCACTTACATTCGAAACAATCCAGAGTTTTCTTATATCTCGACGAGTAATCACTATCTGTCGGATGTTGCTGGCTTGGTTTGGCTCGGAGTGTTGCTGCCGGAGTTCGTCGATTCGAAATACTACCTGGAAACCGGACTCGCTGAGCTGCTCTCGGAGATGGATAAACAAGTATTAGCTGACGGAGCTGACTTCGAATCGTCAACGGGTTACCACCGATACGCGCTCGAACTTTTCCTGTACTCATTCATTCTTTGCAAACAGAACGACGTGCAGATCCCGGCGAAGTATTGGGAGAAGTTGCGTGCGATGGCCCAATACGTTCATGGATACTTGCGACCTGACGGAACTGCACCTTTGATCGGCGACACTGATAGCGGACAAATACTGCCGCTACTAAAGCGTCGAGCTGATGAGCACGGATACGTTCTGTCAATCGTTGCGGCATTTTTCAAGGATGAACGATTACGGTCGGCCAATGTGGAACTTGCGCCTGAACTACTCTGGATTCTTGGCGAAGAAGGCGTCCACCAGTTTGGATCGTTGCAGGTCCGACAAGACAGTTCGACCGCGTTTCCTCACGCTGGAACGTACGTGATGCGTAAGGATGATCGCTATCTTTGTTTCAACGCGAGTGGTGCAGGAATAAATGGTAGAGGGTCGCATGGTCACAATGATTCATTGAGCATCGAAGTCTTCGCGAGTGGCAAACCTTTCATTGTCGATCCGGGTACCTATGTTTACACAGCAGATTTGCGTCAACGGCAATTGTTTCGTTCAACCGCATATCACTCGACGGTAACAATCGATCGTAGAGACCAGAATACAACCAACGAAGAGTTGCCCTTTGTAATTGGTGACGAAGCACATCCTCGAGTTGTGGAATGGAAATCTGACGAGCGATTCGATCGGATCGTTGCCGAACATTCGGGCTACGCACGTCTACCATCGCCGGTCGTTCATCGTCGCACAGTTTTGTTCGACAAGGTTGAAGAGACCTGGTTGATCGAGGATGACTTCCTCGGCCACGGAGATCACGAGTATGAAGTGCGATTCCATTTCGCGCCTGACATAGCCCTGGACAAAGCGGACACTTCAGTAACTGCGGCTGTCGGGAATAGCAAATTGATGATCGCCGCGCTCGATGGTGGAGAACTGGTTCTTGAAATGCAGTCTTCTTCACGAGATTACGGTGAGAAGCGAGAGTCCATTACTGCATGCTGGCGAGTCTCGGGTCAGCCAGGAAAGCTGCGTTGGAAGATTAGTGTTGTAGACATCTCGAAATAAATACGCCACAGGTTAACAGCTAAATACAAATCCGGCTCAAGGGAGAAAACAAATCCGACAAGCTAAAAGCAACTCGAAGACTCTATAATTCCTCACAGGTAACCACGAATGTGCGGCATCTGCGGAGTCTGGGAGTACAGCGCCAGCGAAGGTCGAATTCAGCCCTCGCTCATTGCGAAGATGCGCGATGAGATGACCCACCGTGGTCCGGATGACTCGGGTGAACTGCTCTTCGACAACGGTCGTGGTGGTTTTGGTTTTAGGCGTCTATCAATTATCGATCTGTCCGCCGCGGGCCATCAGCCAATGCACGGTTGCGATAAACGCAATTGGCTTGTATTCAACGGGGAGATCTACAACCACGCACAATTGCGTCTTGGTTTACAAGCACGTGGACATAAATACTCGTCGCGCACCGACTCAGAAACCATCCTTCATTTGTATGAGGAAGAAGGACTCGATTTCGTTCATGAAATCGAAGGCGACTATGCGATTGGGTTGTGGGATTCGGATAAGCAACGATTAGCTCTCGTTCGAGATCGAATCGGAGTTAAGCCGCTCTATTATTATTGCCACGATGGCCGTTTCATTTTTGCGTCTGAGATAAAATCTATTCTGCAGCATCCTGCTGTTGCTCGGGATATCGATGAAGAATCGCTCTATCATTACCTCACGTTCCTGACGACACCTGCGCCGAGCACCCTCTTCAAAAATATTTATAAGTTACCTGCGGGTCATTTGCTGACGCTGACTCACGAGGGTCACCTCAACATTCAACAGTACTGGGATGCTTTACCTCCTGAACACCCAACAACTCGAAGCGATGAAGAACACCAGGCCGAAATACTGAGTCTCCTTCGTGAATCGATCCGCAAACGGATGATGTCTGACGTGCCATTCGGCGTGTTCCTATCTGGCGGTGTGGATTCTTCGGCCAACGTCGCACTTATGTCGGAACAAATGTCGCGTCCCGTCGAAACGTTCACAGTCGGCTTCAGTGATGCTGAATATCTGAACGAGCTTGATTCTGCTCGCCGGATTTCAAAGCAGTTTGGGACCAATCATCATGAGGTGATCATTTCAGAAAAGGAGATGACTGACTTTCTACCTGGTTTGGTTTTTCACCAGGATGAACCAATTGCCGATCCGGTTTGCGTTCCACTGTATTACGTTTCGAAGCTGGCCCGTGACTCGGGAACGATCGTGGTCCAGGTTGGTGAGGGCTCAGACGAGATCTTCAGCGGGTACGACAACTATGTACGTCACCTCAGAATCTACGAAAAGTTTTGGCGTCACGCAGAATCGATACCCCTCGCACTCCGTCGAGCAGTCTCAAATGTCTCGCGTCCAGCTCTTGAAGCGACAGGTCGAAAGCGCATCGCAATAGAATTGATTCGTCGTTTAGGTGCCGGTGAGCCGTTATTTTGGGGTGGAGCGGTTGTTTACGACGAAACCTTTAAACCGCGCGTTCTATCAAAAGAAATGCTTGGGCGACTGAATGGGTTATCGTCGCTCCAGGTTGTCGAGAATTACCTTAAGCATATTGAACAAGAGCGACCTGATTCCGACTTTCTGTCGCGGATGACCTATCTCGAATTGAAACTCCGCTTACCTGAATTGTTACTAATGCGCGTCGATAAAATCACAATGGCAACTAGCGTTGAGGCGCGCGTTCCTTTTCTGGACCATCACCTGGTTGCCTACGCGATGGGGTTACCACGTGAACTGAAAGTCCAGGGACTAAGTGGTAAACACATTTTGAAGCGAGCTCTCGAAGGAGTTCTGCCTAGCGATTTGTTGTACGAACCGAAACGTGGCTTTGGCGCACCTGTTCGAGAATGGTTTAGAGAAGGTCTCGGCAGCTGGTTTGACGATCATTTTATGAATTCCTCGATGCGCCGTCGAGACCTGCTCAACTACGATTTCATCGGACGCATGTTGATGGAGCATCGCAATAGAACAAAAGATTGGGGATTTCACTTGTGGGCATTGCTGAACCTGAGTTTGTGGTACGAGCGTTGGATCGATAATGGCTGAGAAGTTGTCATTTCAATGAGCAAGCAGTGTTCAATTAGCCACCTTTTGCGAATAACTGAGCCATTTGTTTGGGGTAGGTTGTTACTCGGATGTTTGCGGATGGTCTAAACTGGCAACAATGTCTGCACGTGTTAACAAAGGAAATGGAAACGGTCGATTGAGGATCGTATTACTGGTCCTAAGTGGTGACCCGGTCCTGGCTCACGAAAAGTTGGCCCGGGCATATCCGCATGCCCACGTTGAAGTCGTCCCGCGCGGTGAAGTTCAAGGCGGCGGCTTTGCGAAACGGCTCAGAACGTTTCGCGCATTACGACCGGATGTTTTCGCGATAGCTACCGAGCGGCTCGCATGGCAACGCGGGCAAAATCTTTTCATGTTGTTTGGCTTAATGGTCGGTGCTCGTGAAGTGATAATGCTGGATTCACATGGCGATGCCATAAAGAGATCACGAACAAACGTTCTATTGGGTTCACCGGCGAGGTTGAGTAGCGATGCTATTGCCAATGTTCGCGCGTCGTCGCGAGCTCGACGTGAGTTGAGCCGACTCGAACGCATAGTGCAAACGAATAAAACTGTTACCCAGCGTCGAGGTAAAGAAAACCCACGCGTCATGTACTTAAGGTCCACACCTGGACCGGGGACCCAGGTTGGTGGTGCAGCGAGTCACATAAAAGGAGTTGTCGAAGGACTAATCCAACTCGGCGCAAGCGTGGAAATGGTCAGCAACGATCAGATTGCCGGCTTCGATGACACTCGTGCGCCAGTGACGCTTATCAACCCGGTCTCATCGGGCGGCACACGCGCGATGTTTGATATCAACAACAACCTGAACTTCACCACTGCGCTGTTACCTTTAATAAATGGCAACGCTCCCGACTTTATGTATCAGCGTTACGCCCGTTTTAGCTGGGCCGGAGTGGCAGCTGCATTGAAAGCCAGGCGGCCCCTCTTCCTGGAATACAACGGTTCAGAGGTTTGGGTCGGTCGGTATTGGGATCGCGTAGGCAAGCTCGACCTGCTCGAGCGTTATGAACGACTAAATCTTCAAGCTGCGACTCGAATCTTTGTTGTGTCGGATGTCGAGCGGCGCAATCTCGAGCGCAGAGGTGTAGAACCTGGCAAGATCGTGATCAATCCAAATGGCGTTGATGCCAAGGTGTTTCATCCGGGCGTCGGAGGTAATGTAGCGCGCAGCAAGTTAGGCTTCGCTAATGACGAAGTGGTCGTGGGTTTTGTCGGTACGTTTGGTCCATGGCACGGTGTTTTAGTTCTGGCTGAAGCTATCAAAGCGATCCGGTGCACAGTTCCGATTCGGTTTGTTTTCGTCGGCAACGGCAGTCTGCATGGCGACGTACGCAATCTGCTACAAGGCGAGTGTGAACAGAAGAGAGTGATCTTTACTGGTCCAGTTGAACATCAAGACGTCCCGGCATTGCTCGATGCGTGTGACATTCTCGCTTCACCACATGTCCCGCTAACCGATGGTAGTGAGTTTTTTGGGTCACCGACAAAACTGTTTGAGTACATGGCCATGGGCAAGGGAATTGTCGCCAGTCGTCTCGGGCAGATTGGCGACGTTCTGCGCGATGGCGAGACAGCGCTTCTAGTCGAGCCCGGAGATGTGAAAGGTTTAGCCGCGGCTATTCAACGACTCGCAGAATCCAAATCACTCAGAATGTGCCTTGGAGAAAATGCGCGCTCGACGGCTGTGCGAAGTTATACGTGGCGGCACAATGCACAAAGAGTGCTCGATGCATACGGCGCTCTTAGTGAAGAGCATCCTCAAATTCCTCGCGCTGAGGAAAGTACTTTCGTGAAAGGATCGTCGGTGTGATTCCTTCAACCTCCAGTTAGAAATGTCCCATGTCAAATGGACAAACGTCTTCCTTCTGGTTGTTCTGCTGCTTGCGCTCACTGTTCGAGGCTTAACAGCTTATTTCATAAATAATCACCTTGCGGATCCTGCGTGGTTCCAATCAGGAACTTACGCGCTATTCGAACGTCAGGCGCAGGCGATCCTGGATCACCAATCGTCTGCGTTTTGGATTGATGATCCCTCGCGAACCGAGAGCGCCGTTTATCCACCCGGCTTTCCGCTTTGGATCGCGATCATCTACAAAATAAGTGGTCACAGATCGGCTGCCGTCGTTCAGATGGTGCAATGGGTCTTAGACTCGCTGTCTGTCGTTCTCATCGTTGGAATTGGAGCGACTGCATATGACTATCGAGCCGGTCTGATTGCAGGATTGTTGGCGGCACTTTCGCCACTCCTCGCCTTGTATGGTGCGGTGCCCCTCGCCGATGCGCCAACGAGTTGGTTAATACTTGGCGCTATCTGGCTCCTATTGATAGCGGCAAAACGCGAAAAACTTTTGCCGGCCTTGCTCGCTGGATTACTAATCGGACTCTCGTGCTGGTTGCGAGCGAACGCGATATTGTTACCAGCTTTCCTCATTGCCGCTTTGATGCTGTGCAAAATCAACTGGCAAACAAGATTCGGTTTGAGCGGTGCGGTCTCCCTTGGCCTGCTGATGCTGATCACTCCGCTGTTAGTTCGTAATGCTATTGCTTTTCATGTACTGCTACCCACCGGGCTCGGTGCCGGCACAAATCTTTGGGAAGGAATTGGAGAAACGGATCGGGCGGCCGAATTCGGCGCAGTGTATGGCGATCAGAAATTACTCGAGCAGGAAAGAATCGGACTCGGATTGCCTGCTGATGAAACATTGAGTTTGTATTACCCGAATGGTGTCGAGCGTGATCGTGAACGCGCGAAAAAAGCTTTAGGAGTGATTGCGCAGCATCCGATTTGGTACGTCGGCGTAATGTCTCGACGCATGGCAGGCGTTCTAAAGTTTGCGGGTACTCCAGCGGGTTACTACGGAAGCTCTGGAATTAATGTGACGAGTAGCAAGTGCCTGCCGCTGACTATGCAAGGTGGATTTGTGAGCTTATTTGTAACCGTGCTGGGGGGATTACAAAGTGTGATTCGCTATCTTGCATTGCCGTTGATGATAGTTGGACTTGGAATTAGTCTCAAAAAAGCTTGGCGCGTTACATTGTTAGTACTGAGCACGATTCTGTATTACCTAGTCATCGGCTCAGCGTTACACACAGAGATTAGATACGGGCTGCCTATGCAAGCTTTGTTGTTTGTGTTTGCCGGTGTCACGATTTCAACGACCATCATTGGCTTGGACCGTCTTCGTACTTAGCTTCGGTTCTTGATCTGACGAATCCAACCACTCGCTAAACTGACTAACCAACATAAACTCACGCCAACCAGCACGATGAAGAAATAGTGAATCACGTAAACATAGCGACGTTCGGTGTGCAAGGCAGACTGGACTAACAGATAGTAAGCCGGCACTGACATGAGTATTGCTAGTTGCTGGAGTCGTCGCCGGCATACGAGGGAGACTATTCCGATGACGACAAAAGGTAGAGTCCATGCCGTCGTAAATAATCGTTGAAAAATTCTTAACGGCATTCGTAAATAACGCAGCCAGACATACGAGCTGGGCCCTAAGTTGCTCAATCGAGCATGTCCAATCATAAAACTTGGATTCGTCGATGCGTTGTTAGTGATGAGCAAGCGAACTTTCGAAGTGTTTGCGCTAACAAAAGGAATCACGAGCTGGCTAATTGGCTGATCGCTTGGCGACAACTCTTCGGCTGCAATGAGATCCATCGACGAGAGTGTTTTTGATCCATCGTCAGTGGTTATTTTAATGATCGAACGTCCGGCTTCGAGCTTAAATGGCAAGTTCAAGACGTAATCGTGATAGGGCTCAACGCTGATCGATTCAGAAGCGAGTCGAGTCTCGTACTTTTCAGCGTCACCTACGATTCGCGTCCAGTTACTGTCTACCGCTTGAATGGTTGCGCCCTTTGAAGTGTTCTGAAGTTCGCGGGGAGATTTGTCCCAAACTGAATTCGCGTTTGACGCATCCAGTTGGTGGGTCACTGGGTATTCTGGTTTTAGAATCGCGACCGGATCAAGACGAGTTGAGGCCAGGGCTCTCTTTGCCATCACACCGCCGAACCAGAGTGGGTGCGAACGGATAACACCTAGCGCGCGCGTAGTGCGCATGCGATCGCGCTCGACACCGTCTTTCCCAAACAGCTCGGAGGCATATTCAGGCTTCCCGTACAAGGCTGCTTCTTGACGCATCAATCCCAGATCAGTAGGTGGAATATCAAGTGTTCCTTTTGGATCGTAGTCGGCGAGTCCTTCGAGAAGAGTTTGTCCGGAACCAAGTGACAGCGGAATGAGCCGATGGAACACGATCGCGTTCTTAATTGTGATTGGAGCAATGAGCAGAATTGCCCCGGCGATAACACCTGCAGCAGCAGGCAATCGATTGCCTCGCGAAGTGACTAAGGCGGCAGTAAAGGCCAGAATGATCGGCAGCAGCAACGCATTCGCTCGAAGCCAACATGACAATCCAAGGAAAGCGCCGGCCACTACGAGATGCAGAAGCGAAAAATGGTTTCGAACCCGCGCGATCAAAAAAACAGCGAGCAGTATAGGTAGTACGATCAAAGAATCGGGCAACAAAAGAATGGAGAAGTAAGCGAACTGCGGCGAGACGGCGGCGAAAAATCCAGACAGTAGGGCAACCTGAAGCGTCAACAATTCCAACGCAATTAGAAACAATACAACTGACGCAATCGAGTCGACACCAATTTGAAAAAGCTGCACGGCACTGTCCGATTCACCAACCGTTTTAAAGATTGCCGCGAGGACCAGCGGGTAGCCAGG
>Ga0070671_100002259_pt1 | contig 14872 bp, 13 predicted proteins | sample KBSS73metaG_FD_65341 | JGI IMG/M metagenome (GOLD analysis project Ga0070671, IMG submission 65341) | Switchgrass rhizosphere microbial communities from Kellogg Biological Station, Michigan, USA - KBS S7-3 metaG | ecosystem: Host-associated > Plants > Roots > Rhizosphere > Soil ...
GTCGTCGGGCAGCTCCGTTCGCGGAATATGGTCGAGGAAGGCGGTTTTCGGGTGAAGCGTGGTGACCACCAGCGGTGCGCGGATCTCGTCGCCGTTCTCGAGCACCGCGCCGTCCACACGGCCGCCGCTGACCAGCAGGCGAGCCACGCGGGCGTCGGTGCGGATCTCGGCGCCGAAGCCACGGGCGGACTGTGCGATCGCGGCCGAGACGCCACCCATGCCACCCTCCGGGTATCCCCAGCTGCCGAGTTGGCCGTCGCCGACGTCGCCGATCGAGTGGTGCGCCATCACGTACGCGGTGCCCGGCTCGTACGGACCCGCCCACGTTCCGATCACGCCGTTGACCGCGAGCGCGCCCTTGATCTGCGGAGACTCGAACCAGTCGTCGAGCAGGTCAGCGATACTCATCGTCAGCAGCCGCGTGACGTCCGCGGTGGTGCGCACCGTGATCCCGCGCTGGCTCCACGCCAGCTTTGCGAGGTCGAGCAGGTCCGACGGTCGGTGCGAGCCGATGTTCGGCGGCACCTGCGTCAGCAGCGGACCCATCACGTCGGCGATGCCTTCGAGCCACGCGTTCCACTTCGGCCACGTCTCGGCGTCCTTCTTGGACCACTTGGCCAGCTGCTCGTACGTGCGCGCCGGGTCGTCCTCGTAGATCGTCAGGGAGCCGCCGTCGGGAAAGGCTTGGTAGTACGGGCCCATCGGATGGACCTGGTAGCCGTGCCGGTCCAACTCGAGTTCGCGCACGATGGTCGGCGGCATCAGGCTCATCACATAGGACAACCGGGTGACGCGCAGGTGCGGGGCGTCCTCCCAAGGCGACTCGGTGGTGGCCGCTCCCCCGAGTGAGCCGCGCCCCTCGAGCACCAGTGTCCTGGCGCCTGAGCGCGCGAGGTATGCAGCCGATACCAGGCCGTTGTGGCCGCCGCCGATCACGAGGGCGTCGTACGTGTTCGACATCAGTGTCCCACTTCCGTCCTGACTGACTGTTCAATCTAATCAAGTGTTACGCTACAGACAAGAGCTGCGCTGCACAGGGAGGGAACACCAACGCCATGGCCGAACCAGCGCCCGCGACTGAGCAGAACGAAGCCCGTCGCATCGAAATGCTCCGTGCCGCAGCCGAGCTGATCTGCGAGCGGGGTTTTGGAGATACCCGCATCGCCGACGTCGCCAAGCGGGCGGGTGTCAGCTCGGCACTTGTCATCTATTACTTCGGCACCCGCGACCGCCTGCTTGTCGACGCGCTGCGGCACTCGGAGGAGTCGTTTTACGAAGCGGCCGAACAGATGCTGGCCGAGGTCCCTTCGTTGCGCGAACGACTCTCACTGCTGATCCAATGGACGTGCGTGCCTGAAGGCGCCGGCGAGATCCCCGGCGCGTGGGGCCTGTGGTTCGACCTCTGGGCGCAGGCCTTCCGGCACGACGAGATCAAGGCGGGCCGGGCTGAACTCGACGCTCGGTGGCGCAAGATGATCATCGACGCCCTCGATACATCCGATTTGAGCGCGAAGGACAAGCGGATGTTCGCGCTGGAATTCGCGGCGTTGCTCGACGGGTTGTCCATTCAGGTCGCCCTCGAGGATCCGGACCTCGATTCCGATCTGGCCTACGCCATCGCGATGCGCTTCGCGGAGCGCGAACTGAACCTGCCGCCTGCCAAGAATCGGAACGGCAAGGCGAAGACCGCTAAGAGGTGAGCGCGCCGACCCTTTCGGCGACGGGGTCGGCGATCGGCACCGCGACGCTGCGATGCAGCACCCGCACCGCGTCCTGCGTGCACACGCAACACACGCGGGCGCCGGGTTCATGGGTCACCGAGTGCGGGCCCGCATGGTTGGCCACCTCGACGATCAGCGGCGTTGGTGCACCGACGTCGACGTGCACCTGCGTCGTGCTGCCGAGATAGACAACCTGCGATACCACACCGCCAATGACGTTGCGGTCGTGGTTGATTGGCTCGCCGGGTTCCTGCAGCACGATGCGCTCCGGCCGGATGACGATCGCCGCGACACCGGGCACGGCTGAGCCGTCGACCGCAGCGCCCAGCCGGGTGTCAAGGGCAGCACACACCGCCGTTCCGCCGCCTGCTTCGAGCACTTCGGCGTCGAAAATGTTTGCCGCACCCATGAATCCGGCGACGAAGGTGGTTGCCGGAGCGGAGTAGATGTCCTGCGGTGGACCGACCTGTTCGACCCGGCCCTCGGCAAGGACCGCGATCTGGTCGCTCATGGTCAGCGCTTCCTCTTGGTCGTGAGTCACGTAGACGAACGTGATCCCGACCTCGCGCTGCACTGCGCGCAGTTCCAGCTGCAGCTGTTTGCGCAGCTTCGCGTCGAGCGCGCCGAGCGGTTCGTCGAGCAGAAGCACGCTGGGCCGCAACACCAGGGCCCGCGCCAGCGCGACTCGCTGCTGCTGGCCGCCGGACAACTGTGCGGGGCGGCGAGCGGAAAAGTCGCTCATCCGAACGAGTTCCAGCGCTTCGCCGACGCGACGCTTGGCTTCGTCGCGCGTGACCTTCTGGTATTTCAGGCCGAACGCGACGTTGTCCCACACCGTCATGAACGGGAACAGCGCGTAGGTCTGGAAGACCGTATTGACCGGGCGCTTGTGCGGCGGATCGCTTGCGACATCACGGCCGTCGAGTTCGATGCGGCCTGAGTCGGGCTTCTCGAAGCCGGCGATCATCCGCAGCGTCGTGGTCTTACCGCAACCGGACGGTCCGAGCAACGAATAGAACTGGCCGGCTGGAATGTCGAGGTCGATGCCCGTCACGGCGGGCACGCCGTCGAACGACTTGGCCAGTCGCTGCAGCCGGATCGCGCCGCCCGTCACCGCACCCCGCTCAGGGTGTCACCGCGTTGGCGAACCTGCCGAAGTTCGCGACGAACCGGTCGACGTCGTCGACGCCGTGCTGAACCGAAAGCAGCCATTGCTCCACCTTCCCCCATGGCGGGAGAAACACACCGCCATTGTGCTGCATGAGCCAGTGCAGGTGGCCCAATCTGGCGTCGATCTCGAGGAAATCGCGGAACTCACGGACCCGCTCGCGACGAAATGTCACGCAGCCCTTGGCGCCGACCGTCACCACATGCCAGGCGAAACCGTGCTGGGCGATCACCTCTTCCAGGGCCGCGCGCAACCGATCGGCCAGCGCGTCGAGATTGGCGTAGGCCGATCCAGTGAGCACGTCGGTGAGGGTGGCGCGGGTGGCCGCCATCGCCAACGGGTTGCCGTTGAAGGTGCCGACCTGCTCGTAGCGACCGTCGGCGATCGCCGACATCACGGTGGTGGTGCCGCCGAGCGCCGCGACAGCGATGCCTCCGCCGAGGGCCTTGGCGAGGCAGACAATGTCGGGCACGACGCCCGTCGACGCGGTGACGCCGCCGGGACCCGTCGTGAAACCGGTCTTCACCTCATCGAAGATCAGCAGCGCGCCGTCGGCGTGCACGAGGTCGCGGATGGCCGCGAGATAGCCGTCGTCGGGCGGGATGATGCCTGCGTTCATCATCACCGGTTCGAGAATCATGGCGGCCACCCGCCCGCGGTGCTCGGCAAGCGCCCGCGCGACGGCCTCGGGATCGTTGAACGGCACGACGACCACGAGATCCCTTATCGCGGCTGCGATTCCGGAATTGCCGGGCACGCCGATAGGGTGTTCCCTGGGACCGATCTGGTCGGCGTCAGGCAACACTGACACCTGCACCGAGTCGTGGTGACCGTGGTAGCAGCCCTCCACCTTGATGATCAGATCCCGACCGGTCAACGCGCGCGCGAGGTGTACCGCATCCATGGTGGCCTCGGTGCCGGAGTTCGCGAAGCGCCACAGCGGAAGATCGAAGCGCCTGGACAATTCGCAGGCGATCCAGATCGCGTCCTCGGTGGGTTGGGCGAAATGCGTTCCGCGGCGCACGCGATCACTGACCGCTGCCACGATCGCCGGATGTGCGTGCCCTGCAATGGAAGCGCCGTAACCGCCGTGCATGTCGACGTACTCGGTGCCATCCACGTCGTAGACCTTGGAACCGTTGCCATGACTCATCCAGACGGCTTGCGGCTCGGCGATCTGCCAATTGGAGGTCGCCCCACCGGCGAGGTGTTCGCGAGCCTGCGCGATGAGTTCGGTGCTGCGCGGTTGGCGGCGCAGAAACACCTGCTCCTCGTCGGCGATCAGCTGGCTGAGCTTGTTCGAGGTGTGGGTTTCCTGGCTTTGCACCGCCGGCGAAGACACGGTCAAACCTCCATTCAGGGGGCGGTTGACTGAGCATTCAGTCTATGCTTGAGTCCTACCAGCGACAAGGCGTGAAAGCAACGGGGAGGCCGTAGATGCCACAGCCCACCAGCCGACGACAATTCCTGGCGCGCGCCGGAATTCTCGCCGCAACCGCCCCCACCCTCGGCGCCTTCCTGCAGGCGTGTTCGAAGAACGCACCGTCGTCGTCGCAACCGAGCATGACGCTGGCGGCGCCCAACAACCCGGTCAAATGGCCTATCCCGGACGACAACAAACCCATTGCCGACGGACTCTCGCCAGAGAAGGGCGCGACGCTCAAGATCTACAACTATGCGGACTACCTCAGCCCGCAGGCCGTCAAGGCGTTCGAAGACCAATACCAGACGAAGATCGAGATCTCGACGTTCAACGACGGTGACGAGGCGATCACCAAACTCCGCAGCGGCGTCGACTTCGACATCTACAACGCCAACTACACCGAGATCAGCCGACTGGTGAACGGCGGCCTGCTGCGACCCCTGAACCACTCCTACATTCCCAACATCAAGAATGTGTGGGAGGGCTTCACCAACCCGTGGTACGACCAGGAGTGGCGCTACACCGTGCCGTACACCATCTACACCACCGGCATCGGCTGGCGCACCGACCAGGTCCCCGCCGATATCGGTGCGCTCAAAAACCCCTACGACGCGTTCTGGGATGCGCAATACAAGGGCAAGACCGCCATCCTCGACGACTGGCACACTGCGATGGCGATGGTGCTTCTGCGCCAGGGGATTACAGATATCAACACATCCTCCGACACCGACCTGAAGATGGTCGGCGAGCAACTTCAGGCGCTGGCGAAGGCCACCTCACCGAAGGTGACGATCACCGCATACAACGAGCTGCCCGCCGGGCAGCTCGGGCTCGCACAGATGTGGTCGGGCGACATCATCAATGCGCAGTCCTACCTACCCGAGGGCACAGGACCAGAGATTCTTCGGTACTGGTTCCCCTCGGACGGCAAGGGCATGGTCGACAACGACATGTTCGTGACGCTCAAGGGCGGCAAGAACCCGGTGCTCGCGCACCTGTTCATCAACCACATGCTCGTGCCCGAGGTGGCAAAGGAGAACTTCTCGGCCATCGGCTACCAGCCGCCGCAGAACACGATCACCCCGGATTCCCTTGTCAAAGAGTCGTTCATCCCCGAGAACCTGCGCACCGCGATCGTGAAGCCCGAGTACTTCGACAACGGCTACCGACTGCTGGAACTCGACCCCGCCAACGACGCTGCCTGGCACAACGTTTGGCAGGCCTTCAAGGCCGGCGGGTCGTAGCCCCTGTGGCGGTACCGGTCATCGCGGCGCCACCGCAGAACGCCCCGCCACGCCGCGAACGTGTCACTGGGCTGTGGCCGGCTCTGGCCGCGCCCGGAATCGTCTGGCTGCTCTTGTGTTTCGTCTTTCCGCTCTATGTCGTGCTGTGCATCGTGTTCGGCCAGGTCGATCCGTTGTTCCGCACGCCGATCCCGGTGTGGAATCCACTGCAGTGGGATCCGTCGCAGTTCGCCTATGTACTCACCCACATCGTCGGCGCCGACGGCATCTTCGGCCCGGCGCTGCTGCGCACCGCGGTATACGTGGTGGCGGCCAGTTCGCTGTGTCTACTCATCGCGTTTCCGGTTTCCTATTACGTCGCCAGGCTGTCCGGTAGACGCAAGGGACTGTTGCTGGCGCTACTCATCGCGCCGTTCTGGATCAGCTACATGATGCGGATGTTCGCGTGGGTCAACCTGCTGCAAAACGATGGCATCGTGAACAAGGTGCTGTCCTTCGGCGGGCTGCTCTCTGTGAACGTGGATTGGCTGACCGGCCAGCCCGTCGTCGTGATCCTTGGTTTGGTTTATGGCTATGTGCCGTACATGATCCTGCCGCTGTACGCCGGGCTCGACAGACTGCCGCAACCGGTGCTCGAAGCGTCACGTGACCTTGGCGCAGACCGGTTTTCGTCGTTCTGGCGAGTGACACTGCCGCTGTGCAGGCCGACTATTCTGGCCGCTGTCTTGCTGACCTGTCTGCCGATGCTCGGGGACTACTTCACCAGCGACATGCTCTCGGCGTCACCGAAGACCGCGATGGTCGGGAACCTGATCAACGACAGCGTGCACGCGCCGGGGCGGACCGGTCAGGCGGGCGCGTTCGTGATGCTGGTGTTTCTGGTGGCGTTGTTGCCGATGCTCTACTACATCCGGGTGACGTCGCGGCGTGACGCGGTGGCGTCATGAGAGGCCCCGTGACGTGGTGGAACGACCCATGGCGGCCGCCGCGCTTTTTGGTCGGCATCACGATCGGCTATCTCGCGTGGTCGCTGCTTCCGGTCGCGATCGCGGTGCTGTATTCGTTCAACAACGGGCGCTCTCGCACGACGTGGCAGGGCTTTTCGTTGCGCTGGTACTGGGGCGATAAGACGCTGTCGGTGTGGCACAACGATGCGCTGCACACCGCGCTGCTGCAGACCCTGAAGTTGGGTGTGGTGACGACGGCGATCACCCTGCCGCTCGGGGTGCTCTTCGCTATCGGTATCGACCGGTGGCGCGGCAGGCTGCCGGCGGGTGCGAACTTTCTGATGCTGATCTCATTCGTGCTGCCGGAGGTGCTTCTCGCCGTCGCATTGCTGTTCGTGATCACCACGATCGCGCTGCCGATCTCGCTCGGCACGGCGGCGCAGGTGATCGGGCTGATCACGTTCCAGGTGTCGTATCCGGCGGTGTTGGTGCGGGCGCGGTTGGCGACGATTGGGCCGCAATATGAGGAAGCTGCAATGGATCTCGGTGCATCACGGCTTGGCGCGCTGCGCCGGATCATCCTGCCGATGCTGATGCCTGCGATCTTCGCCAGCACGGTGTTGGTGTTCGCGGACGTCATCGACGATTTCGTGCTGGTGCGTTACTTGTCTGGCGACGCGGCGACCGAGCCGGTGTCGGTGAAGATCTACAACACGGCGCGCGGTGCTCCGACACCTGCGCTGAACGCACTGGCTACCCTGCTGTTGCTGGCGGCGCTGACCGCGGTGGTGGTGGGGTTCCTGATCTACCGGTACATGACGCGGGGCGAAAGCGCGGACCGTGGAATCGGAGCATTCGCCGGAGAGGTTTAGCACCAGCCACCGAACTTGCGGTGCAACTGTTGTCGGGACACTCCGAGTCGTCGACCGATCTCGGCCCACGTGAGTCCGGCTTTTCGGGCCGCAAAGACTGCGCTCCGGTAGCGGCTGCGAAGCGCTTCGGACTCGGCGAGGACGGGGTCGGGTTCGTCAGTGGCGGGCAGCTCGTCCGCATTCTCGATCTCGGCTAGAGCGCGTTCCGTCAGCGCGACTATCTCCGGGTCATCCATCCACCAGGGCCTGCCCTCTGCCATAGGTGTTTCCTTTCTGCACCTGTCATCAGTTGATGACAACTCCGGCATCAGGCTGCCCCGGGACACTGACACCAAGTGGGCAGGTGCGTCCGAACGTGCCGAAGAGTAGACCTGCACACCACGCACAGCTAGGCTGACTGTATGTTCAAACAGGGAATGCCCGCTCCGGTTCCCGCCGATGACCTGGCCGCCGCGCTGGCACCCTTCGGGCAATCGCGCATGCTGCCACGCGAGGCCTACGTCGACGCGGCGGTGTTCGAATGGGAGCAACACAACATCTTCTCCGGGTGGACGTGCGCGGGCCACGCTTCCGACCTCGCCGCCGTCGGCACCCAAAAGGCCGTCGGCACGGGACCCAACGCCATGCTGTTGGTCCGCGGCGAAGACGACGTCATCCACGCGTTCGCCAACACCTGCAGGCACCGCGGGCACGAACTGCTGGCGTGCAACGCGACCACCAAGGGCCGGGCGATCGTCTGTCCATACCACTCGTGGTCCTACCGACTCGACGGCCGACTACGCAATGCACCCGGCTTCCGCGACGCGCAGGACTTCGACCCCGACGAGTTCGGTCTCGCCGAACTGCGTTTGGTCAACTGGCACGGCTGGCTATTCGTCGACCCCAGCGGTCGCGACATCGAATTCGAAAACCACGTCGCGGGTTGGGATGCCGTCGTCAAACCCTACCGCCCAGAGGATCTCACGGTCGTCGCCCGCCATTCCTACGAGCTGGCCACGAATTGGAAAGTGATCGCCGAGAACTACCAGGAGTGCTACCACTGCTCCACCATCCATCCGGAACTGTCCCGCATCAGCCCACCGACCAGCGGCGAAAACCTCGACCTGCCCGGCTCGTGGATGGGCGGCTGGATGTCGATAGTCGAAGGCGCAGAAACCATGTCGTTGACGGGCCGCAGCGGCGGCGTCGCGATCCAGGGCCTCTCCGAACACGAACTGCGCACCGTCATGTATCTCGTCGGCTATCCCAACCTGTTGGTGAGCCTGCACCCGGACTACGTGATGACTCACCTGATGACCCCGCTGGGCGTGGACCGCACACACGTCGAATGCGCATGGGCGTTCCCGAAAGACATTGCCGCACAGCCTGATTTCGACCCGTCTTACGCGGTCGACTTCTGGGACCTGACCAATCGGCAGGACTGGGCGGCATGCGAGTCCGTACAGCGCGGCCTCTCGTCACCACACGCACGGCCCGGCCCGCTGGCCCCCGACGAGGACGGCGTCTACCAATTCGTCACGCGAGTGGCTAGGGCGTATTCCGGCGCCGCTGATCCCTCTGCGGAACGCCGTTGACACCATCGACCGCCTGCGCGTAAGTCCCGATCGCGAACGCGAGCGCCTGGCCCATGACCGACAGTGCCTTGCGGTCGACGTTGTCGATGTTGTCCTGCGGAGTGTGGTAGTTCGGATCGAACGCGACGCCCGCCTGTCCACCCCAAAGCCGAGCCTGCACTTCGGTTTTCCGCTGTGACGTGCCGGCGGTGAGTCCGCCGATCGGGACTCCCGCAGCCAGGAACTCGGCGTAGTCCGCGGCTCTGCTCAGCGGCATGTCGGCCGGCCGTACGCCACCGAGATTGAGGTAACCGGCCAGTGTCCGCTCGACGCCAGCCGATCCCGCGGGCACGGATTGTGGCGGGATGTCCGGATTGGGCTGACCGGACTGGTCGCCGTCATACGTGAAGTAGCCTGCGTTCGGCGAGCCGATCGCATCGGCACCGAGGTACACCGCGATGTCGTCGACTTGGTCTCGCGAAAGGCCGCCAAGATATTTCGTCGGCCCCTCCGGCACCGAACCCCAGAAGACGAACCGAACCGCGTTGGTTGACTTCGGCTGCGCCCCCAGGGCCGATGCGGCCTCCAGCAGCGCGGCCACTCCCGAGCCGTCATCGTTGATGCCTGGGCTGTGCGGCGTGCTGCCGAGGCGCGCACCGGCCAGCACAACGTTCTTGGCATCACCGGATTTGGTTTGCGCCACCACGTTTCGCGTCTTCACCATGACGGGCTTGCTGTCGAGCACCAGCTTCACCGGGGCGCTGGTGCGCCGCAGCGCCGCATCGACGTTCCTGTCGACGACCCCGACCGGGATCGTGAGCTGCTGGTAGTAACCGGGAGTGAACAACCCGGCGGGCCCGGTAGTGGCCGGCGCGCTGACGACAAGCAACCCGACCGCCCCCTTGGCCACGGCCGCGTTCTGCTTGGCGCCCACCGAGCAGCCGGTGTCGTCGACGACGGCGATCGCACCCTTCATCGCCACCGTGCCGTAGTCGGCGGCACTACAGCCAGCGGCCTTCTGTGGCCGCAGCGTGATCGCGCTCAGTCCGCCGGGCGCGGTGCCAACGAGCAACGAAGCCTGATCGACGTGATACCCGCGGCCGGCAACCGTCAGCGTCGGATTGCCGCCTTCGGTGCGGTCAAGGCGATCGAACTCCGGGGTTTGGACGTCGAAACCCTTGTCCTTCAACACCTTCACGACGTAGTCCAGGGTGGCGTCGAAGCCAGGCGTACCCTCGGCCCGACTGCCCTTGTTGGCGTCGGCGATCTCCTGCATCTTGCGCAGGTGGGTGGTCATCCCGTCGGCGGTGACCTTGCCCGCGATATCGCGCCCCAAGTCGGCGCTCGGCGCGGGTTCGGTGGACGAACACGAAGCCAGCGCGGTCACCGCGATGGCAAGGACCGCGGCGGCGACCCTCATGATTCGAGGACATGTCGCGTGCGGTCGTCTCGGATCGGCACGCCGTTGCGGCCGCTTTGGTCTTGCGCATACAGCCCCACCGCGTATGCCACCCCGCCTCCGTTGATCTCCAGTGCCGTCCTGTCGATGTGGTCCAATGTGTCAGTTGCCTTGTGATAGTTCGGGTCGAACGGCGCATCCGCCTGTCCGCCCCAGCGCTGCGCCTGCTCGACTGTCTTCTTTTCTTCGGCCCCGGAGAAGATGCCGCCGGCCGGTACACCCGCCCTGGTGAAGCCGTCGTAGTCGGACCGTCCGTCGAATGAGTAGTCCTCTGGCGGCTTTCCGGCGCCCTTCAGGTATGCGACAAGCATGCGCTCGATGCCCGCCGAACCCTCGGGTACCCGGGGTACACCGTCGCCGTCGTTGAGCTTGATGGACTGGTCGCCGTCGTAGGTGAAGTAACCCGGGTTCGGCGAGCCGAGCATGTCGAAGTTGAGGAACAGCGCAATGTCCTTGAGCGCATCCTGATTCAGCGACTGCACGTAGTTGTTGGACCCCAGCAGGCCCTCCTCCTCGGCGCCGAAGAACCCGAACCGTACCGCATTGGCCACCTGCGGTGAATTGCCAAGCTGCAAAGCGGTTTCCAGAACGGCAGCCACCCCCGAACCGTTGTCGTTGATGCCTGGCCCGTCACGCACGCTGTCGAGGTGTGCCCCGACCATCACAACGTTGGCCGTCGAGCCCGTCTTGGTCTGGGCGATGACGTTGCGTGTGTGCTCGACGCGCACTCCGGCGTTGAGCTTGATGGTGGTGGGCCCTGGCGCACCGCGCAACCGCTCACCGGTGGCTTTGGTGACACTGATGACGGGGACCTTCACGTCGGTTCCCTCGCCGAGGGTGCCGCCCATTTGATCGCCGTCCTCGTTGTTGGCGACGATCAACGCCACTGCACCGCGTTCGGCCGCGACGGCCTGCTTGACACCGAACTGGCACTTGCCGCGGTCCACCAGTACCACCGCGCCGGCGACCGGCAAGCCGTCGTAGTCGGAGGCGGTGCAGCCAGGGGTGTCCTCCACGCGGGCGGGGACTAGCGGGCCGGACACACCGTCGGCCGGGGTGCCCTTCGTGTATTCCAGCGGCTTGGCGGCGACCTTGTCGCCGCTGACGGTCACCACCGGTTCATCGGCAAACGGAAGCCGCACCTCGAACTCGGGCGTTTGTACGTCAAAACCCTTGTCCCGCAACATGTTAACGACAAAGTCGACGCTGGCATCGTAGCCGGACGTGCCGAGCGCGCGGTTGCCGTGGTTGGCGTCGGCGATCTCCTGCAACTTCTTCAGGTGCGCCATCATCGCGTCGGCGGTCACCCGCTTCTGCAATGTCGCGGCGAAGTCCGTCGCCGGGGTGGCTGGGGTCGCCTGGGTGCTGGACGGCTGCGCGTGTTGAGGCCGCGCCTCACGGTTGCAACCACCCAGCGCCACGACTGCGAGAACCACCGTCAGCGCCGCCAGGCATTTCCGCACCATCGCCACCACGTTAGCGTCATACTCGGCGCCCGCGGAGCGAGGCCGTAATAATTCGATTGCGGACGCGCTGGTCCGGTGGGATTCTTTTCCATCGGATCCCTCGGGGGCAGCAGGTAAAGCGGGGTACCGCGACATTTCTGCGCGTCGCCCCATGGGTCCGCGGTGGCACAGGTCTTATAAACCTGAGGTTCGACTCCTCGCTGACTACGGATACCGCCTCCGGGGCTCCGTCGTCGACGGCCCTGCGGCGTGCGCCCGCTCGGACAGGGACGCATCGCCCCGCCAACGACTACGCCCGGCGGCGGTATCCCCTGCGCGCCAACTGAACACGCAAACGATCGAAAGGAGGAACCGCGATGAGCCTGACCAACCGTGTGACCGTCCAGGCAGGCTGGTGCGCACTGGTGTATCGCAAGGGCACGCGGTCGCGGGTCCTCGATCCTGGCACGCACCGCTTGTACGGCGCGGTGTCGACCGTTCCCGTCGACTTGCGCGAGCGCCTGGTCACCCTGGCGCCGCAGGAGGTGCTGACCTCGGACGCCGTATCGCTACGCATCACCGTCGCGCTGCGCATTGTGGTAGCCGACGCGGTCGCCTTCGTCGAGAAGGCCGACGACCCCGTTGCGGCCGTGTACCTGGCCGCCCAGATCGCGCTGCGTGAGAACGCCGCCGGTCTGGCCGCCGAAGACGTGATGCGCCGCAGCGCCCGCATCGACGCCGAGGCCATCCGCGAAGCAGCGCGGGAAGCCGGTGCCCGGACCGGTGTCGATGTGCTGGACGCCTATGTGAAGGACGTCATCGTCCCAGCCGAGATCCGCACGGCGGCAATGCAACTGGTGACGGCCAAGTCGCACGGTGCCGCGCAGCTGGAGGCGGCGCGCGCCGAGACGGCAGCGCTGCGGGCGTTGGCCAACGCAGGCAAGCTGCTCGACGCCCACCCCGCGCTGGCGCAGCTGCGGCTGGTCCAGCAGATTCCGTACGGCTCGCGGGTCGTGCTGGCGCTCGGCGGCGCCGATTCCGACGCGGCGCCTGACCCGGACTAACCCCCTGGTCAGGCGTCGCGGCGGTGCACCACGACAATCGCGGCGGCATACACCGCCGCGACGACGACCGCGAAGTACACCAGCGAGCCGGACTCGCCCCACGGCATGTCATAGACCGGGTACAGCCACTGCACCCTGATGAACTGAAACACGTTTGCGAACGGCAGGTAAGGTCCGACTTCGGAACCGACCCTTGGCAGGTTGCCGAGGATCGGCTCGACCACCAGCGGCCACAGCAACAGCACCGCGACCGCGCCTGCCGAATGTCGCAGCAACGCCGCTACCCCGACCCCGAGCACTGCCGTGAGTGCCGCATACAGGGTGATCGCTCCGATCAGGCGCCACGTGCCAGGATCGACGATCGATAGCTGCGAGCCGAAGAGCGGAGGGGCCGTCAGCCGCGCCACGACGACCGCAGCAATCGTCATCAGCGCCGCATACATCGCGGAAAACAGCAGTGCGACAGCGGCTTTCGCGACGAGCACGAGTGTCCGGTCGGGGGTGGCCATGAAGGTGGTCCGGATCATCCCGCTGCGGTACTCACCCGTCACCGTCATCGCCGCGAGAACCATCAACACGGGTACACCGAACACCGCGACGCCCGTCGTCGCCCTCTCGGGCGGCAGCGCCGCCGCACCGTATGCCGTCGAGCCCTGCAGCGCGGCCAGGCCGATGCTGAGCACCGCTACCGAGGCCGCCGTCCACAGCACCGACCGGGTGGTCGCCAGCTTGATCCGCTCGGAGTCGAGCGCTGCGACCACGCTCACCGCGTGACGGCCCGGTATTCGGTCACCTCGTCGGTGAGTTCCATGTAGGCCTCCTCGAGCGAGCCCCGCTGCTCGCTCAGTTCGTGCAGCGTGATCGCATTGCGCGCGGCGAGCTCCCCGATGACTTCGATGGCCGCTCCACGCACCACCAACGCCGCGCCGTGATCCGCCTCGGCCGTCAGCCCGGCATCGGTCAGGACCCTTCGCAGCGTGTCCAGCTCGGGGCTTCGCACCCGGACCGTGTCCGCACCGGAGCGGCCGACGAACTCGGCCACCGTCGTCGACGTGATCAGCTTGCCTTTTCCGATGACGACAAGGCGGTCAGCGGTGTTGGCCATCTCTGCGAGCAGGTGGCTGGACACGAACACGGTTCGGCCTTGGCCGGCGAGCGTGCGCATCAGCGTGCGGACCCATCGGATGCCCTCTGGGTCAAGGCCGTTGACCGGTTCATCGAAGAGCAGCACCGGCGGGTCGCCCAGCAGTGCGGCCGCGATGCCGAGTCGTTGGCTCATGCCAAGCGACAGCGTGCCTGCCTTCTTGTCCGAAACGGCCGATAGCCCGACCATGTCGAGCACCTCGTCGACCCGGCTGATCGGAATGCGGTTGGTGGCCGCTATCCAGCGCAGGTGGTTTCGCGCCGATCGGTTGGGATGCGCTTGCCTGGCGTCCAGCAGTGCTCCGACAGTGCGCAGCGGATCCCTCAGGTCGCGGTAGGCCTTGCCGCCGATGGTGGCGGTGCCGGCCGTCGGATGGTCCAGCCCGAGGATCAGCCGCATCGTCGTCGTCTTGCCCGCGCCGTTGGGTCCGAGGAAGCCGGTGACCACGCCAGGTTCGACCGAGCAGGTCAGATCGTCGACGGCGCGGGTTCGGCCGAACGTCTTCGTCAGGCCTGTCAACTCGATCATCGAGTCCATGATTTCAGGTTGCGTGGGCGACAACCAGGTCCGCGACCGCGCGCATGCCTGTCTCGTTCGGGTGTAGAGGTGCTGGTCTACCCGGCAACGGCAAACCTGGTTTGGTCGTCCACGGCTGTGCTGACCAGGCGTGGTGTTCGCGGCTGGCATCGGCGGCCCGGACCCACTGACAACCCGTGTCCGCGGCCGCCTCGCCGGTGAGGCGTTCCAGCGTGTCGGCGATCCGACGGCCCAACGCGACATCGGTATCGGACAGCGGAGGCGCAGCACCCGTCGGCGGCAGCAGCGTCAGGTA
>Ga0070671_100002263_pt1 | contig 14864 bp, 12 predicted proteins | sample KBSS73metaG_FD_65341 | JGI IMG/M metagenome (GOLD analysis project Ga0070671, IMG submission 65341) | Switchgrass rhizosphere microbial communities from Kellogg Biological Station, Michigan, USA - KBS S7-3 metaG | ecosystem: Host-associated > Plants > Roots > Rhizosphere > Soil ...
GCCGGAAGGTCGAGCTCGAACCACACGGTCTTGCCGCGCGGCCGCTCGCGCACACCCCATCGATCGGCGAGCCGATCGACCAGGTCCAGACCTCCGCGTCCGGGACGGAGCCGTGGGAGCTGCGTGCTCCAGTCCTCGACCTCCACCCGCACCGCTCGCCCGCTCGATGACGCGTCGACGATCATCCCCGACCCAGCGTGGCGCACGACGTTGTCGGCCAGCGCGGTCACGATCTGGTCGGCCCGTTCGATCATCGCCGCGTCGGCCTGCAGGTAGCGCAGCACGTCGCGGCAGAACGCACGGGTCGACATCAGGGAACCGTCCCCCCGGGGGAACCCTCGGGAGATGCGCCCCTCGAACACCGTCTCGTGGAGCATCACATCCATGACGTGAACTTGACAGCTTCCGTCCAGACGCGCAGGAGTACCGACTACTCGCGGTCAGGGACTGAGTAGACAGGGCGGATGCTGCGCATCGAGGACGCCGATCGCGTCCGACTCCTCACCCTCGACCGCCCCGACGCCCTCAACGCCTTCAACGAGGCCCTGTACGACGCCACCACGGAGGCGCTCCTGGACGCGGCGGCGTCGCCTGACATCGCTGTCACCGTGATCACGGGCACCGGGCGGTCGTTCTCGGCCGGGACCGACGTGCGCGAGATGGCCGCCCGCAACACCGGCGGCATCGAGTCCGGCACCCACGGCTTCCCGGGGATGATCGACGCCCTGACGAGCTTCCCCAAGCCACTGTTCTGCGCCGTCAACGGCCTGGCACTGGGCGTCGGCACGACGATGCTCGCGTACGCCGACCTGGTGTTCATGGCCACCGACGCGCGGGCGAAGTGCCCGTTCACCGACCTCGCCGTCGCGCCGGAAGCGGGGAGCAGCTACCTGTTCCCGATGCTCCTCGGGCGCCAGAACGCCACGTGGGCGCTGATGAGCTCCGAGTGGCTGTCGGCCGAGGAGTGCCAGCGGATGGGGCTGGTGTGGAAGGTCACGACCCCCGAGGACCTGCTGCCCGAGACGTTGGCGGCGGCGCGCCTCTTCGCCGCCAAGCCGCTGTCGTCGTTGATCGAGTGCAAGCGCACGATCATGGCCCCCCTCCGTGATGCCATCGGAGCGGCTCGCGCCCGCGAGCACCTGGCGTTCTCCCGCCTGCTCGGCCAGCCCGCCAACGTCGAGGCTCTCACCGCCCTGGCCGAGCGACGCTCCCCCGACTTCGCACGGATCGACGCCGAGCACCCCACCGACGTGGCCCGCCACGCTGCCGGGTGACGCCGCGTCGCTAGTGTCGGAGCTGGAACACCGAGTCCTTGCAGATGAAGGCCGGCGGCGGCGGGTCGGCCCGCTCGAACTTGCCGTTGTGCACGGTGATCATGATGAAGCAGGTGGCCGGCCGCTTCGACGCCGGGCCGACGTCGGGGAACATGCCGAACCCGTTCCAGCTGTCGATCTTGCGCAGGGCCGCCAGCACGGACGCTCGCGTGGCCTTCGGACCGGCATCCTGCAGCGCCTTGATGAACAGCCGCGCCGAGCCCCAGCCGTACGCCGCATAGAGATCGGGGTGGTAGCCCGGCTTGATCTTCTGCAGCCACGCCAGCGCCGTCTTGATCTCCGGGATGTACGGCGCGTCCTCCCCCAGGAACATCGCCTGCGTCGTGATGTTGAGGACGCCTTCGGCGTTCGCCCCGGCCAGCTGCAGGAACGCCGGGTCGTAGGCCGGTCCGAACGTCACGTACAGCGCCTTCAGACCCTGCTGCGCCATGTTGTTGGCCAGCCGGGCGTCGGTCTTCACGTCGGCCATGTTGAACACGAGGTTCACGCCCGCTGAGCGCATGCGCACGACGTCGGCGGTGAAGTCCGTCTCGGTGGCCTGGATGCCACGGCTGTACACGAACTGGTAGCCGGCGACCTGGGCCGCTTGCTGGGCGTCCAAGAAGGCCTTCTTGGCGGCGGGCACGTCGCTGTAGATCGCCCCGATCTTCATCGCTTCGGGATGGCGCCCCTTCAGCCAGTTCCACGGGCCCGTCGGCGAGCCGTCGCGCACGGGAGCCACCGAGAAGTTCACCGGCGAGTCCTGCAGGCCCGTCGACAGGGGCACCTGGACGTCCGGGACGCCGTTCTTCTGCAGCAGATCGGCGCCGGCATCGTCGTACAGTGAGAAGCCGCCGACGAAGCCGAGGACCCGGCCCGCGAGATCGGTGGTCTGGGCGCGGTTCTGACCGGTGTCGAACTGGTCGTCGCCGACCACGAGCTTGAGCTTGCGGCCGAAGACCCCGCCGAGGCTGTTCTGGTAGGCGATCGCCGCCTGGGTGCCGTAGACAGCCCCGGCGAAGAGGCCCGGCACCGGGCCGGAGAGCGTCGAGACGTTCCCGAGGGTGATCGTGTCGGCGGTGACGCCGATATCGGTCGCTCCCCCGTTCCCACCGGCCGGGGCGACCGTCGTGGAGGAGCCGGCGCTGGCGGCGGGGCCGGCCACGGCGGACGCGCCCGACGCGCCGGGGCCGGTCACGTCGGCGGACGCGGCGTCACCCTGGGCCGGGCCTCCCGTGGCCGAAGCGCCTCGGGCCTGCTGGCCGGGAGCCAACGCGTGCACCTGGGCGTCGTCGACGCGCGCGCCGCACGCGGCAGCCGCCAGCGCCATCACCATGAGCACCGGCGCGACGCGCCAGCGGTGCTTCCCCATCTTCGCGACCCCCGAGGAGTTGATATTTGATATTCGCTCGGGAGAGAAAGTTCGGCGCCGACTTGCCGGGGTCCTGCCTGGGGGTGGTGTCAGTCAGTTGACTAGCGAGGCACCCAGGCCGTGTTCTGGCAGTTGAAGCCCGGTGGCGGGGAGTTCCAGCGCTCGAACTTCCCGTTGTGCACGGCTTCGATGATGTAGCAGAGGGCCGGGCGCTTCGAGGCGGGCCCGACGGGCGGGAACATGCCGTAGCCGTTCCAGTCGTCGATCTTGCGGAGGGCGGCGAGGAGGCCGGCGCGGGTGAGCTTCGGCCCGGCGTCCTGGACGGCCTTCGCGAACAGACGGCCCTGGCCCCAGCCGTAGGCGGCGAACAGATCAGGCGTGTAGCCCGGCTTGACCTTGTGCAGCCAGTCGAGGAAGAGCCTCACCTCGGGGTTGTAGGGCGCATCCTCACCGAGGTACATCGCCTGGGTGCCCACGTTCATGACGCCCTCCCCCGCCGAGCCGGCGAGCGGGACGAACGTGGCGTCGTAGGCCGGGCCGAAGACGGCGAACGCGTCGGGCTTGAAGTTCTGCGACTGCATGGCCTTGGCGACGCGGGCGACGGTCTTCACGTCGCCGCTCGTGAAGAAGAACTTCACCCCGGCGGAGCGCATCCGGATCACGTCCGCGGTGAAGTCGGTCTCGGTCGGCTGGTAGCCCCGCTCGTAGACGAACTTGAAGCCGACCGACTGCATCGCGTTCTTCTCGTTGAGGTAGTTGTCCTTGGCCGCCGGCACGTCGCCGTAGATGGCGCCGACCGCGCCGATCGATTGGGGGAACTTCTCCTTGAAGAGGTTCCACGGCCCGGTGGGCGCGCCCCGCTTCACGGGCGCAACGGAGAAGTTGTTCGGCGAGACCTGCAGACCGTTGGCCAGCGGCACCTGCACGGCGGCAACGCCCGCCTTCTCGATCTGCGGGACTGCGGCGTCGTCGTAGAGCGAGAACGAGCCGACGAGCGCGAACGCCTTGCCGAGGAGGTCGATCGTCTGGGCGCGGTTCTGGCCGGTGTCGAACTGGTCATCGCGGACGTCGAGCCTGATCTTGCGGCCGTTGATGCCCCCGAGGCTGTTCTGGTAGGCGACCCACGCCTGCGTGCCGTAGACGGCACCGGAGAAGAGGCCGGGCACCGGTCCCGACATGGTGGCGACGTTCCCGACCGTGATGCTCGTCGCCGTGACGCCGACGTCGGTGGCACCGCCGTTGTCGGTGGCCCCGGAGGCCACCGTGGTGGCCGGGCCGCCGCCGGCACCCGCCGCGCCTGGCTCCGCCGCGCCGGCGGCGCCGGCGACCGTCGACGCCGTCGATTGCACGGTGTCCTCGGTGGCAGCCGATTGGCTGCCCGCACCGCCGGACCGGGACGCGCTCACCTCGGTGCCGCTCACGCGGGCGCCACAGGCGGCGAGGACCATGGCGGCGATCAGGATCGCCACGAACTTCCGATTGGCGTGCTTCGGCCGCATCGCGCTTCCCCCCGAAGACTGCGTGGCCTGGCCTGCTGGTCGGCCCTTGCGGCGGTATTCGCCGCTGCTCCTGGCGTGACCTTCCTTGTCGCTAGGGTCGACGGCCGTGCCTCGGAGGCTGTTGCCCGCTCTCGTCTTGGTGGCGGCGGCCGCGTGCAGCAGCAGCGCGACCCACGCGTCCACGGCGACGACCGCGGCGCGGGACGCGAAGACGACGACCACGACGGCCACCACCGCGGCGCCGGCGACCACGCTCGAGGCGCGCACGGCCTCGTGGTCGCTGCCTGCTCGCCTGTCACGCGAGGCCGTCATCGTCGACCACGATCAGCTCGTCGTCGCCGGCGGCTTGACCACCGGTGATCAGACGGTGGGCACCGTCTACCGGATCGATCCGTCGACCGGCGCGGCGACCACGTTGCCCGCGCTCCCCTCCCGCGCCCACGACGTCGCGGGGGCGTTCATCGCCGGTCGTGCCCTCGTGCTCGGTGGCGGGTGGCAGACCGAGAGCTCGGACGTGCAAGCGGTCGGGACGTCGCCCTCGGTGGTGGGCCACCTCCCGGCGCCACGCGCCGATCTGGCGACGGTCACCACCGGCGCGGCGACCTACGTCGTCGGCGGCTACGACGGGCATGACGCGCTGGCCGACGTGCTGCGCACGACGGACGGCACCCACTTCGACGTCGTCACCCAGCTGCCGGTCCCGGTCCGCTACGCGGCGCTGGCCGTGCTCGGTTCGACCTTGTGGGTCTTCGGCGGCGACCTCGGGACCGTTGACACCGACACCATCCAGGCAATCGATCTGACGACGCGCACCGCGACCGTCGCCGGTCACCTCCCCGCGACGTTGGGGCATGCCAGCGCGTTCGTGCTGCACGGCACGGCGTGGGTGGTCGGCGGGCGCGCCGGCGGCGCGCCGAGCGCCAACATCCGCCGCTTCGACCCGACGACTCGCTCGGTGAGCGTCGTCGGCAAGCTCCCCATCCCAGTGCGTGATGCGGCCGTCGCGGTCGTCGGCACGACCGCGTACCTGCTGGGCGGCCAGTCACCCAACCCGATCAACGACGTGGTGGTCCTGCGATGATCCGATCCCTCCGCCCGCTGCTCGTCGCGCTGCTGCTCCTCGGCGCGTGCTCGTCGAGCTCGAAGCATGCGTCGTCGACGACCACCACCCCGGCGAAGACGACGACCACGGCGGCGAGCGGCGCCAACGTCTACGCCCACGCGAGCAGCAAGGACGTCGCCACCGCGCTCGCCAGCGTGCCGGCGCGGGTGTACGTGCCGAACTCGCTGTCGGGCACCGTGTCGGTGATCGACCCGGCGACGTACAAGGTGATCGACACGTTCGCCACGGGTGACACGCCCCAACACGTCGTGCCGTCGTGGGACCTGAAGACGTTGTGGGTCAACAACAACGGCGAGCGCACGGGCAAGGGCAGCCTCACGCCGCTCGACCCCACCACCGGCAAGCCGGGCACGACGTCACCCGTCGACGATCCGTACAACATGTACTTCACGCCGGACGGCAAGTTCATGATCGTCGTGGCCGAGGCGCAGCAGAAGCTCTACTTCCGCGACCCGCACACGCTCGAGGTGAAGGAGACCGTGAGCGTTCCGTGCAAGGGCGTGAACCACATCGACTGGTCGGCCGACGAGTCGTACTTCATCGCCACGTGCGAGTTCAGCGGGCGCATCATCAAGGTCGACACCGCGACCCACAAGGTGCTCGGCACGCTCGACTTCACCACCCCCGGCTCGATGCCGCAGGACGTGCGCCTGGTGCCCTCGGGCAAGTGGTTCTACGTCGCCGACATGATGGCCGACGGACTCCACGTGATCGACGGCGCGTCCTTCAAGGAGGTCGGGTTCATCGCCACCGGCCCCGGGACGCATGGCATCTACCCCAGCCGTGACGGCACGCGCATGTACGTGTCGAACCGCGGCACGCACACGACGGCCGGCGCTCACCGCCCGCCCGGCTCGATCTCGGTCATCGACCCGAGCGCGGGGCAGTACGGCGCGGTGGTCGGCACGTGGGCCATCCCGGGGGGCGGCAGCCCCGACATGGGGAACGTCTCGGTCGACGGCACGAAGTTCTGGGTCAGCGGCCGCTACGACGCCGAGGTGTACGTGTTCGACACCGTCAAGGGCGTGCTCCTCACCCGCATCCCGGTCGGCCAAGGACCCCACGGCCTCACCGTCTGGCCCCAGCCCGGCCGCTACTCCCTCGGCCACACGGGCAACATGCGCTGACCCCGACCGTTCTTTGTCGCGTTGTGGTCGCTCAGAGACCACAACGCGACAAAGAACCGAGAGGTCAGGAGCAGCGGCCGGCGTAGCCGGGGGTGCCGAGGAGCTGGTCGAGGCGGACCGGTTCGAGTTGCTTGTCGTGCAGCCCCTGGATGATGAGGGGCAGCGCCACGGTGACGGCCGCCTCCTGGCGAGGACCGCCGAGCGACAGCCGGATGATCGAGCCCGCCTTCGCCGACTCGAGGACGTCGGCCGCCAAGCGGGCCCCGTTGCGGGCCGCCACCCGGTCGCGGTGCACGTCCCACGTCACGAGTCGCATCGACCGGGACGAGGCGAGCCGGGCGGTGAGAGGCGTGTGCACGCCGCTCGTGGGCCGGATGTACGAGGGGCAGACGCCGAGCTGGGCGGCGAAGGCCCGCTGCGAGCGGTCGAGGTCGCCCGGGTGCACCTCGAGCGGGAGCGCGGTCGACGCCCGGTACCCGGCGTCCTCCACGAGCTGCCCGTTCGCGAGCAGCTGGCGCGCGACCGTCGGGTCGGCCTGCACCTCGCTGCCGTGGGCGAAGAACGTCGCCTTGACGTCGTGGGCGTCGAGGATCTGCAGCACCGACGTCATGGCGTCGGGGTCCTGGCCGTCGAACGTCAGGGCCACCTCGTTGCCCGAGCGGGGCCCATGGGCGACGACCGGTCCGAACCAGCTCGCGCCCGCCGACGATGCCCCCACGAACGACCCGAGCACGGCGGTGAACACGAGCGTCGCGGCCGAGAGCCGCCAGGACACGACCCGGCGCGGCAGGGCCAGGCCACGACGGGCGGCGACCGCGGCAAGGCCGACCGCCACGGTGGAGGCGGCCGCCCACGTCGACCACGTGGCGTGCACCACGCCGACGCCGACGAGCGCGGCGGCGGCCACCATGGCGGCGTTCACCGTGGCGCGGGTGAACCATTCCGACGGGAACGTCTCGGCCGCCACGACGCCGAACAGCAGGCCGAGGGGCAGCAGCTCCCACGCGTACGGGACCTGCGCCATCAACCACACGAGGGCGAGGATCGCCGCCCCGCCCACCGGCCATGCGACCGACGACGCGGCGGCGCGCCGGCGCTGGACCGTGACGAGGGTCGCCAGTGCCGCCACCACGCTCACCACCCCGAGGGCGTCGTCGCCAGGGCTGCCGTGCCGCGCCGTCATCACGACCGGCAGGATCCCCGCCGCGGCCGCGACGCCGACGGCGACGGGCTGCCACCACGGCGACCTGGCCGTTCTCGTCACCTTCTGCTCGGACCGCCCGGGATCGGCGTGACCAGCGGCGGTGGCGGCCGGCACCACGGCCTCGAGGTGCCAGTCGACGTAGCGGCGCAGGCCTTCGGCGAACGGCACGGTGGGGCGCCAGCCGATGACCTCGGCGGCCTTGGCGTTGGAGATGGCGCGCCCCTCGTAGTCGCCCGAACGGGCGTCGGAGTAGGTCACGTCGGGCGCCAGCGCCAGCGCCGAGCCGATCGAGTCGACGAGGTGGCGGATCGTGACCCGCTCGTCGCCCTCGAGGTTCAGCACCTGGTTGGCGGCGGCGGGGTCGAGGGCGAGCACGTGGGCCCGGGCCAGGTCCTCCACGTAGACGTAGTTGCGGTGCTGCGAGCCATCGCCGTGCACGGTGATCGGGTCGCCGTTGAGGGCCATGGTCACGAACTTCGGGATCACCAGCGCAGGCCGCATGCGGGGCCCGTACGGGATGCCGTAGCGCAGGATCGTGAAGTCGAGCCCGTACAGCTCCTGGTAGCTCTGGGCCACCAGCTCCGCCGCCAACTTCGACGCCGTGTACAGGTGGCCGGCCTTCTCCAACGAGAAGGACGAGGTCTCGTCGAGGGCGCCCTCACCGTCGGGTGCCGCCCCGTACACCCACACCGTCGACGCCAGGATCGCCCGCTTCACGCCGTTCTGGCGGCAGGCCTCCCAGACCTTGGCCGTCGCCGCCACGTTCGACTCGGTGGCACCCACGGGATCGGCCGCGACGTCGTTCACGTCGGCGAACGCCGCGAGGTGGAACACCGCGTCGCACCCGGCCGTCGCCACGAGCAACCCGTCGAGGTCGTTGATGTCGGCGGGCGCGTGGGTGACGTCGGGCCGGTGGGGCGCCCGCACGTCGATGACGACCACGTCGTGGCCCGCATCGACCAGGTGGTCCACCACGTGGGAGCCGATGAAGCCCGTGCCACCCGTGACGGCGATCTTCATGGGCGGAACGCTAGTGAGCGGCGCCGTCGATGTCGCGCTCCGGTGACGGGATCGTGCAGGATGTCGCCGTGCCCCGCCGGATCGCCGTCGTCCCCGCCTACAACGAAGAACCCACCGTCGTGGAGGTGCTCGAGCAGCTCGAGCCCCTGGTCGACGAGCTCGTCATCGTCGACGACGGCTCCACCGACGGCACCCGGGCCGCCATCCAGGCCTGGCTGCCCGGTCACGACACGGTCCGGCTCCTCACGTTCGACGAGAACCAAGGCATGTCGGCCGCCTACCACCTCGCCTTCACGGAGCTGAAGCGCCAGCTCGGCGCCGGCGAGCTCGACAACGACGACCTGGTCTTCACGGTCGACGCCGACGGCCAGCACGAGCTGTCGGTGTTCGAGGAGCTGCAGGCCAAGATGGCGGGGCTCGACGCGCTGCTCGTGCGCCGCGACCTCTCGACGTACCCGCCGTACAAGCGCATCGGCAACTGGACCCTGAGCGCATGGGCGAGCATGTGGGCGGGCCACCGCCTCCTCGACGTCGAGTCCGGCTACCGGGTGTTCCGCCTGGGCGCCCTGGCCCACGCCCTCGACTACTACAAGGGCTACAAGTACAGCGAGACCGTCGAGGTCGCCGTCGTGCTGTGCCGGCTCGGCTACCGCGTCACCAACGACCACCTCGTCGCCGTGCCGATCTACCGGTCGCGCACCAGCCTCGTCGACGCCGCCATCGACTTCGGCGCCATCCCGCTCGCCGCGGCGCGGGTCTGGACCGGCCGCCGGCTCCCGCAACCGGTCAGGTAGGCCGGCTTCCGCAGGAGCACGTCGAGGCGCACCGGCTGCAGCCCCTTCGCCGCCAACCCGTCGAGGATCAGCGGCATGGCGGCGACGAGGTTCGTGCGATCGGCGTGCACGTTGCCGTCGAGCCCGTCGTGCAGGTCGATGATCGACCCCGGCTTCACCTTGGCGAGCACCCGTCGCGCGATCGACGCGCCGCTCTGCGTCGTCCAGTCACCCACCGACACGTCCCACCCCGCCATCACCATGTGGTGGTCGGCCACGACGTGGGCGACGAACGGCGTGTGCTGGCCGTGGGGTGCCCGGTAGAACGCGGGGCACGCGCCGACGGTGTCGGCGAACACGGCCTGCGTCATCCCGAGCTCGGGGTACCTCGGGTCGAGCCAGTGGGTCGAGTCGTGGCGGTAGGAGTGGTTGCCGAGCAGCTGGCCGTCGTCGTACAGCGCCTTCGTGATGTCCGGGCGGGCCCGGACGGCCTTGCCCACTTGGAAGAAGGTGCCCTTGGCGCCGTGCTGGTCGAGGATCCGCGCGATCGCCAGCGTGGCCGAGATGTCGGGCCCGTCGTCGAAGGTGAGGGCGACCTGCCGCCCGTCCCGTGGCCCGTGGCCGACCTGGTGGCCGAACCACGTCAGCTCGGAGGAGTTGGCGCCGATCCACGCGCCGAGGGCCACGACCGCGACCAACGTGAAGGCACCGAGCCCGACCGCGAGGCGGCGGACGGCGACGATGACCGCGAGGGCGATCCACACGACGAGCGCGCCCTCGAGGGCGGTCTCGTGGGTCTGGGTCAGGAGCCAGAGCGCCACCGCCACGGTGATGATCGGCAACACTCGTCGCCCGTGACCGGCAAGCGGGTGGGCGACGTGGTGGCCGGCGCCCTCGGACTCGTGTGGGTCGTCTGCCTCGTCCGCATCCTGCGTCACCGGATCTTCGTCTCTCTCGACAGCCTCATCAGCTACGCCCACGTCTGGTACGTCAGCGACAGACTCTGGCACCACGGCCGCATCCCCCTGGCCATGCCCGTGCTCGGTCACGGCCAGGCCTTCGCGTTCCCGTACGGGTTCCTGCCCTGGTTCACCGCCGCCATCTTCCGTCCCCTGCTCGGCGATCGCGTGGTCACCCTGTGGCTGGTCGCCGGGATGGTGCTGCTCATCGCCACGATCTTCCTCGCGTTCCCGGAGCTGCGTCGGAGCTGGTGGGCGGCCGCCGTGCTCGCCAGCCCCGCCTTGCCGGCTGCCGCGCTCATCGGTCAGTTCCCGTTCGTGTGGGCTTCCGTGTTCCTGTTCGCCGGGATCGCGTGTTGGCGACACGACCGCCGCAACTGGGCGACGGCGTTCATGGCGGCGGCGCAGGCGACCCACCCCGCCGTCATGTGCCCGATCGTCCTGGTGGTCGTCGGCTGGCGGGTGCTGTTCCACCGGGAGCGCGACGCGCTCCCCCGCTACGCCATCTCGGTCGTCGTCGCCCTTCCCGCGGTCGCCCTCGTCGTGCTCTCACCGGTGTTCGGCGACAGCTCCACCTGGGACAAGACGTGGGGCTTCCTCGACACGGTGTTCCCGCGCAGCCTCGTGCTCGCGGTGCCGCTCGCGCTCGCGTGGCTGTGGCGACGGTGGCCGGGCGCCCTCGCCGGCGCGGCGGCGTTCGTCGCCGTGCTCGCCATCGACGTCGCCGTGTGGTTCCCGCTCAGCATGCCGGTGGCGTGGCGCGCCATGGACCGCCAACCCAGCCAGGCGATGCAGCCGTTCCTGCACTCGGCCGCCTTCCATCCGGGGTGGACGTACCGACTGCTCCGTGTCGACGACAAGCGCGTCGGCCTCTACCAGCTCATCCGGGCGGGCGGCCGATCCGACGCCGAGTTCTTCCCCGAGAGCGAGCTGCGCCGGAGCTGGCCGTCGCTCGCCGAGTACTCGACCGTGCTGCGCGCCCGACACGTCGACGCGGTCATGCTCTGGCGCTCCTACGAGCAGCGCATCCACTCCGACGAGCGGCGCCTGCTCGACGAGCTGAGCGCGCCCACGTGCGCGGCGCCGCTCGCGTGCACCACGCTCGTGGCGACGACGTCGAACTACCGCCTGTACGAGCTCAGGACAAGACCGCCGCGATAGCGGCGAGCACGAGGTCGGCTTCCTCGTCGGTCATGTCGTTGTGCACGGGGAGGCAGACGTGCCGCGCGCACACGTCCTCGCTGATCGGCAGCGGTCCGTGGGCGATCGACGAGAACACGGGCTGGTGGTGCAGCGGCGAGGCGTACACCTCGCCGCTCATGCCGATGCCGTGGTCCTCGCGCAGCCGCTTCTTGAAGTCGGCACGGTCGATCCCCGCGTCGAGGAGCGCGATGTACTTGTAGTAGTTGGGGGCCGACGCGCTCGAGATCGGTGCCGCGGTGATCCCGGTGACGCCGGCCAGCCCGCCGTCGTAGCGCGCGCCGATGCGGCGGCGCACGTCGAGGAACTGCGGCAGGTGCGACAGCTGCACCTCACCGATCGCCGCGTGCACCTCACTGAGCCGCCAGGCGTAGCCGAGCCGAACGTGATCGCCGCCGAGGAACCCCGCCTTCCCCTGATCGCGGTAGATGCGCGCCTCGTCGGCGATGCCGTCGTCGTCGGTGATGATCATGCCGCCCTCGCCCGACGTCATGACCTTGGTCGGGTAGAACGAGAAGGACCCGGCGCGCCCGAACGTGCCGGCTGCCTTGCCGCCGAACGTCGCGCCGTGCGCGTGCGCAGCATCCTCGAGCAGGGTCACGTCGCGCTCGGCGCAGATGGCCGCGATCTCGTCGATCTGGGGCGTGACCGCACCGCCGATGTGGACGTGGAGCACGGCCACGCACTCCTCGTCGATCGCGTCGCGAACCGCCTCCGGCGACAGCGACAGCGTCTCGGGGTCGACGTCGGCGAAGCGCACGCGCCCGCCCGCATGGATGACGGCCGCGGCCGTCGCGAAGAAGGTGTTGGCGGGCACCACCACGGTCCGGCCCTCGATGCCGATGCTGCGCAACATGATCTCGAGCGCCGCCGTGCCGCTCGCCACCGCCACGGCGTGGGCCGCACCGTGCAGCGCCGCGAACGCGTCCTCGAACCGCTTCGTCACGGGACCGAGGGTGAGGGAACCGCTCTGCAGCGACTGGTCGATGAGCGCGGTGATGGCGGCGCGGTCCTCGGCCGGGAAGTACGGGCGGGCGGGGGGGACGATCAGCTCGGAAGGCACCGCCGGACGTTAGTCACGACTCCGCGGCGACCAAGGTCGCCTCGTCGCGGCTCAGGTCGGCCAACCCGACCAGCGCGGCGACCAGGCCGAGCAGCGCGAGCGCGCCCCGGAGGCCACCGAGGTGCGGGTGCTCGTGCAGCGTGGCGATCGCCAGCACGACGCTCCCGATGGCCTCCGACAGGGTGGCCACCGGCAGCGACACGGTCGGCCGTCCAGCCTGGTAGATGGCCTGCACGAGGAACACGCAGACGACCGCCGTCGCGAGCACGGCATAGGGATAGGGCGACCGGACGACGGCCCACGCGCCGCGGTGCAAGGTGTCGCCGCCGGCCCGCGCCAGCACGGCGACGTACGCGTTCCCGAGACCGGCGGACAGGCCGACGAGGACGGCGCGCACGAGGCCGGGCCGGCGGTGCGCCTGCTGCCCGCACACCACCACGAGGGCGACGAACACTGCGCTCACGCCGAGCAGCGGGCCGACGGCGACCACGTCGCTCTTGGCGTGGTGGGCGCTGCTCGCCTCGATGAAGACGGCGACGCCCGCGACGACGGCGACGATCGAGCCCCAGGCACGACGCCCGAGCGGCGCGCGGTCCCACCACGCCGTGACGGCCAGGCACACGACGAGGGCGGACGTCACGATCGGCTGGACGGTGACGACCGATCCATCCCGCAGCGCCACCAGCTGGAGCAGGAACCCGACGCCGCTCACCACGATCCCGGCGAGCCACACGCGGCGCACGAGCAGGTGCCGGACCACCGACGGCTTGAGCGCGTGCTCGAAGTCGACCGCCCGCGCCCCGCGCTGCTGCAGCGCCATCCCCGTGCCGAACGACGACGCCGCCAGGACGGCGAGCACGATCACGAGCACGGCCCGGGAGCCTAAGCCCTCCGTTCTGGGACCCGAACGGTCAGGAGAGGTAGAGGGTGACGAGGTTGCGCAGGCGATCCATGCCGGTGCCCTTCGCGGCGCTGACCCATACGACGTCGCCGGGTTCGAGCTGGCAGCCCGCCGCCAGCTCCTTCTTGCGCTTGTCGCGCTTGGCCGCCTTCACCTTGTCGTGCTTGGTGGCGATCACCGTGTGCGGCAGCTCGTTGGCGCGCAGCCAGTCGAGCATCTGCACGTCGAGCGGGGTCGGGCCGATCTCGCCGTCGACGAGCACGAGCACCATGCGGAGGGGCTCACGCTCGAGGAGGTAGCGCTCGGCCATCTGCTGCCAGGAGCCGCGCTCCTGCTTCGAGGCCTGGGCGTAGCCGTAGCCGGGGCAGTCGACGAGCGTGCCGATGCCGTCGACGTCGAAGCAGTTGAGCAGGCGCGTGCGACCCGGTGTCTTGGACGTCTTGGCCAGGTGCCCGTCGTTCCCGAGGGCGTTGACGAGCGACGACTTCCCCACGTTCGAGCGGCCGACGACCGCCACCTCCGCCGGGCTCTCGGGCAACCGGTCGAGGGCAGGAGCAGACGTCAGGAAGCGGAGCTTCACCCCCACTGCGGCTGCAGCCGGCGGGCGAGTGCGAGGGTCGCCTCGTGGTGTTGGAGCGCGTCGAGCACGGCATGCGTGATCGCCTGGAAGAAGAGGCGGCCTCGCGGTGACGACCAGTCGAGCCCGAGCGCCTGGAGGCGCTCGTCGGCGATGCGGTCCATGGCCGCCCACGCGTCGACCAGCCGGTGCACGGCGTCGGGCGCCGCCCGGGCCGCCCACACGAACTGCCCCTTGGTCTCGGCGATCCCCCGCCACGCGCGGAGGTAGTCCTCGAACGCGTCGAGCACCTGCGGGTCGATCGGCACGTCGGTGACGTCCGGGTGCTCCCGGACCGCAGCCACGATGCGACACGTGTTGTCGATCCACTCGAGGGCGGCGTCGGACGGAACCGGCCCGACCTTGACGACCACGTCGGCCGCGGGGTCGGCCCAGCTGCGCACGAGCGCCTCCGACAAGCGGACAGCCAGCTCGGCGACGCCGGTGGTCTTGTCCATGACGCCGACCGCACCGGAGCCGAGCGCCGCTTGGTAGACCCGCTCGTCGGCCTCGGAGGTGTAGAGCACGACGGCCGCGCGCGGGGCGACGGAGCAGATCTCGGGCAGCGCCTCGAGCCCGGTCATCCGCGGCATGCTGCGGTCCAGCAGCACCACGTCGGGCTGCAGGCGGTCCGAGAGGGCGACGGCCTGCACCCCGTCCTCGGCCTCGCCGATCACCTCGAACCGGCCGTCCA
>Ga0070671_100002267_pt1 | contig 14841 bp, 14 predicted proteins | sample KBSS73metaG_FD_65341 | JGI IMG/M metagenome (GOLD analysis project Ga0070671, IMG submission 65341) | Switchgrass rhizosphere microbial communities from Kellogg Biological Station, Michigan, USA - KBS S7-3 metaG | ecosystem: Host-associated > Plants > Roots > Rhizosphere > Soil ...
GATGGTCTCCTTGGAGACCTCCTTGCGGAACTGCGCCCGCGTGTTGCGCGCGCCGTTGTAGTGGTTCTTCCAGGCGATGCGGGTGAGCACGTCCTTCAGCTCGGCCTCGTCGACGCCGTACTTGGCGGCGTATGCGGGCGCGAGGAGGCTGAACTTCGCCGGCGCCGTGACCTCGGGCAGCGTGCCGTCGGACGGGAGCGGCGCGCTGACGAGCCCCGAGAAGCCCGAGTCCTTGAGCTTCTCGACGCCGATGGCCATGGCCACGTCGTAGGCGCCCGAGGCGACGGCGTACGACGCGTTGCGCAGCGCCTCGGAGCCGGTGGCGCACATGTTCTCGAGGCGGGTGACGGGCTTGTTCTCGAGGCGCAGCACGCGCGACAGGGTGAGTCCCGACACGCCCGACCCCATGGTGCCGAGCCAGTAGGCCTCGACGTCGTCGAGCGTGATGCCGGCCGAGGCGACGGCGCCGGTCGACGACTCGATGAGGAGGTCGTCGGTGCCCTTGTCCCAGTGCTCACCGAAGTTCGTGCACGCCATCCCGACGATGGCGACGCGATCGCGGATCGAACCCATCAGACCTCCTCCACCTTTCGCGCCTTCCAGAAGTAGTTGTGGACGCCGCCGGCGGTGACGATCCTGCGGAAGGTCATCTCGACGCGGTCGCCGATGCGCACCGTCGCCGGATCGACGTCGGCCAGCTCGCAGCTGAAGCGACCGCCGCCGTCGAAGTCGACGACCGCGGCCACGACGGGCGGGCTCAGGGAGTAGGCGAGGCGGTCGACGGTGTAGGTGACGATCTGGCCCTGCACGTCGGCCATCGGCGCCGCCGCCATGTGGTCGATCGCCTTGCAGTTGACGCACACGCGCACCGGCGGCAGGTGGATCGTGCCGCACTCGGTGCACGTGCTGCCGACGAACCCGTACTTGTAGTGCTCGGTGCGCAGCGACGGGGGCGCCGCCGGGCCGGTCGGATCGGGGCGCCGCGGGGGCTCGCGGGTGAGGAGGCCGCGCCACGTGAGGAAGGTCGTGTACCGCAGCGAGTCGTCGCCGTGCTCGACCTGCTGCGCGACCGACGGGCTCGAGCGCCGGGTGGCGATGGCGTCGGTGGTGCGCAGGACCATGGCGGTGGCGCCGTCGGCCAGCACCACGAGGGCGATGGTCTGCCCCGGCTCGGCCCGGTCGAGCACGTCGGCGAGGACGACGCCCGCGTGCGCCGTGCCGGTGTTGCCGATGGCGGTGGTCAGGTCGTCGGCGACCTTGGCCACGCCGGCGCCCCCGGCGAACGACTTCACGGCGCGGCCGTGGGTGCCGGCGACGATGAGGACGTCGACGTCGGCCGGGGTGAGGTCGGCCTGCTTCAGCGCAGCGGTGAAGGCGGCGTCGGCGAGCGGCCCGTAGGCGTGCTCGCCGAAGCGCTCCTCCCACACCCGGGACGCCGGCGCGCCGGGCAGGCGCCACCGGTCGAGGAACTCCTGGGTGGCCGATGCCTGGGCGAGGACGTCGGCGAGGACGGGGCCGTCGCCACCGAACACGAACGCGGCGGCCGCGTCGCCGCCGTCCCGCTCGTCGGCGCCGCCGGGGAGGCCGGTGCGCACGTCGGTCACGACGGCGAGCGTCGGCGTGGTCGTCTCGGTGGCGAGAACCACGGCGCCGATGCCCGAGCGGGTCGAGCCGACGACGTCGATGGCGAGCACCGAGGCGTCGAGGCCGAGCGCGGCGTGGATCACGTTGGCGTTGGTCTTGTCGAGGTACGGCGGGTTGGCGGTGGCGAACAGCACCCGCGCGGGCGTCGGCGCGCCCCGCAGGGCGATGCGCGCCGCCTCGACGCCCATCGAGGTGGCGTCCTCGTCGAACGACGCCACCGCCCGCGTCCCCTTGCCGCCGCCCTCGCCCAGCGCGGCAGCGATCTCGGACCGCTTCAGCCGGTGGTGCGGGAGGTAGGCGCCGTATCCGGTCAGCCCTTGCGTCATGGAATACAGTTAACCAAATAAACTGATAGGAGGGGCAATGGAGCGGAGCTGCGAAGGGAAGGTCGCGGTCGTCACGGGCGCCAGCCGCGGGCTCGGCGAGGCCATCGCCCGTCGCCTCGCCGACGAGGGGGCGCGCGTCGTCCTGTCGGCCCGCACGCTCGACCCCGACCCGAAGTACGCCGGTTCGCTGAAGGAGACCGCCGCCGCCATCAACGCCGCGGGCGGGGAAGCGATCGCCATCCGGTGCGACCTCTCCGACACCGAGTCACGGCGGGCGTTGATCACCGAGACGGTCGAGCGGCTCGGCCCGGTCGACATCCTCGTGAACAACGCGGCGGTCACGTTCCTGCTGCCGTTCACCGAGTTCCCCGAGAAGCGGTTCCGCCTCATGTTCGAGGTGCAGGTGCGGGCGCCCTACGAGCTGGCGCAGCTCGTGGTGCCGTCGATGCGCGAGCGGGGCGAGGGATGGATCCTCAACATCACGAGCCGGGCCGGCATCCACCCGTTCGGGCCGCCGTTCGAGCCGGTGCACAAGAGCGGGTTCACGGTGTACGGGATGGTGAAGGCGGCGCTCGACCGGTTCTCGACGGCGCTCGCCGCCGAGCTGTACGACGACGGCATCGCCGTCAACGCCCTGGCACCGTGGGACAACGTCGCCACGCCCGGCGCGTCGGGCCACGACCTCGTCGACGGCTTCGCCATCGAGGGCCCGGAGTGGATGGCCGAGGCGGCCCTGCTCCTGTGCAGCACCCCGCCCAAGCAGCTCACCGGCCGCGTCGCCTACAGCCAACCCCTCCTCGCCGAGTTCCAGCGCCGCCCCAAGCCGCCCCGCTGAGCTTGTTCTTTGTCGACTGATCGTTGCTGTGCAACCACCAGTCGACAAAGTTCAGGCCGCGAGCCGGATGAGCGCCTCGATCTCCGCTGACACCGACGCCGGCCGTTCGGTGACGTCGGCCCAGCCGTACTCGTACATCGTCCAGCCCGATTCCTCGAGGGAGCGACGGCGCTCCGCGTCCCGGCGGCGATCCTTCGTCGTCGAGTGCCAGCGCCGGCCGTTCGCTTCGACGGCGATGCGAGCCTCGGGCCATGCGGTGTCGAAACGAACCTGACGCCCGTCGACGCACCGGAACGGGTGTTGCAGCACGAACGGGTGACCCTTCGGGAAGAGCGCGAGCAGCAGCCGTTCGAGCTCGCTCTCGAGCAGCTCGTCCGGAAGGGCGTGACGGACCACAGCGCGGAGCGCCGCGCTCCCCCGTCGCCCGCGGCCGGCGACCCGTTCGAGCACCGAGAAGAGCTGGGCATGGGTCACGAGGTTCCGGATGATCGCGTCCTGGACCGCGAGCTCGACCACCTCGTACGGAACGACAGCACCGAGGTCGAGGCACGTCCGGGCAACGGTCGTGCAAGGAACGCCATCCACGACGGTGATGTCGCGAGCGTCGAGCACGTTCGTGCGGTGGACCTGGATCCCGGAGCGCAACGGAAGATCGAGCGTGGGCACCGTGATCTCGGGCCGCCACCGAGGCACGCCCCGGAGGTCGTCCAGCCGGGCCGCGCTGCGATGGGATGCGACCGCGAGCGGGCCCGCCGCGAAGATGGCCGCCAGCAGCCGGCCCTGCCAGGTGAGCGGCACCGCGGCGTGACGGTACACCCCCTCGTACATCGGGAGCAGCACCTGGTTGGCGCTCTGCTCACGCACGTACTGCGGACTGAGACCGGCGTCGAGCGCCTGCCGCCACGTCACGATCCCCAGCTGCCCGCTGACGATCCGGACCAGGACACCATCCCGTTCGTTCATGCCCCCAAAGTGAAGCCAGGGGGTGTGACAGTGACCGACGCCCATCCTTCTTTGTCGACGGGTGGTTGCTGTGCAACCACGAGTCGACAAAGAACAGGTGTGGTCGTTACTCGCCGGTCGGGCCGGTGAAGTGGGGGGCGCGCTTCTCGGTGTGGGAGGCGAGGCCCTCGCGGGCATCGGGGCCGCCGAAGCCGAAGAACTCGTAGGCGAGGCTGGCGTCGAGGATGGCCGACTGGGCGCGGTACCAGTTGTTGAGCGTCTGCTTCGTCCACCGCAGGGCGGACTGGGCGCCGCCGGCGAGCTGCTCGGCGACGGCGAGGGCCCGGGCGTGCACCTCGTCGTCCTCGACGCACAGCGACACGAGCCCGATGCGCTCGGCCTCCTCGCCGGTGAGCGTGTCGCAGGTGAGCAGGTAGTACTTCGCCTTCGCCATGCCGCACAGCAGCGGCCAGCAGATGGCCGCGTGGTCGCCGGCCGTGACCCCGATCCGCGTGTGGCCGTCGATGATGCGCGCCGTGCGCGACACGACCGACACGTCGGCGAGGATGCCGGCCACCAACCCGGCGCCGACGGCCGGTCCGTGGATGGCGGAGACGATCGGCTTCGAGCAGTTGATGACGTTGAACACGAGGTCGCGCGCCTCGCGCATCACCCGGGTGCGCACGGCGTAGTCGCTCATCATCGAGTCGAGCAGCTCGAAGCTGCCGCCCGCCGAGAACGCCTTGCCGGCGCCCTGGAGCAACGCCACGTTCGTGTCCGGGTCGCGGTCGACGGTGAGCCACACGTCGGCGAGCTCGCGGTGCACCGCCGGGCTCACGGCGTTGAGGCCGGGCGCGTCGAGCGTGATGCGCAGCACGCCTTCGGCCGGGCGATCGAACGTGAGGCCGGGGTACGCGTCGTAGAGGTCGGTCATCGGGGCTCGCTCTCGAAGGGCTCGGTGAAGGGCAGGAACGCCGGCGGGCGGCGCTCGACGAAGCTGCGCACGCCCTCGCTGCGGTCGGGGTGCGGCTTGTGTTCGGCCACGAGGCGCATGGCGTCCTGACGGCTCTCCCGCATCGACCGCTCCCAGTCGGCGTACACCTGCCGCTTGGCCAGGGCCATCGACAGCGGTGAGCAGTTGCGGGCCAGGTCACGCGCATAGGCAAGGGCGACCGGCACCACCTCGTCGCGCGGCACCGCTCGGTGCACGAGACCGATCGCGGCGGCCTCCTCACCCGTGACGACCCGCGCCGACAGCAGCAGATCGAGGGCGACGGCGTGGCCGACGATGCGCGGCAGGAACCACGCCGACGCCTCCTCGGCGGGCAGGCCGCGGCGGGCGAACGAGGTCGTCAGCTTGGCGTCGAGGGCGGCGATGCGGATGTCGGACGAGAGCGCGGTGATGAAGCCGAGCCCGGCGCACGCGCCGTTGATGGCGGCGATCACGGGCTTGGGCACGAACGCCGGGAGCTGGACGGCCCGCCGGCCGGTGTTGTCGATGCCCTCACCCGGGCGCGAGACCCGCTCGAGCTCCTCCATGTCGAGCCCGGGGCAGAACGCCTTGCCGGCGCCGGTGATGACGATCGCCCGCACATCGTCGGCCTCTGCGGCCTGCTCGAGCAGGTCGTGCAACGCCATCTCGAGCTCACGGGTCCAGCTGTTGTTGCGGTCGGGCCGGTTCAGCGTGAGCAGGAGGACGCCGTCGTCGTCGACCTCGTACAGGACTGTGTCGGAGTCGACGCCCTTCACTGGCACCCCTTGACTCGTACGAATCAGATTACTTTTCTAACTGATCCGAGTCTAGTGCGGCACCTCTAGAGGCGCTCGATCAGGGTCCCCGTCCCGACGCCGCCGCCACAGCACATCGTGATCAGCGCGTACCGCCCACGGGTGCGCTCGAGCTCGTGGAGCGCCCTGGTCACGAGGATCGGACCGCTGCCCCCCAACGGATGACCGACGGCGATCGCCCCTCCGTTCGGGTTGGTGCGCTCGAGGTCGGCGCCCGTCTCCTTCGCCCACGCGAGCACGACGGCGGCGAACGCCTCGTTCACCTCGAAGACGTCGATGTCGTCGAGACGGAGCCCCGTGCGCTCGAGCAACGCCTGCGTCGCCGGGATGGGACCGGTGAGCATGAGCACCGGGTCACTCCCGACGAGCACCGAGTCGACGATGCGCGCCCGAGCCCGCATCCCCAGCTGCGCCGCTCGTTCCTCGGTCATGAGGAGCAGCGCGCCCGCGCCGTCCGCGATCTGCGACGACGTGCCCGCCGTGTGCACCGCATCGGGTTCGGCCCGGTTGGTGCGCAAGCCGGCGAGCGCCGCGAGCGACGTGTCGCGCATGCCCTCGTCGCGCGCCAGCGACACGCCCGGGAGCTCGACCGGTACGACCTGCGACGTGAACCGGCCGTCGGCCCACGCCTTGGCGGCGCGCTCCTGTGACGCGGCGCCGAGCTCCTCGGTCGCGAGACGACTGATGCCGAACGCGGCGGCGATGCGATCGCCCGCTTCGAACTGGTTCGTGACCTCGTACCGCTCCTCGTAGTTCGGGCTGTACCGGGGACCGCAGTCGGGATCGGTCGGCGTCGCCGCGCCGAACGGGATGCGTGACATCACCTCGACCCCAGAGGCGATGGCCACGTCGACGAGACCGCTGCCCACCATCGCGTGACCGAGCGTGATCGCTTCCTGTCCGGACCCGCATTGCGTCGTGACGGTCACCTGCCCGACCTCGAGGGGCAACCCGGCGGCCAGCCAGGCCATGCGGGCGACGTTGCCGCTCTGCATCCCGACCTGGTGCACGCAGCCGGTCAGCACGTGACCGACGGCTTCGGGGTCGATGCCCGACCGTTCGATGACGGCCTTGACCGGCACACCGAGCAGGTCACCGGCATGGACGCCCGACAACGAGCCGTTGCGCTTGCCGATGGGCGTGCGGACCGCCTCCACGATGACGACGTCGGTCATGACTTCACGCTCCCTTTGAACGTCTCGATGGTCTTGCGGATCTCGTCCGATGCGAACGATTCGGTCTCGGCCGCGCAGGCGAACGGCGCCACCAGTGTGATCGCGGCCTGGGCGTGGAGGTTGATCGCCCGCTTCGTCTCCTGCATCGCCTGGGGCGGCTGGGCGGCCAGCTTGTGGGCGAGCGTCATGGCCTCGGCCATGAGCTGGTCGTCGGCGACGACCCGGCTGGCGAGCCCGAGCTCGACCGCCTTGGCCGCCGGGATGCGTTCACCGGTGAGCAGGTACTCCTTGGCGCGCAAGAAGCCCATCATCAACGGCCACAGCGCGGCGCCACCGTCACCGGCCACGAGCCCGATGTTGACGTGGGTGTCGGCCATGAACGCGCTCTCGGCGATGAGCACGATGTCGCTGCTCACGGCCACGCTGCACCCCAGTCCGACGGCCGGCCCGTTGACGGCGGCGACGAGCGGCTTGGGGAACTCGATGATCGCTTCCATCAACCGGCGCGCCCCCCACAGCGACATGCGCCGGTGCTCGGCATCGTCGTAGTCACGGATGAACGTCGGGATGTTGCCGCCGGCGCTGAACGCCGAGCCGGCGCCGGTGATGACCGCCGCCCGGACCGTGCGGTCGAACGCGAGGTGCCACCAGATCTCGCGCAGCGCCTCGTGCATGTCGTCGAGGAACGCGTTGCGCTCATCGGGGTTGTTGAGCGTGATGACGGCGACGGGGCCGTCCTGCTCGAGCAGCACATGCGGTGTGGGTGCGTACGGCATGACGAGACGTCCTCTTCGGGTTGATCAGCGGGTGATGGTGGAGAACAGCTCGTGCGGGCCGCCGGCGGCGAGCTCGAGCCCGAGCCACTCGCGCCACCAGCGACCGCTGCCGTACTCGTCGCGCCAGGACCAGAGCCGGCGCGTGAAGTGGTGCAGCGGATACTCGCGTGTCACGCCCATGGCACCGTGCGCCTGGTGAGCGGCGCGCGTCGCGCCGGTGACGGCGTCGTCGAGGAGCGCCCTGGCGGCGGCGATCTCGACGCGCGCGTCGCCGGTCTCGAGCGCGCGCACCGCGACGTCGGCCGCCATCGACATGCACGCCGTTGCCTGCGCCGCCTGCACGAGGTGGGCCTGCACCGCTTGGAACGACGCGATGGGCTTGCCGAACTGACGACGATCGTGCGCGTAGTCGACGGTGAGCTGGGTCATGGCCTCGAGGGCGCCGGCGGCCATGACGACCCGCGTGAGGGCGCCGCGCTGCTGGAGGGCCATGCGGTCGACGCCGTCGGGCGCGGCCACGACCGTGAGCGCGTCGCGGGGTGCGGTGATGCGGATCTCGTCCCGCGGTTCGCCGGCCAGGTTGTTGCCGACCACCACGTCGAACTGGCCCCGCTCGGCGACGACGACCCGCCAGTCGTCCTTGTCGTGGAGCACGCCGACGATGCGCTCCGCCCGGCGCCCCCACGGTGCGGTCGCCCGGCGATCGAGGTCGATCGGCTCCCAGAGCACGCTCAGCGGGCCTTCGGGCATGGCGACGCCCGCAGCCGCGAGGAGCCACCCAGCCAGCATCGTCTCCGCCACGGGGACCGGCGCGGCGTGACGGCCGACCTCCCGCAGCACCGCCATCGCATCCGTCAGGCTCCCACCGCTGCCACCGGCCGCCTCGGGAACCGAGACCCAGGGGAACCCGGCGCCGGCGAGGGCGTCCCACACCGGGGCGCACCATCCGTCGACCTCGGCCTGCTCGACCGCCTCGAACGTGCAGGTGGCGCGGAGCAACCGGTCGATGGTCTCGATGAGGACGTCGTCGGCGGTCATGACCGGGCCGCCGACGGTTGCAGGCCCTTGGCCGCGACCGAGCGCAGGATCTCGCTCGTCCCGCCGCGCACGGTGAACGACGGCGCGGTCAAGGTCGCGGTCACGAGCAGCCGCTCGAACTGCGTCCGTCCCGGCGCGACCGGTGGTTCGTCGAGGCAGCGCACGACCATGTCGACGACGTCCTGCTCGAAGCGGGTGCCCATCTCCTTGACGAGCGCCGCCTCGATCGAGGGCGACCGACCGTCGTCGATGGCGCGCGCGATCGCCAGCGAGAGGTGGTGCAACGCCCAGTACATGGCGCCCGCCCGGCCGATGACCTCGACGACGTCGTCGGGTGGCTCCCTGCCGTCGTACAGCCGCACGAGCTCCTCGACCAACAGGTAGGTGCTGAGCCAGCGGTCGGGTCCGCCGCGCTCGAACGCCAGCTCCGACGTGTTCTGCATCCATCCGGCACCGACGTCACCGAGGACCAGGTCGTCGGGCACGAACACCTCGTCGAGCACGACCTCGGCGAAGTCCGACGTGCCGTCGATGAAGCGGATCGGCGTGATCGTCAGCCCGGGCGAGTGGAGGTCGACGAGCAGCTGCGTCAGCCCGAGGCGCTTGTCACCCGTCGTCTCCGTCGGTGCCGTGCGGCACAGCACGATCATCCAGTCGTGCAGGTGGGCGAACGTCGTCCAGATCTTGCGGCCGGTGACGACCCATCCGTCGCCGTCGCGCACCGCCTTGGTGGTGAGCGACGCGAGATCGCTCCCGCTGTCGGGCTCGCTCATGCCGATGCAGAACGACAGCTCACCGGCGGCGATGGCGGGCAGGAACCGCAGCTTCTGCTCCTCGGTGCCGTAGCGGGCGATCACCGGACCGGACTGGCGGTCGGCGACCCAGTGATGCCCCACGGGCGCCCCCCAGCGCAGCAGCTCCTCGGCGACGACGAAGCGATCGACCGCCGACCGGTCGTGCCCGCCGTAGCGCTTCGGCAACGCCATCCCGAGCCAGCCCCGCGCCCCGAGCTTCTTCGAGAACGACGGGTCCTTCGCCCCGTTCATCCCGAGGCCTGGCGCGAACGAGCCGTACGGCAGCTCCGCGGCGAGGAACGCCCGCACGTCGCGCTGCAACGCGCGCTCCACGGCTGTCAGCTCCGTGGCCCGAAGGTCGATCATGGCTGCTGCCTCCCGGTCATCGGTGTTCGGGCGCGGCGATGGCGGCGATGAGCCGGGCCCGCTCGCAGTCGTCGGCCTCGCGCAGGTCGGCGACACCGTGCTCGGTCACGACCACGTCGACGTCGCAGCGGGGGGTCGACACGACGTCGACGCGCTCCACGATCGTCGACGCGCCAGAGGACGTGGTCGAACGGACGGCGATCACCGACACGCCGCCGCGTGACCGCGCCGCGGCCGCGGCGAAGTCGGCGTGGCCGCCGATGCCGACGACGACGCGGCGGCCGATGCGCTCGACGTTGACGGATCCGTCCAGCCCGACCTGGAGCGCGGTGTTGGTGGCGACGAAGCGGTCGATCGCCGATACGAGAGTGAGGTCGTGCGTCTCCTCGATGCCGGTGAGACGCAGTCGTCCCCTGGCGGCCAACTCCCGCACCGGGCCGTCGCCCCAGACGTAGGCGGCGGTCGCCTGACCGTCGAGCAGCCCACGCTCGTGCAGGCGCGCCATGGCGTCGGTGAGGAGGCCGGTCCAGAGCCGCACGGGCCGGTCGAGGGCCTCGACGATCGCGTCGGCGATGCCGCCGGGTCCGAGCTGCATCGTCGGGTCTTCGGGAAGGATCGACACGACGTTGCGAGCGATGGCGGCGTCGACGTCATCGGGTCGACGCGACGAGACCGAGCAGGCGGCGGGCGGGGCGTCGAGGACGGCCGCGATCTGGACATCGATCCGCGGCCCGCCCAGGTCGGGTGCTTCGTCGTCGATCTCGACGACCACCGCGTTGGCCTCGTGCACCAGCGACCGCGCCCAGCCGACCGACCCGGTGAGGGCGATGTCGGTCCCGCGTCGCACCCCGGCGACGACGGCGACGTCGGGGCGCAGTTCCGCGAGCAGCCGAGGCATCGCCGACAACCGCCGCGGGAGGTAGCGCAGTCGCCCGTCGGCCACGGCCCCGGCCAACGCGTAGCCGGGGACGACCGTCGTCCCGCGCAGCGCCGGATCGGCGAGCCACGGTCGGTCGTCGAGCGTCCAGCCGAGCAGCACCTCGGGATCAGAAAGACCGACAGCCGCGGCGACCGTTGCGGGCGCTGACCGCGGGCTTCCCGGGCCGTCGGCGTAGGCGACGAGCGGTCGGCTCACCCCGACACCGTCGGGGCGCGCGGCACGACACGATCAGCGAGGAGCTGGCGGCCGAGGGACCGCGTCAGGTCGCGCGACGTCCCGAGGAGCGCGTCCAGCACCTGGCCGCGGCGGATCGAACGGTGGAACCCGTGCTCGGCGGTGAACGCCATGCCTCCCTGGACCTGATGGCACTGCGCGGCCGCCACCGCGTGGGCCCGACCGGCGAGGCACTTGGCGGCCATCGCGCTGGTGGGGCTGCGATCCGACCACGCGGTCGTCACGCCCGCACGACCGGCCGCGATGGCAACGTGCACGTCGGCCAGGCGGTGCTTCACCGCTTGGAAGGCGCCGATCGGATGGCCGAACTGCTGGCGGGCGAGCACGTAGTCGCGCGCGCCGGTGAGCATGTGGTCGGCGAGGCCGAGGAGCTCGCTGGAGAGGAAGCGACGCCCAGCGGCGAGGACGGACGCCGCCTCGTCGGGGCCGCCGACCCTGGTCGCCTCGTCGGACGGCACGCGACCGCGCCGCCGGGCGAGCCCGACGTCGGGATCACCGCCGGCCAGCGGCACGTGCTCGAGCGCCGCGGCGGGCACCTGCCAGAGACCGTCGGTCGCGAGCACGACGCAGGTCTCGGCGCGGCCGTGGCCGGCGAGCGCGACGCCGTCGACGTGCAGCCCGTCATCGCTCGTCGTCGCCGAGTGCAGGCCGGCGCGCGCCGGCGCCGGGAGCACGAGGGCGACGTCCGCCGTCACGGGCAGCCCGGCCGCCGCGAGCGCGACGAGGTCGAGGACAGGCGTGGGCGTGCGCAAGCGGCCCTGCTCCTCAGCAGTGACCGGTACGACCGCAGCGGGATCGGTTGCCAGCAGCTCGGCCCAGCCCAGCTCGAGCAACGCTCCGGGGATCGCCGGGGCGTCGACGGTCTCCAGCGCGTGGGTGAGCGACCCGCGGATGAGGGTGAGCTCGTCGGCGTCGATCACGATCGTCCTCGCGGCAGGCCCAGCAGCCGTTCGGCGACGAGGTCGCGCTGCACCTCGATGGCCCCGCCGTAGATGGTCGTGATGCGCGAGTAGGCCCAGAGCCGGCGCCAGGTGGCCGCCGGCTCGCCGTCGTCGACCTCCAGACCGGGCCAGAGCAGCTCCCGCGCGACATCGGCGACGCGCTGCTCCGTCGTCGCCAGCAGGATCTTGTCGACCGAGATCTCCGGTCCGAGGTCGGTGCCCCCATAGAGCCGGCGGGTGGTGGCAAGGGCCTGCGATCGCAACGCGAACAGCGCGAGATAGGCGTCGCCGACCTCGGCCGCGGCGTCCGGCACGTCGCCTGGCCCCGCGAGCAGGCGCTGCAGCTCGGTGTGCAGCTCGGCCTGTCGCATCCACGCGTAGGCGCCCCGCTCGAACTGGAGGAGGTACATGACCACCGCCCAGCCCTGACCCACGCCGCCGATGACGTGGTCACCGGCCACGAGCACGTCGTCGAGGAAGATCTCCGCCGTCTCGGCCCGACCGCTCGCGCACGGCGTAGGACGCACGGTGACGCCCGGCGCGGTCAGGTCGACCCAGAACATCGTCAAGCCGCGATGGCCGCTGTCGGGGTCGCCCGTGCGGGCGAGCACGCAGCACCACCGGGCGATGTGGCCGAAGCTGCTCCACATCTTCTGGCCGGTGAGCCGGAAGCCGGGCCCGTCGGGCACCGCACGGGTGCGGAGCGAGCCGAGGTCGCTGCCGGCGTCGGGCTCCGAGAAGCCCTGGCACCACCACTCCTCGCCGCGCAAGGTCGCCGGCAGGCACGCGGCGGCGAGCGCCGGCGCGTGGCGCACGAGCATCGGCCCGATGATCTCGAGCGCGCTCAGGATCTCCGGTACGACGTAGCCGGCGGCGGCCAGCTCGTCGTAGATCACGGAGCGTTGTAGCGGCGAGCCCCCGAGGCCGCTGGCTTCGACCGGCCAGCCGAGCCTCGTCCAACCGGCGTCGTGCAGGGCGCGCAGGACCGGCGCCGTCGCCGCCACCGCCACGTCGAGATCGCCGAGGGGGTGATCGGTGAGTGGCTCGAGGTCCTCGGCGTGGGCGTCGGCCCAGCGTCGGAACCGCGACGCGAGCAGGTCCAGATCGGCGAACGAGTCCGTCACCGAACCGGTCAGCGAATCGTCCAGCGAATCGTCCAGTGCCCCCACCGGGCATGAAGATAGCATGCTATCTAGTGGGCGGAAAGGCGCAGGGTCGGCATCGTCGGGTGGGAGGGTTGCGCCCATGACCGCGAAGACTCCCGAGCCGCCGCGCCGACGGCGCTCGACCGACGAGGTCCGGCGCCGCATCCTCGATGCCGCGGCGGCGCTCTTCACCGAGCAGGGCTTCGACGGGACGACGACCCGGCAGATCGCGAGCCGAGCGGGCGTCGTGGAACCGCTCGTGTTCCGTCAGTTCGGGTCGAAGGCGGGCCTGCTCGAAGCCGTCGTGGTCGAGCCGCTCACCGCGTTCGTCGAGGAGTTCGCCACCCGGTGGCAGGACGACATGCGCGCCAGCCGCAAGCTCGACGAGCGCGTCCGAGACTTCCTCGGTCAGCTCTACGACCTCCTCTCGGCGAACCGGGACGTGGTCGTGAACCTGCTCCTCGCGGGCGAGCCGTCCAACGACGGCGAGGGGCTGGTCACACCGATCGACCGGCTGTTCGAGACGATGGCCGACGTCTCGCGGTTCGCGGGCTATCCCGGCGATACGACGATCAAGGTCCGGCTCACGTTCGGCCAGGTCGCCGCCGCCGTCGTCTTCGATCGCTGGCTCTGGCACGGGACGCCGCCGACCCGCGACGAGATCGTCGACGCGCTCACCGACGAGCTCCTGCCCACGCTCCGCCATCCGCGCCAGCGCCGTTCCGCGGCACCTCGTCCGTGAGTCGGCCCGCGGCCTGGATTTAGATAGCACGCTATATTGCGGGCGTCATGGGGGTCTCTGCGTACGGGACGTGGGCCAGCTCCTTGGACGCGCTCATCAGCTACCGGCACGTCGGTTGCCGTTCGGTCGCCACCGACGATGGCCACGCCACCGGTGGGTTCGCCCTCCGCAGCGATCTGCGCCTCGCCGCCGGCGTGCTCGGCGCGCCGGTCGCCATCGCGGTGCTGGACACCGCCGGGATCAACATCGACGGCGTTCACATCCTTGCTCTCACGCGCGTCGACGTGCACCTGTTCGAGGGCGCCGGCGCCGTCGACCGCATCGTCGTGCTCGGCACGGTCGTGCGGCGTGCCCGCACGATGGTGTTCACCGAGGCTCGCCTCGTCGACGCCGCCGACCATGGCCGCACGATCGGCTTCGGCACCGCCGACTGGGTCGTGATCGAGCCGACACCGCCGGGCTTCGCCTACGTCGACCCGGGACCCGGCGTGCCCGACGAACCACCGATGCCGCCGTTGTGGGGCGCGTACGGCGCGGAGCCGCTCGCCGGCGGCGGCTTCGAGATCGCAACGCTGTCCGCCCAGATCGGTGCTGAACGCATGCACCACGGACCGATGCTCGTCGTGACCGAGGCCGCCGCGATCGAAGCGATCAAGGACGCCGGCGTCATCCCGACGGGCGTCCAGACGCTCAGCACCCGCCTCGTCAAGGCGGCCACCCGGCCACCGTTCCGGACGCGAGCCGAGGTGCTCACCGCGACGCCATCGACCGTTGCGTGCCGAGCGGAGCTGTACGACGCCGACGGCAACACCGTCGCGACGACGTTCGTCACCGTCCCACCCGACCGAGGAGAACACGCATGATCATCGAGGACCCGACACCGCAGCAGGCGGCGGACATCGTCGCCATCTCGCAGCTCGCCGTCGCGTACAGCGAGGCGGTCTGCCGGAGCCAGATCGACGAAGCGGTGCTGGCGTACGCGGCCGACGGCGTCCTCGCCTCGGGCACGACCGAGGACGCGGTCGGCCGTGCGGCCATCGCCGAGACGATCCGCACGGCGACCAAGGACCTCGAGTTCGTCTTCCAGACGACGCACTGCGGTCTCGTCGAGGTGAACGGCGACACGGCGTGGGCCCGGTTCCCGACGACGGAGTG
>Ga0070671_100002273_pt1 | contig 14830 bp, 10 predicted proteins | sample KBSS73metaG_FD_65341 | JGI IMG/M metagenome (GOLD analysis project Ga0070671, IMG submission 65341) | Switchgrass rhizosphere microbial communities from Kellogg Biological Station, Michigan, USA - KBS S7-3 metaG | ecosystem: Host-associated > Plants > Roots > Rhizosphere > Soil ...
CCCACGTTTCGCCACGGGCCCGCGCTCCGCCACGGCCTGTTGCTTCCCCACCGGTTCGCGTTCCGTCACAGGCTGGCGTTGCGCTGCGGACCCGCCTTTCGCCCCAGACTCGTCTTTCGCTACAGGCCCGCCTTTCGCCACGGACGCGCGTTGCGCAGCGGACTCGCGCTTCGCCGCGGACTCGGGCTTCCCCACTGTGCCGCGTTCCGGCACAGACTCGCGGTTCAATGAGGGCCCGCGTTGCGCAGCCACCGACTCGCGCTTCGCTGCGGACCCGCGTTGCGCAGCAGCCTCGAGCTTCGCCGCGGACTCCCGTTCTGTCACAGACTCGCGTTCCGCCACCGGCCCGCGAGCAAGGGTATGGTCCGACTCGATACCCGCCTCCCGCGTAATGCTCACTCGGTAGACAAAATGTTTGCCACCGAACGCCACCACGACACCATCCTGCAGCGGTACGGCCTGCTCTTGCAGGCGCACGCCGTCGATGAAGGTGCCGTTGCCGCTGCCGAGGTCCCCAATGTAGGTCTGGCCGCCCTTCTGATAGATGCACGCATGCCGCCGTGACAGATAGCCCAACTGCCGGCCGTGCTCGCTCGTCCCCTTATAGTTGGAGAACGTCGCGTCGGTCTTACTGACGAGGAACGGGAATTTTGTGATCGCGATGGTTTCGAGACCCGAGTCGGCTGATTTGGGCGTCAACGTCAGCGTCAGACTCCCTTCGGGGCGGGTGCACGGAGTCATCTGTACGCGATACGACAGCGCGCCACCGAAGCAGATCTCGTCACCGTCACGTAGTTGGCAGGGCGAGCGCCCCACCCGGGCGCGGTTGACCGTCGTCCCGTTGCGGCTCTCCATGTCCGCTAGATAAATAAGACCATCTTTGCGGAATATGCGCGCGTGCCGGCGTGACAGCATATTGAGGACATCGCTGCCGTAGGACGCGAAGGGCTGCTCGGCCCGCCCGATAGCAAACACGGCGTCGTCGATGCGTATCTCGCCCAGCTCGGGCCGGGACAAGGGCTTCAAGACAACGTCTAGCTGACGAACCGACGGCGCCTGTCTGACGCCCGCAAATATCGTTGCGTCAAATTCCACGGCAGACTCCCACCGGTCAGCGACCTGCATTCGCAACCTCGACACGGTTCCAACCGCCCCCGAGCGCCTTGTATAGCGTGACCGTGTCGGACAGCACCTGCTCGTGGCTGGCCAGCAGCTCGAGCTGGGCGGCCAGCAGGGAACGCTCGTTTTCGAACACGTCGAGTTGTGACACGACACCGATTTCGAGTTGCGCCTGAGTCTGTCCCGACACCACCTGCAGTTGATCGACCTGCTTCTGCAACTCCTCCCTTTGCTTCCGGTGGGCATCGAGGTTGACCAACGCGTTCTCAACTTCCTCGAACGCGGCGATTACGGTGCGGCGGTAGTCTTCTTCGGCGACCTTGATCTGCGCCTCGGTGGTCTTGACGTGCGCCCTGATGCCCGGGTTGAGCGCCGGAATATTGATACTCGGCATCAGTCCGAAAGTGAACGCCTTGAACAAGTCAGAGACGGCAAAACTGGCACTACCTCCCTGGCCGGTGAGACTCACCGAAGGCAGCTGGGCGAGCCGCGCCTGGCCCATCAGGTCGTGCGCCTCCAGCACCCGAAACTCAGCCGCGACGACGTCGGGCCGGCGGGCGAGCAGATCCGCGGGCAGCCCGGCGGGTACGGCAGGGACCCGCACGCGGTCCTGCAGCCGGTCGGGTTGGATCTTGACCTCCCCGGCAGGCACGCCCAGCAGCGTCGCGAGCGCGTTTTCCGTCACGTCTCGGGATCGGCGTAGCTCCAGAAGGTCCTTGGTCAGGCGGTTATTCTCCGCCCGCTGGCGCAGCACCTCGGTATCGGAGAGCAGGCCGTTGCTGCGCATATTTTCGTAGATGCCCAGAATCTGCTCATTTTTTGCCAACGCACGTTGCTGCTGATCGATCTGCTCATCGAGCTGCAGAATCTGGAAGTAGCCGATCGAGACATCCGCAACGATCTGTAGATATCCCGCGCGCCACTCCGCCTCCGTCGCATGGAACTCGGCAGCCTGTCCTTGCACGCCCTTCTCGACCTGGCCCCAGATGTCGATATCCCAGCTGACCCGGGTTCCCACGTTGAATTGCTTGCTGAACGGTTGGCCGGTGGTCTTCTGCAGGCTGCTGCCAGTGGCGACATCCACGCTCGGCAACCCGCCCGCGCGCGCTTCAGCGATCTGCGCCTTGGCGACCGTGATCCGCGCGGCCAGAATCTTCAGGTCCACGTTGCCCGCAATCGCCTTGGCCACCAGCGAATCCAGGTAAGGATCCCCGAACTGCGCCCACCACTGCGGCGAGACCGCCTCGGCAGCAGCCACGGTCGCCGCCGGCGGCCGCGACCACGTTGATTTTGCCGGGGCCTCCGGGCGCTTGTACTCGGGAACGCGGACACTGGCGCACCCGAACAGCAATCCCACGCAGACGCTAGATAAAACAAAGGCTTGCTTCATTGGGTTGCCTATTCGAGGGCCGCACTGACCGCGATTGCCTGCCTGCACGGTGACTTCCGGTGATTGGAGCTTCTATTCGCGACTGTGCCGGATGCAGCGCTGCGGCGAAAGTTACTTTCGACACTGCGCGTGGCAACAGCGCGCGCGTCCCTTGGATTATATAACTCCAGCATATTCGCACTGACGGCCAGCACGCTACTGGAAATGGCGTAGAAACCGGATTGTTGGTTTCAGGTGCAACGATGTTGCAAGTAGTTGCAGGCGTTGCATTTCACAGTGATGCACTGCGTCACCGCGAGAGGTAGCATGACTTGCAGGCACCGCACCGCCGAACGTGGAGCAACGTGCATTCGGCCGAACCGCCGTCAGCCCATGAAAGCCAGGGCTGAGGTCAGGCATCGCGGTGTACCTTGTTCGCTGTCGGCTCGGGCGCGGCCCGTTCGTCCTAGGGTCATACAAGGAGAGTGACTATGCGGAAGCTTATCGTCGGCGCCATGGTTTCCATCGATGGCGTCATGCAGGCGCCCGGCGGACCTACTGAGGATCCGACCAAGGGCTTCAAGTTCGGCGGCTGGCAAATACCCTATTTCGATCAGGCGTTTGGCGAAGAGCTGGACCGACTCTTCCAGAAGTTCGACCTCTTGCTTGGCCGCAAAACCTACGAGATTTTCGCCGGATACTGGCCCTACCAGGGCGAAAACGCTCCTCATGGCGGCATCGCCAAGCTGTTCAACGACGTCAAGAAGTACGCGGTTTCGCGCTCGGGCGAGCTCGATACGAGTTGGCAGGGCTCGGTGCTTCTGCGCGACATCGCCGACGTGAAGCGCTTGCGCGAGGAAGACGGCCCGAACCTGGTCACCCAAGGCAGCACCGAACTCGTGCACGCGCTTCTGGCCAACGATCTTGTCGACGCTATGACCATCTTTACGATGCCGGTTGTGCTGGGCAGCGGCAAGAAGCTGTTCGCAGACGGCTCCGCGCCGCATTCCTACAAGCTGACCAGATCGCGCGTCTCGAGCATGGGCGTCATGATCGGGCACTACGAACGCGCCGGCGATATCAAGATCGGCAACACCGCACTCGATTCACCGAGTGACCGTGAACGCGCGCGTCAGGCACGGATGAAGCGCGAGGGTTAGAGGTTGATTGCCGCTCGACCAGCGGCTTTCATGGCAAGGTGTACTCCCAGCTCCAATCAGACCAGCCCGCGCCGGTGTTCCCTATGAAGTTGCCCTGGAATTTGCTTGTGCCGCTAATGCCGGTGTACTTCCCGGTCCCCCCGACGAAACGTTGATCTCCCGGGCACGCAGGCATCGCGCCTGCACATTTCCATTCGAGAAAAGCCTTGTCACCATCGGCGTCGATGATCTCGCATGTCCCCCGCGCGTTGGCCCGTCCTTGACTTACGTCGTTCATCAAAGCGCAGTTGACTCGCGCTTTGTGCATGACGCCGCCCGTCCCCGCGTTATTGAAGAGAACCCCATCCACCATACCAACAAAGACAGTCCGCTGTGCTCCAAGCTCCTGGACGTCTCCTTTGAAGACCCAGCCAAAATGTGCGGAAAATTTTCCCACTTTCGGTAGCTCTGCGGCTCCCGCAAGCGAAAAGGTGGCGAATATGACGAGCAACGCTCCGGACTTGGTTGCGATTTTCATCTGCGGACCCCCTGTTCAATTATTGGAGTGTGACTTTATCCGATCCAAGTCGTCGGCATCAAATCGCGGCGCAACATAACTCAACAACTCATCAGGCTCTGACTTCATCCGCTCAGATATGCTCAACGGTGCGTTTTCTTTTGAATGTGCCGCGCCCCAAGAGCGGCTCGGTGCCGGGCAGCCAGATCCGCCAAGGCAGCTGATGGGGTGCGCAAGCCGTTTGATATGCTGGACCAGGAATACTTAGCAATGGAGCGACGATGACCCGTAACGGCCCCGTGATTACAGCCCTTCTCGGCTTGCTATGCGCCAGCTCGGCGAGCCTGGGGGCATCAATCGAGCCAATGGGGACGACACCCAGCACTCTGCGCGAGCTACCGATGTCCATGGGCGGCCGGATGCTGGTCGAACGCGCCGGTAACGGCGTCCGGAGTTACAGCTACCAATGGCCCGGTACCTATTTCGAGGCCGCCTTCAAAGGTAGCCGTGTCTATTTCAAGGTAGGACCTGGCGACGAAATTCTCCACGTCTTAATCGACGACCAGCCGCCAGTCGCGCTGACCCGGCCAGCATCCGGTCTTTATCAGGTCAAAGGCCTGGCCAAGGGGACCCATAGCATCCGCATCGAGGTCGCGACTGAAAGCCAGGACGGGCCCGGTGTTTTCGGCGGGTTTGCTCTGCCGGCGCATGCAACGGCGCTACCCTCACCCAAACGCGCCCGCCAGATTGAGTTCATCGGCGATTCCTACACAGTTGGCTACGGCAACCTCTCGACAAAAACCGCCTGCACACCCGAGGAGGTCTGGGCCACGACCGATAATTCCCGCGCCTTCGGTCCCCTCACGGCCAAGCACTACGATGCCGACTACCAGATCAACGCCATTTCCGGCCACGGCATCGTCCGTAACTACAACGGCCGCGACGGTGATCCCGTGCCCGTCGCGTATCCATTCGTCCAGTTCGACAAGAAGGTGCCCTATGAAGACAAGGCGTGGCACCCGCAGCTCATCGTAATCGGGCTCGGCACTAATGATTTCTCAACCCAGTTGAATCCTGGAGAGAAATGGAGCTCTCGAGAGGAGCTCCATTCAAGCTACGAGATGGCCTACGTCAAGTTCGTGCAATACCTGCGGACCAGGAACTCCGATGCCTTCTTCGTCCTGATGGCCACAGACGGAGCCAACGGCGAAATCCAGTCGGAGGTCAAAAGAGTCGTGACCCAACTCGAGGCCGCAGGCGAACGCAAGCTCGCCTTCATCCCGATGAATGGCTTGACCATGACCAGCTGTAACTCGCATCCCTCAATGGCCGACGACCAGACTGTTTCGGATGAGCTCATCCGATTCCTTGACGGGCATCCGCAGCTTTGGCAGGGCAAATAGTCCGCACCTCGTCAAACACGACGGCGAGCCGGGAACGGTCCCCGGCTCGCATCATTTCGTGCTCCTTCGCCCATAGAGTCAGGCGGACTCAATCCGGTGCGTGAGCCGGACAAGGATTGGACGTCAACACGTTGCGAAAATCATTCAGACGGAGCGTCGGAGCCCCGTTGGCCGCCGGATACGCGAGCGTAATCAGGGAACCGTACTCTGCGGTCGAGGTACCGCCGAACGTGTCATGCGTCCCGGGAATAAGCGCACCTCCCAGTTGCCACACGCACAGCCCTTCCCGCGGGAAGGTAGTCGAGTAGATGGGGTAGAAGTCCGCGCCCTTGGGAGGATTCACGCAATCCTGCCCGGGCTTGGGATCCGCAGGATTGGCGAGGTGTCGCTGACACGCCGGATTGGTATTCGACTCGATTCTCGGCAGATCCGTTTCGAAGGCGACGCGGCTGTAATTTCTCGTATCGCCATCCGCATCCGTGAAAACTGGGCTGGTGAACTCCACTGCCTGTGGATGCAGCGCGCGATCCAACTTCGTGTCATGCAATGTACCGGGCCATACCCGCAGGTACGGGACGCCGTCGAAGTCGAAGTCGGTAGCTGTGCAACCCCCGATAGCGATCAGTCCAAAGGACCCGGCAGTGTCCGCGTCCGTGCAGCCCTCGTCATCTTCGGCGCCGGTGGGCAGGCCATTGTCCCGATCGTGCACGCCGTCGTCGATGCAGACGCCGTTCACGTTCACGCCATTGCAGAACTCGAAATGGCCGATCTCATCCGAGAAAGCGATGTTGTAGGAGTGCGCGGCCCACGGCACCCTCGTGTGCTCGCTGGAGGTCAGGTAGATCGGATGGAAGTCGGCGGGGATGTTGTGTGTGGCCGCGTCGCACTCCGTTCCGTTGGGATCGAAGCGCACCTGGGCAAATCCGTTCTTCGCGCTGGCCGTCATCGAGCCGCTTTCGCCGCTCGTGAGGTCGTGGATGGTGATTCGCAGACCATGCGCGGTATCTTCCAGTATCACCTCCAAGAGATCGCCGGAATTGTAAAACAGCGTGTCACCGCTCGGCGTAAACGTCGCAGCCGTGGCTAGTATCGGACTTGGAGGTCCTACGGGCTTACCGCTCTTGGTGATGAACGCGAAATTGACTGGCTCATCGCTTCCCACCACCGCGGCTTCACAGGCGGGATTGTTGAAGGAGCCAGTGTTCATGTTTTCCGAAAGGCTGTCGATGTTCAGAGCCGAACACCACCGGATAAGGTCGCCGCAGCCGTTGACCCATCCCGGCGGATAGAACTGCATTTCCATGAACGCGGTGCCGGGATGCTTGCCGATATAGTCGCCCCTGGTCGGATCGGCGCCATCGAAGATGTTTTTGTCGCTGTTTGGAACGCAGTGGATATTCCGGGAGACGGTGGACCCACCTGGATTGGGCGCAGATTGGTCGTCGCAGAGCGCCATGCTCACCCAGAAAGCCGGACGCAGCTGGAAGTTGAAGGTTCCGCCTTTACCGTTCTGCGTCGGCAGCGTCGGCGGGTCTTTCGGCAGCCGCAGAAGGTACCTACCCGAGTTGCCGGAGCCCGGCACGTTTGAATAGAAGAGGAGAGACGGTTCGTCGTGTCCGGTGTAGCCTCCTTTATAACCGATCGAGTCGAAAACCTCTGCGCACAGATACCCCCCCTCATCCTTGCAGTCGAGTGCGTCCGGCAGGCTCTGTTGGGCACCTTGCGCGGTGTTCACTGAGCCCAGAAGGGATAAAGCCAAGAGCGGAACAAGTCGCGATAATCTGTTCATGGTCGCCTCGCTTGGTTGCCTGAGTTCAACGGCGCGAGAATCTTCAACCGACAGAGACGCGTGAGCATCAACAGAGAGCTAAGCGCCGTCGCACGCTAGTGGCAGTACGGCATTACGTCCGATGATTGACAGGGGAAAACCCAACCACGCCTCCCACGCGGTGGAAAAGTTCTTTGTGTCACTTTGAGGAATGCATGGTACGCCGCTCGCGCGCCGCGGACAATGCAACGGAGAGTTACGTTTGTTCCCAACCCTGTCGATTCTTATCCCACGACAGCCAGCCCAAGGTGCGTGCATCGCATAGCGATAGCAGCACGGGCGTTTTCTGTGGCTTGACTGTGGAATGCTGGCGTGAGCACGAGCGCCGCCATGTTCGGTCCGGCGCTTCTAGACATGCGGCGCTTCACGATGTTAGTTGGTTCGACGATCGCCTCCACGTCGTAGCGCCTCCGCGCGCAACGTCGATCGGCCTCGTTTACTCCTTGAAGAGTTCGCGCAGAACTTCCGGCCGGCGCTTGGCAATCGTCAGCAGCGAGCGCGCAGCGCCCGTGGGCTTCCTACGGCCCTGCTCCCAACCCTCCAGGGTCCCGGCGGACACACCGAGCACCTCCGCAAACTGCTGGCGGGAGAGGCCCGTGCGATTGCAAGCTTCCACGATGTCCGGCACTTTCACCTGGCGCGGCCCAACCTGCCGGCCTGCATCTCACGCACGGACTGGATCAGCTCCGCGCCAAGATTGCGGCTCGCTTCCCACGTTGGCAGGGACGACATCAACACATGTCAACTCTGACTGAGTAGCGACGGGAGACGCGCATTCGTCCAATTGGTAGCGAGTTCATATGCGTAGGCCAACTGCAGGCAATCAAGCTCACGGCGGTTGGGAGCGATGATCTGGATACCGATCGGCAGCCCGTGATCACTGAAGCCAGCCGGCGCAGCCAGTGAGGGGCATCCCGACATCGTGATGAGAAGCGTGGCTTTCATCCATTCGTGGTATGTCTGCATCTTTCTGCCCGCGATCTGCTGCGGCCAATGAAGCCCGACCTCGAACGGAAATACTTGTGCGGTCGGCACGACGAAGTAATCGTAGCGCTCGAAGAATCGACGCACGGCGTTGTACCACTCGGTGCGTACGATCGAGGCTGCAGAGATATCGTAGGCCGATTGTCTGAGGCCGATCTCTACTTCGAATATGGCCTCCGGCTTGAGCTGCGAACGCTTGTTTGGATCGTTGTAATAGGTTAGCAGCTGCACGCCTTGCTGCCAGCCACGAAGACGCATGACGGCCTGCCAGACCGCTTCGAGGTCAAAATCCGGCACCGACTCCTCGACGATGCAACCCAAGGACTCGAAGGTCCGCATGGCTGTCCGGCCGAGCTCGAGAACTGCCGACTCACAGGGCGTGTGGCCGTTGAAGTCGCCACCCCACGCTATTCGCTTCCCCTTGACGTCCTTCTCGAGTCGCCGCTGAAAGGTCGTCCCATCTTCCTCCAGTGACAGCGGCGCGCGGGCATCAAAGCCCCCCTGCACGGATAGCAACATTGCGAGGTCCGTGACATTCCTCGCCATCGGTCCCGTAACGCCCATGGAAGGCAGCCAGGCATCGCGCGCGTCGTTAGGGATGCGACCGATGCTCGTGCGAAAGCCAAAGACATTGTTCCATCCGGCCGGGTTGCGTAGGCTGCCGCCGTAATCCGAACCGTCGGCGACCGGTAACATGCGAAGCGCGAGTGAGACTGCCGCGCCACCGCTACTGCCTCCTGCAGAACGAGATTGGTCATAGGCATTGCGCGTTGCGCCGTAAACTTGATTGTAGGTATGTGACCCAAGCCCAAATTCGGGTGTGTTGGTCTTGCCAATGAAGATCGCGCCTGCCTTTCGCAGTCTCGCCACCATGAGCGTGTCTTCGGTTGGTACAAAGTCCTTTAGGATCGGCGACCCCATCGTTGTCCGTATGCCCTTTACGGCTTGCAGATCCTTCACGGCGTGTGGAAAGCCGTGCAGCGGCCCCATCGATTCGCCACGCGCGAGCTGGCCGTCACGTTCATGTGCCTGTGCCAGCAGATCCCCGCGCTCCTGAAGTGCCACGATCGCGTTTACCTTGGGGTTGACTCTCTCGATGTGATCGAGATAGGCGGTCATCACCTCGACGCAGGAAGCTTTGCGCGAGTGAATAACACTCGCTAGGGTCGTAGCATCCATCGTGACGAGGTCGTTCGTGCGGCTGCCGGCCAACGCCTTCTGTGCAACCGCGTGCGTCGCCGCGCAGGCAGAAGTGCCGGCCGCCAACGTTAGAACCGCACGGCGGCTCATTCCAGCCGTGCTCGAGCCGATATTAGTGTCAACCATACAGGCCCCCGATGATCCCGGAATCCTACACGGTCGCCGATGACTGAGCTAGCGATGGTCCCAGGCGGCTATCACCGGCCTAGATGAACGGCTGGTATTCGTGGCCGTTGAAGATCCAGTAGGCGAACAGAGCTCCTGGAGAAAACAGCCCGAACGTAAACAGCGCCAAAATCTGAGGAGGCGCATAAGTGACCAGGTTATCCTCAAATTTGGACGGCGGCTGAGGTTTGAATTTCCCTGGTGTCAGCACGCGTGCTAATGGCCTCCTGTCCAGACCGCCCCCGCATCAATCATAACCTGACCAACCCTAGGTGCATCAACCGAACGCCGGAATCCGCGGGCGCGGCGGGACGTGACGACGGACTACAGCGCGGCGGAGCTGATGAGCCTCATCAAAGCCGCCAACCTGATTGTCCGCTCGAAGGACCGCGCGACCCTGACAGTGTTGCGTCTCGTCGCGCGACGTCCAGAGGAGAAAACTCCCGCAAATCTCCCGCAGACAAGCCAAGCGCCATTTGCGAGACGGCCTCATACGGATTTAAGTGATTGAATTGATTTAGTGCGCGCTGACGGGATCGAACCGCCGACATTCGCCTTGTAAGGGCGGACTAGAGTCGGCGCCGATCGCGAGGCAATCGTAATTGCCTGATTTCAGGCTGTTTATCAACTTGGGTGGGACGGCCGTTGCATCCGTCGAGCCCAGGAGAGCACGGAAAATCATCGGAGGGTCCCGCATAACTCCCGCGAAAGTCCCCATGTGCCATTTGCGGGACTTTCCAGTCGGGCAGTCAGAGAGGCATTCAGCTACCGGGGGCTGGTGCAGCTGTGCCGATCAGGCTCGCGAGAAATTTTGCAAACGGCTCGATGTTTCCGTGTCCGCTCGCCTGCTCAAGAGCGCTCATGTAGTTGTCACGTTTTCCCAGTGGCACGACCGTCCAGGGATAGCCGCCAGCGGCACACATCAGATTCATAAGGAAACGACCGATACGCCCATTGCCGTCGAGGTAAGGGTGGATATAGACGAATATGAAATGCCCGAGAACGACCCGTACGGCCGGCTCTTTCTCTTGTGACAGCAGGTCGAAGAACGTGCGCATTAGTTCGCGTACCGCTTCGTAGTTTGGAGGTACGTGCAGCGAGCGACGAATATAAACCGGCCCGTTTCGATATCCTGCCAAATCCGCTGCTTTTAGAATGCCGGCAGAGACACTCGGTCCAAAGAGCTCGCGATACCAGGTGCCGTGATCTTTATCCGCGACAGTCCCAGGATTCCGGCCAGCCAAAACTTTTTCGATGCTTCGCTTGACCGCTTGGAAGGTTTGCCAGTAACCGCGAGCAGCGAGCGCGTTGCGTTGATCCTGGTCGGCCTTGACAGCGTCGGGGTTCCAGTTTCCCGAGCGCACGCGCTCAATGAGTTCCGCGCTGACCCGATAGCCCTCGATTGACAAAGAATGATACGCATCGGTGACATAGATCTTGTCAACCCGCTCGAGATATGACTCCACATCAACGGCAATGCCTGGAGCAGCGGGAAAGATTCTCAGTATCGGACTTCGCATTCCCTCCCACATCATTCGCAGCCGGTTGACGTAGGGTGAAGTCTCTCTCGCCGCGAAGATAATTCCAGGTCTATCGTCGAAAGGATCACTCTCGTTGACGGTGAATCCTGCGGCCCGCATGGTTTCAACAATGTTATCGGCAATCTGATCGCGACCGATGTTGCGAAAGGCGCCGGCCAGGCGCCCAGCGACAGTGCTGTGGCCGCCGGCGAGTAATCGATTCAGAACATCTGATGCGTCTGCAATCATTGCAAGAGCTGCCCGCATTTCGATTGGCCGGCTCGCAAATTGACCCGGCGCGCAGGCGATGAGGGCGGCTGGCAGACGCATGATCCGAATGCCAGCCTTGACTTCAATATCATCCGCGTTGGGCAGTTCCAATCTAACATCGAAGATCGACGTGCCATGGAGCAACGAAATTGGTTTATTCCCGCCCCGCGGTGACCGAACCAGCAGCTGCTTCGGCACGGTCCAGTCGCCGATGTGGATGCATACGGACTGCTCCGCGCTGAGGCACCAGTCCGTGGCAAAACGATCGCTGAGGTAGTTCGCAGCGAACGACCAAAAGGATGCGTACCAGGCAGTGCTTTCGCCGGGAGATTCATCGGGAGCCGATGAGATGTACCACCCTTTCATGACCTCGCGGATGAAGCCGTTTCTGAGCAGTCGCTCCCGATGAGTTCGGCTCAATTCTTCAGAACGAATGGCCGTGATGCCACGATCCTGCAGCGCTTTGAGCGCCGCCAGTGAATCGGCCAATTTCTCGGAGGGGGTAGACACGACCGGGTAACTTCCAGGTAATAGCGCCTAGCCATTTCTAGGTTTTTAAGTATCACCAAAACTAGGTTATCGTGTCAATCAATCTCTAGGTTATTCTGCCCTGACGGACTCTTTCGCCTGGGACGTAATTCGGACGTCTTTTGTCACCTGATCGCGAGCGCAGGCATCGCCGCGGGAGGACACAACCCGGTACGCTCCGGTTTGATCTGACAGCTGCGTCTCTGTCGTCGCCCGAAAGCTGGCTGTTCTGGCCTGGCATCTGCTCACCAAAGGCGAGCCGTATCGCTATGCCTCACCGACTGCCACGGAAAAAAAAACTCGCAGACCTGCGTCGGTCACAACACGTGCTTCACCCGCGGCATCTCGGCAACCGCGGCAGCCACTGGGGTCACAACACCCGGGTTCGGAAGTCCCTGGCCACCGTGCTCGCCACGGAATCATTGCCTGCGCCAACTCCTGCGACAGCGGCCGAAACGCGTGTCTTCGCTCCCCTCGGCACGACGACGCTTCTGGAGCACATCGGGCGCGAGCAGCGTGTCGCGACACCCCACCGCAAACGCACCCGATCCCATGCCGCTCGCGCGCGTTCAATACCCACGAAGAAGCCACGCACCCGAGTGAGAAAACGTTGACATCATCATAGATACGGTTTTCCGATAGCGGTACAGACAAGTCGAGCCGTGCAGGGGCGGTGGACGAAAATCGGAACCGACATTCTGGCGACCGTAGTTTCCGAAGTGGGCCTCAATCGCCTTTGCATCTGTTAGTCCCGGGTGAGCACAAAAGAGCACGGGAGACTCACGCAGAAGTCACGCGACCGCTTCGCCGTGCCTGTTACGCGACCCCAGTGCGACGGTTGGCAGTTCGGTGTTCGATGACGATTTTAGCACCCGTCTCTCGGCAACCCCTCCCCGCTCTTTCACGGCGCCACTCCGGAGCTCCGGAGAGGTCGATATCGGAGCAGCGTCGACATCTGGCGAAGCTCGCAACGAGGTGATACGGAAAGCCGCTGGAGTCGCACCGATGGTGGGCGTGGCCGAAAGCGTTCAGACCGCTATGATCAAAAACGACCCTTCCGAGACATACCTCATGTCTGCTTTCGGGCGCTCAATTTGGCTTAGAATGCTGTGATCGAGGCCCGTGCTTTCGGCGACCTCGCCGGTGCTCGCCGGTCAAATTTGGCGTTCCCAGCTGAAAGCGGCTGCGAGCTGCACCGCTGGTGCTGATCAGCCGGGGGCAGTGTTGTGATTACAAGGTTTGCTGTGTGGTCGAAGCTGCCGCTCGTGCTGACCGTCCTGCTGGCCCTGGCCTTTCTCGCAGGCGGTCTCACACGTCCCGCCTTTAATTATGACCTTCTGCCCTATGCGGCGCTTTCCAAGGAGATGCGCGGAGCCGGCGGCAAGCACGAGACGTACCGGGAACTGCAGGCGCAGCTCGGCCGCTCGCGGTTCGAAACGCTCTTCCTTGGCATACCGTACAAAGAGCGGATGCTGGCAGACGATAAGTTCTTCCAGGCAAACCTCCCTTTCTACCGAGTCAAACCCCTTTATGTGTTTTTGTGCTCTCTACTCGCACGCCTGATCGGAAGCGACGTTGTTGCGATCCAGGTCCTCTCGTCACTGGCCACGGCGGCCAGCGTGCTCCTCTCCTGGGCGATCGTGCGGAGGCTCAGCGCTCCGACCGGCATGTGGCAGCTCGCTTTGCCTCTCTCCTGGGCTGTGGCGGGGGGCTTGAACCTTGCGCAGCTGAGCACGCCCGATGCGCTCGCGGCGCTTCTGGCGCTACTGCTCGTGTGGATCGCGCTGGCCGAATCCTGGACCGCGTTGCGGGCCGCGTGCTTGATTCTCACAGCCGTGCTTCTTGTCGCAGCGCGCACTGATGCGGCCCTCCTTGTCGCGGCGTTATGCGCCTGCGAGGCGATTTTCCGGCCGAATCATCGCCGCGTAGCTCTGATGATAGGCGTCGCTGCGCTGGCGAGCTCTTTTGCAATTAATCAGCTGATGGGCAGCTACAGTTACGTGGCGCTCCTCAACTTCACCTTCGTCGACCACGATCGGCTGCTCGTGCCCGACTTCGTCCCTCGTCCTCTCGGTTATGTTCGCGCCCTGCTCTTCGGAATTACGCAGCTCCTCAACGCCGACTACGGCGGCGGCGGGCTGCTGGTTCTTGCGGTGAGTCTCTCGGCGGTTGTCGCCGCACGGGAAAGGCGGCTACGTTCATCCTCCGAGGGGGGCCGCTCCAACGCCGCGGTCCTCGCTGTATCCGCTGCGCTAATCCTTTATCTCGTCGCTCGTTTCGTGCTCTTCCCCGAGCCCGTCGCACGCTTTATGACGGGTATCTACGTGCTAGCCGGCGTTCTGTTCGCGCGCGCATTGCAGTCGATGGCTGGCAGAGATGCCGCGCCTTAAACGGAAGCTGCAGGCGCCCTCGCTCGGTCGACTTCAAACCCAGTTGCCCGGAGGGTTGAAGACTGACCGGGGTGTTAAGCGTTGTCCGATGCCCGCCCCGTGGGCTGCGGTGTCCGGTTGAGGCCACGCCTGCAGGGCGGGCGTTGGACAACGCCCAAGGGAGGAAACCGCGGGAACGTGGTGACGAGGGTTGGTAGGGGCGATGCGCTATGGGGATTGAACGCTGGCGACGGTGTTGGAGGCAATCGCCGCGGCGACGGACCGACCGTTCGTAGCATTGCGGTGCTTTGCGACTGATCTGCGGGTGCGGATGGGCGCCGTGGATGCGTGCTATAGCGGTTCATTTCCCGAGGCAAGACAATAGGAGTTCGCCTCGGCGCTGTTCGATGAAGAGCCGA
>Ga0070671_100002277_pt1 | contig 14817 bp, 10 predicted proteins | sample KBSS73metaG_FD_65341 | JGI IMG/M metagenome (GOLD analysis project Ga0070671, IMG submission 65341) | Switchgrass rhizosphere microbial communities from Kellogg Biological Station, Michigan, USA - KBS S7-3 metaG | ecosystem: Host-associated > Plants > Roots > Rhizosphere > Soil ...
GCCGAACCGACCCTCGCCGAGGTGGTCATAGTGCGCGCCCACGACGATCACCTCGTCGCGGCGCTTCTTGTCGCGGCCGGGAAGGAGGCCGATGACGTTCCGGCCCGTGGCGCCGCCCACGCCGGCCTGAAGCGCCTGCTGCGACTCGCGCGAGACGGTGAATTCCTGGAACCAGCCCGACTGCGGCTGCTGCAGGCCGGCGCGGGCGAAGCGCCGTGCGATGTACTGGGCGGCGGTGTCGGCGCCCGGCGTGCCGATCAATCGGCCGTCGAGTGCGTCGGCGGCCAGATACGCGACGTCCTCGGCGATGTGTGGCGGCGGCAGCACGACGGGGCGCTGGGCCAGAACGGGGGACGCGAGGAAGAGCGGAAGGACGGCGAGCCGCCAGGTGGACGACGCAAGGCGCATGGACGCTCGGAGGTTGTGTGATGGTCGGAAGTTACCGGGCGCGCACAGGGGTGCAACTGCGCCACGCCCGGCGAATGGCCCGTCGCTTGCCGTGGTGTTGGCCTGTCAAGGAATAAGACGAGTCACGACGCGTGACCGTCGAAGGGGCCGAGCCAATCCGGCAGGTTGGTCGGAGGAGAACATCGTGCCTGAAGTGGTTGACGCACAAGCATTTGCGGTCACCGCACAACTTGCGGCCATGCTCCCGTTCCTGCGAGGAGAGCAGGGCCGTGGCGACCAGCTTGTGCTCGCTTTCCGCGCACTCCTGAGCGAGCTCGGCGCCAACGGTCTGGAGCTTCGCAGCACAGATGGCGGACTGGTGGTGCACGGCGTGCCGGTCGCGGACGACGTCCCCGGTGCGCAGGAGGTCCGTGCCCAGCTCCGGGGACACGGCATCGGTGTGCTGCGGTTTGGCCCCGGGCTCACGCCGACGTCCGTCCTGGCCGTGCTTCGGCCGATGGCGATGCCCGCCGGACGCTTCGGCCATCTCGAAGCGCTCGTGGCCGAGATCGATGCCCCCACGCGCGCGCTGGTGCAGATCGAGCCTGAGGCCACGGCGGACCCGGCCGGGGCCGTGCTGCCCGACGGCTACGTGTCGGACCTGGACTTCATCGGCGCCGTGAAGGCCTCGGCCGTTGGCGAGCCGGCGCCGCTCGCCCCAGGCAGAGGCCCGCGGGTTCCGGTGCCGATGAGCCGGCTCGACCAGTTGCTCGCGGCACTGCAGCGCGAGCCGGCCGGCGCCACGGCCGTGGAGACGCTGGAGCACGTGGTGTCGGCCTGCGACGAGGCGCGCCAGCTGGGCGCCTTCGAGCGAGTCTTTCGCGCGGCGACGACGTTGACGGCACTCGAGCCGCTGGTGGAGGACTCGGACCTGCGACGGCTCTACCTGTTGGCCTTGCGTCGGATGCTGCCGGTGGACGCGGTGGACTTCATCGCACGCCGGACGGCCCGGCCGGAGCGCGCCGAGGCGCTCGAGGTGCTGCGGCACGTGGGTCGCGACGCTTCGGAGGCGCTGCTGCAGCTGCTGGTCGACTCGGAGTCGATGGAAGATCGGCGCGCCTACCGCTCGGCGCTGCGCTCCATCGCGACCGTCACGCCGCTGCTCGGGCGCCTGCTCACCCATGACGCGTGGTACGTGATCCGCAACGTCGCCGAGCTGTGCGGTGACCTCCGCGCCGAGCACATGGTGCCCCAGCTCGCACGGCACGTCGCGCACGGCGATGAGCGGGTCCGGCGCGCGGTGGCGGTCGCGCTCGCCAGGATCGCCACGCCGGCGGCGGTGGAAGCGCTGCGTCCGCTGCTGCGCGATGCGTCGCCGCAGGTGCGGCTGCTCGCCCTGCAGGGACTCGACGGGCCACGGGCTCGCGGCCTCGCGATGAGCCTGGCGCTCGCGCTCGAGGACGAGTCGAACCCCGACGTGCAGCGCGAGTTGCTGCTGGCGCTCGGCCGCATCGGCACGCCGGACGCCGTGCAGGTGCTGGTGCGCCACGCGGCGCCGGGGCGGCTCTTCAACCGGCGTCCGGTGTCGATCCGGCTCGCGGCCGTGGAGGGGCTTCGCCTGGCGGCGTCGCCGGTGGCGACGAGTGCGCTGCGGTCGCTGTCGAAGGATGACGAGGGCGAGGTGCGCCGGACGGTGCAGCTCGCGCTGGAGGATGCGCCGCGCGGCTGACGCGCTACGCCGGGATGAAGTCGGTGGCCTGGCCCACCCGCCGACAGAACGCCGCCAGCAGTTCCGCCGTCCGATCCACGTCCTCCATCGCCACCATCTCGTTCGGGCTGTGCATGTAGCGCAGCGGCACGGACACCAGGCCGGTCGCGACGCCGCGATGGGCGTTGAAGATCGCCTCCGCATCGGTGTGCGTGTCGCGCGAGGCGGCCTGCACGATGTAGGGAATGCCCTCCGCTTCAGCGGCTTCCACCAGCAGCTCGAACACCACGTTGCTGACCGACGCGCCGCGCGCGATGACGGGGCCGCCACCCAGCCGGCAGTCACCGTGGCGGCGCTTGTCCAGCGCCGGGTAGTCCGTGGCGTGCGTGACGTCCACGACGAGCGCCGCCGTCGGCGCGATGTCGGTGGCCGACGAGCGCGCGCCGCCGCCGGCGTACGCGATCTCCTCGCGTGTGGTCGCCACCGCGGTGACCGTCGCCGCCGAGCCGCTCGCGCCGAGGAGCCGGAGCGCCTCGAGCACCACGTACGCACCGATGCGGTTGTCGAGGCTCCGGCTCACCAGCCGCCCGTTGGGGAATTCCACCAGCCCCGTCGCCAGCACGCCGGCATCGCCGATGCGCACGCGCTGCTCCGCTTCCGCGCGCGAGGCGGCCCCGATGTCCACCCAGAGGTCCTCGATCTTCGAGACCTTGTCGCGCTCCTCGGGCTTCATGAGGTGGATGGCCTTCTTGCCCACGACACCCGTGACCTCGCCCGCGCGCCCCAGGATCGTCACCCGCTGGCCGACGAACACCTGCGAGTCCCAGCCGCCGATGCCGTCGAAGCTCAGGTAGCCCTCGTCGTCGATGTAGCTGACGATCAGGCCGATCTCGTCGATGTGCCCTGCGAGCATGATCGACGGGCCGCCGGTGCCCTCGCGGGTGGCGTACGAGTTGCCCGCCACATCGGCGCGGACATGCGTCGCGATGCCCTCGGCTTCGCGGCGCCAGCGCCGCGCCGGCGCGGCCTCGTACGAGGAGGGCCCGGGAATGGAGAGCAGCTCCCGCAGGAAGGCGTGCGTGTCGGTGGCCATCGGGATCCGGATGGGGAGGAAGGGATCGGGACCGGGGGAATCTGCGCGGACGACCCCCAAATGTCAGCGGCGCGCCGGCCGCCGCATGGCCGCGAGCGGATCGGGGACCGGATCGGGTGCGGACTGCTCGCCCTTGCCGATCCGGATGGCCTCGATGTCCAGCTCGCGTTCCACCTCGTGCAGCACCTCGTCGCTGATCTCGCCGCGATCCCTGAGCCCGATGACGGCGCGCCGCTCCGCCTCGATCAGCGCGTGGCGCACCCGCTGCTGGGCGTCGGCCCAGGCATCCGTGCACACGATGTCCACCGGACTCGACTCGGCGAAATGCTGCGCCCGCCGCTCGTAGTGGGTGCGGGCGCTCTCGAGCACGCCGCTGGGCACCCGCGGATGGCCGTCGAAGCTGGACAGGTGTGCGAGTGCCGCCTCCGCCGCCGCGCGCCGCGCGAGCTGCGACTCACGCTCCGCCGTCTCGTCGGTGCCCGAGAGGCCGAGCAGCCGGGCCAGCGGGGCGATGCTCAGCCCCTGCACGAGCAGCGTGGTGAGGATCACGACGAAGGAGACGAGGATGATCTCGCCGCGGTACGGCAGCGGCTGGCCGGTAGCGGTGACGAGCGGCAGTGCGAGCGCCGTCGCGAGCGACACGACACCGCGCATGGAGGTCCAGCCGACGATGAAGATCTGGGCCCGCGGCGGCATCGGGTTGCGCTCGCGCGTGACGCGACGCAGGCGTGCGAGCCGCGCACCGAGCGGCATCCACGCAAGCCGCGTCACCGTCGCGACGGCGGTGATGATCAGGCCCCAGAGGATGATCCGGACCTCGCCGTTGGCCTCGAGCCCCGCGCGCAGCGGGCGAAGCTGCAGGCCGATCAGGATGAAGATCACGCCGTTCAGCAGGAAGACGAGCAGCTCCCAGACGCTGCGCGCCTGCAGCCGCACGAGTGGCGAGACCTCGGAGCTGAAGTACTGGCGCACGTACAGGCCGCCGGCCACGCACGCGAGCACCGCGGATGCGTGCAGCCGCTCCGCAGCCACCCAGGCCACGTAGGGTCCGAGCAGGGTGATCGCCACCTGGCCGAAGCTCTCCGACATCAGGCGCACGGCCAGGCGGACCAGCCAGCCCACCGCGAGTCCCACCGCGATGCCGAGCACGGCGACGAGCACGAACTTGCCGGCCGTGGCGCCCGCCGAGAACGAGCCCGCGACCATGGCGCCGACGGCCGCGCGATAGAGCACGAGCGCGCTGGCGTCGTTCACCAGGCTCTCGCCCTCGAGCACCACGATCACCCGCCGCGGGACGCCGATGCGACTCAGCACGGCGGTGGCCGCCACGGCGTCCGGTGGCGAGACGATGGCACCGAGACAGAACGCCGCCGCCCAGCCCATGCCCGGGATGATGGTGTGCGCCACCCAGCCCACGACCAGTGTCGTGAGGACCACGAGCCCGATGGCGAGCAGGCTGATGGACGGCAGGTTGCGCCGAAAGTCGCGCAGCGAGGTGAAGTAGGCCGCCGCCCAGAGGATCGGCGGCAGGAAGAGGATGAACACCAGGTCCGGTGCCAGGAGCACCGGCGGCAGTCCTGGCACGAAGGCGAGTGCCAGCCCGCCGACCACGAGCAGGATGGGGTAGGGCACGTGCACCCGCCGCGCCATGGCCACGAGCGCGAGCGTGCACGCCAGCAGCACGATGAAGAGCTCCGCCTGCGCGAGTGCCGCGTTCATCTCGCGACCACTCCGCCGCGCCAGGCGGAAACGCCGTCGTCGCGTGCCACGCCATGCAGCGCGTCGTGGATGCGCTCGGCGGCATCCACCAGGCGGGGACCAGGCCGCGAGGTGTAGGCGTTGCCGTCGAGCAGCCAGACGGGCACCTCGTTCAGCAGCGCGAGTGCGTCAGGGCCGTCGACGGCGGCCAGCTCCTGCCGGGCCCGCGTGAGTCCGAAGCCGCAGAGCATGACCAGCACGAGGTCGGGCGCGAGCGCACGCATGTCCGACCAGGGTACCACGCGGGAGTGCTCCCCGGCGCGTGCACCGACGTCGACGCCCCCTGCGAGCCGGACGAGGTCAGGGACCCAGTGGCCCGCGAGGTACGGCGGATCGGTCCACTCGATGCAGAGCACCCGGATCGCCTCCGCCGCCGCCGTCGCGCGCAGGCGCTCCAGTCGTGCCGCCGACTGCGCCAGCAGGACATCCGCCTCGAGCTCGCGGCCAAGCAGCGTGCCGAGCGCCCGGATGTCGGCGAGCACGCCGGCGAGGTCACGGCCGGCCAGCGTGACCACGCGCGGCGGCACGGGCATCGCCGCCGCGAGCCGCATCACCTGCTCATCGGCCACGGCGCAGACCTCGCACAGGCCCTGCGTGACCAGCAGGTCGGGTGCGAGGTCGCGCAGCATCGTCGCGTCCACGGCGATGACCGGCCGGCCCGCACGCTGCAGTCGCCGCACGTCCTCGTCGATGCGCGCACTCGACAGTGCGATGTCGACGGGCGACGCCGTGATCCGCGGCAGGTGCTGCACCTCGGCCGGGTAGTCGCATTCGTGCGAGATCGCGACGAGATCGTCGGCCGCGCCAAGGGCGGCGACGATCTCGGTGGCGGCGGGGAGGAGGGTCGCGATACGCATGGGGGCAGGAATCAGTGTGGGGATCGGGCCTTGGGCAAGGGGATATGCTTCGATGTCCTCGACGCGAGGTGCAGGATGGCGACGACGGTGGTGGTGACGGGTGCGGCGGGCAACGTCGGCGGCAAGCTCGCGCGGCGGCTGCGGGAGGCGGGAGTGGGTGTGCGCGCCATCGGTCGGAGCGCCGGACGGCTCGCCGACCTCACGGCGCTCGGCGCCGAGACCCTGATCGGCGACCTGGACGACGCCGACTTCCTCACGCGTGCGTTCACGGACGCCGATGCGGCATTCCTGCTGCTGCCGCCGAGTCCCGGCTCGCCCGACTATCGCGCCGAGCAGCGCCAGCTGGTGGCACGCTACGTCGAGGCCGTCGCCCGGGCACAGTTGCCGCGCGTGCTCACCTTGAGCAGCGTGGGGGCGGAACTGGCGGAGGGCACGGGGCCGATCGCCGGTCTGCACGATCTCGAGGAGGCGCTCAACGCGCTGCCGTGGCTGCACGTGCAGCACCTGCGCCCCGCGTACTTCATGGACAACCACCTGGCCAGCATCGGGTTGGTCAAGGCACAGGGCATTCTGGGCTCCGCGATCCGGGCGGACACACCCTTCGCACAGGTGGCCACGCCCGACATCGCCGTGTATGCGGCCATGGTGCTGCAGGCGCCGACCTTCACCGGGCGATCGGTGCAGTACCTCACCGGGCCGCGGGATTACACCATGAAGGACGTGGCCCGCATCCTCGGAGCCGCCATCGGCAGGCCCGACCTGACGTACGTCACCTTTCCGCCGGAAGCAACGAAGAGCGCGCTCATGGGCGCAGGCATGTCCTCGAGCGTCGCGGGACTCTACGTCGAGATGATGGAAGCGCTGGGTGAGGGCCGCATCCTGCCGCTGCAACCGCGCGAGTCCGGTGCCGGCACGCCGACCACGCTGGAGCAGTTCGCCGAGGAGGTGTTCGCGCCTGCGTATCGCGCGGCCTGAACGGCCCGATCAGCGATTGACGAGCGACGACGGCGTGCTGAAGGCCAGCAACGCGAGGCCAAGGGCGGTGGCGGCCAGGGCGGTGGGAGCGCCGGTGACGAGGTAGAACACGGCGCCGACCAGCGAGGCGCCCTCCGCGCTGGCCCACAGCGTGAGGACCGTGGGGAGGTTGGCGCGCCACCACTGGTTTTCCGACTCCCCCGCGCGGCGCTGGGGCAGCCGGTGTCGCACCGAGATGAAGACCAGCACGGCGCCCGCGGCAAGTGCGATCGGCAGCGAGTCCAACACCGGCGACGTGGCCCCGGCCGGGAACAGCCGCACGGCCTGCAGTGACACGCTCATCACGAGGGCGATGGCGACGGCGCCGATCATCGAGAGATAGATGACCAGCGCCGTACGCGCGGCGGGCGGGCCCGACGGGGCGTTCATGCGTGAGAGCGCTCCGGCAGGGTGTCGGAGGCGGGCAGCGACAGCACGAACTCGGTCGGCCCATCCGTCGTGCTCGGCGACAGCCTCAGGGTGCCGCCGTGCACCTCCGCGATCTGGCGCGCGATGGCGAGGCCCAGCCCACTACCAGGCTTCCGCGCGTCGAGCCGTGCAAAGCGTTCGAACACGCGTTCGCGCTCGGCGGCCGGGATGCCTTGGCCCCAGTCACGGACGGCGATCCAGGATGCAGGTGCGCTGCCGTTCGCCGTGGTGCCGGCGGCGAGCTCGATGCGTGATGGCTCTCCGTGCACCAGCGCGTTGTGGACCAGCGCGAGCACCGCGCGCTCGACCAGCTCGCGGTTGCCGTGCACCGGCGCCTCGGCGAAATCGCCGAAGGTGAACTCGCGGTGGCGGTACGCCGACAGCAAGCGCGCGCGCGCCACCACACGGTGCGCGACGTCGTCCAGGTAGAAGAGCTCGTGCTCCTCGCGCGCATCGGTGCTCCGCTCCCTGGCGAGGGCCAGCAGGTCCCCGATCAACACCCCGAGATCCTCCGCCTCACGCGCGATGGCCCCAAGGGCCGCCCGATGCGCCGCCGGCTCGGCGTCCGCCGCGAGCGAGGCCTCGGCCTCGCTCCGGATGATGGCCACCGGCGTGCGGAGCTCATGCGCCGCATCAGCGAGGAATGCGCGCTGTCGCTGGGCCAGCTCACGTTCCCGGCGGGACGCCTGCTGGCCGCGCTGCACCATGCGCTCCAGTGCATCGCGCAGCCGACCCACCTCGTCCGCCGAGGACGATGCGGGCAGCGCAGGCTGCTCGACCTCGCCGCGCAGCACGCTCTCACCGATCCGGTCGGCGGCGGACGAGAGGTCGATGACCGGGCGCAGCGCCCGGCGTGAGGCCGCGATGCCCACCACCGCACCAAGCAGCAGGATCAGCGGCAGGCCAAGGCCAAGCGTGACGCGCAGCTCGCGGAGGCGCGCTTCCAGCGGGCCCAGGGGCATGGCGATCACCAGTCGCACGGTGTCGGGCAGCGGCACCTCCACGACGCGCACGGGCCCGGAGCGCAGCGACACCGTCGTGGGCTGCGGCGCATGCACGCGGAGATCGAGGTCGTCGAGCAGCGGTGCGCCCCCGTACGGCAACGTCGCGGCGATGCGCTGGTGCGCGGCGTTCACGGCCACGATGCTGCGGTCGGCGAACACGAGCTCGGTGAGCAGGTGTGCCGCCGTTTCCGCCGAGGAATGGAACTCGGGCCGGTCGTGCTCGAACAGCGCGCGTGCACTGACGCCGGTATGCACGAGCTGCTCGTCGAAATCGGCACGGAACTGCTCGTTCAGTCGCCAGTGGAGCGCCGCCGCCCCGACCGCCAGCAGCACGGCGAAGCCTGCCGTGAAGTGGGCGACCAGCCGGACGCGGATCCCGTTGAGTGGATAGCTCAGGCGGTCCCCCGATCGGGGTCGAGCGTGTAGCCGGCGCCACGCACGGTGTGCAGCAGCGGCACGAGGCCCGGTCGGTCGACCTTCCGGCGCAGCCGGGCCACGTAGACGTCGATCACGTTGGAGAACGGATCGTAGTTCTCGTCCCACACATGCGCACTGATCGCGGCGCGCCCGAGCACGCTTCCCGCATGGCGCGCGAGGAACTCGAGCAGCGCGTATTCCGTGGTCGTGAGCGTGATGGCCGTGCCCGCGCGCTCGGCGGAGCGCGTGGCGGGATCGACCCGGAGATCCGCGACCGTGATGAGGGTGGGGCGGAACTCCGGGGCGCGACGCTCAAGGGCGCGCAGGCGCGCCAGCACCTCCTCCAGCGCGAACGGCTTCACCACGTAATCGTCCGCGCCGGCATCGAGGCCGGCAACGCGGTCATGGACGCCGTCCCGCGCGGTGAGCACGAGGATGGGCATCCGCTCGCCGCGCCCGCGGATCTCGCGCGCCAGCAGCAGGCCCGAGCCATCCGGCAGGCCCAGGTCGAGCACGAGCGCGTCGTAGCTCTCGAGTGCGAGCTTGGTCCGGGCCTGGGCAAGGGTGGGCGCGACATCGACCGCATGTGCAGCCTGGCGCAGGCCCTTCGCCAGGCTCTCGGACAGCGCCGTCTCGTCCTCGACCACCAGAATGCGCATGCGTGGACTCCGTTGGCATGAAGTTCCATGATCGGGACGGGACCGTCAATCGGCGCCGGCGCGTTCATGGTGGATTCATCTCGCACGGCTAGCCTGCATTGCGATGACAATGCTCATGCTTCTGGCCGCGCTTCAGGCCGGCAGCGATACGCTGCGGCTCAGTGCCGCCGACGCCCTGCAGCGGGCTCTAGCGCAGCCGGGGCCCGTCTCGGCGGCCGTGGCGCGCGACAGCGCCTCACGCGAGTCCATCCGCACTGCGCGGGCATGGTACAACCCGGTCTTCAATGCGACGGCGGAGAACATCGGCGCGCAGGAGCAGGTCACGGGCCGGTCCGGACTGCCCGGCATCGAGGGCCAGCTGACGCTGCAGCAGGTGTTCACGCTGGGCGGCGATCGCGGCGCGAGGACACGCGAGGCCGAGGCCATGGCGGGCGCGGCGCGCGCCGGCGTGCAGCTGGCCCGGGCCGATGCACTCGTCGGCGCCGTGGCGGCGATGGCAGTGGCCACGCGTGATGCGCGGATCGCGGGGCACCTCGTCGAGGAGGTCGCGACGCTCAACGACCTGGCGCGTGCGATGACGCGTCGCGCGGAGGAAGGCCGTTCCAGCGGCGGAGAGGCTGCGCGGGTGCGCCTGGAGCTGGCGACGATGCGCTCGCTCGCGGCTCGCCGGGGTGCGATGGCTGCGGAAAGCGCCGCCGAGCTTGCGCGGCGCCTGGGATTGCCCGCAGAGCAGCCGGTGCGCATCGACTGGCCGCGCTGCGCCGCCACGCCGGCCGTGCCGGGCGTCGCCGACTCGCTCATCCCGGAGCTGCTGCAGGCACGCTTCGAGGTGGAGACGGCGCGTGCCGCCGAGCAACGGGCGGGTGCGGCGCGTGTGCCGGACATCGCACCGATCGCAGGCCTTCGGCGCACCGCCGGATACAGCGGGCTGTTGCTGGGCGTGTCGCTGGAGCTGCCGATCCTGCGCTCGGGCGCCGCCGCCCAGGCGGCGGCGCACTTCCAAGCCCGGGCCGCCGAGCAGCTCAGGCTCGACGCCGAGCGCCGGCTGCTGGCGCAGCGGGCGGGTACGGATGCCGCGCTCGCGGTGCTGGTGGAGGCCGGGTCCGCATTCGACGCGCAGTTGCGCGATGACCTCGATCGCGCCGTACGGGCGCAACAGTCGCGCCTCTCGCAGGGCGAGGGGACCATCGCCGAGCTGCTCGACGCGCGCCGTGCGCGCGTGAACACCCTCAACGAATTCGCGGAGTGGCGCGCCATGCGCGCCGAGCTTCGCGCACGCGAGGCGCGGCTCGCGGGCCGGCCGGTCAATGAGCAGGTCCTCTGCGAGGACCTGGATTTGGAGATCCGATGACTCGCCGCACGATCGCGTCGATGGCCATGCTGGCTGCCCTGGGCGCCTGCGCCAGGGAGGCGCCTCCGCCGGTGGAGGAGACCCTGCCCGCCGGTACCGTGGTGCTCACGCCGGCACGACTGCGGACGGCAAGGCTGCGGGTGGACACGGTGGCGCTCACGACGGTGTCGCTGCCGCTCCGCGTGCCCGCCACCGTCGCCACACCCGACCTCGCCAGTGCCCGAGTGGGCTCCATCGTGGAAGGGCGGGTGGATCAGGTGCTCGTGATCCCGGGCGACCGCGTCGCAGCGGGCGCGCCGCTGATCCTGATCCACTCGCACGAGCTCGCCACCGCGCACCGCGACTATGCCTCGGCCGAGGCCGAGCTCACGGCCGCACGGGCGGCGTACGACCGTTCGGCGCGCCTGCTGAAGGATGAGGCGGTAGCCCAGGAGGAGGTAGAGCGCCGCGCGGCGCTGCTCGCGACGGCCAAGGCGGAGTTCCGGCGCGCATCGGAGGTAGTGGACCACCTGCATCCGTCGCCCCAAGGCGATGTCACCATTCGGGCCCCGCGCGGCGGCGTGGTGTTCCAGGTGCACGTGCAGGCGGGCGAGGCGGTGACGCCGGGCTCCATGCTCGTCGACCTCGGTGACCCGACGCAGCTCTGGGCGACGGGCTTCGTGCCGGAGAACGCGGCGATCACCGTCACGCCCGGCAGCCGGGTGGCGGTGGTGATCGAGGCCATGCCGGACGACACGGTGATGGCGCTCGTGGTGCGCAGCGGCGGCATGGTGGATTCGGTCCGTCGCGCGGTGACCGTGCGCGTCGCGCTCGAGCGGGTGCCCAAGGGCGTTCGGCCGGGCATGTTCGCATCGCTGGTGCTGCCGGCCGGCGCGCGCGCGGAACGCGTGGTGCTGGCCGAAGGTGCGGTGCAGCGCATGGCCGATGGCGAAGTGGTGTTCGTGCAGGAGACGCCCGGTCGCTTCCGCGCCCGCCCCGTGAAGGCGCAGCCGCTCGGCGACGGGCGCGTGGCGGTCGAAGGACTGCCGGCGGGCGTGGTGGTCGTCACCGAAGGCGCGTATTACGTCCGGGCGGCGCTCGAGGGCGTGCCGGCCGAGGAGACCTGACGCCGTGAAGCTCATCGACAGCGTGATCGGCTTCTCGATCCGCAGCCGGATCTTCATCTTCGGCGGTGCGGCCACGCTGCTTGGCCTGGGCCTCTGGGCACTGAGCACAATTCCGTTCGAGGCCTTCCCCGATCTCACGGCCAACAGCGTGAGCGTGATCACGGAAGCACCGGGTCTCGCGCCGGAGGAAGTGGAGCAGCTCGTCACGTTCCCCATCGAGCGCTCGCTGCTCGGCCTTCCGGATGCGGCGGCAGTCCGCTCCACCACCAAGTTCGGCCTTGTGATCACCCAGGTGGTGTTCGCCGACCGGGTGGATGCCTACTTCGCCCGGCAACTGGTATCGCAGCGGCTTGGGGACGTGACCAAGGCGCTCCCCGATGGCATCGTGCCGACGCTGGGGCCGATCTCGACGGCGATGGGCGAGGTGTACCAGTACATCCTCACCTCCACCTCCCCGGAATGGGATCCAGCGTCGCTGAAGACGCTGCAGGATTTCACCCTGGCACCCCAGCTGCGGACGGTGGACGGGGTGGCGGAGGTGAACAGCTGGGGCGGACGGACGGAGCAGTACCACGTCGTCGCGGACCCGCGCCGGATATCGGCTGCGGGCCTCACGCTGGGCGACATCGAGCGCGCCATCGCCGCCGACAACGCCAACTTCGGCGGGGCCTATACGGAAAGCCGCGGCGAGCGCTTCGTGGTGCGCGGCCTCGGGCGCCTGCGGAGCTTCGACGAGCTGCAGCAGGTCACGGTCGCCGCGCCGGACGGCGTGCCGATCCGGCTGGGCGACATCGCCAGCATCGAACGCGGGGCGCTGCCGCGCCAGGGCGCCGTGACCTACAACGGGACGGGCGAGGTGGTGAGCGGCATGGTCATCATGCGGAAAGGCGCGAACGCCCAGCAGGTCATCCGGCGCATCAAGGCGCGCGTCGCCGAGGTCGTGCCGACGCTGCCGCCGGGCGTGCAGCTGGTGCCGTTCTACGACCAGACCGAACTCGTGGGTCGCACGACGCACACGATCCGGAAGAACCTCCTCATGGGCGGGGCGCTGGTGGTCGTGCTGCTGTGGCTGTTCCTGCGAAACACCGCGGCGAGCCTGATCGTGGCCCTCGTCATCCCGTTCTCGATGCTGTGGGCGTTCGTCATGATGCGATGGTTCGGCTTCAGCGCCAACCTCATGAGCCTCGGCGCCCTCGACTTCGGGCTGCTGGTGGATGGCTCGGTGGTGATCATCGAGAACATCATGCGTCGCTCGGGCGAACCCGTCGGCAAGGGGGGCGTCGGCGAGCGCATCCGGCATTCGACGGTGGAAGTGGGCCGTCCGGTACTGTTCGGCATCGCCATCATCGTGGCGGTGTACCTGCCGATCTTCGCGCTCGAGGGTACCGAGCGGAAGATGTTCGTGCCGATGGCCTTCGCCGTGGTGGCGGCGGTGCTGGGCTCGCTGCTGCTCGCGCTGACGCTCGTGCCGGCGCTCGCGCGCAGCTTCCTCGCCAACGCGAAGGAGCCGCAGTCGCGGCGGTTCGAGGAATTCCGCGACGTCTACGGTCGCCTCCTCGCCCGCACCATGCGGCACCCCTATGCCGTGATCGGCGCTGCGCTCGTGCTGTTCGTCGGCTCGCTCATCGCGGGCAGCCGGCTCGGCCGCGAGTTCATGCCTCGGCTGGACGAGGGCAGCGTGCTGGTGCAGTCTCGCCGGCTGCCGTCGACGGCCATGGCCCAAGGCGTGGACTATTCGCTGGCGGTGGAGCGTGCCCTCCTCGGCCTGCCGGAGGTGAAGAGCGCCGTCAGCAAGCTCGGACGTCCCGACCTGGCCACCGAGGCGATGGGACCCTACGAGTCCGACACGTACGTGGACCTTCAGGCGCGCGACAAGTGGCGGAACGGCGGTAAGGATGCGCTGCTCGCAGCGATGGACAGCGCGCTCGCCGACATCCCCGGCCTGGGCTACGCCTTCACGCAACCCATCCAGATGCGGCTCGACGAAGCCGAGAGCGGCGTCACTACCGACGTCGGCGTGAAGGTCGTCGGCACGAACCCCGATACGCTCGCGGCGCTTGCCGCGCGTGTCGAGCGGGTGCTCAGGGACGTACGGGGTGCCAGCGAAGTGCGCGCCACGGCAGCAGCGCGCGTGAAGCAGGTGCGCCTGGAATTGGACCGTGATGCGATGTCGCGCTTCGGGCTGGGCAGCGCGGCGGTGGGCGGGGAAGTCGAGCGCGCGCTCGGAGCGTCGATGGCCACCGAGGTGGTCGATGGTGCTCGGCGCATCGGCGTGACGGTGCGGGTGCCGCGCGCCACGACGCTCGATCCCACCACGCTTGTCGACCTTCCCATCGCCACCCCGGCCGGCGGGCGCATCCCTCTGGGAGCGGTGGCGCGGGTGCGCCTCGTGGATGCCCCCGAGGCATTCGCCCACGAGGGCGGGCAACGACTCGTGGTGGTGGGCGCCAACATCCGTGGGCGGGACGTGGTGGGCTTCGTCGACGACGCGCGGGCCCAGCTTGCCGCCAAGGTCCCGTTGCCCGCCGCCTACCGGTACGAGTGGGGCGGCCAGTACACCCACCAGCAGACCGCCCTCCGGCGGCTGTCGATTCTGGTGCCGATCGCGATCCTGTCCATCTACCTGCTACTCTTCGCGGCCTTCCGGCGCGTCCGTCAGGCGGGACTGGTGATGGCGAACGTGCCTTTCGCGCTGGTAGGCGGAGTGGCGGCGCTCTGGATGACGGGGCTCAACCTCAGCCTCTCGGCGTCGATCGGCTTCATCGCCCTGTTCGGCATCGCCGTGCTCAATGGCGTCGTGATGGTGACGTCCATCAATGATCTCCGGGCCCACGGCAAGTCGCTGCTCGAGGCCACCATCGAGGGCGCGGCAAGTCGGCTCCGGCCCGTGCTGATGACGGCGCTCGTGGCGGGATTCGGCTTCGTGCCGATGGCCCTGTCGCACTCGCCCGGCGCGGAGGTGCAGCGGCCGCTCGCGACGGTGGTGATCGGCGGGCTGGTGACGTCGACGCTGCTCACGCTGCTGGTGCTGCCG
>Ga0070671_100002279_pt1 | contig 14808 bp, 5 predicted proteins | sample KBSS73metaG_FD_65341 | JGI IMG/M metagenome (GOLD analysis project Ga0070671, IMG submission 65341) | Switchgrass rhizosphere microbial communities from Kellogg Biological Station, Michigan, USA - KBS S7-3 metaG | ecosystem: Host-associated > Plants > Roots > Rhizosphere > Soil ...
CCGGCATAGGGCGCGCGGATCAGATTGCGCTCGTTGGCGTCCTGCGCAACGACGTTGTTCTGCTTCAGTTCGATGAGCTTGGTCTGGACCTGGGCCAGCTCGGCCCCAGCGCGGGCGCGGGCATCCTGCGCCACGACGATCTCCTGCTGGCGCAATTCCGCCACTTTGGAGCCAAGCTGCGATGCCTGCGCCTCGGCCGAGGCGACCGACCCGCCTAGGCCCACTGCGGCGCGAGCGAGCTCGTTGCGGCGCTGCAGGGTAGTATAACGCTTTTCCCACAGCTCATCGTTGGCCTTGCGCTCCTCCGCAATGAGCACGCCTTGCTGGCGGTAGACATCGGCCTGCACGCGGTAATTGCCGGCGGCCTTGCCAGCCTGCGCGATCTGCGCCCGAATGGCGGCGATCTGCCCGGCGACCGTCTGCCGATCGAGCGCGAAGATTTGCCGCTCCTCCCCGATCGCCTGGGCAACCAGCGGTTCGTTTTGGCGGGCGAGCAGGTCGGGCGGAAACGCAATAGCGGGCAGCGCGTCGCGCTCTGCTCTGAGGCGCGCTTCGCGGGCGCGCAGCTGGTCGATCGTTTCCACCGTCATTTCGGCGCTGGCGGCAGAGACATTCGTGTCCAGCCGCATCAGCAGCTGTCCGGCCTTTACCTGGGTGCCGTTGCTTACCGGAATCTCGGCGACCACCCCGCCGTGCGGGTGGGCAATTTTCTTGACTCGGCTCGCGACCGTGACCTCACCTTGGGCGATCACCGCGCCGGAGATCGGAATCACCGCCATTGGCAGCGCGAGGCCGAGCACGACCGCGCCCAGCATGATTCGCCCCTTGTGCATCGTCCGGTCCAGCGCGCTCGCATGCATGGGATAGGAAGGCGTGGACGCCGCAACGACTTTGCTGTCAGACATCAGGCGCTCGCTTCGTTAGCTTGAACCGGCGGCTTGGGGGCACCAATAGCGACCGTTCCGAACGGCGGGGCTGGCGCAGCGGATGATTGGGCCACGGCTTGCGCACCGGCCGCCTGCGGCGACGGCGTGCCGGCTAGCCGTGGTAAGACCTCAGCCTTGGGTCCGAAGGCGCGGACCACGCCCGCATCGAGCCACAGCAGCTTGTCGATCTCGGCGAGGGCGCTGGGTCGGTGGGCGACGATCACCACGATCGCCCCGCGCGCCCGCGCCCCGGCGATCGCCTGGCTGAGCGCCGCGTCGCCAACTGCGTCGAGGTTGGAATTGGGCTCGTCGAGCACTACGAGGAGGGGGTCGCGGAACAGCGCCCGGGCGAGCGCGATGCGCTGGCGCTGGCCGGCCGAGAGGTTGCGCCCGCCGGGGCCGAGCACGGTGTCATAGCCGTTCGGCATATGGACGATGAGATCGTGCACCCCGGCCTGTTCGGCGGCGGCGACCACTTCCTCAGCGCTGGCCTCGGAATCGAAGCGGGCGATGTTCTGCGCGACGGTGCCATCGAACAGCTCGACGTCCTGCGGCAGGTAGCCGATGAACTGGCCGGCAAGATCGGGATCCCACTGATCAAGCGCGGCGCCGTCGAGCCGGACCGCGCAGCGCCCGCACCAGCGAGCTCTTGCCCGAGCCGCTGGCGCCGACAATGGCCAGGCTTTCGCCCGACGCAAGGCCGAAGGAGACGTCGCGGAACAGGAGCGTCTGCGTTCCCGGGACCACGCCGGCAAGGGTCTCCACCACCAGTGTCTGCCTCGGGCGCGGCAGTCCGGTGCGAGCCGCCGCCTCCGGGCTCTGCGCCAGGCGCAGGGCCAACCGGTTCCACGCCTGGCGCGCGGAAATCAGCGTGCGCCAGTGGGCAATCGCGCTATCGATCGGCCCGAGGGCGCGGGAGGAGAGGATCGAGCTGGCGATGATCACCCCGCCCGAGGCCTCGCCATCGATCACCAGCCAGGCGCCGGTAGCGAGGATCAGCGATTGCAGCAACTGGCGGAAGGCTCTGGAGAAGGTACGCATGGCCGACAGGCGTTCGCCTGCCGCGTCGCTGACCTCGGCGCGGGCCTCGCTCAGGCGCTGCCAGCCCGCATCGATCGCTCCGCGCATGCCGAGGGCGCGGATAACCTCCGCGTTGCGGCGGCAGGCTTCGAGGAAGCCGCTGCGCTCCGCACCGGCGCGGGTGCCGGCCTCGACCTGCGAGGTCGTCATGCGGTCGGTCCACAAGGTCAGGGCGATGACCAGCACCGCGCCGATCACGCAGACCAGGCCGAGGATCCAGTGGAAGGCGAAGAGCACGCCCATGAACAGCAGCATCCACGGGAGGTCTAGAACGGCCATCGGCGCCGGGCTCGCGAGAAAGGAGCGCAGGAGGTCGAGATCGCGCACCGGTTGGGCGGCATCGCGCCCGCCGCGGGTCAGCTCCGCCTCGAGGACTAGGCCGAACACCCGGTCGGACAGGGTGCGTTCGAGCATATCGCCGGCGGCGCCCGAGATGCGGTGGCGCAGGTGATCGAGCGCGGCCTGGAACCCGAAGGCGATGACCAGCAGCACGACGAGGCCGATCAGGCTGGGAACCGAATGGCTCGGCAGGACCTGGTCATAGACCATCAGCATGAAGATCGAGCCGGAGAGCAGCAGCACATTGAGCGCCGCGCTCATCCCGAAGATCATCCCCAGCACCCGCCTACCGCCGGGCAGCGCGTGAAGGAGCTCGCTCGAGCGGGAAAGGCCGAACCAGCCGACCGATCCAGTACCTGCCCCGGTGGTCTGCATCGACGCTCCTTTCGTTTCCTAGAGCACGGCGCCCGCGTCGGCGGTCGGGTTGAGGAGCGGTTTGATCTCGCGCTCGCCCACCAGGCTCACGACTCCCATGTCATTGTGATACGTAGAATTAGTGAACGGTCTACCCCGGCGTTGCAATGCCAATTAACTGCGTGGGCCATTACTGGTGCTTTAAATGGAGCACCCACGCTGGCGGGTGCAGCCATCTGGCCGCAGACAAGGGTGACACTCGCTTATCCGCGAGAAACACCCGGTGACCACCCTAGTTCGAGCGCCCCAAGAACGCTCGCACAATCTGAGAATCGGCGACCAAATGAGAGATCAGTACGGGGCATGCCTCGTACTATGCCCGCAATGCGATGCTGCGTGAGTATAAGAAGCGCATGACCGCCATCGGACGGTATAACGAGGTCATAATGATAGCAAAGATTGACAGAACATGAACGTTAATTAACCATGAAGGTCTGGCTTCCTCGAGTCGATTTCAGGCCAGACTATATTCCGATCGGGCGCGCCTACCTAAAGGTATGTGACCGGTAGCGTTCAGAAAAATTAAGTCGCACACATTTTTGAATTGTCCGTTGCTAATTTGGCGGGCGGACACGAGTATTTGTGAACTCGGCATAAGCACGGCGTGGCTAGGGGCTCTTCGTCCGGGCGTTTTCAAATCGAACCACGCGCAGCGGACGGTTGCGCAACGGAATACTTCAATCGGGAGTGGCCTCGCCCCGCCTCACCTCGGGCTCCCGTGCCCGCCGGAGACTCGACGATCGCGCGCTCCTCATAGCCAAGGGGCAAGATCATGGCACTCGACATCACGGCTCTCGACCTCATCGTCGACGAAACCACCGGCCTGCAGGATAGCGACGTCGACGCTACTAACCCGCCGTACAGCACGAATGCTACGGTGAGCTATTTACTTGGCCTGGATGCTCCTGGTGGCTTGACAGCGCCGCAGGTCGCTTACCGCTCCAGCTTCGCGCAAGCGTCGGCGAGCGCAGGCGAAACCATCAGCGCGATCACCTTGGCCAAGGATGCTAACGGCACAGCGTTTTCAACAACGGTGGGGACGAACAGCAATATCCGCACGGTCGACGGGAAATACGTCTGGCTGTTTCAGGACTCGACCCATGCCAATGTCGTGATCGGCGTGATCGGCACGTCTGACGCGAACGCCGCGCCGGCCGCACCTAACCTGACCGATAACCAGCCCGACCCGCTCGCCTTCTCGTTCGCCCTGGTCAGCACCACCAGCACCAACGCCGACCTCTACGTGGTCCAGTATGTGCCGCTGCTCAACCCGGTCGCGGGCACTACACTCGCCGCCTTCGACGACCAGATCGATTTGGCCGGCAAAGTGTTTGCGTCGGTCACCGCGACTACCACGGTCAACTTCAGCCAGCTGAGCGACGCCCCATCCGGGCACAACAACTGGTACATCCTTGACGCCGATGCGGCGAGCCCCCTGAAGATCCTAGTGACGGCTCATGACAACGATGCGCAGACGGAAGTTAACGTCAGCACGCAGGGGCTCGGCGTCGCTTCGCAGGACGTGCGCTTCGGCCGCGAGCTGCAGATCGACCTGATCACCGGCGGAATCCAGAGCGCGGGCAAGAGCTTCACCAACTCGCCGCAGGCACCGACTTACACCAATCACATCGAAACCATCTCCACCGCGGGTTTCACCATCTCGCAGTCGACTCCGACGAATTCCAAGGCCGACATCGAGCTCCACGCCTATAACAACGACGATGACGCGAAGGGATCTTTACTCCCGGGTGACGACAACGACGTCGAGCGGAGCATCGCGGAGGCGGGCTTGGTCTTCAAACTCAATGGTGTCCTCACCACCATGGCGGCGCTCAACATCACGACTACGGCCGCCGGCGCCGGGATTGTCCTGCACAACGTTGGCGAGGGCGTGTCGGTCGAGTTTACCGCGAGCGGAACCTTCGATCGCTTCGTCATCAAGAATGTCGACGGTGATAAAGACTATTTCGACGTCAAGGAGGTCCACTTCTCGACGATGAGCCCCAATGCCTATGCCGAAGAGATCGGCTCGTTCATCAATTTCGACGACGACGGGCCGACCCTGACGATCGACACCGCCGTGGCCGTGGCCGCAGCCGAGGTGGTCGAGGCGAGCGCGGCCGGCGGCAAGAGTCAGGCGGCGATCACCGCGCCGACGTTCACTGCCGGTGGTGCCGATGGCACCACTAGCTCAACCAGCTACGCCCTGGCGCTAATCGGCACCAGCGCGAGCGGGCTACAGACCACCGTCGGCAACAAGGCCATCACGCTGGTGGTGGAGAATTCCGGCGCCCTCATCTCCGGCCGCTACGACGACGGCATCGGGGCCCTTCACGGCGTCGCCTTCACCGTCGACCTGGCGACCAGCGGCAAAGTTACCCTAACATCGTTGGTTGCGCTCGAGCACCCGAACGGTCCGCAGAACACCGAGGTCAACACTCTCAGCCTCACCAACCTGGTCAAGCTGGTGGCGACGGTTACAACCACCGACGGGGACGGCGACCACGTCTCGCAGGAAAGCTCGAGCACGGCGCTGTCGCTGACCTTCGACGACACCGATCCGATGCTGTCGATCACCTCGCCCGTGGCTGTCGGCGCCGCTTCGGTGACCGAGGTTGCCGGGGCCAGCACGCCGGCAACTATAACGGCCCCGGTAATCTCGGCGAGTGCGGTCGACGGCTACTCCCCGACCACTACCTACGCGCTCGCCCTCGCGACGAACTCGGCCGCGAGCGGCCTGCAAACGACCGCCGGTAACAAGCCGATCACCCTGGTGGTCGCTGCCGACGGGCAGTCGGTCTCCGGCAAATATGACAGCAACTCCACGCTCGACGCGACGGCGTTCATCGTCGGCCTGTCGGGAACGTCGCTGACGCTGACCTCGCTGGTAGCGCTCGAGCACTCCAACACGCAGGGAGGAGCTGAGGACAACACCCTAACCCTGAACGGCCTGATCAATTTGGTGGCGACGGTCACAGCCACCGACGGCGACAACGATGCGGTAAGCCAGCAGAGCACAACCGCAAGCGCCATATCGCTAACCTTCGTCGATACCGAGCCTACCATCGTCAAGTCGTTCGACGCAGATCCTGCCACGAGCGGTGACCAATCACCCGAGCACCTCGGCAACGCGTCGGGCCAGACGGCGGGTGGTAACTTCGGCTACAGCATGACTGACCAAGTCACGAACGCCGAATACACCGGCGGGGCGAGCGACTTCGCCAACATGGTCCTGACCGGCTACGTCAACAGTGATACGAACAACCTCATCAGCAACGTCACTGTCACGCGCACCGCCGAGACCACCACTTCCGCCAGTTTCGACTTTCTGTTCCATTACGACAAGGATCCCATCACCGCGGGCATTCAGGATGCCACCGCAGGCGGCACGCTGCTGTTCGACAAAGCTGCCGACACCTACGCCTTCACCCTGACCGACCCTGTCGATGGCTACAGCTTCAACCTGATCCAGACCAGCGCGCTCGTCGCCAAGATGCCGACTAGCAATACTGGCCACCCGCCGATCGTCATCGAGCAGTTGACACAGAACAGCGATGCCCATCCGTTCTTCGTTCAGTTTACCGCAAATTCGGTCACAAATCAGGTGGGGTTTGGGTTCAATTCTACCGGTGACAGTGATCAGAGTACTCCGAGTGATAAGGATTTCACGGGAACGGCCCACGACCTGGTTACCAACAGGAACGAGGATTGGGTCAGCGCCACCCAGTCCACCAATGGCGTTGCCGGGGACACCATTCAGAAGGGTGAACTGCTCACATTGCGGTTTTTCAACACTAACATTCTGAGTGACGTTACATCGGGGACCGAGAGAATTGATCCGACTGCCAAGGCGAGCGAAGTGGTGGTCAAGTTCGACGGCATCGGCAATTCCGAAGACCTGCTCGTGATTCTCGACCTGAAGGCTGCCGATGGCACTGAAATCACCCGGGCCATCAACGTCGAGAACGGGGATCTGATCAGGGGCAACGCCAACGTTCCCTCGGCCTACAGCGGCAAGTTCACGCTCGACCAGAACGACGCCCTGCTGATCATCCAGCAGAACGACTATGCTGCCCCCGGCGAGACGTATCAGATCCAGGGCATGCAGATCATGCAGAGCGGCAATGGGCTGAGCGGGACTGCAATAGACCTCGACGGAGCAATCGGCGCCAACCACGGCAGCAGCACCACGACCGGCCTCCAGGCCTGGGATCCGACTGACAATGACGTGCTCAAGATCGTCGATATCGGCTTTGTCCAGACGACCAGCGGGACGATCGATGCCAACCTCGACTTTGCCTTCAACATTATCGATGGCGACGGTGACCAGTCGGCTCTGCAGCACATCAACCTTATGATAAGCGACTCGTTCATTTTATAGCGCGGTCGCGCCATGAGGGGTGGCGCGACGCCGCCCCTCACACTGCAATGGTGCTGCCGGTCCAATCGCACCACCTCTCCGTTTTCCCGCAGTGCGTGCGTGAGCCTTATCGGCCATTTGCCCCGCGCAGGAGAGCACGCTCGACGGCGGGTGGCCTGCCGAGCCGGGTAATGGGGCCGAATGGGCGGGCATTCAGTGTGGGCACGGTGAGGAGGCCGCCCACCGTCAGTTGCCCAGCGCGAGCCGGTAGCCGACCCCGGGCTCGGTGCGGATCAGGGTAGGCGATGAGGAATTCGCCTCGACCTTCTGCCGCAGCTGGCCGACCAGGACCCGGACGAACTGGGTGTCGACCTCGGCTTGTTCGCCCCACACCGCGCGGATGATCTCGCGGTGGCTGACCGGAATCCCGGGGTTACGGGCGAGCAGCGTGAGCAGCGCGTGCTCGCGCGCCGAGAGCCGGATCTCCTCGCCCTGCAGCACCACGCGGCGCCGGGTGAGGTCGAGTTCCATCCCGTTAAGCTTGATCGCGGCGCCGTTTGGTTTTGGGCTCTGTCGCCGGGCCACCGCGCGGATCCGTGCCATCAGTTCACCGGCCGAAAATGGTTTGGCGACAAAGTCGTCGGCGCCGCAATCGAGCGCCTCGATCCGGTTCTGCTCCGAGCCGCTGGCGGAGAGCACGATAATCGGGACTTGCGAGAGTTTTCGGAGCTGCGGGATCAGTTCAAGACCGTCAATGTCGGGCAAGCCAAGATCGCACAGCACCACATCGAAGCTCTCGCGGCAGATCAGGTCGAGGCCATGCGAACCACTCCATGCCACCTTGACCGCGGCACCCCGGGCGAGAAGAGCTGGTTGCAATGCCCGAACGAGCGCCGGCTCGTCCTCGATGATCAGGATGTTAAGCCCGCGCGGCACGGCTCAGCTGACCTTGGGCAAAGTGATACAGACGATGAGCCCATGGTCACCATCGCCGCGCCGGCAGGCCCGAACCTTGCCGCCCATCGCCTCGACGAACCCCTTGACGATCGACAGGCCGAGCCCCGTGGCGTGCGGTCGCCCGCTGTGCCTCGGCAGACGGTCGAAAGCGGCATCCATCTGCGCCTCGCTCAAGCCCTCGCCGTGGTCCGCCACCGCGATTTCGCAGGAGGAGCCGATGGTTTTGGTCGACACCTCGAGGCCCGCCGCACCGTTGCCGTGCTTCATCGCGTTGTCCAGCAGGTTGTAGAGCGCTTGCTCGAGCAGCGTCGGGTCCGCCACCACGTCGCAGCCGCCGGTAAATGTAACGGGTACCGGTTTTTGCGAGTGCCTGCTCAGCCGCTCGGCAGCGGCCGTGACCATGTCCGCCACGCCCACCCGCTGCACCCGGGCCGTGAGCTCGCCCGTGTGCAGGCGAGACATGTTGAGGAGCGTTCCAACGTAGTGGTTCAATCGTTCGGCTTCTTCCGCAATGTTGTGCAGGAGATCCTCGCGAACTTCGGGTGAGAACTTGTCGCCATACTCGAGCAAGCTGCTGGCGGACGCGAGGATCGCGGACAGCGGCGAGCGAAAATCGTGCGACAGCGAGGACAGCAGCGCCTCGCGCAGTCGCGCGGTCGCTTCAGCCGCTTCCACCTGGCCCTTCATCTCGGCCGCACGCTCCCGGGCAAGGCTGGCACTGCCGATCTGCAGCACCAGGTCAAGTGGACCGTTTGGCGTATCCGGCTCGCCCGCTTCGGTCTCCGGCCACGCCGCCGCGCCGAGCAGCGTGTCACCGTCCCGCAGGGCCGTGGCCCGCCACCCCCCGTTTGCCGCATCCAGGGGGCCGTTCAGCACTTCGCGAGCCAGCGCGTGCGCGCACTCCGGGATGGTCCCGAGGTTGGCCCGCGGCCGAGCAGACGCATCGACCACCACGGCCGAACCGTTCCCCGAGACCGAGGTGATCGCGCCGCACAACCGTTTCCACACTCCGCTCTCGTCCGGCACTTGGTGCAGACGGCGGCTGACGTCGAACAGCAGTTCCATTGTCCGCGCCCGCGCTTGCGAGCGATCGACTTCGTCGCGCAGGCGCCCGGCGAGCGAGCCAGTGAGCAATGCAACCCCGACGAATACTGTGAAATTAACCGCGTCTTCGAGCAGGCGCGGCTGCTCGCCCACCTGGAACTGAAGGAAGATGCGATAAAACACCACTCCCAGCGCCGCGGCGGCCAATGCCGCATCCCGCCCCCGCAGGTAGCCGGCGACCACGACCGGGGCCAGGAACAGGGATGACATGCGAGTGGCGCTGAACACGCTGCGCAGGAGTTCGGCGGAAACGGCGCCTGCAACCGCGATTGAAATCGCTATAAGGAGGTCGCCTCCGACCGTCCTGGTGCTCCGCATAGATTAACCTCTGTTCATCTAGCGTTTACCGCACGCTCGGACGAAAGCCAATGCTTTCAGGTCCTTAATCCCGATTTGGAACAATTTAGCTGATCGAGGAGGCGTTGTTGGGCGCGGCTCGGTCAGCACAGTGCTGGGCCAGGCAATGGATCAGGTCCCGCGTTGCGAACGGCTTGCCCAGGAACGCGGTCGCCCCCGCCTCGCCGCACTCGATCTGGTCTGGCGCCGAATGGCGCGCCGATATGACTATCACCGGCATCGACCTCGTGCGGCGGATGTGGCGCAAAATCTCGCGTCCATCGATATCGGGTAGGCCCAGGTCAAGCACCACCGCGTCCCACGAGGATGCCGCGAGCAGGGTGAGCGCGCTGGCGCCATTCGTGGCCCCCGTCACCTGGTAGCCGCACACCTCGAGCGCGGGGACGAGTGCGCGCACGATCTGCGGATCGTCTTCGATCAACAGGAGATCCGAGCGGGGCATGTCCATTCATACGCCCGGAACGGCCGACCAAGTGAGTATAAGAACAGCATAGGAAGAATAACGGCAACATAACAATTTCATCTTCTTAAGCTATCACCTTCTTATGCTAACCGCCGCGTGTGGAATCAGGCACCATGCCGACTGGGTAGATTCACCGTCGATTTCCTCGCCGGGCGACAGCTCTGCATTAAACCGGTGGCCGGTCCGTTCGGCAGCTTAGATCAACGGGCGAGTGAGGCGAACTAGGAGCGCTGGCTCCGGATCCGATCCGAAGCGGGCGCACGCGCGTCTTAAGCAAGTGGGCAAGCGCGTGAGCTGCGCAGAGTAGCGAAGGGAGAACTGTAATGCCGGGTGGTCAACCAACTCCGACAATTGCCTTTGTTGGTCCGATCGCTGGCGACGGCGTCATCAATTCTACGGAACTCGCTAGTGGTATCACGTTAAGCGGCAGTGACACCAATGTGGTAAGGGGCCACACGTATCAAGTGATCATCACGGTGCTCAACGCATCTGGGCAGACCGTGAAGACATATTCTATCAACAATCTAACGACGTCCTCCGCTACGTTGAACTGGTCGACGTCAGCTAGTGTGGCCGGGCTTCCGGACGGATCATATACGTTCCGTGCCGCCTTATACGATACTACCCTTCCGTTTACGAGCCCGCTCGCGACGACGAACTCGACGGTCGTCATCGATACTACCGCAACGATTGCTTTAAACACCTTTGCGGCCGATTGGACGCTAAACAAGGCTGAAGCGGCTGCATCGCAGGTCATCAGCGGTACGACACTCGGAGTCGACGCCGGACAATCTGTCGCGATCAAAATCCTCAACGGCACCACAACGGTTAGCAGCTTGTCCGCTTCGGTGCTTGCGAATGGCACATGGAGCGTAGTGGCCCCGGCCAATGTGCTAACGGCGCTTGCCAATGGCGCTTACACGATCAGCGTCAGCGTGGCTGATAAGGCGGGGAACCTCGCCAGCGCTAGTCACAGTTTAACAGTGGATGAGACGCCGCCTGCACCGCCATCGGCCCTTGCCGACGCTGCCATTGCCAATGGCTACGTCAATCTCGCCCATAATACAGCGGCACAGGCCCTAACCGGCACCGCTGAAGCGGGCAGCAAGATCATTGTCTACGACAATGGCGTCAAGCTCGGCGAGACCACTGCGGCGACGAACGGCACCTGGAGCTATACGCTCGGCGTGCTCGCCGACCGGGCCCACAGTCTGACTGCAACGGCAACGGATGCGGCGGGTAACTTGAGCAACGCGAGCTCGGCGCTGGCATTCACAGTCGATACGGCGCCCCCGTCAGCCCCATCTGCGTTGGCCAATGCCGGAATTGTCGGCGGCTATGTGAACCTGGCGAGCGACAATGCCGCGCAAGCTCTCACCGGCGGGGCCGAAGCCGGGAGTAAGGTCGTCATCTATGACAACGGTGCCAAGCTCGGCGAAACCTCGGCGGCAGCAAATGGCACTTGGAGCTATACGCTTGGAGCATTCGGCAACGGGCCTCATAGTCTGACTGCAACGGCTACTGATGCTGCCGGGAACGTAAGTGCTCTCAGCACTGCCCTGGCGTTTACCGTCAATACCTCCGTCTCGCCAGTTAGCGCTCCCGCTCTCGAGGATGGCAGCAACTCTGTAGTCGACGCATTGGTGAATGCGCCCGGTAATAACCTCACCGTGACCAGGCTGCCGACGACGCTCCCCCCAGGGGTGAGCTATAATCAGGCGCAGCACGCTTTCACGCTCGACGCCCATAGCTCGGTATTTCAGAACCTAGCCACCGGCGAAGCCACTTCTGTGACGGTAAACTATTACGTCTCGAACGGAGCCATAGAGAGTCCAGCCAGCATAACTTGGACCATCACCGGCACTAACGACGGCCCGGTGCTGGCGGTGGACACCCTTGGGAACCATGCGCTGAGTGAGGTCGTCGGCGTGACCGGCGGTGGCGGCAGCGATAGCGCTTCGGTGACGCTGAGCTTTAGCGACGTCGATCTCAGCGACACGCACACGGTCAGCTACGCCCAGCACGGTGTGGCGAACTGGTCCGGGAGCGGTACGATCCCGCAGGCGACGCTCGCCGCGCTGGCGAACGGGCTGACACTGACTAGCACCGATTCAACCGGCAGCGGCACCGGCTCGGTGAAAGCGGACTTCGCGCTGGCCGATAAGCTGGCCGACTTCCTCGCCGCTGGTCAGACGCTGACGGTCAGCTACGACGTGACCGTCAAGGACAGCCACGACGCGACATCCACACAGACGGTGACATTCCAGCTCACCGGCACCAACGATGGGCCGGTGGCTTCAGCCTACTATGCGCCCTCCGACTTGATCGAACTGGCGGATGGGAATGCCAACGAGACCACCGGAACGCAGCGTGCAGATGCGTTCCTCTACTTCGAAGATGCTGACCTCACCGACACGCACCAGGTCACCGCGACACCTTTAGGCAACGATTACGTAGGATCACCTAGCCTCGTCCGCTTTGACACAGGCAACCCCCAGGGCCACGAGGTGCAGGCGCTGCTCACGGTCGCCAACGCGGCGATCGATCACCTCGCTGCTGGTGAGACACTCACGCAGACCTATCGCATCACAATCGATGACCAGCATGGCGGCACCGCCCAGCAGGACGTCACCTACACGATCGTGGGCACCAACGATGCGCCGATTATCACCGGTGCGGTGCTCGGGAGTGCCACCGAGGATGGTGCAAGCGCGACCTTGAACGCGATCAGCAATGCTTCAGACGTGGACGATGGAGCGACTTTGCTCGTCGTTGACGTGCCCACTTCCCTTCCCGCTGGCGTGACGTACAACGCCGGCACCCACACTTTCACTCTCGACCCCAGTGTTGGCGCATACCAGAGCTTAGCGGCGGGGCAGACCACAACTGTGACCGTCAACTATAGCGTATCCGACGGTGTCGTCAGCACACCCGCGTCGGTTAGCTGGACTGTAACAGGAACGGCCGATGGGCCACAATATGCACCTTCCTTGCTACAGGCTGAGGTAGCAGAAAATGATGCAGTGCGAGTAAGTTGGGGCCCATCGGCTGGGGCGACGTATTACAACATCTATCGGGAGACCTATACCGACGGCACCGCTGGGCCGCCAATTCTCCTTGGGTCGGCGAACACCCTTTCGTTCGTCGATGCTGCCCTCCCCGCACACGGAAGCTATCGTTACCTGGTCCAAGGTGTAAACGCAGAGGGCACCAGCCCCTTGACGAGTGTCGACGTAAACGTCCTTAACGACGCACCGGCGGGCTCCGACACAACGGTGACCGTTCTCGAGGATGGAACAAAATCCTTCAGTGCGGCTGACTTCGGATTCAGCGATGTCGATGGTGATGCTTTGGCTGCTGTTGTTATCAGCACATTGCCTACCGCCGGCAGCTTGACGCTGAACGGCTCTGCCATCATTCAGGGCCAGTCTATCGCCGTGGCCGATCTGGGCGCCCTCCAATACAGTCCGGTGGCCAATGCGAGCGGCAATGCCTATGCGTCGTTTAGTTTCCAGGTGCGGGACAATGGCGGCACAGCCAACGGCGTCAGCGACATCGATCCGACGGCAAATACCATTACGATCAATGTTACGGCAGTGAACCATGGCCCGGTGCTGGCGGCGGACACCCTTGCGAACCATGCGTTGAGCGAGGTCGTCGGCGTGACCGGCGGTGGCGGCAGCGATAGCGCTTCAGTGACGCTGGGCTTTAGCGACGTTGATCTCAGCGACACGCACACGGTCAGCTACGCCCAGCACGGTGCGGCGAACTGGTCGGGGGTCGGTACGATCCCGCAGGCGACGCTCACCGCGCTGGCGAGCGGGCTGACACTGACCAGCACCGACTCAACCGGCAGCGGCACCGGCTCGGTCAAGGCGGACTTTGCGCTGCCCGATCAGCTGGCTGACTTCCTCGCCGCTGGTCAGACGCTGACGGTCAGCTACGACGTGACCGTCAAGGACAGCCACGACGCGACATCCACACAGACGGTGACGTTCGAACTCACCGGCACCAACGATCTACCGATTGTCGACGGCGCCGTGGTCGGCGTAGCTACGCAGGACGGAACGTCGGTTACGTTAGATGCTCTCGCGAATTCTTCTGATGTCGACAGCGAGACAAATCTGGCCATCGTGGACCTGCCAGCGGTGTTGCCGGAGGGCGTCACCTATAACGCAGCAACCCATAGCTTTACGCTTGATCCCACCAGCGCGGCGTACCGGAGTTTGGCCGAAGGTCAGACCACGACCGTCCAAATCGACTATAATGTCTCCGACCAGATCGCCACAACGCCTGCTTCGGTGAAGTGGACTGTTACCGGGGTTGACGACGCTCCGATATCTCTGAGTCTGTCGTCGAATACCGCTCCTGAACGCCTGCCTGGCATAATTGTCGGCACGCTCGGTGGGTCAGACCCGGATGCCGGCGACACGCTCACTTACAGCCTTCTGGGTGGCGAGGATGCGAGCCTTTTCACCATCGTGGGCAATACGTTGCGAGTCGGCGCTTCCGGGCTCGATTTTGCGGGCAATGCTCATCCTCGTGTGACCGTCAGAGCTACCGACACACATGGCCTTTACTTTGATCAGCTCTTCAGCATCGATGTGGTGGCGAAGCAGCTCATCACGCTTGGCGGCGGCACAGACTCGACGAACAACCCCGGTTCGAACGTTGAGGTCTTCGGTAACGCGCTAACCCTCAACGCGTCGGATCAGCTGACGGGGAGTGGGGACACGATTCTCGGGCTGTACGGGTCGGGTGCGTTCAACCTGGCGGGTCTCACCGCCTTCGCGGGGTTTGCTGAGGTC
>Ga0070671_100002280_pt1 | contig 14806 bp, 13 predicted proteins | sample KBSS73metaG_FD_65341 | JGI IMG/M metagenome (GOLD analysis project Ga0070671, IMG submission 65341) | Switchgrass rhizosphere microbial communities from Kellogg Biological Station, Michigan, USA - KBS S7-3 metaG | ecosystem: Host-associated > Plants > Roots > Rhizosphere > Soil ...
GACGTTGCTGAACCAACCGGGGTTCCACACGAGCGTCGTGTCACCCTCTCCGAACTCGCGGTACGCGAGCCGGACAGAGCCGTTGCGTGCATAGCGAACCCGTCGGTCGCTCATATCGACATCTTGGCATCACCAAGGTCAGAAGCTCCTCAGATTTCGCTCCTGCGCGCGCACACGGCCCGCCCCGACAAGTCGGGTACGGGGGGTGCCGGGCTGAAGCCGAACCGCTTTCAAGCGCCGTTTCCGCTGGTAAACCTGGAGCCGATGACGGGAATCGAACCCGCGTATTCAGCTTGGGAAGCTGATGTTCTGCCATTGAACTACATCGGCATTCCGGACTAGCCGGTTAGACCACGAAGGCTAACATTCGAGCGGCTACGCTCGCCTCGTGCTTCTCTCCGATCGCGACATCCGGGCCGAAATCGCCGCAGGACGACTGGGCATCGACCCCTTCGAGGAAGGCCTAGTCCAGCCCTCGAGCGTCGACGTTCGGTTGGACAACCTGTTTCGGGTCTTCAACAACACGCGGTACACCCACATCGATCCCTCCACTCGCCAAGACGACCTCACGTCTCTGGTCGAACCCAAGGAGGGGGAGCCGTTCGTGCTTCACCCCGGCGAGTTCGTACTCGGGTCGACGCTGGAACGCTGCAGCCTGCCCGTCGACCTGGCGGGGCGACTCGAGGGCAAGTCGTCGCTCGGCCGCCTCGGCCTGCTGACCCACTCCACGGCGGGCTTCATCGACCCCGGCTTCTCCGGCCACATCACTCTCGAGCTGTCCAACGTCGCGAACCTGCCCATCACCCTGTGGCCTGGAATGAAGATCGGCCAGCTGTGCCTGTTGCGCCTGACCAGCCCCGCCGAGCACCCCTACGGCAGCGCCAAGGCGGGCTCGAAATACCAGGGCCAGCGCGGGCCGACCCCGTCGCGGTCGTATCAGAACTTCATCAAGTCCACTTGACGGTCCGCCGAGGGTGAAGGATCCGTGAGGTTTCGGTAACTCCTCCGAAACACGAAACATATGCTCTTCTCCGATCTGGAGGGAGCCCGAATTGGACGCGATCGATCCTGCCGCCACCGCATGGCTGCTCGCGAGCACCGCGCTCGTCCTGCTGATGACCCCAGGCCTCGCCATCTTCTACGGCGGCATGGTCCGCACCACCGGCGTCCTCAACATGATCATGATGAGCTTCATCTCGATCCCCCTGGTGACCGTCGCCTGGCTGCTCGTCGGCTACACCCTCGCGTTCTCCGACGACAGCGCGGGCGGCGTGGTCGGCAGCCTCAAACACATCGGCATGCTCGGCATCAATCCGGACACCGCCCGCGGCCCCGTGCCCGAATTGTTGTTCGCCACATTCCAATTGGGCTTCGCGATCGTCACCGCCGCGTTGGTCAGCGGCGCGATCGCCGACCGCGCCAAGTTCGCCGCGTGGATGGTGTTCGTCCCGTTGTGGACCATCGCGGTGTACGCGGTCGTCGCGCACTGGGTGTGGGCACCCGGCGGCTGGCTGCTGCGCCTCGGCGCGCTGGACTACGCGGGCGGCATGGTCGTCGAGATCGTCTCCGGCATGTCAGCCCTCGCGCTGGCTCTGGTGCTGGGCCCACGCATCGGCTTCAAGCAGGAGGCCATGCGTCCGCACAACCTGCCCTTCGTGCTGCTTGGTTGCGGCTTGCTCTGGTTCGGCTGGTTCGGGTTCAACGCCGGCTCGGCGCTGGCGGCCAACGGAATGGCATCAGCGGTCTTCCTCAACACCTTGGTGGCCGGGTGCCTGGGCATGCTCGGCTGGATCACCGTCGAGCAGATCCGCGACGGCAAGCCGACGACGTTCGGTGCCGCCTCCGGTGTGATCGCCGGCCTGGTGGCGATCACACCGTCCTGCGGAACCGTGAACACGTTGGGCGCGACGGTGGTCGGGCTGGCGGCGGGCGTCGTCTGCTCGTTCGCCGTCGGTGCGAAGTTCCGCTTCGGCTACGACGACTCACTCGACGTCGTCGGCGTGCACTTCGTCGGGGGTGTCGTCGGAGTGCTGCTGATCGGATTCCTGGCCACCGCGGTGATGACCGGCGGCGCGCAAGGCTTCTTCTACGGCGGCGGCTTCGCTCAGCTCGGCAAGCAGGCGCTGGGCGCTGTGGTCGTCGGCACGTATGCGTTCGTCGCGTCCTACGTGCTCGGCAAGATCATCGACCGCGTCATTGGCTTCCGCATCAGCGCCGAGGACGAGACCACAGGCGTCGACTTCACCCAGCACGCCGAGACCGCCTACGCGGAGGCGGTGCACGGGCATCAGCCGTCGCGGCGTCCGACGGCGTTCGGCGACCTGAACGTACCGGCGCCGCGCCCCGAGACCGCAGAAGAAGGCTGATTTCTTTACCGGCGATGAGGGAATTTGAACCGTCAGGCGCGGGTTGTCGTTGAGCCGAGTAGGGTTTTGATACCGGCGCCGGCGACCGCTTTCAGCTAACGCCGCCGAATGTAACGGCCAGGCTGCTCGCGACGATGAAATATCGGGTCGTCGACTCGTGTGAGGCAAGACCTGAATGGAAATCTTGATAGCGTAGCAAACACTTTGGAGGGTCAGTGGACATCGTGTTAGGTGTGTCGATGACACCTACGACGGTCCGCATGGTGCTGGTCGAAGGCGATAAGGCTGACGGGCCGATCGTCGATCACGATGCCTTCGACGTCACCGCCGCCGATGGCTCAGCAACGTCTTCGAACGCGGCAGAACAGGTCGTCGATGCGGTCCTCGGCACCAAGGAAAGCGCCGCTGCGGGCGGGCATCATCTCAAGTCGATCGGCGTCACGTGGAGCGACCACGCCGAGGCGTCCACCCTGCGCGACACACTGGCCGCGCGCGGCATCAACGACGTGATGCTGGTGTCGGACGGTCACGCCGCCGGCGCCCTCGCTCAGGCTGTCGGCCGGGCGGTCGGATATGCCACCACCGCGCTGCTGTTCATCGACCGCGACACCGCCACTTTGTCGGTGGTGCAGACCGACGACGGCTCTGTCGTGAAGGTGTTGAGCCGCTCGCTGCACAGCGGTGACGCAATGGCCGTCCTCGCCGACATGGCCGCGGCTGTCGACGCCCAGGACTCGCCGCCGCAGGGCATGTTCGTCGTCGGCTCCGGCGTCGACGTCAGCGCGGTGAAGGCACACCTCGAGACTCTCGTCAGCCTGCCGGTCAGCGCGCCAGACGAGCCGGAGCTGGCGTTGGCCCGTGGCGCGGCGCTGGCCTCCGCGAACGCACCGGCTTTCGAGGCCACGACTGTCGGGCTCGCCTATTCGCAGGACCCCGACGGCACCACGGCGGGCAACGCCTACGTGGGCCTGGCGGCGGCAGAAACCCAGCTGGCTCCGGTCGGCGTCGGGCTGGTCGACGAGTACTCGGCGCAGACCGATATGGAGCCGATCCCGACCGACGAGGGCCGCAAGCCGTTCCTGCTCGTCGGCAGCGCGCTGACTTCGATTTTCGTGGTTGGCGTTGTGGCGCTGGTCATTTCGCTGGCGGTGAGCATCCGGCCGACGGTCGACCAGCGGCCCAACCCCGGCCCGAACGCGATCGTGCCGAGCACGGTGTCGCCGTCGCCCGCGCCGCCTCCGGTGCAGGAGGCGCAGCAGCCCGTCGCGCCCCTGCCCCCGCCGCCGGCCGAGACCATCAAGCCGCCGGTGCCCGTCGCCGTGCAGGAGGCCCCCGCGCCGAAGCAGGCGCCGCGTCAGGTGTTCGTCGAGCAGGCGCCCGCGCCGCAGGCACCTCCCCCCGCAGCGGCCCCGCCGCCTGCACCCGAGGCGCCCCCGGCCCCGCCGCCGGTCGCGCCGGCACCCATTCCGTACATCCCGGCTCCGGTGTACAACCCGCCGGTCTACAACCCGTACCTGCCGCCTCCGGTTTACTACCCGCGGCCCAGGCAGTGGACGCCGCCGTGGCAGCACCCGCAGGAGCCGCCGCAGCAGGATCCGCCGGACTACCCGCAGTCGCCCGGCTCCGGTGGTGGGTACCCGGGCTCCGGCGGCTCCGGCGACTACCCGGGTTCGGGCTCCGGAGGGGGCGGCTACCCGGGTTCCGGCGGCTCCGGCGGCTCCGGGGACTACCCGGGCTCGGGCGGACATGGCGGTCGCGGTAGCACCAGTTGCTTCCTGATCTTCTGCTCCGAGCGCGGCTAGCCGTAACCTTCTGTTGGCTTGGCGCTTGGTGTCCCGTAGCAATTAGCTCATAGCGGCTGCCTATAGAGGCAGTATGAGATGCACCGTCTTCGGTACGGGCTATCTCGGCGCGACGCATGCCGCCGGAATGGCCGAGCTCGGACACGACGTCATCGGCGTCGACATCGATGAGGGCAAGGTAGCCAAACTCGCATCCGGCGACATTCCCTTCTACGAACCCGGCCTGCGAAAGGTGTTGAGCGACAACATCGCTGCGGGTCGGCTGCGGTTCACCACCGACTATGACGAAGCGGCCGATTTTGCCGACGTGCATTTCCTTGGCGTCGGGACGCCGCAGAAGAAGGGCGAATACGGCGCCGATCTACGCCATGTGCACGCGGTGATCGACTCGTTGGTGCCGCGGCTGCGTAGGCACGCCGTGATCGTCGGCAAGTCGACGGTTCCGGTCGGTACGGCCGCTGAACTCTCCGATCGTGCGCGCGGGATCGCGCCCGAGGGTATCGACGTCGAGATCGCGTGGAATCCGGAGTTTCTCCGCGAGGGCTTCGCCGTTCACGACACCTTGCATCCCGATCGCATTGTGCTTGGTGTGCAACGGGATTCGACGCGGGCAGAGGCGGCGGTCCGCGAGCTCTATGCCCCGTTGCTCGACGAGGCCGTGCCGTTCCTGGTCACCGACCTGCAGACCGCCGAACTGGTCAAGGTGTCGGCCAACGCCTTTCTGGCCACCAAGATCTCGTTCATCAACGCGATCTCCGAGGTGTGTGAGGCCGCCGACGCCGACGTCACCCTGCTGGCCGACGCGCTGGGGTACGACCCCCGGATCGGGCGCCGATTCCTCAACGCCGGCCTCGGATTCGGTGGCGGCTGCCTGCCAAAGGACATCCGCGCGTTCATGGCTCGCGCCGGTGAACTGGGAGCCAATCAAGCGCTGACGTTCCTGCGTGAAGTCGACAGCATCAACATGCGCCGTCGTACCCACATGGTGGAAGTGGCCACGAAGGCCTGCGGGGGTTCACTGTTGGGTGCGAACATCGCCGTGCTGGGCGCCGCGTTCAAGCCGGAGTCCGACGACGTCCGCGACTCACCCGCACTCAACGTCGCAGGCATGCTGCAACTCAACGGTGCCACCGTCAACGTCTATGACCCGAAGGCGATGGAGAATTCGCAGCGGCTGTTCCCGACATTGAACTATTCGACGTCGGTGATCGAGGCCTGCGAGCGCGCCGACGCCGTGCTGGTGCTCACCGAATGGCGTGAGTTCGTCGAGCTGGATCCCGACGATCTGGCCGGCACTGTGCGCGCGAAAGTCGTTGTCGATGGCCGTAATTGCCTCGACGCTGACCGGTGGACCGGCGCGGGCTGGCGGATGTACTGCCTGGGCCGGAGTGCGGTGTGGGTCAACCAGCAGACGCCTGCTTGAGCATTCCGCCAAAGCCGTCCCACAACAGCATGAAGACGAGTTCGACGACGCGCTCGCGCGGCACGTCGCGGTTCTCGTACCACCAGGTGGCGACGCCGCTGCACGCCGACTGCGTGGCGCGGGCGAGGATCCATGCCGCATCGTCGACGGTGATGCCCTTGACCGATTGGGCGTCGGCCGCGCCGAACCGGATGAGGTCGGCGATCGCAGCGGTGCCACGATCGGCGATCTCCTGACAGACCGCGGCGATCTCCGGATCGGCAGGCGGATCGCGGTGCAGGAATCGCCAGATGAACGGATCCTCCTCGACCAGTTCGAAGTAGCTTTCGATGCTCGCGCGGACCAACTCCTCGGCCGACGCGCCCTCGACACGGCGCAGTGAGCGGTTCCTGATCTGCTCCGCATGCAGCTCCAACAGGGCGATGTGGAGTTCGCGCTTGGAGCCGAAATGGTCGTAGAGCACGGACGGCACGACACCGGCGCGCGCCGCGATGTCCTGCATTTTCGCCTCGTAGCCGGATTCGGCGAACGTCTCGACTGCCGCGTCGAGGATGCGGGTCCGTCGTTCTGCTGCCGGAATCCGCGTCCTTGCCATACCGAATTGTAATTCGGTAAACTCCCGTCAGGTAACCGAACGCCAATTCGGTTGGACGGAGCGCTTGATGACCGTGAAGCAATGCATTCGATGGCTGGCAATGCATGGCAGCGCCCGCGGAGTCTCGCGAGTGCTCGCCCGTCGCGGCGACCCCCAGGGCCGACTCATCACCGATCCGCAGCTGCGGAGCAACCCGGTTCCCTTCATCGAAGAACTGCGCGCGATGGGGCCGATCGTCAAGTGCCGGCTCATGCACATCACCGTCGACCACAAGATCGCCAACGACTTGCTGCGCTCCGACGATTTCCACGTCTTCGGCTTCGGCTCCGGGCTGCCGAGGCCGCTGCAATGGGTTGTCCGACGGACCGACCCAGGCCTGTTGCATCCCCTCGAGCCGCCGTCGATGCTTTCGGTCGAGCCGCCTGACCACACCCGCTACCGCAAGCTGGTTTCGTCGGTGTTCACCACCAGAGCCGTTGCGGCGCTTCGTGATCGCGTGCAGAACACCGCCGACCGACTGCTCGACGAGCTGGCCGCCGATGCGGAGACCGGTGGCTCGATCGATGTCGTGGAGCGGTATTGCTCGCAGCTTCCGGTCACGGTGATCGGCGACATCCTCGGTGTGCCCGACGAGGCGCGGCCCCGCATCCTGGAATTCGGTGAGCTGGGAGCGCCCAGCCTTGACATGGGGCTGACCTGGAAGCAGTACCAGCAGGTGTACCGGGGCATCGAAGGCTTCAACAATTGGCTGGCAGACCACCTGGAGCAGTTGCGGCGCAACCCTGGCGACGACCTGATGAGCCAACTGATCCAGGCGTCCAACGACAGCGCAGAAGATGCTCGACTGAGCAATGAGGAACAGCTGGCGACTGCGGGTCTTGTCCTGGCCGCCGGTTTCGAGACCACAGTCAACTTGCTGGGCAACGGAATTCGCATGTTGCTGGACGCGCCCGAACATCTCGAGACGCTCAAGGCGCGACCCGAGTTGTGGCCGACCGCGGTTGAGGAGGTCTTGCGGCTGGAATCGCCGGTCCAGATGACCGCCAGGGTGGCGGCCGTGGACACCGAGATCGCCGGGACGCTGGTGCGCAAGGGCGAGGGCGTGTTGATCTACGTGGCAGGCGCCAACCGCGATCCGAAGGTCTTCACCGATCCGCACCGCTTCGACATCGAGCGCGCGAATGCGGGCAAGCACCTGTCGTTTTCGGGCGGCAGGCACTTCTGTCTCGGCGCGGCACTTGCCCGCCAGGAGGGCGAGGTCGGCCTGCGCACGTTCTTCGAGCGCTTCCCGGACGCCCGGCTTGCCGGCGACGGCAGTCGCCGCGACACCCGGGTGTTGCGCGGATGGTCGTCACTGCCGATCATGCTTGGAAGGGCGCGCGCGGCGGTAGGTTCGTAGTTGTGGATTTCCGCCTGGCGCTGCTCGACCAGACCCGGGACTTCGGGGAACTGATCCGCAGTGCAGACCCGTCGACGCCCGTCCCGACCTGTCCTGAGTGGGCACTCAAGCAGCTCTTCCGCCACGTCGGGCGCGGAAACCGTTGGGCCGCACAGATCATCGCCGACCGCAGGACCGACGAGCTGGACCCGCGTGATGTCCGCGACGGCAGACCGCCTGATGACCCCGATGCCGCGATCGACTGGTTGAACCAGGGCGCCCGGCTTGTCATAGACGCTGTCGACCGAGTGGGCCCCGAGACGCGGGTTTGGACGTTCATCGGTGCGCGCCCGTGCGGCTGGTGGATCCGCCGCAGGCTGCACGAGGCCACGGTGCACCGCGCCGACGCGGCGTTCGCGCTGGGCCGGGAGTTCGAGCTGTCGCCAGAGCTGGCCGCCGATGGGATCAGCGAGTGGATCGAGCGCGTCAGCGTGCAGTCCCGGTCGCATCCGTTGCCGTTGGAAGAGGGCCGCACGTTGCACCTGCACGCCACCGACGACGACCTCGGTCCCTCCGGTGAGTGGACGATCACCAGCGACAAGATGGACGGCGTCGCGTGGTCCCACGATCATGGCAAGGGCGACGTCGCCCTGCGCGGCCCGGCGAAGGATCTGCTGCTGGCCATCGTGCGTCGGCGCACCGCGGCCGAACTCGGGGTCGAGGTTTTCGGCGACATTGCGGTCTGGGACAGCTGGCTGGACCACACACCGTTCTGAGAGGCGTAACTTCTCGACCATGACGACTTCGGAGATCGCAACCGTCCTCGCCTGGCATGACGCGCTCAATGAGCAGGATTTCGAAACCCTGGCGCAGGTGTCCAGCGACGACATCGAATTCGGCGACGCGAACGGCGCAGGCCAGGGCCAGGACGCCTTGCTGGAGTGGGCGAATTCGCTGACCGTCACGGCCGCGGACCCCGGCCGGTTGTATGTCCGCGACGGGGTCGTGGTCGCCGAGGAGCAGGACGGCGCTGGGGTGGCGTTCCGCGTGGTGCACGACCACGTCACGTCGGTGTTCCGGCATCCAGACCTTGCCACCGCGCTGGCCGCGACCGAGCTCACGGAAAAGGACCTCGCAGGCTGATGCGCGGCATCATCCTTGCCGGCGGATCGGGTACGCGGCTGTATCCGATCACCAGGGGCGCGTCCAAACAGCTGATGCCCGTGTTCGACAAGCCGATGATCTACTACCCGCTGTCGACGCTGATGATGGCGGGCATCCGCGACATCCTGATCATCACCACACCCGAAGACGCTGCGGCGTTTCACCGATTGTTGGGCGACGGTTCGGATTTCGGCGTCAACTTCACCTACGCCGAGCAGCCAGAGCCCAACGGCCTTGCCCAGGCGTTCGTGATCGGAGCCGAGCACATCGGCCGTGATTCGGTGGCTTTGGTGTTGGGCGACAACATCTTCTACGGACCGGGACTGGGAACCAGCCTCAGCCGCTTCCAAAAGGTCAGCGGTGGAGCCATTTTCGCGTATTGGGTGGCCAACCCGTCGGCGTACGGCGTCGTCGAATTCGCCGCCGACGGCACCGCGCTTTCGATCGAGGAAAAGCCCGCCACCCCGAAGTCCAATTACGCCGTGCCCGGGCTGTACTTCTACGACAACGACGTCGTCGAGATCGCGCGGTCGCTGAAGCCTTCGGCGCGAGGCGAATACGAGATCACCGAGGTCAACCAGATCTACCTGAATCAGGGCCGGCTGTCGGTCGAGGTGCTGGCTCGCGGCACCGCGTGGTTGGACACCGGAACGTTCGATTCGCTGCTCGACGCCGGCGATTACGTCCGCACCATCGAACGCAGACAGGGCCTGAAGATCAGCGTGCCCGAGGAGGTGGCGTGGCGCGTCGGCTTCATCGACGACGAGCAGCTGGCCGCCCGCGCGCGCACCCTGCTCAAATCCGGCTACGGCGCTTACCTTTTGGAGCTGCTGGAACGCTAGGTCACCGAGATGACGCGCACCGCTTTGTCCTTGTAGTCCGTCACATAGATCGTGCCGTCCAGGCTGACCGCGATGTTATGGACGTTGGTCTCGGGTTGCGGATCCACCGAGAACTCGGCGACTTTGGTGTTCGTGGCCGTGTCGATCACCGTGACGGTGTCGTTGCTGTTGGCCGTGTAGAAGTAGGCTCCGTCGGGGCTCAGGGCTCCGCCGATCGGATCCTTGCCCACCGCGACCGTCTTGACGACGGTGTTGGTGGCGGTGTCGATCACCGAAACGGTGTCGGGACCGTAGTTGGTCACATAGACGCGTGACCCATCCGGTGTGATTGCGAGGTCACGCGGTGAGCTCCCGACCTTCACCGTCTTGACCACAGTGTTGGTGGCGGTGTCGATCACCGATACCGTGCCCGAAGAACGGTTGGCGACGTAGACCTTGCTCCCATCAGGGCTCGCGGCTATCCCGAACGGCGCACCACCGACCTTGACGCGGGTGATCTCGGTGTTGGTGGCGGTGTCGATCACCGAAACCGTGCTGCCGCTGGAGTTGCTGGCATAGACGCGCGACCCGTCGGGCGTCACCGCGACCTCCGTCACCCCCGGCCCCACCTTGACGGAGTTGATCACCTGGTTGGTGGCGGTGTCGATGACCGCGACCTGATTGGTCCCGTGCAGGCCGACGTAGGCGCGGGTCCCGTCGGGGCTGACCGTGACAGCGTTGGGCCCCGCGCCCATCGGGATCGTCGCGACGACGTCATTGGTGCTCGTGTCGATCACGTACACCGATTCCGTGAAGCGATCGGCCACATAAACCTTGGTCCCGTCGGGGCTCGTCCCGATCCCGGTGGGCCCGGCGCCTATCGGAATCGTCTTCTCGAGCGTGTACGTCGGTGTTGCAGTCAGCTCGGCGATCGCAAGACTGGTTTCCATCGGCGCCATCACACGCGCCGCGCCCTCGGACATCGCCTGTCCGAACTGGCGGCGCGCCCATGCGAAGACCGCCAAGAATCCCGGCGAGTCCATCGGCGACGTCGGTGTCTTGTTGGCGTCGGGACTCAGGCCGGCCCAGGAGAGCACGCTCGAGACAATCCCGGTGATCGCCGTCGTCGGCTTTGGCGGCTCAGGTGTTTCGGCGATCATCGGCGAGGCCAACGCGGTCGGCGTGATGGACGCCGGCGCCGCATCGGCCGGCGGTTCGGTATCCGGACCGCCACGCACCACGTCGGAACTGCTCACCAACGACTCGGGCGCATCGAGCGCAGCCTTTAAAGAGGGGTGCGAATCGGACTTCGGTGGATCGTCGGCGCCGGCGTTACCGGCGGAGGTGAGTGCTCCGCCGGAACTCTGCACGACTCCTGTGCGCGGATCATCTTTTGACGTCGAATCCGAGGTTTTGACATCACTTTTCGCGAAGTCCGTGGCGTGCTGGATACCTGACAGCACGTCGTGCACGATGGACGACACGGCGGCCGACAACGAATTCGATGGCGTCTTTGTTGTTGAAGGATCGGACGTCGACGATGTCGTCGAAGTCGTCTCCGAACCTGTGTCGGCGAAAGCCGCGCCCGGCGGACCGGCGATGCCGAATCCGACCCCCAATGCCACGGCAAGCGCCCCGACCCGACCGATGTTCCTCGCGTACCCCATCCGATCACCTCTCCCCAGGAGTGACACGACAAGCGTCGCACGACTTCACTGCGCCAGTACTCGATTCCGCAAACAAAGTCTGGGTTGCTGGGGGCGCTGCGGATTATCGGATTAGGGTGACGCTACCGCCGATTCGGCGAATGCGAGCTGAGCAGCGGCGTTGCTAGCACCGCGGCAATCGCCGTCGTCATCGGCACCGACAGCGCAAGCGCAATACCGCCGACCGCCGACCGGGCGATTTCGATGGCCACGCTCTCACTGGTCAGCACATCGCCTAGCGAACGGTTCGCCACGCTGAACAACAGCAGCAGCGGCAAGGCGCTGCCGGCATAGGCCAACACCAACGTGTACACGGTGCTGGCGATGTGGTCGCGGCCCACCCGCATGGCGCCGACGAATATCGCCTTACGGCCGGCGCCGGTCTCGGCCAACTCGAAGACCGTCGAGGCCTGCGTGACAGTGACGTCATTGAGCACGCCGAGCGAGCCGATGATGAACCCGGCGAGCAACAGTCCGGTGATCGAAACGTTGCCGAGATATGCGGCAACTTCGTTGTTCTGATCCTCCGACAGGCCGGTCAGATGGGCCAATTCGATTGCGCCCCAAGATAACAGCGCGGCAAGCAATAGCGCCGCCAAGGTGCCGAGCAGTGCAGCGCTGGTGCGCAGGCTCACCCCGTGCGCCAGGTAGATCACCGCGTACAGGATCGCCGCCGATGCGACCAGCGCGACCGGGATCGCCGACGCGCCGTCACGCAACGCCGGCAGCAGGAACACCACCAGCACGACGAATGCCACCACGATGCCGATCAGCGCTCGCAGTCCGCGCCAGCGGGCCACCGCGACGATCACAACGGCGAACACGGCCGCGAACGCGATCAGCGGCCAGGTCCGCTCGAAGTCGTAGAACGCGTAACTTGTCGCGCCGCCTGCGTCGATCTGACGGCTGATCCGGATGTGGTCGCCGACGGCCAGATGGGGCTGGCCCGGTCCGCCGCTGAATTCGAGCATCGTGTTGGCGTCCTTGTTGGGGCCTGAGTCGATGCTGATCAGCGTCTGCACACACTGGCCGCCGCCCGGCGGGGCCTGCTCCGGTTCGGCGGTCAGTACCGCACCGTTCGACGGGCTGCCACACGGTGCGGTCTTGCTCGACAGCACATGCCCAGCCTCGGTGGTGACCGCTCCGCCCGCGGCGTTCTGGAACGGCAGTGGGATGTCGACCTTCTGGTGGCTGGGCCACAGCCACACCGCGCCTGCCAGCACCGCGACGCCGATGGCGACCAGGGCGCCGACGACGATCTTGGCTGCCATGGGACCCAGCGGTGCCGGGCCGCTCAGCGAGTGCGAATGCCCGTGCGAGTGCGCCACGGGCAACAGGGTAGACGGGCGAGCTGGGCATGATTTAAATCAAGACGATGAGTAGGGATATCGAAACGCAGGTGGCCGACGACGGAGTCGCGACGCTGACGCTCGCGCGGGGCGAAAGGCGCAATGCGCTCTCGATCAAGCTGCGCGACGAGATCACCGAACAACTCGAGGAGTGGGCGGCCGATCCGGCCGTTCGCGTGGTCGTGCTAACCGGTTCGGGGCCGACATTCTGCGCGGGTTTCGACCTCAACGAGTTCGGCCAGGCCGAGCTCGCGCACCAAATCAAGGACAGCTCGCGCCGCTATCACCTGGCCGTGTGGAAGTTCCCCAAGCCGCTGGTGGCCGCAGTGAACGGACCGGCGATGGGCGGCGGGATGGACCTGAGTGTGCTCTGTGATTGTCGAATCGCTTCCACTGCAGCGGTATTCGGGCATCCGGAGATCAAGTTCGGCGCAGCGCCGTTGTTCACCCCGCTGCAGTGGATCGTGGGCTTGGGCAATGCGCGCGAGCTGTGTTTGACGGGCCGCCGCATCGACGCCGCCGAGGCGCTGCGCATGGGTCTCGTCACTCGTATCACCGAACCCGATGAATTTGCACAGCGAGGCCTTCGCAATGGCGCGGTCGATCATCGAGGCGCCGCAGATCGCGCTGGAGGCGGCGAAGTGCTACCTGATCAGCAGCGCCAGTGCGACGTTCGAAGAGGCCTTCGCCGTCGAGCACGACAAGGTGTTCGACGACTTCCTGATCGGCCCGGCGGGGTAATCGGCTACTGGTGGTCGAGGTCGATGCGGACGGTAAGGAGCTGACCGCCCAGTTGACTGTTGGCTGTTCTGTTGAGCCAGGAGAATTGTGCGTTTCGTGCGGCGGCGTCGTCGTTGGGCAGCAGGTGAGCCCGCCCGGTCCGCCAGCGGCCGCCAATTCGGACCCGGACGTTGTTGTTGGCCTTGATGTTTCGCATGTAGTTCGAGGAATCGCCGTGCATGGAGACAAACCAGAAGGTGTCCCCGTCCAGGCGACCGCCGATGGGACTGTGCCGTGGTTGACCGCTGACCCGACCAGTCGTCTCCAACACCACCTGGCTTGGCAGTCGCCTGGCGATCGGATTGGCAATCCGATGCAGCGCGTCGACTGCCCGCCGCTTCACTGACGATACGAGGACAGGAAGTTGCCCAGCCGCTCGATCGCGTTGGCGAGGTCGCGCGACCACGGCAGCGTCACAATGCGCAGGTGATCGGGTGTCGGCCAGTTGAAGCCGGTGCCCTGGGTGACCAGGATCTTCTCCTGCAGCAACAGGTCGAGGACCAGTTGCTCGTCGTCCTGAATGTCGTACACCTCGGGATCGAGCCGCGGGAACGTGTAGAGCGCGCCTTCGGGCTTCACGCACGAGACGCCGGGGATCTCGTTGAGTTTGGTCCACGCCACGTCACGCTGCTCACGCAGCCGACCGCCGGGCAGCACCAGGTCTTCGATACTTTGATGGCCGCCGAGTGCGACCTGAATCGCATGCTGCGCAGGCACATTCGGGCACAGCCGCATGTTGGCCAGCAGGCTGATGCCCTCGATGAAACTGCTCGCGTGTTCCTTGGGGCCGGTGATGACCAGCCAGCCGGAGCGGTAACCCGCGACCCGGTAGGCCTTCGACAGCCCGTTGAAGGTGAGCGTCAGCAGGTCGGGGGCGACGGACGCGAGGCTGATGTGCGTGACGTCGTCGAACAGGATCTTGTCGTAGATCTCGTCGGCAAGTAGTAGCAGCTGGTGCTTGCGCGCGAGTTCGACCATCTGCTCCAGGGTTTCGCGGCTGTACACCGCGCCAGTGGGGTTGTTCGGGTTGATCACGACCAGCGCCTTGGTGCGGTCGGTGATCTTCGATTCGATGTCGGCGACGTCCGGCATCCAGCCCTGGGTCTCGTCGCACAGGTAGTGCACGGGGGTGCCACCGGCCAGCGCCGTCGATGCCGTCCACAGCGGGTAGTCCGGCGCAGGGATGAGCACCTGGTCGCCGTTGTCGAGCAGCGCCTGCAGCGTCATCGTGATGAGCTCGGAAACCCCGTTGCCCAGGTAGACGTCGTCGACGTCGAATCGCGGGAAGCCGTTGACCAATTCGTACCGCGTGAACACCGCGCGCCGGGCGGCCTGGATGCCCTTGGAGTCCGAGTAGCCCTGCGCATTCGGTAGCGCCGCGATGATGTCGCGCATGATGACGTCGGGCGCCTCGAAGCCGAA
>Ga0070671_100002281_pt1 | contig 14799 bp, 12 predicted proteins | sample KBSS73metaG_FD_65341 | JGI IMG/M metagenome (GOLD analysis project Ga0070671, IMG submission 65341) | Switchgrass rhizosphere microbial communities from Kellogg Biological Station, Michigan, USA - KBS S7-3 metaG | ecosystem: Host-associated > Plants > Roots > Rhizosphere > Soil ...
GCCGGAACGGTTCGCTTCACGAAGCCCGGAATGCGGATCGATCTCGGCGGCTTCGCCAAGGGCCATGCGGTCGACAACGCGGCGGCGATCCTGCGCCGGCTCGGCATCGCCCACGCGATGGTCAGCGCCGGCGGCGACAGCCGCGTCATCGGCGACCGGCGCGGCCGGCCGTGGACGATCGGCATCCGCGATCCGCGCCGCCCCGGCGAGGTCGCGGCGATGCTGCCTCTTGAGGATGTCTCGATCTCGACATCGGGCGACTACGAGCGCTATTTCGATGCCGACGGCACGCGCTTCCACCACCTGATCGATCCGGCGACAGGCAAGTCGCCGCGCGAAATACAAAGCGTGACGATTCTTGCGGATGACGGGTTGACCTGCGAAGCGCTTTCAAAGATCGTCTTCGTACTCGGCGTGGAGCGCGGAATGGCTCTCGTCGAAACACAGTCGGGTGTCGATGCCGTTGTCGTTGATGCCGCAGGCGCGCTTCACTTCTCTTCAGGATTAATGGCACCTCCGCCCCCTTCCAGCGCGTCGACGACGCAATGACGTTGCATCCCGAGACCACCAGGAGACTTTCATGAACAAGGTCGTGACCGGATCGTTATGGGCCAGCACCTTAGTGTTGGCAGGCACGCTTGCAGGCTGCGGTAGCGGCAGCAGCAGCGGCGACTCGACCACCGTGACGGTGGCGGGGGATGTGCCTATCGCCTATGCGCAGCGTGCCAACACCATGATGATCAACCCCACCAACGGCGGCCCGAGCGCGCCCGGGGGCGATCTCATGATCCGTGCCAAGTCCTCGCCGAGCGCGCTCCCGTACAACGTCACCCAGCAGATCACGCTGGGCCGCGGCGACGTCCAGGGCCTCGACATCTCGTACGACGGCAAGAGCATCGTCTTCGCGATGAAGTGCCCGGCCGACAACACGTCGAAGATCGGCAACCTGCCGGCGTGCACCGGCTCCTTCGACATCTGGGAATACGACATGAGCGTCGGCGGCCTGACCGGCGGCACGCTCCGTCGCCTCACCGCCACCGGCGACGACGACGTCGAGCCGACCTACCTTCCGGCCAAGCGCGGCTACGTCTTCACCTCGAACCGCCAGACCAAGTCGAGCGTCGACCAGGGCCTCGGCAAGAGCTACAAGGCGCTCGACGAATACGAGCGCGAGGCCGTCTTCAACCTGCACACGATGGACGCCGACGGCGGCAACGTGACGCAGATCTCGTTCAACCAGAGCCACGACCGCAACCCGAAGATCCGCCAGAACGGCGACATCATGTTCTCGCGCTGGGATCACGTCGGCGGCCGTAACCACTTCAAGGTCTTCCGTGCCAAGCCGGACGGCACCGACATGTTCGTCCTCTACGGCGCGCACAGCGAAGGCAACAGCTTCTTGCACCCGCGCGACATGGACCCGAAGGGCAAGTACGCCGGCTTCATCACCTCCGACCTGATGCCGCTGTCGGGCACCAACGAAGGCGGCGGCCTGATGCTGATCGACGCCGCCAACTTCTCCGAGCAGAACACGCCGGCGAGCCCGGGTGTCACCGGCGTCGGCCAGAAGCAGGCGACGACGCAGCAGCTCGACATCGGCCGCGGCCTGTCGCAATTCGGCCGCGTCACGACGCCGTTCCCGCTCTGGGACGGCACCGACCGCATCCTGATCGGCTTCACGCCTTGCGAGGTGAGCCGCGGCGCCCAAATCGTTTCGTGCTCGACGCTGAGCGCCGCCGAGAAGGCCCGCCTCGGCGAGGAGCGGGTCGCCGAAGAGGTGGCTGCCGACGAGCTGCAGGACAACGTTCGTCCGTCGTACGCGATCTACATGTTCAACCCGGCCGACCAGACGCTGGCGATCATCGCCGCGCCGCCGCCGGGGTTCATGAACACGCACCCGATCGCGATCCAGCCGCGGACCGAGCCGAACGCGACGCTGCCGACCAACGTCGACGCCACGCTGGCGGCGCAGAACCTCGGCCTGCTCGAGGTGCGAAGCGTCTACGACACCGACGAGCTCGGTCGCATGGGCAGCGGCGTCCTGACCGCGTCCGACGCGCCGGCCGGCTGCGCGACGCCGATCGCGATGACCGCCTCGGTCGATCCGACCGACACGCGCTCGCAGGTCGCCGACCTGGTGAAGATGAAGGATCCGGCCAACGCGGCGTACCGCTGCTCCCCGGCGCGCTTCATCCGCGCCGTCCGCGCCATCCCGCCGGGCGCGGGGATGACCGGAATGCGCAACGCGATCGGCGAGACCGAGTTCGAGATGCAGCAGATCCTCGGCTACGCGCCGATCGAGCCGGACGGCTCGTTCAAGCTGACCGTTCCGGCCGACACGCCGATCGGCCTGGCCGTCGTCAACGACAAGGGCGTCGCGTTCCAGACGCACACCAACTGGATCCAGGTCCGGCCGGGCGAGCGCCGCACCTGCGACGGCTGCCACAGCCCGCGTCGCGGCGGCGCCGTCAACTCGGGCGCGATCGTCAACGCCGCGCCGGCGGGGATCAAGACGGCGCTCGCAGTGGCGCACCAGGCGGGCGAGACGATGGCCTCGACGCGCACCCGCCTCGACGCCAGCGCGCTCAAGCTCGTCGGCGACATGATGTACAGCGACTTCTGGGCCGACACGACCAAGCCGGGCGTCACCGCGCGGCCGTCGATCGCCCTCAAGTACACCGGCAACGCGGTGGCCACTGACGACCTCGTCACGCCGGCGCCGGTCAACGGCCTGATCAATTACCCGATCAACATCGCGCCGCTGTGGACGCGCGATCGCGGCGGCAACACCTGCATCAACTGCCACAACGACAACGTCAAGCTCGACCTGAGGGCGACGTTCGCGGGCACCGGCCGGGTCGAGTCATACGAGGAGCTGCTGCTCGGCGATCCGTTGAGGGACCCGGTGACCGGATTGCCCGTGACTCGGATCCGCGACGGCGTCCTCGAGATCGTGCGCGGGCCGGCGCTGATCGAGAACATGGCGAGCGAAGGCGACGCCCTCGGGATGGCGCGCAAGAGCCGCCTGATGGAGATCATGTCGGGACAGACGTTGCTGTCGCCTGCCGAGTCGCGTACCGCGCACCCGAATCCGCCGTCGACGGCGCCCGATCACTCGAAGATGCTGAACGCAGCCGAGCTTCGCCTGATCGCCGAATGGATGGATCTCGGCGGGCAGTACTACAACAACCCGTTCGAGACCAGCGCCAACGTGCGCCAGGTCGACGGCTTGAGCATGGCGACTTTCGAGAAGGATGTCCTGCCGATCATCACTAAGACGTGCGCAGCGTCCTGCCACCAGGCTATCGGAAGTAGCATGTCCAAAACGCCGATCGGTACATCGTTCCGCAACAACCGCTTCGTGCTCACGGGCGATGCCAGAGGGGACTACGGGGTGACGGTGTCGATGATCTCGAATACGTGCGACCCCTCGTCGAACTACCTGTTGTCGAAGCCGTCGCTGGTGCCGCACCCGACGACGCGGGCCACTCCGCAGACGACCGCGATCCTGCCCATCGGCAGCGCGAACTACACCACCATCTTCAACTGGATCAAGACAGGCTGTTGACGCTGATGACCGTATTGCGAAGGACAGTTCTTTCGATCACGTTGCTGGGAACCCTGGCGGCTTGCGGAGGCTCATCGAACCCACTTGGCAACCCGCCTGTGGTGGTCAATGCCGAAAGCACGCTGGGGAACCAGCACCTCTCCTTCGCATACTTCCAGAGGTGCATTAACCCGATCTTCCTGACCCAGCTTCAGGCCCAGGGAGCGGCGACCACAAACACTTGCGCCGGCGGTGGCTGTCACGACACGGTGACGGGCACCGGCGGCGCTCTTCGTTTGATCGGCGCCGCGCAGCCGGTCGATGTCGCGCTCGCGACCAACACTCCCGAGGTCATCCGCGCCACCGACATCTACAAGAACTTCTATTCGGCGCAGGGGATGGTGATCGTCGGCAATCCGAACGAGAGCCGGCTGGTCGTCAAGCCCCTGGTGCTCAACGTCTTCCACGGCGGCGGCCAGGTCTTCCCGAGCCAGAACGATCCCAACATCAAGCTGATCAAGTACTGGATCACCCATCCGGCTCCCCTCGGCCAGGACGAATTCAGCCCGGCCACCTACACGATGTTCACGCCGGCCGATCCGAAGACCGGCACGTGCAACACGCAGTGAGCGCCGCCACGCCGGCGGGACCGCGACTCGGGCGCGGCGACGCGATAAGCTTTTTGCTTCGCGCTGTGATGAGGGCCGTGCCGGCCCTCGTGGTATTCCTGGGCGCTCCGGCGTTCGCTGCCGATGCGGTGGCGCCGGCTGCCGCGGCTTCGGCTGTCGCCGGCGCCGCTTCGGCGCCCGCCACCGTTCCCGCCGCCGCGGCGTCCGCCCCGGTCGCGGAGCCTGCCGCTGCCGCGTCCGCCGTTGCCGCGTCGGCCGCCGCTTCGTCGGCCGTCGCGGCCTCGGCGTCGGCGAGCGCACCGAGCGCGGCTCCGGCGACGCTCGGAGCGACGCCCGTCGTCGCGCCGCCGCGACCGATGCCGGCGCCACGCTCGCGCAAGTCGGAGCTGGTGCAGATCAGCGATCCCTACATCGAGATGCGCACCGGACCCGGCCGCGGCTATCCGATCTTCTTCGTCGCGCCGCGCAGCGACTGGATCGAGATCGAGCTGCGCCATACCGACTGGTTCCGAATCCGCACCGAGGACGACAAGGTCGGCTGGGTCAGCCGCCAGCAGCTCGAGTCGACGCTCACCGCTGCCGGCAGCACCAAGACCTTTCGTGATGTTCTTCTCGATGACTACCTGAGTCGCAAGGTGCAGCTCGGCGCGGCCTGGGGACACTTCAAGTCCGAGCCGATGTTGAAGCTATGGACGAGCTATCGCCTTTCCGACACGCTGAGCCTCGAGGGAACGATCGGCCAGGTCCAGGGCGTCTTCTCGGGAACCGATCTCTGGCACGTCGACGTGCTGATCGAGCCGTGGTCGGACCATCGGCTCTCGCCGTTCCTGGGTGTCGGCGTCGGCAAGTTCAAGAACTTCCCCAACCAGAGCCTGATCGGCGCGGTCGACACCAACGCCAAGCTCGCGGTGGCGCGGGTCGGCCTGCGCTACTACCTCACCGAGCGCTTCGTGATGAGCGCCGACTACTCGCTCTACACGGCCTTCGTGAGCGATCAGAAAACCAACGAGTACCGCGCCTGGACGGCGGGGCTCGCCTTCTTCTTCTGAACCGGCGGCGCAGACCCTCGGTCAACCGGCACACACGATGAACAACAAGACCTTGCGCAAAGCATCGCTGACGATCCTGCTCGGCACCGCCAGCGTCGGCGCGCTCGCCGCCGACCCGCCGGTGACTAACACCGAGCAGGTCGTCATTCCGCAGGTCGACCGGCGCGACATCGAGAAGCCCAAGTTCCCGTCGAACGATTTCGAGATCGGCCTGTTCACGGGAACGTACGCAACGCAGAACTTCGGCTCGAGCTGGGTCTACGGCGCGCGCATCGGTTATCACATCACCGAGGACTTCTTCGTAGAGGGCGTGTACGGCCAGACCAAGGTCAGCGACGAGCTGTTCCGCCAGATCCTGCCCGGCGGCATCTTCCAGACCACCAGCGAAAAGCTCAGCTACTACAACTTCTCGATCGGCTACAACTTCCTGCCCGGCGAGATCTTCATCGGCGGCAGGCGCGCCCGGCCGTCGCAGTTCTACGTCATCGCCGGCGTCGGCAGCACCAAGTTCGACCAGCAGACGAAGACGACGTTCAACGCCGGCTTCGGCTATCGCCTCTATCTCGCCGACTGGGCCGCGTTCCAGCTCGACCTGCGCGACCACGTCTTCTCGCTCGACCTGCTCGGCAAGCGCCAGAGCACGCAGAACGTCGAGTTCACCGGCGGCCTGACCGTCTTCTTCTGACCGGCCGATGCCATGAAGTTCGCAACGATCGCCTTACGTCCCGCCCGCCGCCGCGCCTGGGCGCTGCGCCTCGCTTCGTGTGCCGCCTTCGCGGTGCTCGCGGGGACCGCATCGTCGGCGATCGCACCGCAAGCGGCTGCGCCCGACTTCACGCTGCACGCGATGGGCGGGTCCAACCTGCGCCTGAAGGAGCAGCGCGGCCGCGTCGTGATGGTCAACTTCTGGGCGACCTGGTGCGGCCCGTGCCGCCAGGAGATGCCGCAGCTGAACCGTCTCTACGAGAAGTACAAGTCCTCGGGCTTCGTCCTCCTCGGCGTCAACGTCGACGACGACGTCGCCAAGGCGACCGAGGTGGCGAGCAAGCTCGGCGTCACGTTTCCGGTCCTGCTCGACACCGAGAAGACGGTGAGCAAGCTGTACGACCTCAACACGATGCCGTCGACGGTGATCATCGATCGCGAAGGCAAGGTCCGCTATGTCCATCGCGGCTACCTCGCCGGCTACGAGGACAACTACGAGAAGCAGATCCGGGAGCTGCTGCGATGAGCGGGCACCGAACGCTTGCCGCCGCGGCGGCCCTGCTCGGCGCCGCGCTCCTCGGCGGCTGCGCCATGCCGACGATCCCGAGCGTCCAGCCGTGGGTCAAGCCGTACGAGCGCGAGCGTCTCGCCGATCCGATCATGAAGCTGTCGCGCGACGCGCTGCCCGACAAGCATTTCGAGCACGTCCGCGACGTGCGCGAGGGCGCGCGCGGCGCCACCGGCTTCCAGGGAGGCGGCTGTGGCTGCAACTAGGGCGGCGATCGGCCTCTGGCGTCGGCTGCTGACGCTGCTCGGCAGCCTGCTCGGCGGCCTGCTCGTCGTGCCGTCGGCGCGTGCCGTCGATCTGCCCGAGGACAAGGGCGAAGCGCTGATCCATTCGTATAGCGGCGGCGGCGTGAAGGCGAACGGACCGGCGTTCCTGGTCCGCAAGAGCATCCTGGACAAGGTCTCGCTGACGGGAACGTACTACCTCGACGCGGTCAGCAATGCCTCGATCGACGTCGTCACGACGGCGAGCCCGTACAAGGAGACGCGCCACGAGTTCGGCCTCAGCGCCGACTACGTCTACCGCGACGCACAGATGACTTTCGGCGTGATGACCAGCCACGAGCCCGACTACGTCGCCAACACCGGCAGCTTCGACGTGACGCAGGAAGTCTTCGGCGGGATGACGACGATCGCCTTCGGCTTCACGCGCGCCAGCGACACGGTCAAGAAGCACAACGAGCCCGACTTCCACGACACCGCCGACCACTGGCAGTACCGCCTCGGCGCGACCCAGATCCTGACGCCGCGCTGGCTCGTCAGCGCGAACTTCGAGGCGCTGGCCGACGAGGGCTATCTCGCCAGCCCCTATCGCGTCGCGCGCGTCTTCGGCGCCGCCGTTCCGGAGCGCACACCGCGGACGCGCTCGGGCCGCGCGGTCAAGCTGCGCCTGGTCGGCGACCTCGGCAACCGCGACGCGATGCACCTAGAGTACCGCTACTTCCGCGATACCTGGGACATCAAGGCGCACACCGCCGAGATCGGCTACAGCCGCTACTTCGGCGAGAACTGGCTCGCCGACTCGTTCTTCCGCTACTACTCGCAGACGCACGCGCTCTTCTACAGCGACAACGCGACGAGCGAGACGACCTACATCTCGCGCAATCGCCAGCTGAGCACGTTCAACGACATGGGGCTGGGCGGGCGGCTCTCGTACACCGTGCGCCGCGTTCCCGGCCGCTACGACGTCAAGCTCAACGGCTCGTACGAGTACACGCGCTTCAAGTTCAAGGACTTCACCGACCTGCGCAACGGCGAGCTGTACGGGTACGCCTCGAGCGTGATCCAGGTGTATCTCTCGGCCACCTATTAGTCAGGCAGACAGCCATGCTCAAACGAAGCTGCAAACTGATCGCCGCCGCCGCCCTGGCGGCGGCATTGCCGATCGCGAACGGCGCCGATCCCGCCGCCGCCGCCGCACCGGGGCGAGCGCCTGCGGCGACGGTTCCCGCGTCGTCCGCGGGGCGCGCGCCGACATCGGTCCTCGCCACGTCGTCGTCCTCGCCGTCTGTGGCGGCGCCGACCGCGGCGATGGCCGCGTCGGGCGCGGTGCCGGCCGCCGTGGCGGCCTCGGGCGTCGCCCCGGCCTCGGCCTCGGCGAGCATGCCCGGGATGGTGAGCGCCGCCCTCACTCCCGGCGCACCGGCCAGCGCGCCGGTGGCGGGAACCCTCGACGGCCGCATCCAGGACGTCAAGAGCGATGTCATCAAGCTCAACCGCGACCTGCTCGTCCTCGAGGAAGAGCTCCTGTTCCCGGCCAACACCCAGGTCGCGCTGTTCGTCTCGATGGACGTCGGCAAGATGTTCCAGCTCGACTCGGTCCAGATCAAGCTCGACGACAAGGTCGTGGCGAACTATCTCTACACCGCGCTCGAGGTCGAGGCGCTGCACCGCGGCGGCGTCCAGCGCGTCTACCTCGGCAACCTGCGCAGCGGCAAGCACGAGCTGGTCGCGTTCTTCACCGGCAAGGGCCCGCACGAGCGCGACTACCGGCGCGGCGCCAACGTCAAGTTCGAGAAGACGACCGAAGCCAAGTACATCGAGCTTCGCATCCAGGATTCGGGCGGCAAGCTCCAGCCCGAGTTCGACGTCAAGCTCTGGCAGTGAGAGACCATGCGACTCGGCTTCCGCGTTCTTCCGCTTCGCTTCGGCCGCGCCGCCGCTGCGGCCGCGGCGTTCGCGCTCGCGGCCTGGCCGCTGCTTCCCGCGAACGCCGTCTGGCCGTTCGGCCCGGGCGCGCCACCTGAGCCGACCCATGAGATCAAGGCGCCGCACTACGGCGACGCCCTGTTCTACTTCTTCCAGGACCGCTATTTCACGTCGATCACGACGCTGATGGCGTCGCAGCAGCTCGACCGCGTCTTCAAGCACGACGACGAGGCCGAGATCCTGCGCGGCGGCATGCTCGCGTCGTACGGCCTGACCAAGGAGGCGGGCGAGATCTTCGCCCAGCTGATCGATCGTGGCGCCTCGCCGCGGGTGCGCGACCGCGCCTGGTTCTACCTCGCCAAGATCCGCTACCAGCGCGGCTACTTGGTCGAGGCCGAGGAGGCGCTCGCCAAGGTCGAGAAGAACCTGCCGAAGGAGCTCGTCGAGGAGCGGGGCCTGCTCCAGGCGCACCTGCTCATGGCGCGCGCCGATTTCGCCGGCGCCGCGTTCGCGCTGCGCGACCTCTCGCTGAAAGGGCCGAGCGCGCGCTACGTCCGCTACAACCTCGGCATCGCCAACCTGCGCGGCGGCGACGCCAAGCGAGGCATCGAGCTTCTCGACGACCTCGGCAAGGACTCGGCGCCGAGCGAGGAGTACCGGACATTGCGCGACCGCGCCAACGTCGCGCTCGGCTTCTCGGCGCTGTCCGAGCAGCGGCCGAAGGACGCGCGCGCCTATCTCGAGCGCGTCAGGCTCGGCGGCCTGCAGGCGAGCAAGGCGCTGCTCGGCTTCGGCTGGGCCGCCGACGGCCTCGGCGATCCGCAGCTCGCGCTCGTGCCGTGGCAGGAGCTCACCCACCGCGACTTCGGCGAGACCGCAGTGCTCGAGGCGCAGATCGCGGTGCCCTACGCCTACGCCAAGCTCGGTGCCTACGGCCAGGCGCTGCAGCGCTACGAGAGCGCGATCGCCGCCTACGAGCGCGAGAGCGCCGAGCTGAACGAATCGATCAAGGCGATCCGCGCCGGCAAGATGATCGACACGCTGGTCGAGCAGAACCCCGGCGAGGAGATGGGCTGGTTCTGGAAGATCCGCGACCTCGCCGAGATGCCGCGCGCGCGCCACCTCGCCCAGGTGCTGGCGCAGCACGAGTTCCAGGAAGCGCTGAAGAACTATCGCGACCTGCGCTTCCTGACACGCAACCTCGAGGAGTGGCGCGAGAAGCTCAGCATCTTCGACGCCATGCTCGAGACCCGTCGCAAGGCGTTCGCCGACCGGCTGCCGCTGGTGCGCGAGCGCCAGCAGCAGATCGACGTCGAGGCGCTCGTCAAGCGGCGCGAAGCCGTCGCGGCCGAGGTCGCGGCGGGCGAGGCCGCCGGCGACGGCGTCGCCTTCGCCGACGCCAAGCAGCTCGAGCTGCTCGAGAAGCTCAAGGACATGCGCCGCATCGTCGATGCGCCGAACGCCGACGAGGAGGCGTTCAAGCTGCGCGACCGCGTGCGCCTAGTCGGCGGCGTTCTCGCCTGGCAGGTGTCGCAGGACTCGGTCGGGCGCCTGTGGGACGCCAAGGTCGAGCTCGACCGTATCGGCAGCCAGCTCGAAGACGCGAAGAGGCACGCCGACGCGCTCTCGACGGCACAGCGCGAGGAGCCGTTGCGCTTCGATCGCTTCGCGCGCCGCATCGCCGCGATGGGGCCGGTGCTGCAGGTGATGATCCCGCGCGTCGCCGGCCTGACCCGCGAGCAGCGGACCGAGGCGCAGGACATCGCCATCGCCGAGCTGAGCGGCCAGCAGCAGCGGATCGCCGGCTACACGACGCAGGCGCGGTTCGCGCTCGCCCAGCTCTACGACCGCGCCTACGGCAAACAGGATGAAGGCCATGCTGCCGCCGTCAAGCCGTAAGCCTTCGGCGCCGCTGCGTCCGGCCGCGCTCGCGCTGGCGGCCGCGTGCGCGCTCTCGGCGTGCTCGTCGTTCCGCAGCGGCACGCCCGACAACGAGCCGACGCTGAAGACGCTCGCCAGCCGCAAGATCACCGTCGACAAGGAAGACGTCAGGCCCGTCGACGAGGCGAAGGCGATCGAGGCGTACCGCAAGTTCCTCGACATCGCGCCGCAGGCGCCACAGCGCTCGGAAGCGATGCGGCGGATCGGCGACCTCGAGATGGACAGCGCCGACACCCAGAGCCTCAACCGCACCGAAGGCTTCGCCCATGGCGGCACACCGGTGGGCGGGGCCGCGCCGGACTACAAGGCGGCGGTCGCCCGCTATCAGGAGTTCCTGAAGACGTATCCGAACGACCCGAACAACGACCGCGTCCTCTACCAGATGGCGCGCGCCTACGAGCAGAGCGGCGACCTCGAGTCGGCGCAGAAGACGCTGGCGCGGCTGGTCAAGGACTACCCGGCGACGCGCTACGCGAGCGAAGCTCACTTCAGGCGCGGCGAGCTGCTGTTCACGAACAAGGACTACGTCGGCGCCGAGAAGGCTTTCACGGTGGTCCTCGCCTCGCCGGACGCGACGCCGTACCAGGACCGCTCGCTCTACATGCTCGGCTGGTCGCAATACAAGCAGGGCCGCCTCGAGGACAGCCTGAAGTCGTTCTTCGGCGTCCTCGACCTCAAGGTCGCCGGCCGCGACGGCGAGAACGGCCTCGACGCGATCGCCGGCCTGACGCGCGCCGACCGCGAGCTCGTCGAGGACACGTTCCGCGTCGCCAGCATCAGCCTCGCCAACCTGCAGGGCGCCGAGTCGATCCCGCCCTTCATCACCACGCCGGCGCGGCGGACCTACGAGTTCCGCGTCTACGAGCAGCTCGGCGAGCTCTACATCAAGCAGGAGCGTCCCAAGGACGCGGCCGACACATTCAACCTGTTCGCGCGCAAGAACCCGCTCCACGCGGCGGCGCCGGTGATGCAGGCGCGCGTGATCGAGATCTACGAAAAGAGCGGCTTCATCAACCAGGCGATCGAGGCGCGCAAGGAATACATCGCCCGCTACGGCCGGACGAGCGAGTTCCGCCGCGTCAACCCCGAGGGCTGGGAGAAGGCGCAGCCGCTCGTCAAGACGCGCCTCGCTGAGCTCGCGCGCCACTATCACGCGACCGCGCAGAAGACGAAGTCGAGCGCCGACTCGCAGGAGGCGGTGCGCTGGTACCGCGAGTACCTGGCGTCGTTCCCGAGCGACCCGGCGGCGCCGCAGAGCAACTTCCTCCTTGCCGAGCTGCTGTTCGAGGACGGCCGCTTCGCCGAGGCGAGCGTCGAGTACGAGAAGGTCGCGTACGGCTATCCCAAGCACGAGAAGAGCGCCGACGCCGGCTACGGCGCGCTGCTCGGCTATGCCGCCGTCCTCAAGAAGGCGCCGGCCGCCGAGCAGCCGACGCTGCAGCGAACGACGGTCGCGAGCGCGCTCCGCTTCGCGCAGGCGTTCCCGGCCGACACGCGCGTCGGCTCGGTCCTCACCGACGCCGCCGAGAAGCTCTACGCGCTGAAGGAAGTCGACCAGGCCGGCACGGTCGCGCAGCGCGTCGTCGACCTCAAGCCGCCGGCGGCCGAGGCGCAGCGCCGCGTCGCCTGGACGGTGATCGCGTACGCGCATTTCGACAAGAGCGCGTTCGGCAGCGCCGAGAAGGCGTTCGCCGAGGCGATCAAGCTGACGCCCGAGAAGGATCCGGCGCGCGCCGACTTGGTCGAGCGCCAGGCTGCGGCGATCTACAAGCAGGCCGAAATCGCTCGCGCCGGCGGCAAGCACCAGGAAGCGGCGGCGAGCTTCGCGCGCGTCGGCACGGTCGCCTCGGCGGGCTCCGCGGTTCGCGCCAGCGCGCAGTACGACGCGGCGGCGGCGCTGATCGCGATCAAGGACTGGGACGGCGCGATCAAGACGCTCGAGGACTTCCGCCAGCGCTTCCCGAACCACGCGTTGCAGCCCGAGGTGAGCAAGAAGCTCGCCGTCGCCTATCTCGAGAAAGGCCAGTGGACGAATGCCGCGGCCGAGTTCGAGCGCCTGGCGATCGCCAACAAGGATCCGAAGGTCGCTCGCGATTCGCTCTGGCAGGCCGCCGAGCTGTACGAGAAGGGCAACGCCAAGCCGCAGGCGACCAAGGCGTACGAGCGCTACCTCGCGCTGAATCCGCCTTCGCTCGAGTCGTCGGTCGAGGTCCGCTGGCGTCTCGCGCAGCTCGCCCGCGACACCGGCAATCCGGCGCGGGAGGCGACGTTGATGCGCGAGATCTTCGCCGCCGACCAGGCCGGCGGCGGCGCCCGCACCGATCGCACGCGCTACCTCGGCGCGACGGCGGCGCTGGCGATGGCCGAGCCGGTCGCGGCCGACTACCGCCGCGTCGAGCTGGTCGAGCCGCTGCAGCGCCAGCTCAAGCTGAAGAAGGAAAAGATGGAGCTGGCGCTGAAGGCGTATGCCGTCGCCGCCGAATACGGCGTCGCCGACGTGACGACGGCGGCGACGTACCGGATCGCGACGGTGTATCGCGACTTCGGCAAGGCGCTGCTCGCCTCGCAGCGGCCGAAGGCGCTCTCCAAGGTCGAGCTCGACCAGTACAACGTCCTGCTCGAGGAGCAGGCGTTCCCGTTCGAGGAGAAGGCGACCGAGCTGCACGAGGTGAACGCGCATCGCGCGGCGAGCGGCGTGTATGACAAGTGGGTCAAGAGCAGCTTCGACGCGCTGCGCGAGCTGCGCCCGGTGCGCTACGGCAAGACCGAAGTCAGCGAAGGAGTCGTCGATGCGATCCGCTAGCGTCTGCTCCCGACTCGCCGCGCTGGCACTCGTCCTCGGCGCGGCCGGCTGCTCGACGGTCGGCGGTGTCGTCGACGCCGTCACCCCGGGAACCCGGTCGGCCCCGTCGACGGCCGCGGCGGCACCGGCGCGGCCGGCGCCTCCGGTCTACGACACGCCGGTCAACCCCTCGACGCAACGCGCCTTCGACGACGCCAGCCGCGCCTTGCGCAGCGGCCGCGTCGACGAGGCCGAGCGCGCCTACAAGGCGCTCGCGCAGGCCAATCCCGAGCTCGGCGGGCCGCATGCCAATCTCGGCGTCATCTATCGGCAGTCGGGCAGGTTCGCCGAATCGGTCACCGAGCTCGAGCAGGCCGTCAAGCTCAGCCCGCGCCAGCCGATCTACCTGAACCAGCTCGGCATCGCCTATCGCCAGCAGGGCCAGTTCGCGAAGGCGCGCGATGCCTATCAGCGTGCCCTCGCGCTCGATCCGGGCTACGCCGCGGCGGCCCTAAACCTTGGCATCTTGTATGACTTGTATCTGGGTGACACGCCGCGTGCACTGGAGCTGTATGGCCGCTATCTTGCTCTCATGCCCAACGGCGATGCGACCGTAACCAAATGGGTCGCCGATCTCAAGAACCGCAAGCCCGGACCGATCACGGTCAGTCGTCAGGAGAAGCCATGAACCTGTTCCGCATCGTCTTGACCGGCGTGGTCGCCGGGGCTGCCGCATGGGCCGTCCTGCCGGCATCGGCGCAGACCCGGAAGGCGCCGGCGAAGGAGGTCGTCGAGCCGGTGCCTGTCGCCAAGCCCGACCAGGCCGACCTCGACCGCAGCCAGATCATCGGCAACCGCGAGCTGCCCAAGGTCACCTACATCGTGCCGTGGAAGAAGCCGGGCGCCGGCGACCTCAGCGGCAGGCCGCTCGTCAGCGTCCTCGACGAGGCGCTCGCGCCGGTCGACCGCGAAGTCTTCCGCCGCCAGATCCGCTACGACGCGCAGGCCTCCGCCCAGACGCCGGCGTCGCCGGCCGCACCGGCCAAGTGATCGTCGTCGCCCGCAACGCCTTTTCAATTTCTCATCGGAGTCAGCCATGGATCCCCTCTCGACCGTCATCAAGTTCTTCCAGGACTGCGGGCTCTTCATCTATCCGAGCGCGCTGATCATGGCGCTCGGCATCACGATCGCCGTCGAGCGCTACATCTTCCTGAGCAGGGCGCGCAACCAGAACCGCAAGGTCTGGGCGCAGGTGCTGCCCCTGCTGCAGAAGGGGCAGCTGCGCGATGTGCAGAGCGTCGCCAACCAGTCCGACGCCGCCGTCGGCAAGATCGTCAGCTACGGCCTGACGCGGATGCAGAGCCCGGGCCGGCGCGAGGACTTCGACGCCGCGATGGAAGAGGGAATGATGGAGATCGTGCCGCGCCTCGA
>Ga0070671_100002284_pt1 | contig 14789 bp, 19 predicted proteins | sample KBSS73metaG_FD_65341 | JGI IMG/M metagenome (GOLD analysis project Ga0070671, IMG submission 65341) | Switchgrass rhizosphere microbial communities from Kellogg Biological Station, Michigan, USA - KBS S7-3 metaG | ecosystem: Host-associated > Plants > Roots > Rhizosphere > Soil ...
GCGCACCGCCGAGTGCTCCACCGCCGGCACCACGATGTGGGTCCCGCGCTCGGAGGCGCCCCACGTCGCCGCGTTGATGGCCTCGGTGGCGCCGCTGGTGAACACGACCTCGCGCGACCGGGCGCCCAGCCGCGTCGCCACCTGCTCGCGCGCCACCTCGATGGCGACGCGTGCGGCGTGTCCCTCGGCGTGCACCCGCCCGGGATCGGCGGCGCCGGTGAACCAGGGGAGCATGGCGGCGACCGCTTCGGGGCGCGTCGGCGAGGTCGACGCGTGGTCGAGGTAGTGCCGGCTCACCGCCGCGTCACAGGGAGACGGGAACGGCGGTGATGCACGTGGCATCGCCGTGGGCCCGGGACGACGCCGTCTCCGGGGTGGTCTCGCCGTAGAGGGCGGCGAGCATGCCCTTCACCATCCCGCGGTCGACGGCGCAGATCACCGGCGAGGCGACCGAGCCCGCGAACGGGCACGTGTCGCTCACGATGCTGAGGTCGTCGCCGCTGGCCTCGGTGTGGGCGGCGAACCCGTGGGCGGTGAGAGCGTCGGCCACCGCGTGCAGCGCCGACCGGAACGAGCGCTGGCCCTCGCCGCTGGGCTCGAGCGACGCCGCCATGGCCCGCCCGTACTCGATGCCGACCTGCTCGGCCATGGTCTCGGCGAGCTCGCGCGGGAGCAGGTCGAGGGCCCGGGCCAGCAGGGTGGCGACGAGGTCGTCGCGGCGGATCGGCACGTCGATGACGGCCGGCTCCTCGCCCGGCACGTAGCGCTTCGACGGCCGCCCGGCGCCGCCCCCGGCCCGGCCGGTGTGGACCTCGAGGTAGCCGCCGGCGGCGAGCTTGTCGAGGTGGTGGCGGGCGACGTTGGCGTGGAGGCAGAACTTCTCGGCGACCTCCGAGGCGGTCACGCCGTCGGGTCGCTCCCGCGCGAAGAGGTAGATCTGGCGGCGCGTGGGGTCGCCGAACGCCGACGTGATGGCGGCAACGACCGAGGAGAACTCCTCTGATCGCATGGGGATGGCATCGGCCGCCATGTGGATAGTCTAGGTGGCCCACCTGTTCCCAACCTGTCGAAGGCGCGCGTGATGCCCCCCAGCGAGGCCCAGGTCAGCGAGGCGCTGGCCGCTGTCCGCGAACCGGTCCTCCACCGGACGCTTGGCGAGCTCGGGCTGGCCGGCCCGGTCAGCGTGACCGGCGGGACCGTGGAGGCGACGGTCTTCCTGATCACCGACGAGCACCCATCGGTCGAGGACCTCGACGCCCGCATCTTCGACGCCGTGGCCGCGCTCGGCGACGTGCAGCACATCACCGTGCACCACGCCATCCTCGACGACGAGCGCCGCCGATTGATCGTCGACCAGCTCCACGTCGGGCACATCCCCTTCGGTGACCCGGGGTCGCGCACGCGGGTGCTGCTGATCTCGTCGGGCAAGGGCGGCGTGGGCAAGTCGTCGGTGACGGTGAACCTCGCCCTGGCGCTGTCGCGCCTCGGGCGCCAGGTGGCGATCGTCGACGCCGACGTGTGGGGCTTCTCCGTGCCGGCCATGCTCGGCCTCGAGCACGCGCCGACGCTCGTCGACAACCGCATGATCCTGCCGCCGTCGGCCCATGGCGTGAGCGTGGCGTCGATCGGCTTCTTCGTCACCGAGGACCAGCCGATCGTCTGGCGCGGGCCGATGCTGCACAAGGCGCTCGAGCAGTTCCTCAGCGACTTCTACTGGGGCAACCCCGACTACCTCGTGGTCGACATGCCGCCCGGCACCGGCGACATCGCCATCTCGCTCGCCGGCTTCCTTCCGTCGGCCGAGGCGTACGTGGTCACCACGCCCCAACCCGCGGCCCAACGCGTGGCCCAGCGCGCCGGCCTGATGTTCCAGAGCTCGCACGTGAAGATCCCCGTGCGCGGCGTCATCGAGAACATGAGCTGGTTCACCGGCGACGACGGCAAGCGCTACGAGCTGTTCGGCGCCGGCGGGGGTCAGCAGCTGGCCGAGCGCCTCGACGTCCCGTTCGTGGGCCAGGTGCCGTTCGTGCCCGAGCTGCGCGAGGGCGGCGACACCGGCCGGCCGATCCTCGTGGAGGACCCCGACTCCGAGTCGGCCAAGGCGTTCGTGCACCTCGCCGAGTGGATCGACGAGCACAAGCCGACCCGCCGGCGGAACCCGGCGCTCAAGATCAGCTGATCAGTCGTCGCTGTCGGGCACGGCGACCACGAAGAACCAGATCACCGGCACCAGGATCGCCGCCACCACGGCGCCGACGATGGCGATGAAGATGGCGATCGCGAAGGGGTCGTCCACGGGTCGAGGAGCGTACCCGGACCCCGAACCGGCGACGAATCGTCGCCGGTTCGACGAGGACGGGTCAGTGCGCCGGTTCGTAGTACGGGTTGGTGCCCTCGGCGTGGTCGGTGACGTCGACGATGTTGCGGATCTCGGGCACCGCCTGCTTGATGGCGACCTCGATGCCGTGGCTCAACGTCTTCGCGGCCTGGCCACAGCCCTGGCAGCCGCCTCCCAGGCGCAGATAGGCGGTCTCGCCCTCCACCGCGACGAGCTGGGCCGTCCCGCCGTGGGCGGCGATGCTCGGGTTGACGTAGCGGTCGAGCACGACCTGCACCCGCTCGGCCGCGGAGCCGGTGAGCTCGCCGGGCTCGGGCACCGAGATGCCGGGGCTGGCCTGCTGCGGCGCCGGCTTGTTCGGGTTGGTGACCACGAGCCCGGGGTTGAGCAGGTCGCGGCTCATGTCGAGCGTGGCGCCGGTGAGCAGGTCGACGCTGTCGAACGGCACGACGAGCGTGAGCTCCTCGCCCTCCTGCACGGCATCGCCCTCGGTCGCCTCGCTCGGGAGGTCGAAGTAGAGGTCGTAGGCGTACTCGGCGCCGGTGGCCCCCACGACCTCCACCCAGAGGGCGAGCTTGTCGCCGCCCTCCTCGCCGGCGCGGATCTCGAGGACCCGCTTCTTCGCCTTGTCGGTGATCGTCAGGATGGGCGCGTCGGCCATGGCTCCAGGCTAACGAGCCGGCCCCGTGCTTCGATCACGCAGATCGGCGACTGCGGCGTGCAACGCCACGTCGAGCGGTGCGAAGTTCGCCGTCTTCAGCACGAGGGGCACGTGCAACCGTCGCATCTCGTTGCGCACGAAGTCGCCGGCGACGGCGGTGTAGGCGACGATCGCGACGGCCGGGAGCTCCGTGCGCAGCTTGGGGATCACCTCGAAGCCGTTCATGCGCGGCATGAGCAGGTCGAGGATCACGGCATCGGGGGGGTCGGCGCGGCAGAGGTCGAGCGCCGCCTGCCCGTCGGCCGCTTCGCCGGTGACCGAGTGGCCGTAGGTCTCGAGCTGCAGGCGCAGGAGGAGCCGCACGTCGTCCTCGTCGTCCACCACGAGCACCCGAAGGGGGTCACTCATGGAGCAGGCAGCTCGAGGTGGGCGATCACGCCCCCCGCTGGTCCGGCTCGCAGTGCGATGTCGCCGCCGTCGGCCTCCACCAGCGTGCGGGCCACCGCCAGGCCCAGGCCGAGCCCAGCTTGGGTGGTGACGGCCCGCTCGCCACGGAAGAACAGCTCGAGGGCAAGGGCGAGCTCCTCGTCGGAGATCGCGGGCCCGCCGTTGGCGATCTCGACGATGGCGCGGCCTCCGGTCGCCCACGCGGTGATCGAGAACGGCGCCTCGCCGTAGATCGTGGCGTTGTCGAGCAGCTCGGTGAGCGCCCGGCGGGCGACCTGCGGCCGGGCGAGAGCGACGGCGCAACCAGAGATGGCATCGCCCGGCCCCGTCCACAGCGAGCGCGCCGTGGCGACGAGATCGACTGCCTGGGCCTCCTCGACCGGCACGAGCGTCGTGATGCCGGCGGCGAGCAGCAGGTCGTCGACCAGGCGGTCGAGCCGGCGCGCGCTGCGCGCCACGGCGGCGGCGAGCTCCGAGCGCTTGCCGTCGTCGTCGCACGTCTCGAGCTCGCGGGCCAGCCCCGACAACGTCGACACCGGCGTGCGCAGCTCGTGGCCGACCACGTTGAGGACGCGTCGCCGCAGGAGATCGACGTCACTCACCTGGACGGGCATGCCACGCAGGGTAACTGGCGGTGACAGACCTGTCACCGGCTCCGTGCCTCCTAGGATGCGGCGATGGACCTGCGCATCGGCGTGACCTACTCCCCCAAGGAGCTCGACCTCGAGCTCGACGACGTCGAGGGCGTCAGCGACGAGGTGCGCAGCCAGGTCGAGTCGGCGCTCGCCGCCGGCGCCGCATCGGTGCTGTGGCTCACCGACCGGCGGGGCCGCCAGATCGGCGTGCCGGTCGACAAGATCGCCTACGTCGAGATCGGCGCGCCGGGTACCGACCGTCGCATCGGGTTCGGGGCCGGCTAGCCGGTCCCGGCGACATCCAGCCGGGTAAGGACCCGCCCATGACCAGCCTGTTGGAACGGCGCCTGCTGTTCGTCACGGGCAAGGGCGGGGTGGGCAAGACGACGATCGCCGCCGGCCTCGGGCTCCTCGGTGCGCGGTCCGGCCGGCGCACGCTCGTGTGCGAGGTGGACGCCAAGGGCAACCTCGCCGACTTCTTCGAGGCGGGGCCGACCGCGTTCAAGGCCCGCGAGGTGCAGGCGTCGCTGTGGGCGATGTCGATGGACACCGAGGAGTCGCTGAAGGAGTACCTGAGCCTCCAGCTCAAGGTGCCGCTCCTGTCGCGGATCGGGCCCCTCGCCCGGATCTTCGACTTCATCGCCACCGCCGCGCCGGGCGTCAAGGAGATCCTCACCGTCGGCAAGCTGGCGTGGGAGGTCCGGGAGGGCCACTACGACCTCGTCGTCGTCGACGCCCCCGCCACCGGGCACATCGTCGGGCAGCTGCGGGCGCCCGAGGCGATCAAGGAGCTGGTCAGCGTCGGGCTCGTGCGCGACCAGACGGAGTGGATGACCGAGCTGCTCACCGACCCGACCACCACCGGCGTGGTCATGGTGGCGTCGCCCGAGGAGATGCCCGTCACCGAATCGCTCGAGCTGATCGACCGTCTGGCCGACACGCACGTCGACGTGGCGTCGATCGTGGTGAACCGGGTGCTGCCGGAGCTGTTCGGGCGGGGGGAGGAGGAGATCTTCGACCGGCTGTGCCGGCCCGACGACACCGACGCGCTGTCGGCGGCGGTCGGGGGTCGCGCCGGGCCGGTGCTCGACGCGGCGCGGCTGGCGGTGACGCTGCGGCGCACGCGCACGGCCCACCTCGCACGGCTGCGCGCCGGGGTCGAGCCGACGCTGCCGATCCTCTACGTGCCCGAGCTGTTCGCCCGCTCCCACGGCATGCGCGCCACCTCGCAGGTGGCCGACCGCCTGGGCGAGGAGCTGTGAGCCCATGAGCGAGCTCGAGCGGCTGCTGGCCGCCAAGGAGATCGTCGTCACCTGCGGGTCGGGCGGCGTCGGCAAGACCACCACCGCCGCCGCGCTGGGCACGATGGCGGCCGTGCACCTCGGGGGCAAGGTGCTCGTGCTCACCGTCGACCCGGCGCGCCGGCTCGCCACCGCGATGGGGCTCGAGGAGTTCGGCAATCGCGAGACCAAGGTGCCGACGGAGGCCTTCGTCGCGGCGGGCGTCGAGCCGCGAGGTGAGCTCTGGGCGGCGATGCTCGACACGAAGGCGAGCTGGGACGACCTCGTGGGCGCTCACGCACCCGACGCCAAGACGCGCGACGCGATCCTCGCCAACCCGATGTACCAGAACATCACGGGCAAGTTCGTGCAGAGCCACGACTACATCGCCATGGAGCGCCTGTACGAGCTGCACGCGTCGGGCACGTACGACCTGATCGTCGTCGACACCCCACCCACGCGCAACGCCATCGACTTCCTCGAGGCGCCCGAGCGCATGGCCGAGTTCTTCAGCAGCAAGTTCCTGCGCCTGCTCATCACGCCGTACCGGTCGCGGCTCGTGAACTTCGCGTCGAAGCCCTTCTACTCGATGGCCGATCGCATCCTGGGCTCCCAGTTCCTGGAGGACATCGCCGAGTTCTTCATCCTGTTCCAGTCGATGTACTCCGGCTTCGTCGAACGGGCGCGGGCCGTCGAGCGGGTGCTCTCGGATCGCCGCACGTCGTTCCTCGTGGTGACCACGCTCGAGTCGGCGCCGGTGCGCGAAGCGGAGTTCTTCATCGACGCGCTCTCTTCCAAGAAGCTCCATCTCGGCGCGCTCGTGTTGAACAAGGTGCTGCCCGACTACCTCAACGACGACGCCGCCACGAACGTGGCGCGCCGGCTGTGCGTCGACCACGACGCCATCGCGGCGGCGCTGCCGGTCGATGTGGGTGACCGGGACGACGTGGCACGCGTGCTCGTCGAGCTGGGCGAGAGCTTCCTGAACTTCCAGGTGGTGGCCAAGCGCGAGGCCGAGCAGCGGGCCGAGCTCGCGGTGGTGCCCGAGATCGTCGTGTCCGTGCCGTACCTCGACACCGACGTGTTCGACCTCGCCGGCCTGGTCGGCATCGGCGCCCACCTCTGGCGCCACTAGCGCACCACGACCTCAGAACTGGGTCAGGGCTGGGTGTCGATGAGCAGGCTCTGCACGCCGCGGGCGATGCGACCGGTGGCGTCGTACATCGCACTCTCGGCCAACCCGGTGCCGGCGCCGAACGGATAGGTCACGCTGCGCATGCCGATCCACTCGCCGACGGGTGGTCGGGCGACGTGCACGGTGAGGTCGGGGTTGATGTAGAGCCAGTCGCGCTGGCGCAGCACCGACGACAGGCCGTTGCCGAGGTCGGCGGCCGCCGCCACCCGCATGAGCGGCGACGGCTCCTCGCCGGCGACCACCGGGAGCCGCAGGCGGACCCACGCCGTCCCCGGCCCCGGGATCTGGAAGCCGCCTGCGACGAAGCGGATCTCGACGCCGAGGTCGTTGTAGGCCTGGCCCCCACCGAGCTCGATGGCCAGCTCGCCGACGCCGGGGTCCCCGGGCGGCGGGTCGTGCGGCACCGCGTCGTCGGGGAGCTCGAGGTCGTTGGCCCGCATCCGCAGCGCCGACACCCGCATCACCGGCGTGTCGTCGGCCAGCAGGGTCGCCTCCACGACCGACACCCGCCGGCCCGGGCGGACCACCTCGGTGCGGATCGTCAACGGGGTCAGCGGCACCGGGCGCAGCAGGTCGTAGGTGAGCCGGGTCACGAGCACGGGTTCGGGCGCCTCCACTCGCTCGACGGCCCGGGCCAGGAGCGCCGCCGACGGCCCCCCGTGCTGGGCGTCGCGGTCCCACGGGCCGGTGGTGGCGACGGTGGGTACGAAGCGATCGCCGTCGGGGAGGTAGAGGGCCTGCTGCATACTCACATCGTGCTGGACGGGGTGTCGTGAGCGCGAAGCGGGTCTCGCGGGCCGACCGCCGCGCCGCGAAGGAGGCCGCGAAGAAGCCGCGCACCCGTCCCGTGCCCCACCCGTTCCTGCTGCCGCGGATCACGGTGAAGTAGTGGCGTCGCTCGCCGAGCTGCTGCGCGGGAACACCATGCTCGACGCGTCGCGCCAGGGTCACCTGCAGCGCCTGGTCGCCTCGTGGGGACCGCTGGCCGACCTCTGCTTCGCCGACCTCCTGCTGTTCGTGCCCATCGCCGGCCGGGACGGGCACTTCGTCGTCGTCGGTCAGGTGCGGCCGACCACCAACCAGACCGTGTACCGCCAGGACTTCGTCGGTGAGGAGGTCGACGACGTCGAGCGCCCGCTGGTGGCCCGATCGTTCCGATCGGGCGAGATCGTCGAGGGCGAGATCAACCGGTCGCCGTTGCACGACCGCGTGCGCGTGCTGTGCATCCCGGTGCGCTGGCAAGGCGAGGTGATCGCCGTCGTGAGCCGGGAGTCGGCGCCGATGATGACCCGCGAGCCGGGCGAGCTGGAGCGCACCTACGTCGACGTCTTCCAGCGGTTCGGCCGGATGATCGCGGCGGGCACGTTCCCCTTCACCGCCGACGACGCCGACGCCGAAGAGGCGCCCCGCGTCGGCGACGGTGCCATCGTGCTCGACCGCGACGGGCGGGTGGAGTACGCGTCGCCCAACGCCGTGTCCGCGCTCCACAAGATCGGCGTGCACGCCAACGCCGAGGGCATGCGGCTGGGCGAGCTGGGCCTCGAGGAGGTGGCGATCCGCACCTCGATGGCGATCGGCGCCCCCGTCACCGAGGAGATCGAGCGGGGCCAGGAGGTGACGGTGCTGCTGCGATGCCTGCCCCTCGTCGACGAGGGAGACGTCACCGGTGCCCTCGTGCTGCTGCGCGACATCTCCGAGCTGCGCCGCCGCGACCGGCTGCTCATCTCGATGGATGCAACGATCCGCGAGATCCACCACCGCGTGAAGAACAACCTCCAGACGATCTCGTCGCTGCTGCGGTTGCAGGGCCGCCGGCTCGAATCACCGGAGGCGAAGGCGGCGATCGAGGAATCGGTGCGGCGCATCCGATCGATCGCCCTGGTGCACGAGACCCTGTCGCGCGAGACGGGCGACGACGTGCAGTTCAACGACATCGTCCGACCGCTCGTGCGCATGGTCGAGGAGAGCCTCATCTCGCCCGAGCGTCCGGTCCGCGTCACGGTCGAAGGCGATGCCGGCAAGCTCCCGGCGCGCGTCGCCACGCCGCTCGCCGTCGTGCTCACCGAGCTGCTGCAGAACGCGGTCGACCACGGCTTTCCCGACGGCGTGCACGGCGACGACGCGGGGCGGGTGACGGTCCGCTTGCGCAACAACGGGGAGGAGCTGCACGTCGATGTCGTCGACAGCGGCGTCGGGCTGCCGCCCGGCTTCCGGGTGGAGGACGCGACCGGCCTCGGCCTGTCCATCGTGCGCAGCCTGGTGACCAGCCAGATGGAGGGCACGATCGAGATGCGCACCGGCGACGCCGATCACGGCACGATCGTGGCCGTCGTCGTGCCGCTCCTCATCAACGAGCGCGTCGAACGTTGACTCAGGCGGTGCGCCGCGCCCGGCGGCGCTGGCGGCGCATCACCCGGCGCTCCTCCTCGGAGGCACCGCCCCAGACGCCCGAGTCCTGGTTCGTCTCGAGCGCGAACTCGAGGCACGCAGCCTGGGCGGGACACGCCTCGCAGACCGCCTTGGCGGCGCGGATGTGGTCGACCGCGAGGCCGGTGGTGCCGACGGGGAAGAACAGGTCCGGATCGCTCGTGCGACACGCGGCGGACCGGCGCCACGAGTCGTCGTCGAGGGATTCCGGCCGGAGCCAGGTGAGGGCCATGTGCGCTCCCAGGGGCGGAGGGGGGTCGAACTTGACGTTCGACGACGCGGCCCCAAACCCTGCCTGCCCCGGGGTGGTTGACCGGCCGGGGCCCCCCAGGTGACCGCCGTGTGGGCGCATCGGGGCGCCTCCAGCACGGAACGGGAGAACACGGTGGAGGCGTTCGCGGCGGCGGTTCGGCTCGGGGCCGACGGCATCGAGCTCGACGTGCGCCTGGCGCCGGACGGGCGGCTCGTGGTGCACCACGACCCGCTCCCGGCCGTGGTGCCGCCGTGGGTCCCGACGCTCGCCGAGGCGCTCGACGCGTGTGGCGACCTGCTGGTCAACGTGGAGCTCAAGGAGCCGGTGGGTGTCGAGGCGCTGCCGCTGCTCGCCGGTCGCAACGTGCTCGTGTCGTCGTTCGACCTGGCGAGCGTGGACGCCATCGCCGGCGCGGTGCCCACCGCCTGGCTGATCATGGCGCCCGCGACGCGCGTCGTCGCGACCTGCGTCGCCCACGGCCACGTCGCCCTGCACCCGCACCACCGGGTCGTGCGCCGCCGGCTGGTCGACGCCGCCCACGCCGCCGGGCTGGCGGTCAACACCTGGACCGTCGACGACCCGGCGCGGATGCGCCACCTCGCCGGCCTCGGCGTCGACGCCATCGTCACCAACGACCCCGCCCTCGCCGTGCGGACGCTCCGACCTTGACCCAACCTGCGACGGATTGCACACGAAAACGTGGGCAATCCGTCGCAGGTTCGGTGGGCGTCAGGGGATGACGAGGCGGATGGCGTCGGGCTCGTGGCGGAACTCGAGCTCGGTGACCTCGCCGAGGTGGTCGCCGTCGACCTGGTAGGGAAACGGCACGTCACTCGTGATGGTGAGCGATTCGAGGCCCGCCCGCTGGTCGACGTGGCGGAACGAGTCGATCTCCTTGCCGAGCCCGAACCCGAGCGCGGTGCCGATGACGCCGAGCACGGTCGGCAGGCCGAGGGTGCGCAGGGTCAGCGCCGTGAGCGGGGCCTCGAGGCCGGCGGCGTCGGTGACGTGCAGGGGCCGGTTGCCGAGGAACGTGTACGGATCGGTGTTCTGCACGAGCGTGAAGTACCCGTCGTCGACCGTGGTGCCGTCCGGGAGGTGCACCGAGAAGTGGGGGCGCTTGCGGTCGTAGTCCCGCGCCCAGGTGGTCAGGGCGGCCCAGATGAAGAGCGGATGGCCGGCGTAGCGCTTGAGGGCGGCGCGCTTCTCGACCCGGGCCACGACCGCGGCGTCGAAGCCCACGCCGGTGTGGAAGAGGAAGTGCCGCCCGTTGACCGACCCGAGCCCGACCGGCCGGATCGACCCGCGCTCGAGGGCGTCGAGCAGCGAGCCCGTGGCCTCGACCGGGTCGTTCGGCAGCCCCAGGGTGCGGGCGAACACGTTGGTGGACCCGCCGGGCAGCGTGGCGAGCGCGCAGTCGGTGCCGACCAGCCCGTTGGCCGCCTCGTTGAGGGTGCCGTCGCCGCCCAGGACGACCACCAGCTCGGTGCCCGCGGCCGCCGCGCTGCGGGTCACCCGGGTGGCGTTCCCCCGGCGGGTCGTCTCGGCCAGCGTGACCTCGTGGTCGGCCGACAGGGCCTTCTGGATCACGACCCGCCCGCGCGCCGTCACCGACGACGCCGACGAGTTCACGACCAGCAGGATCCTCACCGCTGCATTCTGGTCGGGCATTTTGCGACCGAGGGAGCGGGCGGCGAGGATTACCGGCCGTGAACGTGGTCGTCTGTGTCAAGCAGATCCCCGACCCGGCGGTGCCGGGCGAGCTGGATCCCAACACCCATTGGCTCAAGCGCGAGGGAAAGCTGATCCTCGACGACTCCGACGCGTACGGCGTCGAGATGGCGTTGCAGCTGGCCACGGCCGCCGGTGGTGGCGACGTGACGCTCGTGTCGATGGCCCCCAACGGCGAGACGAGCGGCCTGCGCACGGCGCTCGCCATGGGCGCCGCCAAGGCCATCCTCGTCAGCGACGATGCCCTCAAGGGCTCCGATGCCCTGTCGACCGCCAAGGTCCTGGCCGCCGCCATCAAGCGCGCCGAGCCCGACCTGGTGATCACGGCCACCGAGGCCACCGACGGCTACACCGGCACGATCCCCGAGCAGGTCGCCGCCCTCCTCGGCCTGCCGTCGATCACGTTCGCCAAGAAGATCGAGGTCGACGGCCAGACCGTGAAGGTCGACCGCCAGACCGAGGCCGGCTACGACGAGGTCACGGCGCCGCTGCCGGCCGTCGTATCGGTCACCGCCGGCGTCGTCGAGCCCCGCTACCCGTCGTTCAAGGGGATCATGGCGGCCAAGTCGAAGCCCGTCGACCAGCTCACCATCGCCGACCTCGGTCTCGACGGCCAGGTCGGTGCCGCCAGCGCCCGCCAGGAGATCGTCTCGGTCGTGCCGGCCGAGGAGCGGCAGGCCGGCGAGGTCGTCGAGGACGACGGCGCCGGCTTCCAGAAGATCGTCGAGTTCCTCGAGAAGCAGAAGGTCATCTGATGGCGCTGTCCACGATCTGGGTCCACGTCGAAGGCTCCGGCGGCAAGCCGGCCTCGATCTCGCTCGAGCTCATCACCAAGGCCCGCGAGCTGGCCGGCACCGTCGAGGCCTTCTACGCCGGCGACGACGCCGCGGCCGTGGCCGGCGAGCTCGGCGCCTACGGCGTGTCGAAGCTCCACACGATCGACACCCAGGGCCACCTCCATGGGGTGCCCGTGGCGTCGGCGGTGGCGGGGGCCATCCAGGGCGGAAACGCCCCCGACCTGGTCATCTTCGGCACCACCTACGACGGCCGCGACGTGCTCGCCCGCCTGTCGGTGGCGCTCGACAAGCCGGTGCTCACCAACGCGTCGGCCATCGAGGTCGACGGCAGCGACGTGAAGGTCACCGAGGCGATCTTCGGTGGCACGCAGCTCGTCACCACCGCGTTCCGCTCCGAGCCGCCGCACCTCGCGGCGTTCCGGCCCAAGTCGTTCACGGCCGAGCCCGGCGGCGAGACCGCGTGCGCGGTCGAGGCGCTGTCGGTGCCCGACGTCGGCCAGGCCGTCGTGGTGCAGCGCCACATCGAGGAGCACTCGGGCCCCGTGCTCGACGAGGCGCCGATCGTGGTCTCCGGCGGTCGTGGGCTCGGCGAGGCCGAGAAGTACTCGATGATCGAGGAGCTGGCGAAGCTGCTCCACGGCGCGCCCGGTGCATCCCGCGCCATCGTCGACGCCGGGTGGGTGCCCTACAGCTACCAGGTGGGTCAGACCGGCAAGGTCGTCAAGCCCGACATCTACATCGCGTGCGGCATCTCGGGCGCGACGCAGCACATGGTCGGCATGAAGGGCTCGAAGAACATCATCGCCATCAACAAGGACCCCGAGGCCCCGATCTTCTCGATCGCCGACCTCGGCATCGTGGGCGACGTCCACAAGGTCCTCCCCGCCCTGATCGACGCCCTCAAGAACCGCTGACCCTCGTCCTTCGTCGACTGGTGGTTGCACGGCAACCACCAGCCGACGACGTTCAGCCCGGCTCCCAGGCGTAGAGCGAGTCGGCGTCGCGGCGGGGTTGGATGGCGCCGACCAGGCGGCACAGGCGCAGCAGCGCTTCGACCCGGCTGACCTCGGTGGCCGAGAAGCGGACGTTCAACGGTCGGGTGATGAGCGCGACGACCGCCGGCTCGACCGGGTCGTCGACGGCCGCCATCACCCAGCCGTGGATGCCGGTGCTGTCGCTGTCGCGCGTGACGATCGAGGTGCGGCGGTCGAGAGCGAGGCGGGCGGCCGGCTCGCGGGCGGCGGCGTCGAGATCGACGAGCCGCGCCGACGACCCGTGGGCCAGCGCGAGCAGGGCCGAGCGGCACTCGGCGTCGACGGTCTCGGGGGAGCCGCCGACCATCGCCGCCGCCGAGCGCAGGGCGCTCGCCACGGCATCGTCGGTCGAGGTCATCCGGCGCGACGAGAGCAGCGAGCCGGCGCCGCAGTCGGCGAGCGCCTCGGCGAGCGGCGCCGGCGCCCACCCTTCGGACACCTCGACGACGATCTCGTCGACCGCCGTGGAGCCGTCGACCTCGTGCACGTCGATCGAGGTGATGTTGGCGTCCGCCGCCGCGATGGCCGCCGTCACCTGGGCGAGGGCTCCCGGTCGGTCCTGGAGCTCGATGCGCAAGCGGTATGCGGGCATGTGCGCAGGATCCCTCAGCGCCGTTTCCCCGTCGTTTCGGCCGAATGAACCCAGCGGCCGCGTTCTCATCCGTTCCCAAGTACGGTGACGACGTGGGCGCGCCGGATCTGCACGAGGTGGTGGCGGCTCGTCTCCGCGCCGCGGGCCAGCGCTACACCTCCGTGCGGCGCGCCCTCGTCGACCGCCTCGAAGGTGCGGGACAGCCGCTCACCATCCCCGAGCTGCTCGACGGCGGCTCGCTCGCCCAGAGCTCGGCGTACCGCAACCTCGCCCTGCTCGAGGACGCCGGCGTCGTGCACCGGATCGTCACCACCGCCGACCACGCCCGCTACGAGCTGGCCGAGGACCTCACCGAGCACCACCACCACCTGATCTGCACGGCGTGCGGGCAGGTCGAGGACTTCCCGGCGTCGGCGTCGCTCGAGCGCAGCCTCCACGACGCCGTGGCCGAGGTCGAGGGCGGCACCGGCTTCACGGCGTCGCACCACCGGCTCGACCTCATCGGCACGTGCCGGTCGTGCGCGTGAACCGGGTCCAAGCGGCGCTCGGCGTCGAGATCCCGATCGTGCAGGCCCCGATGGGCTTCATCGCCCGGGCGCAGCTGGCGTCCGCGGTCTCGAACGCCGGCGCCCTGGGCATCATCGAGACGTCGTCGGGCCGGCTCGACGAGGTGCGCGTCGAGATCGAGAAGATGGGCGACCTGACCGACAAGCCGTGGGGCGTGAACATCGCCCAGCTGTTCGTGCGGGCGCCGGGCATCGTCGAGTTCGTGGCCGACCAAGGCGTGAGGTTCGTGACGACCTCGGCCGGCAACCCCGAGGAGTACACCGAGGCGCTGCACGAGGCCGGCATCACCGTGTTCCACGTCGTGGGCACGTTGCGCGCCGCGCTCAAGGCGGCGGGCGCCGGCGTCGACGGGCTGATCGTCGAGGGCGTGGAGGGCGGCGGCTTCAAGAGCGTCACCGGCGCGTCGACGATGGTGCTGCTGCCGCTCATCGCGTCGAAGGTCGACCTGCCGCTCATCGCCGCCGGCGGCATCTGCGACGCGGTGTCGCTCGCCGCCGCGTTCGTGCTCGGCGCGGAAGGCGGGCAGATGGGCACGCGCATGTTGAGCGCCCTCGAGTCGCCGGTGCACGACAACTGGAAGCAGGCGGTGCTGGCCGCCAACGAGACCGACACCGTGCTCGTGAAGCGCGGTCCGGCACCGTCGATGCGCGTGCTGCGCACCGAGGCCGCCGACACGATCGAGGACGCCTCCACCGCGCTCCGCAAGCTCGAAGACCTCTACTTCGGCGGCGACATGAACGCGTCGCTCGCCAACACCGGTCAGGTCGCCGGCCGCATCGAGGACATCCGCCCGGTCGCCGACATCATCCACGAGACGTGGGCCGGCGTGCAG
>Ga0070671_100002285_pt1 | contig 14788 bp, 13 predicted proteins | sample KBSS73metaG_FD_65341 | JGI IMG/M metagenome (GOLD analysis project Ga0070671, IMG submission 65341) | Switchgrass rhizosphere microbial communities from Kellogg Biological Station, Michigan, USA - KBS S7-3 metaG | ecosystem: Host-associated > Plants > Roots > Rhizosphere > Soil ...
AGCACGCTCGCGCGGGTCTGCCCGGGGAGGCCCACCATGAAGAACAGGTCGAGCTGCTCGCAGCGCCGCCCGAGGATGGCCTCGATCGACTTCTCCATCTGTTCGTTGGAATAGACGGCCTTACCGAGCAGCGCGCGGATCGTTTCGTCGTGGCTCTCGGGCGAGAGCTCGGCGCCCCAGTGCCGGATCGATCCGTCGATGCGGGCGAGGAGCTCCTCGCGGGGAGGCTCGAAGAACTCGAAGACGATCCGGTTAGCGACGCGGGTCCGGGCCAGGGCGTCCACGACCGCAGCGGCGTAGCCGTCGCCCCCGTCCCTCAGGTCGCCCACGAGGAAGATGGGGGCCCGCGTGATCTGCGCCAGATCGTGCACCTGCGCCCCGATCGCTTCCGGACTGCGCAGAAGCGGGTGAGGGCCCGGCATGAAACGCTCGAACGCGGACCCGGAGGCGCCGCACGTGACGCACTGCCGCGCGCACCCGCGCACCGTGAAGACCGCCGTGATCGGATGGCGCCACCAGAAGTGGAACGGCGCGCTCGTCCAGAAGTCGAGACGGCTCACGACGGAGGCGACCATCATGCCCAGGTCGAAGTCGTACGCGTCGAGAGAGACGGGTCCGGGGGCGGGAGGATTGACGCGGACATCCCCCTGCTGTTTCCAGGTGACGCCCGGCACCCGCTCGAACTCCCGGCCGCCCTGGATCTCACGCACCAGCGACAGGAGAGCGGGCTCGGTGACGCTCCCTCGCAGGACGAAGTCCACGGCCGGGTACCGGACGAGCTCGTCGTGATAGTAGGTCGAGGAGATCCCGCCGAAGACGATCGGTGTCTCGGGGTGGAGGCGCTTGAGGAGGGCGGCCACCTCCAGACTGCCGTGCGCGTGGGGAAGCCAGTGGAGGTCGATCCCGAAGAGAGCCGGCCGCAGCTTGCGGAGGAAGCGCTCCGGGCTGAAGCGGCGGCTGCGCATCATGAGGAGCGCGAGGTTCACGATCCGGACACGGTAGCCGTGGCGGCGCAGATACGCGGCGAGGGTCAGGAACCCCACCGGGTACATCTCGAAGACCGGCGACGAGGGGATTACGTCGCTGATCGGACCGTAGAAGATGGCCCGCTCGCGAAAATCGAAGACGCTGGGCGGATGGATGAGGACGACGTCGGGGCGGGGCATGGGAGGGGCCACGATCGGCTCAATGCCCGCCGGTGTCAACGACGCTCGCCCGCGGGGCGCTGGCGCTACGGGCGTTCGATACCAACCCGCCAGCCGGTCAAGCGGCCTTGCGGCCCTTCCACAGGTCGACCTGGCGAAGGTCCCGACCGGACTGCTCGCGCGTCACCGCGAGAACGAGCGTCACGAGCGGGCCGAACAGCAAGGACGCCAGGAAGTATTTGAGAGGGCTACGCCCGTCGGCGTTGGCGATGGCGGCATTGATGAGCGCAAGGCTTCCCCAACCCAGAACGTAGTTGGTCATGACTTCCTCCGGTCGAGAATAGAAGCGGCGATGAGCCGCGTGGGCGCGAGGGTCTGGATCATGAGCCTCCCACGACGACCATCGTTTTTTCCGCGGGGTCGTCACCGGGTAGCCGGTACGTCACGGACAGCTCGGGCCGCAGCGATGCGTCGGAGTTCTCCCGGCTCGCGAAGCTCTTCGCCGTCTGACGCTTCGTCTCGTCGCCGATCAGGATCCAGCCGAAGTTCCGCGACGGCGAGGCGAGCCAGAGCGTCACGTCATGGACGAGATGGGTCGTGCTCGCCCACGTCACGAAGCCCGCCGCGTCCGCCGTCTGGCGGGCGCTCACCCGGCCCGCAAACTGACCCCCGCTCGCGGCCCAGAACTCCTGGTCGTAGAACGTGTGCAGCCAGGTCGCGTCGCCCGGCTCGGAGGGCGCCCCGAGCCCGCCCGCGCTCGATGAGGGCCCTTCTCCCCAGTCGGCGAGCAGGCGGTGGAGCGCGACCGTGCTCGGCTCCGGATTGCTCTGCGCGAGGTAGAGCCGGAGGCTGACTCGCGTGACGATCGCGTGAGCGGGAAGGGCCTGGGCCACGTCGAAGAAGATGAGGGCCCGCCGGACGGAGCCGCTCTGCTGGTTGGTCCGGCCCACGAAGACGAAGGGTCCCGCACCGTTCGCCAGCGCGCCGTCCGGATCCTCGATCAGGGTCGCGTCCCGGCCCGGGAGCAGCTGTACCGTGTCGGCCCACAGCGGCGCCGCCACGAGGGTGATCAGGATCGCGCAGACGGTGACTCGGAGCATCTCGACGAACCTCCTTCTCACGGGCAGCCGATTCCGGAGGCCGTGATCTCCGCGTCGCGGGAGCCCACCTGCGACGGGATGCCCTCATCATAGGTCCCCGGCCCCCCGGCTGTGACTTTACGTACGAGGTACCAGGTCCCTTGTCCGGCAGCCGGCGCTCCGGAATGCAGCCAGTAGGTCTGGGCAAGGTTGTCGGCCAGGCAGCCCTGGACCGTCGTCGTGAAGTTGCCACGACTCGAGAAAAGAGCCTGGAGGTCGCCGCGGACGACGTCGTATTGCGTCGCCCCGCTCACGCTGGACCACCAGAGCCTCGTCTTGCTCACCGCGAGCTTCAGAGCGGTCGTGAGTCCGAGGTCCGTGACGCTGATCGTGGTGACGTCGCCGCCGACGACCAGCGTGGCGCCGATCGCCGACGCCGTAATGTGCATCCCCGCGAGGGTCGCGTTGGCGTTGATCGCCGCGGCGAGAGCCGCCATGACCTGCGCCGCGCTCTGGCCCGACGACGTATTGACGCCGACCAGGACGCCGTTGACGGTCACCTCCACGCGGCCTCCCAGACCCGTCCCAGTAAAGTCGATCCGCTCCTCGACGCGGCACCCCTGCGAGCATCCGTCGGCCGCCGCGCGCCCGCCGTCGTCGCATCCCTCCGTGGGATCGACGACTCCGTCACCGCATAGCACGGTCTGGAACTGCCGCATCATGTCGTGATCCTCGTGCTCGAGGATGTGGCAGTGGTAGGGATAGCGGCCTTTGTAGTCCTCGAAGCGCGCGATCACCCTCAGGATCTGGTTGGGCGCGACCATGGCCGTGTCCTTCCAACCGCTCTCCTCCGCCGGCGGGGGCTGGGGATTCCCATTGGTGATCACCTCACCGCCCGGTCCCGTGGTGAAGCCGTCCCGATCCAGGATCTGGAACATCACGAGATGCATGTGCATCGGGTGGGAGACGCCTGAGTCGTTGATGAAGCGCCAGATCTCGGTCGTCCCGAGCTGCGGATACTCCGTAATGTCCTCCCAGCCGAGGCCGTTGATCTGCCAGCTCTGGCGGCCGCAGCCGTCGTCGCCGCTGGCCTTCAGGTGCAGGTCGCGGGTCGCCACGGCCTCGGCGGGATTGATCGCTGCGATGGGACGAAGAGTGTTCGGCACGGCGTCGGTGTCGCCCAAGGAGCTCGTGACGCGGAACTTCATGACGTCGGCGACGTCCACGGGCCCGTTGGGAAAAGGCGCGCCGGCGCCGTTCCGGAGCAGGATCTCCTGTCCGGAGCTGTATCCGGCGAAGTCTACGACGACGTCGTAGCGCTCCCCGGGGCCGATGGTGAGCTGGCTCACGCCGCGCGCAGGCGCCGCGAGGAGCCCTCCCTCGGTTCCGATCACCGTGAAGCTGAGCGACCCGCTCTGCGGCGCCAAGGAGAGCGTATAGACCCGCGACGTCGATCCGTTGAGGAGCCGGAAGCGGTATTTGCCTCGCTTGACGTCGAGATAGGGCCAGACCTTGCCGTTGACGAGGATCTTGTCCCCGAAGAAGTGATCCTGCCACGTGGCCGGATAGGAGAGAGAGCCGTCCGCATGGAACTTCCGGTCCTGGATCGCGAGAGGTATTTCGTACTCGCCGCGCGGGAGGTTGAGGGCGTCTTCCGTCGCGTCGCGCAGCAGATAGAGCCCGGCGAGACCCATGTAGACGTTGAGGCGGGTGACTCCGAGCGCGTGGTCGTGATACCAGAGATAGCCCGCCTGCTGGTTGTTCGGATAGACGTAGGTGACGGCGGGCGCGCCGGGAGTGAAGGCGAGCTCGGGATACCCATCGACCGCAGCCGGCACGTGTCCGCCGTGCAGGTGGAAGACCGCCTTTGCGTTGTTCTCGGCGCCCATCATGCAGGCGGTATCGACCGGCAGATAGTGCGTGGTCCTGAGCGTCGCCGTGCCGAAGACCCGCAGGTCGTTGCCCCAGTTGACGGTGACGGGGAGGTTCTGCCGGGCCTCGATGGTCGGGCCCGGGTAGCCCGCGGCCCCGAATCCATCCGTGAAGCCCCAGACGGTAGTCAGGGGCAGCTGGCTGTGCAGCCGCTGCTTGACCTCTTTGATCGTCAGATTGTAGGTCGCGGCCGCGCCGGGCGTCCCGCTGACGGGCGTTGCCACGCCGGGGAGCGGGAGGGGATCCGCGTACTTGGTGAGGACGATCGGACATTCGGAGATCGCACAGGAGGTCGCGTCCCCCTGGTAGGTCCCCCCGGAGAGCTGACAGCTCGATTGCGTCACGTCGCTGCAGAGTCCCCCCGAGGTGCAGCAGGCGCCTGTCGCCTGCACGCATGGGTTGGGGGAGCATGTCGTTCCGTCCCCCTTGTAGGTCCTCGGCGACGAGCAGCTCGAGGGGGTCTCGCTGGTGCAGCTCGTACCGTTGCAGCAGGCGCCGACGATGGTCTGAGGCGAATAGTTCACGACGAGCGAAGGCCTGTTGGCGGGCGTCGTGTTCTCGCGCGTTCCGAACCGCTTCGATGTCTGGATCTGGGTCTCCGTGCCGATGATGATCCAACCGTGGTTCTGCGCCGGGCTGTTCAGCCAGAGCTGGACGTCGGCGACCATGCCCGACGTGGATCCCCACGTGTAGGAGCCCACCCCCCCCACGGTCCGCGTCGCGCTCGCCCCGGCGGCGTAGTCGCCACCCTGCGCGCTCCAGAGCTGGTTGGGATAGAAGGTGTGATGCCAGGTGGCGTCGTTGGTCGTGGGCGGTTCGCCCCGGCCCTGCTGCGAGCTCCCGGTGTTCGAAGTCCCTTCGCCCCACTCCGACAGAACGCGGTGCAGGTTGACGTTGAAGGACGTGTTCAATCCGACCTTGTCGCAGGCGAGCGTGAGCGTCACCCCGTTGATCGTCGCTCCTGCCGGAACGTTTCCCGCGATGTCGAACTCGACGACGGCGCGGTGAACGGCCACCCCTCCCGATTGCGTCCGCGCGTCCTTGGTCTTGCCGGTGAACATCGTGGTTCCGGCGCCGTCGCTGCGGTCCGCGTATCCGTCCTGCTGGATCGGCTCGTAGAGGGTGTTGTCCTTGATCGGAGTGAGCGTCACCTGGTCGGCTCTCGCGAAGCCCGCCACGAAGAGCCCTGCACACATCAGCGCCGCTGCGACGACCAGGTTCTGTGGTGATCTCATGTTCGCCTCCGTCCGATCACACAGTTGCAACCGCCGCGCCACGCATGAAGAGACCGTTAGTCTCTTGTCTTGTCGAGGGATGCCGCGCCGGAGGCGGCGCTTGGAGCAAATCGACGGGGTCGGGGGTTCGCACCGTGCACGTCAGGTTGCGCGAGAGAAGCCCGCGAGAGCGCTCGTGTGCGCAGATCCTGCGCGCCAGTATGAAGAGCCCGAGACGGTGGCTGGACCCGGCGTGCAGACGCGAAGCCTGGTGGTGCTCGGCCACCAGCGCCGTTCCCGTGCCAGGAGCTTCAAGAGACGGGAATGCCCGTGATCCGCGTCCCGCCGATCGCCAGAACCGCGGTCGTTCCCCGGCGCAGAGCGCGGCCGCGGTTGGTGAAGAGGATGAACTGTACCCTGTCCGCGCGCGAGGGTCTCTGCTGGAGCGGTCCCAGAGTGCCGATGTCCGCGACGGCGAGGGGCGGCGACGCACCGACGCTCTCCGGGAACAGGCTGATCGCTTGCTCCAGAGAGCGCCGCGCTTTCTCGTAGTCGACCACTCTGTAGTCCAGGCGCGCGAGATCCTCTCCGGCGAGAAGCTGGATGCGAAGGACCTCCACGCCGGCCGCCGCATCGCGCGCCGCGGGTGTCGGCGCGCCTGACGAGCCGCACGCGGTGGCCGAGAGCAGGGAAACCAGGCCGAGGGATAGCAGGCATCGGCGCGTCATCGTCGTCTCCTTATCCCCTTGGCTCCCGTCCCCTAGGGCGCGCAGACGGGCCGGGCCACCTTGACGAGGGTCGTCATTCCGCCTGGATAGACGCCCTGGTTGGTGACGTGGTAATCGTCGTGGCAGTGGGCAGGGAAGAAGAGCGGACCGTTCGGGTCGTAGAAAGGGCTGGTCTCATCCGGGAACGGAGAGACTCCGCCGTTCGGGACCGTGCTCAAGTTCCGGCACAGGTGCATCGAGTCGAAGTCCACGAGGGCATCGTAGGTTTCTCCGGAAGCAATGTTGATCGTGAACTTCTCGTACTTCGCGGCGTCGCCTCGTCGTCCCGCGATCTGAAGGTGCGGTAACGGGTTCCCGTCCGAGGCGAGGATGTCGTAATCCTCGCCATGCATGTGCATGGGGTGTGCTTCGTATCCGATGTTGATGAGACGCACGAGAACGGGCTCGTCGGCGAGGACGTCGAGGAGGGCCGATTGCTGCAAGCCGGCGTGGGGAAGGTTCCCATTGGCTACGGTGATCCCCGCCTGGATCCCCGACAGGGTGCCGTCGGCGCCGTAGGTGCGGATCGGAAGCTCGGCTCCCGCGCGGATCGTGTCGGGGAAGCCCATACCGTTGATCAGCCAGTAGTCGGGACGGTAGTTGACGCGCAGCCACTCTGCGGCGCCGATGGGCGGATAGGTCTGCAAGGCCTCGGGGATGTTGAGCTCGGCCGCACCGGGCTCGAGGGAGTGGTGCCAGCGAGAGTCCAGCTCGCTGAGAATCCAGATGTACTCCTTCGTGTAGCTCTGCCCATAAGCCTTCTTGGGCGCGCCCGAGTAGATCACCAGGGGCCCGTACATTCCCATCTGGACGTGCTCCACGGCCTCGACGTGGCAATGATAGATGAAGCTCCCTTCATGGGACGGGACGAACGTGTACGTGAACGAAGCGCCCATCGGTACGCCGAACGACCCTTCGGGGAACCCGTCGAAGTACGGCGAGACGTGCATGCCGTGGAGATGGATGGTGTGGGGATCCGTCAGATCGGGCCGGTATTTGAACCCCAGGTTGAAGAGAGTGACGTTGACGGTGTCGCCCACGTTCGCCCAGATCAGCGGCGCGGGGAACTGAATCTGCCCCATCACCCCCGTGTCGTTGAAGCCGAACATGTAGGTCTTGTTGCCGTCGGCCATCGTCACGTAGCCGTCGGTGGCATAGACGGTGTAGGAGCGGGATGCGGCGCCCGCCGGTGCCGCGCACAGGAGCGCGGCTGCGCCGATGAGGAAGCATCCAGCAAGGATTCGGGTGGTTCGGCGTGGCGTCTTCATGTATTCCTCCCAATCGCGTGTATCAGTGGACACTTGTACCAGCCTCCCGGCACCGATCCGAGCCGAGTCCGGTCTGCTCCAGTCCGTGCGCCGCTCAGACCTTCGCGGTCGCTTCTTTCGCGCCTTCCGTCCAGGGCGGCAGGACCCGGACGAGGACCGCGAGGAAGACGAAGGGGAGGAGCATGATCAGGATCGCGGGCAGGAGGCCCTCCCGCGTCGCGAAACCGAGCTTGTAGGTGGTGTAGCCGAGGAAGCTCTTCGAGAAGAGCTGGCCACCGATGACGACGTTCCACCGCATCGCGAAGATGCCGATCAGTGTCAGCAGACCGGCGGTCGCGTAGATCCCGATGCGGACCCGGTCACGGAAGCGGACGGCGAACGTCAGGGCGAGGAGCGCGATCGGCACGAAGGTGCCGAGCCCGATCTGGACCACGATATGGGACACGAGCAGCTTGGTCCGGACCATGAAGTCGAGCGCGCGCAGCGACTCGTCCGCCTCGTAGAGCCGGTGGATCAGGTCGAGCATCTCGAGCGAGAAGTCGATCAGGAACGCGAAGAAGAGATAGCGCGCGATCGTGTCCAGGCAGAGCATGTCCATGCTCACGTGCCGCAGACGACAGAACACCATGTAGAGGACCATCACGGCCGCGATGCCGGAGACGATCGCGGAGAAGAGGAATACGACGGGCATGAGGGGAGTCGACCACCAGGGGTTCGCCTTGATGGAGCCGAAGATGAAGCCGACGTAGCCGTGGAGCAGGAACGCCGAAGGGACTCCGATGATCGTGATGGTCCGGCCGATCCGGTCGTCCAGGGCCAGCGCGCGCTCGCTGATGTCGTCGGACCAGAGCGTGAGAGGGCCGTAGAAGCGCCGCTTCCAGCCCGTGCTCGCCCGTCGCGCGAGGACCAGGTCCTTGCGGTAGTCGAACCAGATCTCGAGAACGAGGACGGCCATCAGGTACCAGAGGTAGACGAACCCGAACATCGCCATCGCCGATTCGCGGTGCGGCGTCAGGAGCATCTCGAACGCGCGCTCCGGGTGGCCGAGGTGCATCTGGAGGGGCAACGGAGCCACGAGGAGGAAGGAGAGAGCCGTGAGCAGCGCGAGCCGGTAGGTAGGCTTCACGGCGGCGACGTTGAACACGCGCTCGAGCGAGGCCAGGATGAACGCCCCCGCCACGAGCCCCGTCAGGAAAGGGTAGAGCACGATGAGGATGCTCCACTGCAGCTCCACCTCGTTGGGATAGATGAACCCGTCCACGCCCGGCATGCGGACCCCCTAGCGCACCGCGCCGTCGAGCGCGTTGTAGTAGACCTTCGCTCCCGTCGCCATGTGCGGCTTCAGGACGTGCACCTTGTGGGTGCGCAGGAATTCGTGAACGGGGTCCTTCGGGTTCTTCAGATCGACGAGCTGGCGGGCCCCGGTCGGACAGGCCTCGCAGCAGGCGGTGGTCAGCCCCTTCGTGATCCGGTGATAGCAGAGGGTGCACTTGTCGGCGGTCTTCGTGCGGGGGTCGATGAAGCGGCACCCGTAGGGGCAGGCCTGGACGCAGTACCGGCAGCCGACGCAGCGGGACTTGTCGATGAGCACGACGCCGTCGGGTCCGTCGAACGTCGCCCCGACCGGGCAGACCTGCACGCACGGAGAGTGCACGCAGTGGTTGCAGAGCTTCGGAACGAAGAAGCTCTTGATCCCCTCGCCGGGCTGGTCGATGACGGGGAAGCCGTCATAGCCGCCGTTGGGCGAGTCGACGCGGGGCCGATCGAGATCGTCCACCGGCACCTGGTAGCGCTCGACCCAGGTCCGGTAGCAGCCCGGCTCATCGGTCGGCACGTGGTTCTCCGCTTTGCAGGCCCTCACGCAGTTGCCGCAGCCGATGCACTCGTCGATGTCGATGATCATCCCCCACCAGTGATCGGTGGCCCGGTAGTTGGGGGCGGTCTCGGGAGTGCCCGCCAGCACGGAGTCCCAGGCGAGGGAGGCTGCGCCCGTCAGCACGATGAGCTTGCCTGCGTTCAGGAGAAAGTCCCTGCGATCCTGGTCCATGGCGCTCCTAGCCGATCCTCGGTGCGTGCGGCTGGTGACAGGCGGTGCAGGGGCCTTCCTCGGCGTGGTCCGCGGGGACGATCTGGGGAAATCCCTCGGGTTTGCCGGAGCTCTTCACGTGGCACGTGAGACAGAGCGTACGCGGATTGAGCGTCTTCGGCTTGGCCGCGACGTCCCCCGAAGCGTGCTGGGCGAGAGCGCCATGACACGCCTCGCACCGGACGCGCTCGTGCTTGCTCCCGTGGCGGGCCTGCACGACGGCGTCGTGGCAGTCGACGCAGGCGGCCTGGCCGGCGAAGGTGATCGGAAGCGAGGCGGCGTCGCCAAGGGCTCCGCCCCGGTAGAACCCGTAGGCGCCGAAGTCCGCGGGCACGAGCGCCTGGCGGACCAGAAGGAACGTCACGAACCCGGAGGCGAACAGGACGGCGACCCTGACGACGTGACGGGCGTGACCGAACCGGCTCTCCCCCGCGGGCTTTCCGATCATGACGCGATCCGATGGTGCCGGGCTTCGCGGGAACGGCCGCACGGGCCGGACGGCCGTCCGCCGCTGAGCGCCGCGGTCCTCAGTCGAACGATCCCATCCGCTCGAGCTGCGCGCGAGCGATCAGATCCGACTCTCTCCGCTCGTGGCGCACGATCAGCCACAGCGTCGCGCGCGTCTGGCCGAGCAGCGTCGGCTCCATCGGAAAAGTGGACTGGAGGACCGTCAGCGTCGCGAGGATGCCCCCGATCTCCTCGAGGATCACCCGGTGCTCGTTCCGGACGGACCGTGTGCGCGGCGCGAGGCTCGGGAGCCTCTCGGCGAGATCTTCGTAGAGGCCCGACTGCTCCTCCTCGAAGAAGTGATCGATGAGCCGCTCGCGCAGACCGAAGAGCTTGGCGGACAGCGCGCCCTTCCAGCGGAGCCAGAGGTCCGCCTCCATCCCCACGCGGTACTCGCCAATGAGATCCATGAGCTCCTGAACGGTCCGCCGGATCTCCCGGTGCTCCTCGAGTGTCCGGTCGAAGGAAACCCCGGGTCCCAGCAAGGGGCGAGCGGGCGGTCCGGGCTCGACCCCGCGGGGAGCCGCCGGATGATGCTGCTTCTGGATGTCGGCCATGGAGCACCTCGCATGAAGGGCTCGAGACGATCGGATCGGTGCGAGTCCTCACTATCGGAGAGCATCACGCGTGCCAGGTCCGCGGAAACTCCTACGCCGGCGCAGCGCCCCTGTCCTATGCGTGCGAGGGGGCGAGAACCCGCGGATTTCCCGCTCACGCTCGTCCTCGAAGCGTCTCCGCGCGTTCTGGATGCGGGTCGAGGAGGAGAAAGAACTGCGCCTCGGCAGTCGGCGCGCGAAGACATTGCGCCTCTTCGAGCGAATCGAGAGCGCGCTGCCTACGCAAAAACAGCGGCCATGGCGGTGGCCCCCGCGCTCACGCCCGCAGGCGGTATCCCAGCCCGATGAGAAGCGCCGAAGCGAGGCCGATCGACATCTCGCGCAGGCCGAGCGCCTGCGGGCGGACCGGCCTCGCCGGGATCGCGATCTCCGCGACCACCCGCAGCAGCAGCGCGGCCAGGACCGCCGGCCCCGTCCACGGCGCGAGCCCCGCCCGCGCCAGGAGCACGACCAGGCACGCACCCAGCGCATACGCGGCGGCCGGCAGGATCAGGGATGTCCGCGTGACCGCCCCGCGATCGACCCGCAGGCGCGTCCGGACGTGGAGGATCGCGGCCAGAGCGCGCACGGCGAGGATCGCCCAGAGCGCGAACGCGGGACCGGCCGCCCATCCGCCCGCGAGCGCGATCGACGACGCGAGCGCGCCGGGGAGCGCGGCGCCCACCATCTCCGCGAAGAGCGTGCGGCCCTTGCCGAGAACGTCGCCCGCGAGCTGCGCGAGAGCGAGAGGCGCGGCGAGCAGCAGCGGAAGCCAGAAGGGCTGCCGCGTCAGGACCAGCGTTCCGAGGGCGGCGGCGGCCGCGAGCCCTCCGTAGAGGGCGACGAAGCCCAGGGCCCATGGAGTGCGCGGGAAAAGACGTCTTCTCATCGCGTCGGAGATCACGAGCTTGACGGGGTGGCGCGCGAGGAAGGTCGCCGTGCCCGCGATCGCGATCCCCGCTCCGGCAGCCGAAGGGGCCGCCACGAGTCCGAGCAGGAGGGCTTCCATCAGGAAGCCCCAGCTGCCGTGCTCGGGCGGGAGGGCAAGCGAGCGGAGCCGCGGGATCACGTCAGTCCCCGCGAGGGCGCATCGGGCTCAGGTCTTCGACTCGGAGAGGGTCCGGCGCAGGTAGTCCGCGACGTCGGCGACGAAGCGATGGACCGAGGCTTCCGCGATGCGGTGGCCGATCGCCGCGTCGATCGCGCTGCCCAGGATGCCGAGCGGGGGAAGGTAGTGACCCGTGAAATCGAGCTGGGTCTCGGTAGCGGTGAGAGGGTAGAAGGCCAGCTCGGCTTGCATCAGGGGGAACAGTCGCGGGGATCGCGCCGATTCCCACTCCAGGTGCAGGCGCGTCCCCGGAGCGAGGGTCCTTCCGGCGGGATCCTCCTCCTTCATCCCTTTGACCGAGATTGCGATCTCGGCCCCAACCTCGAGAGTCCCGACCTGCACGTGCAGCGCCGAGGCCACGGCGTCCGCGCGCGACGCCGCGACCCGCGTGGCTCTCTGAAAGACGTCGAGAGCGTCCCGTGTGAGGATCTCGCGAACCCTCTCGTAGGGATGGTTCACGTAGTCGAAGCACCGTATCTCCTTGGCCATGCTCTTCTCTCCTGCGCTCGGGATCGAGCGGATCGCGCGGGACCGCTCCGCACCCTAGTCGCGGCGTCGCGCCATTCTAACGCCCCGGGCATCGCGCGGGATCACGGACCTAGAGCCCGAGCGCGAGGACCGCGCCACCGGAAGCCGCGATCACGACGCCGGCCATGGCGTGCGCCCATCGCTCGAGCCCGCGAAGCGACAGATGCCGCAGCCCCGCGAGGCCCGCCAGGGTGATCGCCGTCATCGTGACCACCGTGACCGCGCCGAACAGCAGGGCGGTCGTCGCGGCGATCCCCCAGCGGCCCCGGCTGGCGGGAAGGACGAAAAGGGGGATGAGCGGCTCGCAGGGACCGAGAACGAAGACGGCGAAGAGCGTCCAGAAGGTCACCGTGCCGCGCGTGATCGCGGTCCGCTCTTCGCCGCGCGTCTCTGCAGACGCCGGCTCGAGGTCGTGATCGTGATCGCTCGCGCCGTGGCGGTGGATGTGCACGTGGGAGCGATGCGTATGGGGCGCGAGGCCCTGCGAGCGTCGCAGGACCCTTCTCGCGCCCCAGAGGGCGTAGGCCGAGCCGAAGAGGACGAGTCCCCATGCGGCCCAGTCGCCGCGGATCCCCTCCACGTGCTCGATGCGGGCCACTGCCAGGCCCAGTCCGAGGCCGACCCCTCCGAGCAGGAGCGACGAAAGCACGTGTCCCGCGCCGCACGCGAGCGTGACGGCGAGTGTGCGCGAGCGGCTCCATCCTCGGGCGCGGGCGAGCATCAGGAACGGAAGGTAGTGGTCCGGACCCAGGACGGTATGGAAGAAGGCGATCCCCGCGGCCGCCAGGAGGAGATTGAGGGAGAAGCCGTCCATGGCTCAGCGAGGGCGGTGCGCGGAAGGCGTGCTCAAGCCTCCCACCAGACGGGCTGCGGGCAGGGCGTGGCGTGCACGGTGACGGGGCATCCGAGACTCTCGATCTCCCGGATGATCTGTGATGCGGCGTAGGAGATGGCGCGGTGCACGGGCTCGGAGAGCCCGGGTCCGGTTCCGCACGACTCCGGGATCACGCCCACGAGCAGGACCTTGCTCGGCGCCGAGCCCGAGAACTCCGCGATGAGCAGGGCCTCCTTGAGTCCCGGATCGTGCGGACTGAGCCGGGGCTGCGGCGCGTGCCTGAGGATCTCGTCGCGCCGGTAGAGCCGCAGCTCCCCCGGCGCGCCGGCGCTGTTCACCGTGTCGACGATGACCAGCGCGTCGACGTCCGTCACGAAGGGCGTCAGGTCGAGCCCTGGAGTGCCGAGATCGAGCACCGAGACCTCTTCGGGGAAGTCGCAGGCGGCCTGAAGGGACGCGATGACCCCGGGACCGAATCCGTCGTCGCCCATCAGGACGTTTCCCAGTCCGATGACCTTGACCTTCATGCGGCCCGGCCTCCCTCTCGCATCACTGGACGCGCACGCGCGCGATCTCGCGCCCCTCCGGGTCGAGCGTGTGGATCGCGCAGGCCAGGCAGGGATCGAAGGAGTGCACGGTCCTGAGCACCTCGAGGGGCTTCTCCGCGTCGGCGACGGGATTGCCGACGAGCGAGGCTTCGTACGGGCCCTTCTGCTCCTTCTCGTCGCGAGGGCTGGCGTTCCAGGTGGTGGGGACCACGGCCTGGTAGTTGGAGATCTTGCCGTCCTTGATGACGACCCAGTGCGAGAGGGTTCCGCGCGGCGCCTCGTGAAGGCCGAATCCCCGCACCTCGCCCTTGGGGAAGACGGGCTGAACGAAGATGTCGGTGTCTCCCTTGGCGATGTTGTCCACGAGCAGCTTCCAGTGGCGGCTTGCGGCCTCGCAGATCACGGCGGTCCTCACCGCGCGCGCGAGATGCCGGCCGAGGGTGGAATGGAGCACCTCCGGGCCCAATGTGGCGCCGGCCACGGCGCCCGCCGTCGCGAGCGCTTTGTCCGCCCAGCGCTTCGTCGGCTCGTGACCCGTGGCGTATCCGACCAGCACCTGGGCGAGCGGTCCTACCTGCATCGAACGTCCCCCGAACCGCGGCGCCTTCACCCACGTGTACTTGCCGGACGGGTCGAAGTCCGTGTACTTCGGCACCGTTTCCCCTTCCCACGGATGGCGCGTCCAATCCCCCTCGTACCAGGCATGTGCGATTCCTTCGGTCACGTTGTCGCGGAAGTAGGGATCCTCCCAGCCCTGGAAGGCCTTGGCGCCGGCCAGGTTCCCGTCGATGATCGTCCCGCCGGGAAGATCGAAGCCGCTCCTCGCAGCGTCGAGCGGGAGGTCCTGGACGGCGAGATAGTTCTTCACTCCCGCGCCGTACGGCAGCCACTCCTTGTAGAGCGCTCCGATGGCGCAGACGTCCACCAGGTAGACGTTCTGGACGAAGTCCACCATCTCGTCGAGCAGGTCCTTGATCATGAACAGCTTGTCCATGTTCAAGGTGGAGGGATTGTCGAGGTTGATGGCGTTGGCGACCCCGCCGACCGCGAGGTTCTGGATGTTGGGCGTCTTGCCGCCCAGGATCGAGACCACCTTGTTCGCGGTTCTCTGGTAGTCGAGCGCCTGCAGGTAATGATGGACCGCGAGCAGGTTCACCTCGGGCGGGAGCTTCATC
>Ga0070671_100002288_pt1 | contig 14781 bp, 2 predicted proteins | sample KBSS73metaG_FD_65341 | JGI IMG/M metagenome (GOLD analysis project Ga0070671, IMG submission 65341) | Switchgrass rhizosphere microbial communities from Kellogg Biological Station, Michigan, USA - KBS S7-3 metaG | ecosystem: Host-associated > Plants > Roots > Rhizosphere > Soil ...
CCCCGTGTACATGAGCGCGAGCGCGCCCGTCCCGATCCCCGACAACAGCCCCTCGGGAGCGGTGATGGGGATCACCGTGAGCGACATCCACACCGTCCTCGACGCCAACGTCACGGTGGACATCACCCATCCCTTCGATTCGGACCTGATCCTGAGCCTGCTGCCCCCGCAAGGCCCGCCGATCCTTCTCGCGAACCGGCGCGGCGGGGCGGGCGCGAACTTCGCGCACACCGTCTTCGACGACGAGGCGGCGGGGCCGATCTCCGCGGGGACGGCGCCTTTTGCGGGGAGCTTCCGGCCCGAATCGCCGCTCGGCGCGGTGGACGGGATCGCCGCCTCCGGCGTCTGGACGCTCAAGGCGGTGGACGCGCAGGGGAGCGATACGGGCACGATCGACGGCTGGTCGCTCACGCTCACGGTCCCCGCGGGCGTCTGCGGCCCTTCGATCGAGTACGCCGGCGCCGTGCCGGCCGACGCGTGCCAGGGCTCGGGCGCGAGCGGCGGGGACGGCTCGCTCGATCCGGGGGAGGCGGCGACCCTCCCCGTGACGGTCCGCAACAACGGCACGGTGCCGCTCACGAACGTCACGGCGACGCTCGCCTCCGGGACGGGCGGGATCACGATCACGCGCGGCGCGGCCGCCTTGCCGGACATCGGCGTCGGAGCCGCGCAGCCGACGATCGCGCCGCATTTCGCCTTCGCCGTGGATCCCGCCGTGGCGTGCGGCTCTCTCATCGCCTTCACGCTCCAGGTCGCGTCGAGCCAGGGGAGCTGGGTGCGGACCTTCAGCGTGCGCATCGGCGCTCAGACGACGAGCACCGCTCCATACAGCTCGGGGGACGTCCCGAAGACGATCCCCGATGAAGGGACGGCCCTCTCCACGCTCGCCGTCGCCGGCAGCCAAACGATCGTGGACGTGGACGCCGGCGTGACGATCGCGCACAGCTTCGACGGGGATCTCACGATCGACCTCATCGCGCCGGACGGCACGCCCCTCGCGCTCGTGAACCGGCGCGGCGGGCCGGGGATGAACTTCACTGGCACGATCCTCGACGACGAGGCGACCTCGCCGATCGGGTCGGGGACCGCGCCCTTCACCGGGCGCTTCCGTCCCGAGCAGCCGCTCTCCCTTCTGGACGGCAAGGCCGCGAACGGGATTTGGACGCTGCGCGTCGGCGATCACGGCATGGGGGACTCGGGCTCGCTCGATGCGTGGTATCTCGCACTCACCACCCTCTCCGGGTGGATGTGCGGGACCTGCGCTCCCGTGCCGCTGGAGTCGGCGTCACTCGCCTGGGGGACGGCGGACAAGACGTCGCTGAACTGGTCCCCGGCGCCGTACGCCAGCCAATACGCGCTCTATCGCGGCGCGCGCGAGACCCTCCCGGGCCTTCTCACCAGCGGGCAGGACTCCTGCACGCGCGCCGTCACGACCGGGCCGGGGAGCGGCCCCATCCTGGCCGAAACGCCCGCTCCAGGGGCCCTGTACTGGTATCTCGCCGTAGGGAGGAACGCCGCCGGGGAGGGGAGCGCCGGGTCCGCCACGGCGGGGGCGCGGATCGTGAACAGCACGGGCAATTGTCCCTAGATGTCCTCCCAGCCGGTGTAACGTAAAGAATCAGGGGCCGTCCGCGTACGTCCGCGGACCGGACGGCCCTTGTGGACCCGAGCGTGAAAAACGACCGACCGATCGAGGATGTCCCCACGCCGCTCGCGCGGCGCCACGCTGCGCCGGCGCCCGCGGCGGGAGCGGAATCGCTCCGGGCGCTCGCGTCGCGGCCCCGGGCCCGGGCGCCCGTGGCGGGGACGCCGGCGGTGGTCGTGCTCACGCTGGCTGTGGCGTTCGCCGCCGCGCTGGCCCCCGCCGTGGCGTTCCAGGTCCCGCGCGAGAAGAGCCGCTTCGACGCGCGGCGGATCCTCGATCCCTCGGCTCCCTCGGGAGTCACGGGCGCCCCGCTCGCGTCCTTCGGCGCGGCCGACGCCGTCACCCCGGCCTGGGGCGCGTGGCGCGCCGCGCACGGCGGGGCGTGGGACATCACGCTCGACCGCCGTTCCGGCGCTCCGCTGCTCGTCCAGGGGAGCGGTCTCGCGTGGTACGCGGACGGAAGCCCCGCCGGGGATGTCGCCGGGGATCCCCGCCCGCCAGCGATCCCGCTCCCGGTCGCGGGCGCGCCGACGGTGGCCGCGCTCGAGCGCTCGCTGCGCGCCTTCATGAAGGAGAACGCCGGGGTCCTGCTCGCGCGCGACGAGGAGCTGGTCCTCGATCCGGTCTCCTCCGGCCCGATGGGCGGGAGCGGCGCGTGGCAGATCGTCTTCACGCGCGCGATCGATGGGGTTCCCGTCGAGGGGGATCGTTATCTCTTCCACTTCGGGCACGGGCGGCTCATCGCCTTCGGCGCGACACGCTGGACCCCCATCGCCGTCACGACGCGCCCCGGGATCGGGCGCGACGAGGCGCTCGAGGCCCTGCGCCGGTACATGGCGCTCGGCCCGCGGGACGCCGTCACCCTCGTCGCGCCCGGCGCGCTCGTCCTGCGCGCGCGGCCCGCGGACGGAACGAAGGACGCCCCGTTCACCGGCGCTCTCGGCGCGGGCTACGCCGCCGTGCTCGTCTGGCGCTTCTCGCTGCGCGTCGCGGGCGAGCCCGGGACCTGGGAGGGGGCGATCGACGCGCACACGGGTGCGGTCGTCTCGTTCGACGACACCGACCTGTACGGGCAGGTGAAGGGCGGGGTCTATCCGCTCGGCAACGATCAGGTCTGCCCGGCGGGGTGCGAGCAGCCGTCCACTCCCATGCCCTTCGCGACCGTGACGGCGTCGGGGACTCCGCAAACGGCGAATGGAAGTGGACTCTACGAGTGCGCTCCCGGCGAGTCCGTGACGACGTCCCTGTCCGGCCCCTACGTCGAGGTGAACGACACGTGCGGCCCCGTCGCGGCGGGCGCGCTGTGCGGCGCCGATCTGGATCTGGGTGAAGGCCCGGGGACGGACTGCGCCGTCCCTCCCGGCGGGAGTCCCGGCGACACCCACGCCGCGCGCACGGGCTTCTATCACCTCAACCGCCTCATCGAGAAGGCGCGCACGTATCTGCCCTCCAACGCATGGCTCGCCCGGCCGCTTGCCGACAACGTCAACATCGACGACACCTGCAACGCCTTCTGGAACGGGACCTCGGTCAACTTCTACAAGTCCGGCGGAGCCTGCCGGAACACGGGGGAGATCGCCGGCGTCTTCCTGCACGAGTGGGGACACGGGCTGGACCAGAACGACGGAGGCGGGTTCGACGGTCCTCCCGAGGCGTACGCGGACACCACCTCGTTCCTCCAGACGCACGCCTCCTGTATCGGCCTGGGATTCCTTGCGGACGGCACGTGCTACGGCTACGGCAACGTGTGCCTCACGTGCTCGGGCGTGCGCGAGGTCGACTGGGAGCAGCGCGCCCACGGCAAGCCCTCGACGCCGCCGATCTTCGTGGGGCACAACTGCCCGCTGGGATCGGGGCCGTGCGGGTACGAAGTCCACTGCGAGGCGTACGTCGCCGACGAGGCGATGTGGGACTTCGCGGCGCGCGACCTTCCCGCGGCGGGCCTCGATCCGACGACTGCGTGGGCGCTCGTCGAGCGGCTCTGGTACCTCTCGCGGCCCGGCTCCGGCGGCCCCGCTTACAACTGCTCGCTCCCGCTTTCGGATGGGTGCGGCGCCTCGAGCTGGTTCACGGAGCTGCGCGCGATCGACGACGACGACGGGGATCTCTCCAATGGCACTCCTCACGCGGCGGCCCTCTTCGCCGCCTTCGCGCGCCACGGCATCGCGTGCGGCGAGCCCGGAGATCCCTCCAACCAGGACCACGCCGCGTGTCCTCCTCTCGCGGCGCCCGTCCTCGCGGTGGAGGCGGCGTCCCAGGGAGCGCGGCTCTCGTGGCCCGAGGTGGCCGGTGCGGTGTCCTACCGTGTGCTGCGCGGGGACGGCGGCTGCGCGACGACCTATGCGCCCGTCGCCGCGGTGACGGCAGGGAGCGGACCGTCGGCAGGCTACACGGACACGGGCCTCGCGGACGGGTTCCTCGTCCACTACGCCGTGCAGGCGGCGGGGCCCGAAGGCGGCTGCCTCTCGCCGGTGTCCGCGTGCGCCGAGATCGTCCCCCAGCCTCTCGCCGGGATCGTGACGCTCGATCGCGCGGTCTACGTCTGCGCCGACACCGTGCGCGTGAGCGTGCGCGACGGGAACGCGGCGGGGAGCGTCGCCGGCGGCGGCGTGACGGTTCATGTCGTCTCGGCCGCCGAGCCGTCCGGCGAGACGCTCGCGCTCACGCCCGAGTTTCCCGGATCGTCCCGGTACGTGGGCGTCCTGCCGATCAGCGCGGACCCGCCGTCCTCCTCGGACGGGCGCTTGACGGTCGCGGACGGAGACGCGATCACGGCGACCTACATCGACGCGGACGACGGCGCCGGCGGGCACGGCCTGCCGCGCACCGCGGGCGCCGCGATCGACTGCGCGGCCCCCGCGATCGCGAACGTGCGCGCGACGGACCTCACGGGCCAGAGCGCCGTGATCCGCTGGACGACGAACGAGCCCGCGGACAGCTCCGTCCACTACGGCGCGGCGTCCCCCGGCGGGACGAAGGTCGCGTCCGAGGCGCGGGTCCTCGATCACGCGATCACCCTCAGCGGACTCGCGGAGTGCCGCGCGTACCGCTACCTCGTCGAGTCCACAGACGTGGCCGGCAACCTCGCCACGGACGCGGGCCCGGGAGGCGGGGGGGCCGGATACACGCTCACGACGGAGAAGAGAACGCGCCCGTCCTATCCGAGCGCGGACACCCCCGTCCCCATCCCCGACAACGACGTCGGCGGCGCGTCGAGCACGATCCTCGTCACCGACGACCATCTGATCCAGGGGATCACCGTGCGGATCGCCATCGAGCACGGATTCGACGCGGACCTGATCATCTCCCTCATCGCGCCCGATGGAACCACGATCCGGCTTGTCGAGCGGCGCGGGGGCGGAGCGAGCAACTTCCAGGACACCGTCTTCGACGACGCCGCGGCGACCCCGATCATCAGCGGCCATGCCCCCTTCCTCGGCGCCTACCAGCCGGAGGAAGGCCTCTGGGTCCTCATCGGCAGGCGATCCCCCGGCGCATGGACCCTCAAGGCGCAGGACGTCGAGGGACGCGACGTCGGCCGCATCCTGAACTGGAGCCTCAACCTCGCCTTCCCGGACGCTTCGTGCGGCGCGCACGCGGCGTACGCCGGCGACACGATCGTCGAGGACCTGTGCGGCTCGGGGGGACCGGGAGCGGGCAACGGCGCCTGGGACAGCGGCGAGCGCGCGCGCCTGTCGGTCGCGATCGAGAACGACGGCTCCGTCCCGCTCACGAACGTCCACGCCACCGTCACACCGCTGACGGCGGGCGTCCACATGATCGGCAGCACCAGCGACTACGAGGATGTTCCCGCCAATGCGACCGCCTCGCCGCGCGATCCCGCGGTCGTCGCCGATCTGGGTCCGGGCTTCCCGTGCGGAGTCGAGGCGGAGTTCCGACTCGACATCACGAGCGACCAGGGGAGCTGGAGCTCGGACTTCAGCCGCGTCCTCGGAAGACCGCTTCTCGCGACGACCTCGGTGATCGACGCGTCGTTCTCCGGCGGCATCCCCACAGGCTGGACGATCGTCAACGGGGGGATCGGAGGGGCTCCGGCCTCGACATGGACGACGGCGAATCCTTCCGCGCGGACCTTCGAGGCGCCGCTCTCGCTCCCCGTGGCCATGGTGGATTCGGACCGCGCCGGCATCGACGCCCAGCAGAACGAGCAGCTCATCACGCCCGCGCGCGATCTGCGCACGGCGATCCGCGCGACGCTCGAGTGGGATCAGGAGTTCGTCTGGTATCCGGGGCGCGGAGACGAGAAGGGGGACGTGGACGTCCGCTCGAGCGCGACGGGAGGAGAGTGGGTGAACGTCCGTCGCAACCAGGGTTCCTCCCCCCTCGAGCCCGATCATCGCGCGATCGACATCACGCAGCTCGCCGCGGGGGCGCAGAACGTCCAGGTCCGCTTCCATTACTACGATGCGAGCTTCGAGTGGTGGTGGGCGATCGACAACGTCCGCCTGCGCGCGATCAGCGCCGGGGGCTGCGCGCAGAGCGCGTGCGCGTCCACTCCCGCTCCGCCGCCTGTTCCCGACGGGACGTTTGGAAGCGCTATGACCGCGCGGCGGGTCGCGCCCACCGGCGTGGCCGGCGCGGGAGCAGAGAGCGGAGCGGCGGCGGCGGTTGGACCGGGTGACGCGGCGAACGGCGCGGGCACGGTGAGCGGCGCGGGCGCGGTGAGCGGAGCCGGCGCCACGGCGAGCGGGGCGGCGGCGACCCTGTCCGCCGCGACGACGATTCGACTTCAATGGGACGTCGCGAGCTGCCCGGCTCCCGGCTACCATCTTCTTTTCGGGGATCTCGCGCTCGTCGGCGCGCACCAGCCGCTCGGGGCCGTGTGCTCACTGGGCCCCGGCGGCGTTGCGGAGTGGGCGGGCGTCCCCTCGGGAAGCCTCTGGTTCCTGGTCGTGGGCGACAACGGTTCGAGCCTCGAGGGGAGCTGGGGTACCGACAGCTCGGGCGCGCCGATCGCGGGGACCGCCGCTTCGAACAAGTGCGGCATGACGCTACGCGATAACGGGGCGACGTGCGTCCTTGATGCGGGACACTAGAGAGAGTTCCCTCACTGGGAACAGCGCGTCTCGCCCATTGTCAGCGTAGATCGTTCTCCCGGATCCGGAGTAGGTCCAACCTTCCACCTTCGATCAAAAACCACCTTTTACGTGCAATGAAAACACGCGGCATTGCAGTGCGTGGAACTGCGAACAAGACAGGACAAGCTGTTTAGTTCCAATAAATAGCGGTTGTTTTGTCTTGAAAGTGGCGCTCGCTCACCGTACCTGTCTGCAATCCTGCTGAGCTGTCGGGTGTCGCGCCCAGACACGACGTGTCCGCTTGTACGGGTCTGGTGTCGGAAGAGTCGCGCTAATCGTCGCCAAAGCGACGGGGTGGAGTCACTGATGCTGCGATCAAGACCGATCTTGAAGTCACGTGTGCTGGCCATCGTTGCGTTGACGGGCACGCTGCTCTGGGGAATGCCTACGACGGCATCAGCCGATCTGGTCGCGTATCCCGAGCCCGCGAATCCGGAGCCGATGGGGCATGCTCCGACCTTCGGGGTCGCGGATCCGACGAATGAGATGACGACGACGACCGTGTCGCCGCAGGACGATCCGGGCAACGGGAAGAAGATCCAGCCCGAAGTGAGCGTGGCACCGGACGAGATCCCGTCCGGCGGGAATCGCGTGACGCTCACGTTCACCATTCGCAACATCAACGACGCGTACAGCGGCGGATCCCGCTCGAAGCTGATGCCCGGCGACCGGTTCCGGATCAATCTGCAGGACTGCGCGGCATCGATCAGCTTCGTCTACCCCGTGGATCAGAACGTGGGCGGGAACTGGACGGCCGCGACGGACGGGCCGACCAGCGTCCTGGTCACCTATCAGGGACCCGCGCAGAACTACTTCGAGCTGAACCAGTACGTGAAGGCGCGGATCGAGTTCTTCTCGGGCACGCTCCCGGGCAACTCCTGTTCGAACCCCAACCATCAGGCGCCGCAGTCCTGCGGCGCGTTCTACGAGTATCTCGGCAACGCCGCCACCTTCTGGCCCTCGCTCACCTACGGCCATCTGGTCTACGGCTGCCAGAACGATCTGGGCGTCGTGGGAGCGACGGGCAACACGGGTCCCAATGGCGCCACCGGCGCAACGGGTGATACAGGGGCGACGGGGGCTACCGGCGCTCCGGGGAATACCGGCGTCACAGGCCAGACCGGCTTCACGGGTCACACGGGCGCGACCGGTCAGACCGGCGTGACGGGGAACACGGGCTTCACGGGGCACACGGGCGCGACCGGAAACGTGGGCGGCACGGGCTCGACCGGCGCGACCGGTCATACCGGCGTGACGGGCAACACGGGTCCGACAGGCGACACGGGGCACACAGGTGTCACCGGGTTCACGGGCTTCACGGGCCATACCGGCTTCACCGGCCACACGGGATTCACGGGCGCGACGGGCTTCACCGGCGTCACCGGCAACACGGGTGTCACCGGCGAGACCGGGCAGACAGGCCACACGGGCGTCACCGGCGTCACCGGCGTCACCGGCAACACCGGCCACACCGGCGTCACCGGCGATACAGGCCAGACAGGCGTGACGGGCGTCACGGGTCACACTGGTGCTACCGGCGACACGGGACAGACGGGCGTGACTGGCCACACGGGCCACACCGGCGTCACAGGCGACACCGGGCAAACGGGGTTCACCGGAGTGACGGGCAACACGGGTCCAACCGGCGACACCGGACAGACCGGCGTCACCGGGTTCACGGGTCACACAGGATTCACTGGCGATACAGGACAGACGGGCGTCAGCGGTGTCACCGGATTCACGGGCGTGACCGGCAACACCGGCGACACAGGGCCTACCGGGGTGACGGGCTTCACGGGTCACACGGGCGTGACTGGGAACACGGGTCCGACCGGTGATACCGGTCAGACCGGAGTCACCGGTTTCACGGGACACACCGGGGTCACCGGCGATACGGGACAGACGGGCTTCACAGGAGTCACCGGGCATACCGGGTTCACGGGCGACACGGGACACACCGGCGTGACGGGCTTCACGGGTCACACAGGCGTGACCGGCAACACGGGCCCGACCGGCGATACGGGTCAGACCGGCGTCACCGGTCTCACGGGCCAGACCGGCGTCACCGGCGATACAGGTCAGACCGGGGTCACAGGGACCACCGGCGTCACCGGGCATACCGGGTTCACGGGCGACACGGGTCATACCGGGGTGACGGGCTTCACGGGTCACACAGGCGTGACAGGCAACACAGGTCCGACCGGCGATACGGGTCAAACGGGCGTCACCGGTTTCACAGGCCACACCGGGGTCACGGGCGACACAGGTCATACCGGGGTGACGGGCTTCACGGGTCACACAGGCGTGACAGGCAACACAGGTCCAACCGGCGAGACGGGTCAGACGGGCGTCACCGGGTTCACGGGCCACACCGGCGTCACCGGTGATACGGGACCGACTGGCTTCACAGGCGTCACTGGCGTGACTGGTCATACGGGATCCACTGGGGATACGGGCGTCACTGGCGTGACGGGGTCTACAGGTGTGACAGGCGTCACCGGCGAGACGGGGCACACGGGCGTGACCGGCAATACAGGCCCGACAGGCGACACCGGTCAGACGGGCGTCACCGGGTTCACGGGCCACACCGGCGCCACCGGTGATACCGGACAGACTGGCTTCACAGGCGTCACCGGCGTGACTGGTTATACGGGATCCACTGGCGATACGGGCGTCACTGGTGTGACCGGGTCTCCAGGTGTGACAGGCGTGACCGGCGAGACGGGTCACACGGGCGTTACCGGCAATACAGGCCCGACCGGCGACACCGGCCAGACGGGCGTCACCGGTTTCACGGGCCACACCGGCGTCACCGGTGATACGGGACAGACAGGCGTCACCGGAGACACGGGTCCGACCGGCGACACGGGTCAAACCGGCGTCACCGGGATTACCGGCCACACCGGCGTCACGGGGGATACAGGACAGACTGGCAACACGGGTGTCACCGGGTTCACCGGCCACACGGGCGTCACCGGTGTTACAGGTCAGACAGGCAACACGGGCGCAACGGGCAGCACCGGGGCGACGGGGGTAGCCGGTAACACGGGCGCTTCAGGCGCGACGGGAGCGACTGGCGCGACAGGTGAGACGGGTGCGACGGGTGCAACGGGTGCGACGGGTCCGAGCGGGCAAAACGGTGTGAACTCCCAGTCCGGTGCAGGATACACAGTCGTCGTCGGAGACAATGGCAAACTCATCTCGGTATCCAACGCCAACGCTCAAACCCTGACGCTACCGAGTACGGCCCCGGCCAACGGTTGGTACATCGACGTGCAAAACACCGGAGTTGGAACGTGGACAGTCAGCCGTAACGGCCACAACATCGATGGCGGCACCACGAACCCGCTTCTCGTTACCAGCTCGGGCATTCGCATTTTCTCCGACGGGTCCAACTACTTTACTCAGAGAGGAACCGCTTCGCTCGCGCTGATGGTGACGACGGTGACTGTGTCGACAGTCGTCAGCACCACTACTTTGACCGCGACCTGTCCGACAACCAACCCGATCGTAATCGGGGGCGGCTACCTTGGGATCGGCGCCGGCGGTAATGGTCAGTACACCATCGAGAGCTACCCGAGCGCTGCGAATGCATGGACGGTATCCCTGAACACCGCTGACAACAGCTGGACCGTCTACGCCATTTGTTCGAGATAGCGACGCAGGTATTCTGAAGCGTTAGCTACTCGGGAGGTCCTTCGGGACCTCCCTTTTTTGCGCGCGCCAGCACGGACCTAACGATTTGCGAGCCGGCACGATTGGGCCGCAGTCGTCCGCACTCACCTCGCCGAGACAATCACCCCGTACCGTCGAAGACTTCTGTGCCCCATTGTGGATATCTATGAACATGACGGGACAAGTCCTTTATTTTCAGTACATACATAAGATTGTGCCTGAAAGTGTCACAAACCGGTCGTACCTGAGCCCGCCATTGGCGAGATCGATCGCTTTTCGCTTGCGCGTTGGGGTTTGCAGAACAAGGTTGTGAATCGGGCCTTTGTCTTCGACGAGTGTGACGCTGCCTTGTGCGGCGATTGCCGTCGCGTCTTGCGACGGGTGGGAGCTGCTGATGTTGCGAGCGAGAGAGACCTTCCAGTCGCGCGCGCTGGTTGCCGTGGCACTGGTCGCGACGCTTTTCTGGAGCGTGCCGACGTCCTATGCGGCCAATGGGATCCCCGATCCCGAGCCGCCGGCGAAGACGGGGTTTCCGTCGACGTCCTCGGGGGACAACGCGTTCTCGACCACCGCAACGCTTTCGCCTGCCGACAGCGGCGGCGACAAGAAGATCCAGACGCAGTACGAGCCGGCCCCCGACGAGATCCCCTCGGGCGGCTCGAAGCTGACGGTGACCTTCACCATTCGCAACGTCAACTCCAACTACGCGGGCGGCAGCCGTGACCAGATTCATGTCGGCGACAAGCTGCGGATCAACCTGCAGGATTGCGCCGCCGCCATCAGCTTCGTCTATCCGGTGGATCAGACCGTTGGCGGGAACTGGTCCGCCGCCATCGACGGCGCGCGCAGCGTGCTCGTGACGTACACGGGTCCGACTGCGAACTTCTGGGAGCTGGACGAGTACGTGAAGGTGCGCGTCGAATTCTTCTCCGGAACGCTCCCCGGCAACGCATGCTCGAATCCGAGTCATCAGGCCCCGCAGACCTGCAACGCGTTCTACGAGAACATCAGCGCGAACGGATTGAGCGACTTCTATCCCGCGTCGGAAGCGTCTCACCTGATTTACGGATGTCCCGCCGATCTCGGCACGCCGGGCACCGCGGGAGCGACGGGCGCGACGGGACCTGCAGGCCCTCCGGGCAGCACGGGCTGGACGGGTCCGACCGGTCCGTCGGGCTCGGGCTCGACCGGCGCCACCGGCGCCACGGGCGCGACGGGAACATCCGGCGCCACCGGCCGTACGGGTGCAACAGGCAATACAGGACCTGCAGGCGCCAATGGCGCGACGGGCTCGACGGGCGCGACGGGTGCGACAGGCGCCAGCGGCGCGACGGGCCGAACGGGAAACACGGGACCTGTCGGGCCCGGCGGCGCAACAGGCGCCACGGGTGCGACCGGCGCGACGGGAGCTTCGGGCGCCAGCGGCGCGACGGGCCGAACGGGTAACACGGGACCTGTCGGTCCCGGCGGCGCAACGGGCGCGACCGGCGCGACCGGCGCGACGGGCAACCCGGGCGCGCCTGGCGCAACGGGCGCGACGGGCTCCACCGGCGACACGGGCACCGCCGGCGCGACAGGCTCGACGGGATCTACCGGCAATACGGGACCTGCAGGCGCGACGGGCGCCACGGGCGCGACCGGAGCCACGGGTCACACCGGCGCGCCCGGCGCCAATGGCGCCAATGGCGCCACAGGCGACACGGGACAAGCGGGTGCGACCGGCAGCACGGGACACACGGGCCAGACGGGTGCGACCGGGAACACGGGTGCTCCCGGCGCCACGGGCAGCACGGGTGCGACCGGTCACACGGGACCGGCCGGCGCCACCGGCAATACGGGCGCACCCGGGTCGGCAGGGACTGTCGGCGCTACCGGTGCGACGGGCTCTACGGGTCACACAGGCGCGACCGGTAACACGGGACACACCGGCGTGACAGGCAACACCGGGGCGACGGGTGCAACCGGCGCCACGGGAAATACGGGCAACACGGGTGCGACCGGCAACACCGGCCACACGGGCGTGACAGGGCACACGGGTCCGACTGGAGCGACCGGCGCCACAGGCAATACGGGCAACACGGGTGCGACCGGCAACACTGGCCACACGGGTGTGACGGGTAACACGGGTCCGACGGGTGCGACCGGCGCCACTGGCAATACAGGCAACACCGGCCACACGGGCGTGACGGGTAACACGGGTCCGACGGGTGCGACCGGCGCCACTGGCAATACAGGCAACACCGGCCACACGGGCGTGACGGGGAACACGGGTCCGACCGGGGCGACCGGCGCCACAGGCAATACGGGCAACACGGGTGCGACCGGCAACACCGGCCACACAGGCGTGACGGGCAACACGGGTCCGACGGGTGCCACGGGTCACACAGGCTTCACTGGCCACACCGGCGCCACCGGCTTTACAGGACACACGGGTGCGACCGGTACCGCCGGTTCAACGGGCGCCACGGGTGCGACCGGTGCAACCGGCGCCACGGGGAACACGGGGAACACCGGCGTCACAGGCGTCACAGGCGACACGGGTCACACCGGCGCGACCGGCAGCACCGGTCACACGGGCGTGACCGGTAACACGGGCCCGACAGGTGACACGGGACATACGGGCGTCACCGGGTTCACGGGACATACGGGCTCCACCGGCGATACAGGTCACACGGGCGTAACGGGTAGCACCGGTCCGACGGGTGATACCGGCCACACGGGCGTGACAGGTAACACGGGTCCCACGGGTGACACCGGCCACACGGGCGTGACGGGCAACACCGGTCCGACGGGAGACACAGGTCACACGGGCGTCACCGGTATCACTGGGCATACAGGCTTCACTGGCGATACGGGCCACACGGGCGTGACCGGCAACACGGGTCCGACGGGAGACACAGGCCACACAGGCGTCACGGGCAACACGGGTCCGACCGGTGACACGGGTCACACGGGCGTGACGGGTAACACCGGTCCGACGGGCGACACGGGTCACACGGGCGTCACCGGCTTTACCGGGCATACCGGTGTCACTGGGTTCACGGGTCACACTGGCGTCACCGGCGATACGGGCCAGACAGGTCACACCGGCGTGACGGGCTTCACAGGTCACACGGGCGTGACCGGTAACACAGGACCGACGGGCGACACGGGCCACACCGGGGTCACCGGATTCACTGGTCACACGGGTGTGACAGGAAACACCGGTCCGACCGGCGACACGGGTCAAACGGGCTTCACCGGCGTCACGGGACACACGGGCTTCACTGGCGATACGGGACAGACGGGTCATACCGGCGTGACAGGCTTTACAGGTCATACGGGTGTGACCGGTGACACGGGCCAGACGGGCCACACCGGTGTGACGGGCTTCACGGGTCACACGGGCGTCACCGGTAACACGGGACCGACAGGTGACACGGGCCATACCGGCGTCACCGGCTTCACGGGTCACACCGGCGTGACAGGCAACACGGGTCCGACCGGCGATACCGGCCAGACGGGCGTCACCGGCGTCACTGGCTTCACAGGGCACACGGGCTTCACTGGCGATACGGGCCAGACCGGTCACACAGGCGTGACGGGCTTCACGGGTCACACAGGCGTGACCGGCAACACGGGTCCGACCGGTGACACGGGTCACACCGGCGTCACTGGGTTCACGGGTCACACGGGTGTGACGGGCGACACGGGCCAGACGGGCCACACCGGGGTGACGGGCTTTACGGGTCACACGGGCGTCACGGGTAACACGGGACCGACGGGAGACACGGGCCATACCGGTGTCACTGGATTCACGGGTCACACAGGCGTGACGGGTAACACTGGTCCGACCGGCGACACGGGTCAGACAGGCGTCACGGGCGTGACCGGGTTCACGGGTCACACGGGCGTCACTGGAGACACGGGTCAGACGGGTCACACGGGCGTGAGCGGGTTCACAGGTCACACGGGCGTCACAGGCAACACGGGTCCGACCGGCGATACGGGTCACACGGGCGTGACCGGTAACACGGGACCGACGGGCGACACGGGCCACACCGGCGTGACGGGCTTCACGGGTCATACGGGCGTCACCGGGAACACCGGACCGACTGGCGACACCGGCCAGACGGGCGTCACCGGCGTTACTGGGTTCACTGGGGATACAGGCTTCACTGGCGATACAGGTCAGACGGGCCACACCGGCGTGACGGGCTTCACGGGTCACACGGGGGTCACCGGTAACACGGGACCGACTGGCGACACGGGCCACACGGGGGTCACCGGTAACACGGGACCGACGGGCGACACGGGACACACCGGCGTGACGGGCTTCACGGGTCATACGGGCGCCACCGGCAACACGGGCCCGACTGGCGA
>Ga0070671_100002289_pt1 | contig 14780 bp, 15 predicted proteins | sample KBSS73metaG_FD_65341 | JGI IMG/M metagenome (GOLD analysis project Ga0070671, IMG submission 65341) | Switchgrass rhizosphere microbial communities from Kellogg Biological Station, Michigan, USA - KBS S7-3 metaG | ecosystem: Host-associated > Plants > Roots > Rhizosphere > Soil ...
CGCGCCACCATAGACGACGGACAACGCACCTTCGACGTCATCAAGAGCATCCGGGCGATGTTTGCCAAAGGACTCGGCTCGGCAACCGAATTCAACTTCAACGATCTGGTGCGCGAAACTGTCGCGCTCCTCGAAAGGGAACTCACTGCGACGAAGGTGTCACTTGAACTTGACCTCGATGAGGATTTGCCGCTGATCTCGGGCAGTCCTGTCCAGATTCAGCGGGTGCTCATTAACCTGCTGACCAATGCCATCGAATCCCTGCGTGCGGTGAAAAGTCGGCGTCAGCGAATTGCGCTCCGCGTGGCGCCGCTGGATGGCAAGAATGTGCTGCTAGAAATTAGCGATACTGGCATCGGCATCCCGCCGGATAAGATGCCTCACATCTTCGACGCGTTTTTTACCACCAAGGCAACGGGCACCGGCCTGGGCCTGTCGCTCTGCCGAATCATAGTCGAGGAACATGGCGGACGTATCTGGGCCTCGTCACCCGACGAGAATGGCACGGTCTTCCATTTGCGGCTTCCGATCCCAGGGGCTGAGATATCTTCGCAGGCAAGCTAGAGGAGTCCGGCGATCGGGGGCCGTAGGTTATGGCGAATTATCCTGCGTAAAGCTTGGACAAGGACTTCCGCATGCCACCTCGGTCCGGCCCGCGCCTATTTCCCTGATACGCCCGCGACGAAGGTTACGAGAGCGCGAAGACGGCCCACTTCCACGGCGGCTATGGGAATGTCGAAGGCAATCGCACACTCGCTGCCCGTGGACCACACGACCTCGCCAAGGGCTTGCACGGTGCCGGCTCTGAAGACCAACTCCTGACCCTCGGCGAGGGGACTGAGGCCGCTCAGCTTCGCCCCTGTCCGAGAGATCTCGTTCAGAGTTGCCGAATGTTTGATTGCACCGATTGTAAGCTCGACAATCAACGGAGCCTGTGTCCGCGGCGCGGCTCGTCGCCCTTTAGCCGGAGAGTTTCCAAATCTAGTCATCAGTTCCCATCGGCGGGAAGGCGTCCCAATGCCGCACCTTCCGATCGCCCTCCCAAAGCTCCATTGCGGTCAAGCTGCGAACGTCCGCGCCAAACGCCACGGCCGCTTCATCGCTCTCGGCCTCGAACTCGCGAACACACACAGTCTCGCCGCGGAAGCCATCGACATAATGCAGACGGTAATATCCCACCGACCGATAGTAAGCAGAGGGCTGTCATTCAGATTTGCCAAATGACGACACGAAGTCAGCATTTAGCGTCACCCAGGAGGCGCTTCGCCAATGTCCGCTTTCGACCCATTGCAGACATAGGGAAGCGTAAGGACGAGTCGGCTAAAGATCCCCAGAAACTGCTCCAACATTATCCCGATGTGGTTTCATTGACGCTAGGCCTAGTCATCCCGCCGGATTGGAGACCGTCATGAAGCACTCACTTGGTGGCTTGTTGGTGATCGCCGGATCGATCGCTTTCCCCGCAATTGCACAGCAACCACTTGACGCCGACTGTTCGGCGGCGGCCACTCAGGCGACCGGCTACACCCCAGGCACGAACTCGGGACCTCAACCAGGCGGTCGAGTAGCTGGAGCAGCGAAGGGCGCCGCTGCTGGGGCGGTGGTCGGAGGGGTGCAAAACAATCAATATGGCAATGGTTCCGGTGCTCTGAAGGACGCCAACCAGGAGAATAAGGCGAAGACCGGCGCGGCGGTCGGCATGGCCGCGGCGGGGTCCCGCAATCGCCAGGAGCGGCGACAGGGTCGGGGAGCCGAGGACGACTGGCAGAAAAACTACGACACCTGCGTCGCGCAGAAGCCAAAATAGAAGCTCTCCGCTCCGGACGTTGCCGGAGGACCCTCGAGCCTAGCCATCGCCATCGTCCTTTTTGGCCTTCTCACCTGGTCTGTGACTATGATCGTCGACCTCAATCGGCCGACCCGGGGCGCCATTCTGGAAAACCAGGGCGCGCTTATCCTGCTCAGGGATTCGATGAAATTCCCCGCTCAAGCAACGACCAGCTCAGATAGGTGTCTCGGCCGAACCACGGGTTTATCGGAAAGCGGTGAGGTCAGCGCACGCTGTCCTGCGCTCCAACATAACCCCGATTTCTCTCCACGGCTCTTCGACCTAGCCGGGCACCTTCGGATCTCCGCTTGAAGAGAGTTGGGCTGAATCGGTCTTGAGCGGCCGCGGCCGTCAGACGGTCAGCAACGCACGTGATAATTGTAATGGGCGTAGCCGTGCGCATCGATCCAATAGCAATAGCCGCTCGCAGCCCGATGATAATGATGGTCGGCCACCACCGCTCCGATGGCGCCGCCGGCACTCGCACCCACGACTGCCCCCGCTGCGGTCCCGAGTCCGGGAATCGCTGAGCCTGCCAGCGCGCCGACGCCGCCGCCGATGATCGCTCCGAGAGCGACTCCGCCGGCGACATGGTTGTTATAAGCCGGGTCGCTCGTGCAGCCGCAAAGAGCGAGGCTCGTCGCAGCTGCCGCGCACGTCAGCAATCTTGTCATGATCGACCTCCGTGGATGTCGTTCCCCCACCCCGGAAGCGCCGCTGGAATGGCGCGCTGCATTTCAACGCGAAATCCGGAATTAGACCGATGAATTGCGGTCGTTATTCCGTAGCGGCATCTCACTCACCCGGGGTCCTCGAAGGCCTCCGCCGAAGGTGGGAGTCTCTTGATATCCTCGAATTGACAGTAACTACCGTCAGAATGGCCTGAAATCGGCGAAAAACTGGCTAAACAACTTGAGATCACATAAAGCGACCTCGTGGACTCGGAGAGCACCGCCATGTTCGCGGGGTGGGTGTTGCATTGGAAGATTCAGACGGAGCGCAGGATGCGCCTCGTAAGGCGCCCGAACAGGGCGGGCCGGCGCTGATGGCTGAGCGCATTGCACGCCTGACTCCGGGTCAGCTCGATTGCCTGCGCCTTGTCGACCAGCACCTCAGCTCCAAGGAAATCGCGACGGAGCTACATATCTCCCCGCACACCGTCGACCAGCGCATTCGGCAAGCTCTTGGAATTCTTGGGGTGGAGCGCCGCACTCAAGCCGCGCGGATCGTTGCCAGCCATCACGGGCCATATCAGCGATTGATACATCAATCGCCGTACATTGAGCAGGAGACCGGTGCCAGCCAACCAGAAGCCGCGGTCAGTCATCAGATTCGGCACGCTGACCGCGCAGGGGGGACTGGGGGAGCTGGTTTCCTAACCGAGCAGAGGCCCGACTTTCCCTGGTCTTCCCTGCAACTGCCGTTCGCAACGAGGAGCAACCCACGGAATGAGATGAGTGTTGGCCAGCGGCTGTTCTGGATTGCGAGCATCGCGATCGGAGCGGCTTTCTCGGCGGGCATTTATCTCGCCGGTCTGGAGAGCCTCGCAAGGCTACTCAAAAGCTAGCCGAAACTAATTTTCTTCTCATTTCGGAAACGAAGCCCGCGCGATCCTGATTGCGCGGAAAGGAGCCAGTCATGCGCAAACAACAGGTTGAAAACGCCGCCTACGAAGTCGCTACTCAAGTTCGCACCGTAGAAGAAAGCATCGAAGCCGCGCTCGCCGAGCTGGCGGAATTGCAGACCCGGATGATTCATGCCCGCAGTGTCACCGGCGCCGGATTCGTTGCCAGCCATGCCGCCTTCGAGCAGCTTGCGGCCACGACCACGGGTCTTGTTGCGGCGCGCGGCGGCATTGCAAATTGTCACGCCGCCCTGGTCGAGACGCGGAAAACGATTCCGGGGCTGCGGACTGTGGGCTTTGGCGACGGCGACGAATGCCCGAAGACCGCCTTCGGCAACCTTCAGGTCGTCGCATAGGGAACAGTTGACCGGACCGTCCCCGGGGTGGTCCGGTCAGCACGATTATGAGCCCGATTCTCTATTGGACGCTGCTGATCCTGACCTGCGGGTACGCCTTGTACCGCGGGGGTCGGTATGAACGTCTCATCGCCATCGTCTGCATCGTGGGAACGATCGCGACCGTCGCGGTCAATTCGCCGCTCAACCGAATGTATGTTCACGTTGAAGGCGGCGCCCTCCTCGTCGATGTGGCCGTCCTCCTCGCCTTCGTCGCGATTGCGCTGGTTTCGGATCGATTCTGGCCGCTCTGGGTCGCCGGGCTGCAGCTGACGACGAGCGCGGCACATTTCCTGAAAGCCATCGACCCTCATCTCGTCCCGCTCGCCTACGGCGCTGCTGTGCGCTTCTGGAGCTATCCGATCCTGCTTATCCTCGCGATGGGCGTCTGGCGGCACCAAAATCGCCACGTTCGAGAAGCGAGCTCGACGCTCGCCTGACTCCCGAACCAGTGGACAGCCGCGCTGAGCGGACTAAGCGGCTGCCCATGTCCCGGCGAAAGAAATCTCACCAAAGCCACGGAACGGCGAACCGACCGCGCCTGTGGGGAAAACATGCGGTCGCCGCGGCGCTCGACAATCCGCAGCGCAAAATCCTGCGTGCCTGGACTACGCGAGAGGCGGCCGAGTTCATGCGATTCCCGAAAGAGGTCGCCGTTACGCTTGCCGAAGCGCCCGACCTGGGCAGGCTGGTGCCGAGCGACGCGCCGCACCAGGGCGTCGTCATCGAGGTCGAGCCGCTCGATGATATGTGGATCGACGATCTGTTGACCCAGGCCAGCGATCGCTCCCTGCTCCTGGTTCTCGACCAGGTCACTGACCCGCACAATGTGGGCGCCATCCTGCGCTCCGCCGCCGCCTTTGGCGCGATCGGAATCGTTACCCAGGACCGTCATTCGCCGCCGGAAAGCGGCGTCGTCGCCAAGGCCGCATCGGGCGCGCTCGAGCGCATGCCCTGGGTCCGCGTCGTCAATCTTGCGCGCGCACTGGAGGAGATCGGCGAGGCCGGCTTCTGGCGCATCGGACTGACCGGCGATTCGGACACGGACTTGAAGGAAGCACTCGGACCGCCCCGCGTGGCGCTGGTGCTCGGTGCTGAAGGGCCCGGCCTCAGGCCGAACACGCGCGAGCATTGCGATGCGCTGGCCCGGCTGCCGATCAGCGAGACGGTCGAGAGCCTCAACGTGTCCAACGCGGCGGCAGTCGCCCTCTACGCAGCGAGCATCGCCTGATGGTCCGGTCGAGCAACAGCATCCGCAAGCATGTCGAGGAGCTCGCAAGCCGCGAACGGGCATTCGCGCGGGTCATCGAGGAACATGGCGTTCCCGAGCCTCGAAGCAGCGAGCCCGGCGCCCATACGTTGCTGAGGACGATCGTCGGACAGCAGGTCAGCGTCGCCGCCGCGAGGTCGATGTGGGCCAAGCTTGAAGCGGCGTTCGGATCGCCGCCCAACCTCGATCGCCTGTTGAAAGCCAGCGACGAGGAGATGCGGGCCGCCGGAATGTCGCGACAGAAAGCCGGGTACATCCGCAGCCTCGCACAGCTCGTGACCTCGGGCGAGCTCGACCTCACCAAGCTGCCGGCGGACGATGAGGAAGCGATCGCGCTGCTCACGAAGATCAAGGGCATCGGCCGCTGGTCGGCCGAGATCTACCTGCTGTTCGCCGAAGGACGCGCGGACGTATTTCCAGCCGGCGACCTGGCCGTGATGATCGAGCTTGGGAAGTTGATGGGTCTCGCCGAAAAGCCAAGCGAGAAGCAGCTGCGCGAAATCGCCGAGCAATGGCGCCCGTATCGCGGAGCTGCGGCCGTGCTCGCCTGGCACAGCTATAATAGCAGCGTTCTTTAGGTCCTGATCGCAGTCGGCAGGGACCGCGCAGCAAGACCGCGCACGTCGCGAGGGCCGAGGTCGAGGCGCAGCGGCCCGACCTTCTCGCCGCCTGTCTCGCGACCGACGAGGAAAGCGGCGGACGTCTGCCCCTTCCCGCCGCCCCACTGATAGCGGGCGTTGAAGGCGATCACGGGTACGAACGACCTGTGCCCCGCCAGCTCATATTCCTGGATCGCGGCGCGCGGCGCGACGACCTGGCTGGTGAGCGTAAGCCGCTTCAGCGGCGGAATCGCATCGATGCCGTTTCCTGTCCCGACCGGACTGGCGAAGAAGGCGGCGAGCTCCTGTTCTTGGTTGGCGCCGGCGTTGAAGAGGCTGGCTTCGGCAAGGACGGCGCGGGCAGGCGCCGTGCCGGCATTGTAGAGATCTACCTCGAATTCAATTGCCACCTGATCGTCCTGGACGACGCAGCGCAGCGGCTGGATACCAATTTCCAGCGAGGGCCGGAGGCGCGAGGCGACGATGCCGCTGGATATTGGCGGCGCCGGTTTGGGCACAGGATCCGGCCGCGGCGCGGGCTCCAACTCGGGCGCAACTGCGGCGCGCGGAGCGGGGCTTGGTCGCGGCGGCTGCGGCGCCGGTTCAGGAGCCGAGAACAGGTCGAACTCGACACCCGCCAACGCCGCACGAGCACGGCGGCGCCAGAGGAAGAAGATCGTACCACCTGCCAGCGCGAGCGCCGCCAGCACCCAAGGCAGGATGGGTAGCTTGTTTTCAGGCGCAATTGGTCCAGTCGGCCCGATCGGCTGATGGACAGCCGTCGTCGTCAGTGCCGGAGGAGCGACAAGCGACGAAGCCGGCTGTTCTGACGATGGCGAGGCAGGCCCCGCGCTCTGCGGCTCGGGTGCTCGTGTGGTGGGCGCCAGCGACGGCGTCGATGTGCCGGTCGAGCGGGTAACGACAGGTCTGGACGCGGCCGCCGAGACTTCGCGCGATACGCGCTGCGGCGCGCTCGTTTCCGGCGCAGTCGCGGCGGGCGCCTGAGTCGGCTGTTCCGCCGGTTTCGTCGTCGTCCCTGGAAGGCTGAAATTCTGCAGCTCGCGTGGACCAATTGCGTCGGTCGCGGGCGTATTGGTCGTTGCAGGCGGCGTCGCCTCCTGGGCGAGCGCGTGCATCGGCGCGAGCCAAAGCGCGCCCGCCAGCAATATCGATCCGAAGCGCAAACCCGCCCTCATCCAGCTCCCGCTCTGTGCCTGAGTCGCCGTCATTGTCTCGCGGCGCGGAGCGTCAATGCCCGCGCCAGCCCGCCACTTCAAGCACAGCTTCGATGAACCGCACCGGACTCAAGGGGTTAGGAGCCTATCGCGCGTCGACCAGAACAAGCTCGCTATCGTCGTCGGCGGCGATCTCGATCCTGCTTTCGCCAGTGATCGCGACCCCGTCGCGCGGGTTCGCTTCGACGCCGTTCACGCGCACTCGTCCGCTCGGCACGAGGTAGAGATGACGGCCGGGCTCCGCGTCGATCGAAATGGACTCGCCGGCCTTCACGGTGGCGCCGAGCACCTTTGCGTCGGCATTGATCGTCAGCGCTCCGTCGCCCGGGTCACCGCTCGCGAGCAGCTGGAACGCGCCGTTCCGCGATTCCTTCGGGAAAGGCATCGCGCCCCAGCTCGGGCTTGCCGACGGCTTATCGGTCTCGATCCAGATCTGGAACAAGGTCGTCTGTTCGTCCTCCAGATTATACTCGGCATGCTGGACGCCGGTTCCCGCACTCATCACCTGGACGTCGCCGGCGCCGGTCCGGCCCTTGTTGCCCATTGAATCCTGGTGGGTGATCGCACCGGTGCGGACATAGGTCACGATCTCCATGTCGCGGTGCGGATGCGGCGGGAAGCCGCTCTTTGCGCCGATCTCATCGTCGTTCCAGACGCGGATCCGGCCCCAGCCCATGCGGCCCGGGTCGTAATAATTGGCGAAGGAGAAATGGTGGCGCGCATTGAGCCAGCCATGGTCGGCGTGGCCGAGGCTCTTGAAGGGGCGAATGTCAATCATGGCACTGATTTGGGCCGCGGCGCCTTAGCATCAAGTGTCAGCAATGTGACCTGCGAGTTTCGGCTCGCGACCGGCTCGATCAGCGGATAAGCCTTCCTCACGGATTGCTCAGCCGCTGCTCATGACGATCACGGCGCTCGCCTTGCAGGCTCGCCACGCAACAAGGGGAGGATGAACATGTTCAGGAGCGATGGCGAGCGTACACCGGGTTTCAAGCTGGCGTTGGCGATCCTCGTCGGCCTCGTGCTGGCCATTCCGCTCTTTTCGGTCTGGCTATTGGTTTATGACCGGCAGACGCAATCGGAGGAGGCGACCGCTTCGATCACCGCCGGCTGGGGCGGTGCGCAAGCCATTGCAGGACCGGTGCTGGTCATTCCCTATCGCGCGACCGCGACCGAAACGGTTGTTGAGAATGGTCAGAGCGTGACACGCAGCCGCGACGTCCTGCGCGAGCTTACGCTGGCGCCGGAGGCTGTCCAGCTCACGACCGAGGTCCGACCGCAGGTACGCAAGCGTTCGATCTATGAAGCCGTTGTCTATGACGCGCACGTCATCGGCGCGGCGCGCTTCGCCTTTCCTCCCGACCTATCGCGCACGGGCGTGGAGCCGGCTCAAATGGACATGGGTCGTGCAGAGCTCAGGTTCGGACTCAGCGACCCGCGCGGTCTCGGCGCCAATCCGCAAGTGATCGCGGACGGGAGGCCACTGCGGCTCCAGCCGGGCGGCGGCAGCAACGGCGGACGCGGCTTTTTCGCCTGGATCGATACGGTCGGTCTCACCGACAAACCGATTGCCGTCGACTTCACATTCGATTTCCGGGGCAACCAGGCGTTGAGCCTCGCCCCGCAAGCAGGCGACACACGTTGGACGGTCCGATCCGCCTGGCCCAGCCCGAGCTTCGGCGGCGACTTCCTGCCGTCCGATCGGCAAGTCAGCGAGAAGGGCTTCAACGCCGTCTATCGGATCGGCAATCTTGCGCTCGGTCGATCTCTGGTCAGCACCGGCGACGCCGGCTCGTCCAATCTCGTTGAGCGAGTATCCCCGCCGACGCGCGTTGCGGCGGCCAGCGACGATACGGGATCCGCGCAGACCGCGCAGGTCAGCCTGATCCAGCCGGTCGATCCTTATTCGCAGGTCAACCGCGCGACCAAGTACGGCTTTTTGTTCATCGGCTTCACCTTCCTCGCCTTGCTGATGTTCGACGTGATCGGCGGCGTGCGCGTTTCGGCGGTCGAATATCTGCTGATGGGAGCCGCGCTGGTTCTGTTCTTCATCCTTTTGCTCGCCTTCGCCGAAGTAATCGGCTTCACACCGGCCTATGTCGTCGCATCGGCCGCGATTGCCGGACTGAACACCGCTTATTCCGCAGCCGTGCTTGGCAGCTGGCGACGCGCGGCCTTCATCGGCGGCCTGCTCGTCGGGCTCTATGCAGTGCTCTACATCCTGCTCAGCCTGGAAGCTTTCTCGCTGCTGATCGGCGCGCTGTTGCTCTTCGCGGCGCTTGCCGGGGTGATGTACGGAACCCGCCGAATAGATTGGGGTGCAAGACGCGGCGCGGTGGAGGCGTGACGGTACGGAAGTTTGTCGCTAACCGACGTCGATGACTTCTCAACCACTACCACCAAAACGCATCTTTCCGAGTTCCAAAGTTGACGCACGGACGGCCGAACATGTGCCGTCCGTGCCTCAGACAGAAAGCTCGGCGTACAAGCTTGCTTTCCAGGACAGTGAGTTCCTGCTTCGCGAGGACCTCCGCCCCGTTCGCTTCCAACTCGAGCTTCTGAAGCCGGAGTTGCTGCTCAACGAGGCGAATATCGGGTCGACCTTCGTCTTCTACGGATCGGCCCGCATCCCTTCGCCGGAAATGGCCGATGCGCTTGTAACCGCCGCGACCAACGATCAGCAAGAACGGATCGCGGAGCGATTGAAGGCCAAGGCCCATTATTATGAGATCGCGCGCGAGCTGGCGCGACTTGCGAGCCGCTGCGGCACCGACGAGGAAGGCAAGAAACATTTCGTCGTTTGCTCGGGCGGCGGTCCGTCCATCATGGAAGCGGCGAACCGCGGAGCGACCGACGAAGGCCAGGAATCCATCGGCCTGAACATCGTGCTTCCGCACGAGCAGATGCCGAACCGCTACGTGACGCCGGACCTCAGCTTCCAGTTCCACTATTTCGCGCTGCGCAAGATGCACTTCCTGCTCCGTGCGCGCGCCGTCGCGGTGTTCCCGGGCGGCTACGGCACGTTCGACGAAATGTTCGAGCTTCTAACCCTGATCCAGACCGGCAAGGTTCGGCCTTTGCCGATCCTTCTGTTCGGCAAGGATTATTGGAATCGCGTCGTCAATTTCGAAGCCATGGTGGAGGAAGGCGTGATTGCGCCGCACGACCTCGATCTGATCCATTGGACCGAGGATGCGAACGAGGCGTGGGAGTTCGTGGCGAACTATTATGCCGACCATCCCGCAGGCCCGCTGCCGCAGCAGTCAGGCCCGACGGAATAAGCGTAAGGTATTAGGGCTTCTTGGTTTCGGCCGTCCCAGCGGGGGCCGGTTCCTTGTCCGCCTTCTGCGGGCCGTTGTCCGGTCCGGTTCCGGGCTTCGCGGCGGAGGCATCGGCCGTCGCTGCGGGGGCCGCCGGCATCGGCTTGGGCGCGTCGCTGTGCGAGTTGAGGAACGCCATTACGTCGGCGCGATCCTGCGGATTGCTCAATCCCGCAAAGCTCATCTTGGTGCCCGGCGCGAAGGCTTTCGGGCTGTCGAGCCACGCATCGAGGCTGTGCCAGTCCCAATTGCCGCCCTTCTTTGCCAGGGCATCGGTAAAGGCGAAGCCCTTACCCTGGCCGATTGGTTCTCCGATCACGTCCCAAAGATTGGGACCGACCTGGTTCGCGCCACCCTTGTCGGCGTTGTGACAGGCCGCGCACTTGTTGAAGATCTGCTGGCCCTTGGCCAGATCCGCCTTCGCGAGGAAAACCTCGATCGGCTGCGCGGGGGCCGCTCCTTCGCCGCCTTCCTGAACGACGCCCTGGATCGGATTTCCGCCCGTCTCGGGACGCTCCGAATGGAACATCTCGCCAGCGACGATCGACGATCCGAGCGCGACGATGCCTGCAAACAGCACCCAGCCGGCAATGGTGTTGAAGCGATCGTCCATGGAATTTCCCTGATTTTCGCGCTGGCGCGAGAGACGTGATTTGCGCCGCCTTTAAGGGCGACTTTTGCCTAACTCAAGCGGCCTGCCGCGCACCGAGGGCCGCCTCCACCGCGCGGCGATAGAGGGTCGGCAAGCCCGCCTCGTCAAGGCGATCGAGCGGCTGCCACCATCCCTCGCCCTGCGGCTCAGCGCGCGGGACCACGTGCAGGTCGAGCGAGAAATGCGTGAAGACATGCCGAACTGTCGCGACCGCATTCGGTCGGTCGGATGGTGTGCCGGCCCAGTCGGTCCCGGGGAGCGCCGCCATTCCGCCGAGGAGCCCCTTTGCAGGCCGCCGCACGAGCCACAGCGCTCCGTCCTGCTCCGTCCAGTAGGCAATGCCTTGCCGATGCGGCCGCTCTCCTCGCTGGCGACGTCGCGGATAATTGTCGGGCGCTCCGGATGCAAAAGCGGCGCAATCGTTCGCAAGCGGGCAATCGCCGCAACGAGGCTGCTTCGGGCGACAGATAGCAGCGCCCAAATCCATCAATGCCTGGATGAGGTCGCCCGGCCTTTCGTCCGCCATCATGTCGAGGAGGGCATCTTCGATCTCGCGACGGGCCGGCTGCTCGATCCCGAGCAATCGGGCGATGACGCGCTCGATATTGGTGTCGACCGCCGGCGCCTGCTCGCCGAATGCGATCGCCGCAATCGCCGCCGAGGTGTAGCTTCCGATACCGGGGAGCTCTCGAAGCGCCCCGACGGTGTCGGGAAAACCACCGCGCTCTGCGACCTGTCTTGCACAGGCGATCAGGTTGCGTGCGCGGGCGTAGTAGCCGAGCCCTGCCCACTCCGAGAGGATGTCCTCGTCGCTTGCGGCGGCAAGCGCACTGACAGTCGGCCATCGCGCAATGAACCGTTCGAACCGTGGCCTCACCGTAGCGACCGTGGTCTGCTGGAGCATCACTTCGCTCAGCCACACGCGGTACGGATCGGAAGGTGTTTCGCCAGGCGGCGAGCGCCATGGTAAGCGCCTGAAGTTATCCACATAATGTTGGATCAGTCGCTTTGCGGCATTGGCGGTCACCTTTTCGCTATGGCATGGTCGAGGCCCATGTCGAAGAGGAAGGATAAAAGCGAGGATTCGCCGCGCAGCTGCCGCCCGAGGGCGGCGGGCGAGCTCGTCGGCGACGTCGGCGGCCATTCCTTCCGCCGCTTCGGCTTCGTCCAGCATGCAATCGTCAGCCGCTGGGGGGAAATCGTCGGCGAACGCTACGCCCGGGCATCCTGCCCCGAATCGATCAAATTCCCCACCGGCCGGAAGGCTGGGGGCGTCCTGACGCTTCTCGTTGACGGAGCGCACGCGCCGCTGATCCAACACCTGACGCCGATGATCGTCGATAAGGTCAATCGGTTCTTCGGCTATAGCGCAATCAACCGCATCGTCTTCAGGCAGGGCAGACCCCCGGCACCGACACCGAAGCCGGAGCGTCCACAGCTGCGGGCGGTGCCGAAAGAACTTGGGGAGGGCTTGCGCGAAATCGCCGATCCCGAGCTGCGTCACTGCCTAGAGTCGCTTGCCGTGCAAATTGCGGCTAGCAGCGGCCCTCCGTCATTGTCTCACGACGATGACGACCCGATTCCCGCGATAAACCGGAGCAATTGAATGAAGCCTTCAATTTTCCTCGCAAGCGCCGTCGCCCTGGTTGCGATCGCCGGCTGCAATTCCAAGCCCGGCGACGCCAAGACCAATGCCGAAGCGCCAGTGAAGTGGGAAATGACTACGCCTCCGAGGGGCGGCGACTGGACCATGGTCGTCAATGCCACGCCGGCCGGCGGCTTTATGATGGGCAACCCCAACGCGAAGGTGAAGCTGGTCGAATTCGGATCGTTGACCTGCCCGCACTGCCGAGAGTTCGACGAGCAGGGCGTTGAGACGCTGATCAACAATTATGTGAAGTCGGGGAAGGTGAGCTGGGAATTCCGCAACTATGTTCGCGACCCCTTCGACTTGACCGCCACGCTTGTCGCGCGCTGCAACGGCGCCAAGGGTTTCTTCCCGCTGGTGCGGGCGCTGTACAAGGACCAGGTCGATTGGGTCGGAAAGATCCAGGCTACTCCCCAGGCCGACCTGGAAGGGCTCCAGAACCTGCCACCCAATCAGGAATTCGTGCAGGCCGCCAAGTTCGCGGGCTTCCCGGAATGGGCCGCGGCGCGTGGGCTTCCGGCAGCGAAGACCAACCAGTGCCTGGCCAACGAGGCGAGCATCAATCAGCTCGTCCAGATGACCAGCGATGCGACGACGCAATATCCGAATTTCCCGGGTACGCCGACCTTCATCCTCAACGGCACGATGGTTGAGAATGCAGCGACCTGGGGGGCGCTCGAGCCGCATCTCAAGAAGGCCGTCGGCGGGTAAGGCGCCTCAGGGGGAGGGTGAGACAGGTTGCGGATTAGGCGGCTCAAGCTCAGCGGTTTCAAGAGCTTCGTCGAACCGGCCGAACTTCGGATCGAGCCAGGTCTGACCGGAGTCGTCGGGCCGAACGGCTGCGGCAAGTCCAACCTTCTCGAGGCCATCCGCTGGACCATGGGTGAATCCAGCCCCAAGTCGCTTCGCGGCGGGGGAATGGACGATGTCATCTTCGCAGGCACCGCGACCCGTCCGCCGCGCGATTTCGCGGAAGTCTCGATCCTCGTCGAACGGAACTCCGGCGATGAGGGCGGGTCGGGCGAAAGCGAAGTCACTCGCCGGATCGAACGCGGCGCCGGATCGGCCTACCGGATCGACGGCCAGGACGTCCGCGCGAAGGATGTAGCCCTGCTGTTCGCGGATGCCGCGACGGGCGCCCACTCCCCTGCGCTGGTCAGCCAGGGCCGCATTGGCGCGGTGATTTCCGCGAAGCCCGTCGAGCGCCGGCAATTGCTCGAGGAAGCGGCTGGCATCTCCGGCCTGCACGCCCGTCGTAAGGATGCGGAGCAAAAGCTTCGGGCGGCGGAAGCGAACCTCACTCGATTGGGCGAGATCCTGGGCGACCAGGAGCAGCGAGCCGCCCAGCTCCGGCGCCAAGCTCGCGCGGCGGAACGCTATCGGAAGCTGACCGACCAGATTCGCGGCGTGGAGGCCCGCCTGCTGCATGCTCGCTGGCTTGAAGCCGAGCGCGCTACCGAAGCAGCGACTGCCGAAGCGCGCGCCGCTGCGGAAGAGGTGGAGCGGATCGCACAGGCAATCACAACCGCCCAAGCCGCGCATGAGAAGGCGAACGCCGAGCTTGCCGCCAGGCGCAATTCGCTTACCGACCTTCGGGAGCATGGCCACGAACTCGCACATCAATTGGCGACGGCGCGGGCTCGGCGCGACACGGTAGCCCGCCGGCTGATCGAGCTGGAGCGTCTTCAGACTTCTCTCGCCACCGACATCCAGCGCGAGGAAGCGCTCAAGAGCGACGCGGGCCGCGCCATCGCTGGCTTGGAGCAAGAGCGCGCCGCCATCGGACAACGTCTCGAGGATTCCGAGACGCATTCATCGCGGATCGCCACGGAGCTGAGTGCTGCCGAAGCCGCCTCGCGCGAAGCCGAAGCGGCGCTGGCTGAACTTCTGGCGCGGCAAGCCGCGATGCGGGCGGAACGGCGCGTCGCGGAGGCCGCGCTTGAGGCTGCCCGCGCACAGCTCGGCCGCACGGAGCAGGAGCGGCAGAAGCTCGGGGACCAGCTGCAGGCGCTTGGCGATGGAAGCGAACAACAGTCCGCGCAGGTTGAAGCCGAGGCGCGTGCAAATGCCGCAGCCGAGGCGCTCTCCTCTGCAGAGGCCAGGCGCGTTGACGCGGAACAGGGGCGCTCGTCGGCGGCGGAAGCGCGAGATGCTGCGGAGAGCCAGCTGGCATCCGCCCGGGCGGCGGTCTCGGCAGCACGGTCGGAGC
>Ga0070671_100002291_pt1 | contig 14774 bp, 12 predicted proteins | sample KBSS73metaG_FD_65341 | JGI IMG/M metagenome (GOLD analysis project Ga0070671, IMG submission 65341) | Switchgrass rhizosphere microbial communities from Kellogg Biological Station, Michigan, USA - KBS S7-3 metaG | ecosystem: Host-associated > Plants > Roots > Rhizosphere > Soil ...
CGTTCATGCCTCTTTGGTCTCGTGCTGCGAGATGTTGAGCAGCACGCCCATGCCAAGGAGATTGATCAACAGGGAGGAACCGCCAAAGCTGACGAGCGGCAGTGGAATTCCCTTGGTCGGCATCAGCCCGAGCACCACGCTGATGTTCACCATCGCCTGTGCCGCGATCATCGTCGTCAGCCCAAGGGCGACGAACGAGCCGAACGTGTCTTCGGCTCGCGCGGCAATGCGCAGACCGCGCCACGCGATGACGCAGAAGCAGATGAGAATGACCGTCGCCCCTGCCAGACCGAGCTCCTCGCTGATCACCGCGAAGATGAAGTCGGTGTGCGGCTCGGGCAGATAGAAGAGCTTCTGCACGCCGGCCATCAGCCCGCGGCCGAAGACGCCGCCCGTGCCGACGGCCACGAGGGATTGAATGATCTGGAAACCGTCGCCAAGCGGATCGGCCCATGGATCCCAGAACGCGAGCAGGCGGCGACGCCGATACGGCGCCGCCACGAGCACCAGATAAATGGCAGGCAGCGCGATCAGGACCAGGCCGACGAAGTAGCGGTAGTGCAAGCCTGCCGCGAAGACCATGACCGCCACCACGAGCACGAGCGAGATCGACGTGCCAAAGTCTGGCTGCAGAAGGATGAGCGCGACGACAAGCCCGACGATGAGGCTGATCGGCAGCAGCGAGTACGAGAGCTCGTCGATGCGGTGCATCCGCCGCTCGAGTATCAGCGCCGTGAAGAACACGCACGCGACCTTCGCCAGCTCGGACGGCTGAATGCCCAGACCGCCGATCCCGAACCATCGACGGGTGCCGTTCACGGGCGCGCTGAACAGAACGCCGACGAGCATCAACACCACGACCGCCAGAAAACACCAGATGAAGGGTTCGTTGCGGTATGTCCGGTAGTCGATCCGCGTGGCGACGACCAGCACGGCGAGACCCAGCACGCTCCAGAGCGCCTGTTTGATCAGGAACAGATACGGCTGTTGATACCGTTCCAGCGCGAGCACAGCCGACGCGCTATAGACCATCACGACGCTGATGCAAATCAGCAGCAGCGTGGCGGTGAATAGCACTTTGTCGATCTTGAGCTTACGAGCCACGTATTCCCTTCGAGGTCTCCACCCCTGTAGATCCGCCCGTCTTCCACCGAAACGCCCTTTGCACGCAACGCGTCGCGTGCCCGCCCGTTGTCGGCGCAGATCCGCTAAAATCTGCGACCTGTTTCGCCGAAGCGCGACAGCGGAGCTGTCTCGCCGAAGCGCGAAGGCGGAGCAGTCAGCAGTCGCCAGACGGCACGTGGAATGGGACACCCACCTCGCAGACCGGGGTAGTCTGCGTTCCCAGCGGTAGGCTCCCACTCGCCCGGGCCGACTGACGACAGCTCACTGCTCGTGCTCCTTCGCTCCCTTCGCTCCGGAACGCTCGACAAGGCGACGCACTTCCTCCTTGAACACCTCGCCGCGCTCCGCGTAGTCACGGAACCAGTCGAAGCTCGAACACGCCGGCGCCAGCAGAACCACACCGTCGGGGCGTGCCGCGGCGTATCCGTGCGCAACCGCTTCGGCCATCGATGCCGCCTGGACGACCGGCACCGTCCCTTCGAGCGCCTGCCGCACACGCCCCGCCGCCTCGCCGATGGCGATCACGGCGCGGCCGCGTGACGACAGCGCTTCGCGCAAGTCGCCGAAATCTCCCCCCTTGTAGCGGCCACCGACGATCGCCACCACACCGCGAGCGAAGCTCTCGATGGAGCGGCGGGCGGCCTCGACGTTGGTCGCCTTGGAGTCGTTGACAAACCGCACGCCGCCGATGTGCCCGGCCGGCTCCATGACGTGCGGCAATCCGTGAAACCCGCGCAAGGCGTCGACCATCGCGTGTGGCGGTACGCCCGCGATATGTGTTGCCGCGGCCGCCGCGAGCACGTTGTTCAACATGTGCCGGCCCGTCAGCTCCACGGCCGCTAACGGGATCACCGGTTCGACGTCGGTACCAGTGCGACGCACAATGGCGGCGTCATCCACGACGAAGCCATCGCCGGCGAAGCCTTCGAGCGAAAACAGCACCTGGCGCGGCGCCGATCCGCGCGCACGGCGCAGAACCTCGGGATCGTCCGCGTTGAGCACCGCCCAGTCGCTCTCTCGCTGGTTGGCAAAGATGCGTGCTTTCGCCGCGGCGTAGGCGTCCACCGACGGGTGACGATCCAGATGGTCCGCGGCGAAGTTGAGCCACACGGCAATCCACGGGTGAAATGTCGTGGTCGTTTCGAGCTGGAAGCTGCTTGTCTCGACCACGTGCACCGTCTCCGAGGTGGACTGATCGACCTGCGCGCTCAGCGGCGTACCGATATTCCCGCCGACCAGCGCGGTCCGGCCCGCCGCCGTCAACATCCGTCCGATGAGCGTCGTGGTCGTCGACTTTCCTTTCGTTCCCGTGATTGCGATCACGCGTCCCCTGAGAAAGCGCCAGGCAAACTCGAGTTCGCCGATGATCTCGGTGCCGCGCGCGCGCGCCGCCGTGAACACGGGCTGCTCGAGCGGTACGCCCGGACTGGCGACAATCAGATCCGCCGACGCGAACGTCTCGAGCCGGTGGCCGCCAAGCTCGAGGTGAACGCCCTCCGCCGCGAGACGATCGACGTCGTTGAAGGTCTGCCTCGCTTCGCTGAGCGTCACGTCCGCTCCCCGTCTCGCCGCGAGCTCCGCGGCCGCAATTCCACTGCGCGCTGCACCGACGACCACCACTCGACGCCCACGGACCTGGAACGCGTCTGCATCTGCCGTCACCGCAGCTTCAGCGTTGTCAGACTGAACAACGCAAAGATGATGGCCATGATCAGAAAGCGCGCGATCACTTTCGGCTCACTCCATCCGATCAGCTCGAAATGGTGGTGAATTGGCGCCATCTTGAACACGCGCTGGCCGGTGAGTTTGAAGGAGGCGACCTGGATGATGACGGACAGCGCCTCCATGACGAACACGCCGCCGACGATCGGCAGCAGCAGTTCCTGCTTGATGAGGATCGCGACCGTGCCGAGTGCGCCACCGAGCGCGAGCGAACCGACATCGCCCATGAAGATGTCGGCGGGATAGGAGTTGTACCAAAGGAACCCGAGGCTGGCGCCGACCAGAGCGCCGCAAAAGACGGTCAGTTCGCCCGCCGGGGCAAACCGGACGAGCAAAAGATATTGCGCGAGCACCGCATGTCCGGTGACGTAGGCGAGCGCCGTAAACGCGGCGGCTGAGACCGCGAACGTACTGATCGCGAGGCCGTCGAGGCCGTCGGTCAGATTCACCGCGTTGCTGGCACTGACGAGGACGATCACGGCGAAGGCGACGTAAAACCATCCGAGATCGGGAATCAGGTTTTTGAAGAACGGAAAGATCAGCCGCGTGTTGTAGAGCGGTGGGTTCTGCTGCGCCAGCATGAGTACCGCGATGCCGACCGCGAGCGCGACCACGATCTGTCCGCCCATCTTGTAGCGAGGCAGCAAGCCGTGATGCGAGCGGCGCACGATCTTCAGATAGTCGTCAGTGAAACCGACCACGCCGAAGGCCGCCGTCGCGAGGACGGCAATCCAGATGTACGGATTCGACAGTTCCGCCCACAGGATCGTCGGGACCAGTGCCGACGTCAGAATGAGCAGCCCGCCCATCGTCGGCGTTCCCGCCTTGGCGCGGTGCGACTGCGGTCCTTCCTGTCGAATCACCTGCCCGATCTGGAAATCGCGCAGCTTTCGAATCATCCACGGCCCGAGCGCGAGGCTGAGTGCAAGCGCGGTCAGGCTCGCGGCCGCGGTGCGGAACGTGATGTACCGCGTGACGTTGAAGACCGAGGCGTAAGTGCGGAGCGGGTAGAGGAGGTACAACAGCATCAGCCGAATACCTCCGCAATCCGATCCGCGACGAGGTCTGTCCGCGTGCCGCGCGACCCTTTCACGAGCACGACGTCGCCTTCGCGGATGGCCGCCGCAATTTCCGCCGCCGCCGACGCGCTCAGCTCGAAGTAGGTCACAGTGGCGCGAGTCATGCCGCTGGCAACGGCTGCCTCGCCAAGCTCGCGCGCGGGTTCGCCGCCAACGACAAACAGCGCATCCAGACGAGCCGCCGCGGCTGCCCGGCCAGCGTCCCTGTGCAATTGGGAGCTGAAGGCACCGAGCTCGAGCATCTCCCCAAGCACCGCGACCTTGCGTACCGCTCGCTGTTCTTTTGCGACCACGTCGAGCGCGCGTTTCAGCGCGGACGGACTCGAGTTATACGAGTCGTCGATCAGCGTGACCCCGCCGCGAAGTCTGTGCACGGCGCCACGTCGATCGGAGGGGCGCAATTCTCTTGCACGCTCGGCAACGACGCCGAGCGGGATGCCGAACTCCAGGGCCACGGCTGTTGCCGCCAGAACATTGGCAAGATTGCCGCGCCCGAGCAGCGGTGTGTCGATCGTCGTCTCGCCCTGTCGCGTCTCGACCCTGGCGCGCATTCCGTCGAGGCCGCGATCCTCGACGGCAACGGCTCGAACGGAGGCTCCCTCTGCTTCGCCGAACGAGACGATGCGCCCCACGAATCGCGGTGCGCGCGCCATCACCAGCGGATCGTCCGCGTTGCACACGAGCACGTCGGATGGCTCCGCGCGCTCGAGAATCTCCGCCTTTGCATCGGCAATCGCGTCAGCAGATTCGAAGAACCCGAGATGCGCATCTCCGACGTTCGTCCACACGCGTACGTCGGGGTCCGCAATCGCCACCAGCGTGCTGATCTCCCCCGCGTGGTTCATCCCAAGTTCCATCACCGCGATGTCCGGCCTCTCGCGAAGCTGCAGGAGCGAGAGCGGCAGGCCGATGTGATTGTTCAAATTCCCCTTGTTCTTCACGACGCGGTACGACTCTGAGAGGAAATCCGCAATCGTGTCTTTCGTCGTCGTCTTTCCGGCGCTGCCGGTAATCGCGATGACCTTCGTCTCGGTCGCTTCGCGGACCGCATGTGCCAGGTCTTGCAGCGCAACCGTTGTATCGCCAACTTCAACCATTGCCCGGCTTTTGTAGGGGCCGACCTTAAGGTCGGCCCCTACCTTTTCAAGGTCGGCCCCTACGTTCACGACGCCTACTTCGACCATCGCGCCTAGCGCGCCGCGCTCGAACGCGTCGCCCACGAACGCGTGCCCATCGAACCGGGCCCCGTGCAGCGCGATGAAGAAATCTCCAACCTGCAACAACCTCGAATCGATGCCGATGTTGCCGACCACCTGGTCCGGATCGCCCGAAACAATCCGGCCGGCGACTGCGGCTGCCAGCCACCCCACCGTCATCAGAAGCGCACTCACCCTACCCGCGACTTCTCGCGCCGCGCCTCCAGCGCCTCGCGCGCAACCGCCGCATCGTCAAACGGCGTCACGCGACCCCCGATGTCCTGATACTTCTCGTGTCCCTTGCCCGCGACGAGCACCACATCGCCGGCCGACGCACGATCGATGGCGTGCAGGATGGCGTCGCGGCGATCGGGCATCGCGATTACTTCGGCGTTTCCCTGGCGCGCCTCCGGCTCGGCCCCGAGCTTCACCTCGTCGATGATGCGGAGCGGATCTTCGGTGCGCGGGTTGTCGGACGTGATGACCACGATGTCGCTCAAACGAGCGGCCACCATCCCCATCAACGGGCGCTTCGTGCGATCCCGGTCCCCGCCCGCACCAAACACCGTAATCAGGCGTCGCGATGCAAGCGCTCGAGCCGTTTCCAGCAGGTTGCGCAGTGCATCGTCGGTATGCGCGTAGTCGACGACCACCGTGATGTCATCCGCTGACGACGAGATGAGCTCGAAGCGCCCGGGAACGCCGGCGAGCCTGCGAAGACCACTTTCGATCGCGTCGAGTCGGACTCCCAGTGTGGCGGCGGTCGCAGTGGCCGCGAGGATGTTGTAAACGTTTGGTTTTCCAACGAGCCTGGACTCGACGTGCGCAGTCCCCTGCGGCGTCCGCGCGTCGAAGGTCAAGCCGCCAAGGCCGAACGAGAGGGGACCGGGCGTCACATCCGCGTCGCGGCTGATCGCGTAGGTGACCGGGTGACGAACGCCCTCCACCAGTGTCGGACCGCGCGGGTCGTCGACGTTGATGACGGCAGGCGCATCCGGCGGAAGAATTTCGAACAGCCGGCGTTTCGCCGCAAAGTAGGACTCCATGTCGTGATGGAAATCGAGGTGGTCGCGCGTCAGGTTGGTGAAGACCGCCGCAGCAAAGTGGATTCCATCCACCCGATGCATCGCGAGCGCATGCGACGACACTTCCATGACACACGCGCCGCATCCCGCATCGACCATCTCGCGCATCAGACGTTGAACGTCCGGCGCCTCCGGTGTCGTCCGCGTGGCGCCGACTTCCCGCTCCCCGATGCGATAGGCAACCGTGCCCATCAGGCCGCAACGTGTGCCGGCGGCCTCAAAAACACTCTGCAGCAGATAACTAGTCGTGGTCTTGCCGTTCGTCCCCGTGATCCCGACGACCTTCATCTGACGGCTCGGGTGACCAAAAAACTCGGACGCGAGCTGTGCCAGCGCGAGCCGCGCGTTGCCGACCACGATCCACGGCACGGCGACGTTCTCAGGACGCTGGCGCTCAGAGACAATCGCTGCAGCGCCTGATGCGGCTGCCTGCGGCGCGAAGGCTGCGCCGTCCGCTTTCTGGCCGGGCAATGCAACAAATACAGATCCAGACTTCGCGTTGCGCGAGTCGTATTCGACACCTGTGCACGGCACGTCGAGCGCCACATCACGGGGTACGACGACGTGCTCGTGCACGTCCCGCGACCACGACGTCAGGAGGTCGCGAACGATCACGGCGACGATACCTCCTGGCGCTCCAGCCAGAGTGTCGCTGCACTGTCACGGTCGATTGGCTCGCCTGGCTCGGGAAGCTGTTTCACGACCAGGCCGGCGCCATTGAGGTGCGCGGTCATGCCGAGGCGTGCCAGCATCCGAAGCGCGTCACGCGCGCTCAGGCCTCGAAGATCTGGAAACACAGCGCCATCGGCGTGTTCACCACCGTCGAGGGTGATGACGTTCGACGCGATGCCCGCCGTCGACGTCGGCTGCTCGTGCACATCGTCAGCCTCGCGGCGGACCGCGAGCACCGGAGGCGCCGGATTCACCGATGGCGGAACGCCGTACTGCCTCAACGCAGCGGCTGCAATGCGCTGAAAGACAGGAGCGGCGACGGTGGCACCGTACGGTGGGACTCGATGCGGTGAGTCGACGACGACAACAATCGTGAAGGCCGGCTTCCGAGACGGCACGAAACCGACGAACGACACGTTGTAATCGGTGTTCGAGTAGCGTCCGTTCTCGACTTTCTGCGCCGTGCCCGTCTTGCCGGCAACCGTGTAGCCGTCGAGCTGGGCTGTCTTGCCGGTGCCACGTTCGACGACGGCTTCCATGATGGAGGTCACTTCCGCAGCGGTGCCAGCGTCGACGGCGCGAGCAAGAACCTTTCGCGGCACCGGTTTGCGAACGCCATCGCGAATCACCGCGCGAACGGTCCGTGGTTGCACGAGTTCGCCGCCATTGGCCACCGCACTCACGGCGGCCGCCATCTGCAACGGTGTCACGCCAACCTGATAGCCCATCGACATCGATGCCAGCGCGCTATCTGTCTGTCGTGCGGGATCCCACAGAATCCCCGGACTCTCGGATGGGAAATCCGGCGACGTCGGATGCCCGAACCCGAAGCGGCGAGCGTAGAGGCCGAGACGTTCGGCGCCGACGCGAAGGCCGATTTTGATGGCTCCGACGTTGCTCGATCTGACAATCACGTCCGTGAACGTCAGCACGCCGTAGTTGTGATGCTTGTCCTCGTCGATGACACGGGCACCGAACTTGATGACGCCCGGGTTGGTGTCGATCCAATCCGTCGGTTTCAGCAGCTTCTGTTCGAGCGCCGCCGACGCGGTGACGATCTTGAACGTTGAACCCGGTTCGTACAGATCCTGAATGGCGCGATTGCGCCGCGCTTCGTCGCGGAAGTTGCGATACGCGTTCGGGTTGAACGTCGGGTAGCTTGCCAGCGCCAGGATTTCGCCGCTGGCCGGATCCATCACGATCGCGGAACCGCCTTCCGCGCCGGCGTACTCCACACCCGCCTGGAGTTCGCGCTCGGCGATGTGCTGGAGGTACTGGTCGATCGTCAGCTCGAGGTCCGCTCCCGTTGTCGACGGGCGTTCGACCCGACTGAATGCGTGCCGCTTGGCGTCGGTCTGAATAAGCACCGTGCCGGAGTGTCCTTTGATCAGATTGTCATACGTCGCTTCGACGCCCGCGAGACCGTTGTTGTCCAGTCCGACGTAGCCGAGCAGATGCGCCGCCAGCTCCTTGTTCGGGTAAAAGCGGCGGTTTTCTTTCATGAACCCGACGCCTTCCAGCTCGAGCGCGGCCACGCGCCGCGCCTGATCCGGCGTGACCTGACGGCGCACGTAAACAAACGCCCGCCCACGGCGGATCCGATCCGCGAGCGCCTGCCGGTCGGCGAACGTGCAATCGCCGAGTGCGCCGCACAGCGAGCCGGCGGCCTTTACCGGATCGGCAATTTCCGTCGGCACCGCATAAATCGAGTCGGCGTCGACGCTGTAGGCGAGCACGTGACCCTCACGGTCAAGAACTTCGCCGCGTTTGCCGGACGCCGCTACCGTCCGCAGCTGCTGGCGCTCGGCGCGCGCGACCAGATCGGCGTTGCGGTAGACCTGCAGATATACGAGGCGTGCTTCGATACCGGCCGACCAGATGAACAGCCCGATCGCGGCCACAACGATGCGGCTCTTCAGCGTCGTGCGCCAGGCATTGGCGGACTTGCCCTGAGCGGCGGCGACGGGCGTCTCGGCCACGTGTTGGTTCCCTTCCCCTTAGCGGCGGGCGACGACCGACTTCGGCGGCGGCGGCGTCGACGTCACGCGCTCGATCACCGTGGCATCCCCGGCTGCCGGCGCCACCATTCCCAGGCGCTGCGTCGCGAGGCGCTCGATGCGTGCCGGCGATCGCAGCGTGTCGATTTCGAGGCGGAGATGACGATTGATCTCGTCCTCCGCGGCGCGCTCCTTCTGCATCTCTTCAATCCGGTAGCCGTGGCGCAGGAGCTCGAAATGCTGCCATGCGGAAAAGAGGAGCACCGCCACGAGAAACACGCCGACGCCGACCGAGCGCCACATTTCCACATGCCGCTCGCGATCGACCTCGCGGACGATCGGGTTGTTGCGCACGTCCTTCTTGATTGCGTATTCGAATTCGCCACTCATGAGGCGTGTCCCATCTGCGCCGCCCGAAGCTTGGCGCTTCGCGCCCGCGGGTTTCGTTCGATCTCCGCCTCGCTCGGCACGATCGGATGCTTCGTGCGAAGCCGCAACCCGAAACCCTCGGCGGCCAGCGCGCGCAGCGTGTGCTTCACGATGCGGTCCTCGAGCGAATGAAACGTGATCACCGCAATCCGTCCCCCGTCCGCCAACCGGCGCGTCGCCGAGCCCAGGAAGGTGTCCAGTCCTTCGAGCTCGCGGTTGACCCAGATGCGAATCGCCTGAAACGTCCGCGTCGCCGGATCGATTCGCGTGTACCCCTTGCGCGGAATCGCCCGCCGCACGATGTCGGCGAGCTGTCCCGTCGTCCCGATCGGACGCAGTTCGCGCGCGGCGACGATGGCCCGGGCGATGCGCCGTGAATGGCGCTCCTCGCCGAACTCGTAAATCACGTCCGCGAGCGTCCGCTCGTCCACGTCGCGGAGGGCTTCGGCGGCCGTGGGACCGGCCGTCGTGTCCATCCGCATGTCGAGCGGATCGTCCTGCCGAAAACTGAAGCCGCGCCCGGGCGCGTCGAGCTGCATCGATGACACACCCAGATCCGCCAGCACGCCGTCCACCTGCGCCACGCCCCGTGCGTCGAGCACGGCGGCAACCTGTCGATAGTCGGCGTGCACGACTTCGACCCGGTCGCCGAATTCGCTGAGCGCGTCCCGTGCGGCCGTTACGGCGGCGGGATCACGATCAAATCCAATCAGCCGCGAGGCGCCGGCCTCGAGCAGTGCCCGCGCGTGGCCACCCAGCCCTACCGTGCAGTCGACAAACACGCCGCCGCGCGAGGGGTCCAGATGCTCGACCACCTCCGCCACCATCACCGGCACGTGCACTGGGCTCAAGGCTCACCCGGCTCAAGGCTCAGGGCTCCAGGCTTCAGCAAGAGCGCTTGCACGTTCGTGTCCGTAGCCCGGAACCTTGAGACCGAAGCCATCGTTCATATTCCGTGCTCCGCGAGCTTCAACCCGTCCTCGTCCGTCCATTGATCGCGCGTCAACTTCTGCGCGAAGCGCTCCTCGTTCCACACTTCCAGGTAGTCGATCTTTCCGAACACCCGGACCTCGCCGATGATGGACGCGCTCTCGCGCAACTGCTGCGGGACGACGATGCGGCCCTGGCCGTCGAGCTCGCTTGCCTGGCCGTAGTAGCTGACGCGATCGAGAAACTTGATGCGTGACGGATGATTCGATGGCATCTTTGAGAGCCGCTCTTCGACCTGGAGCCAGACGCTCATCGGATAGATGCGGACCGATTCGCCGGTGACGCTGGTGACGAACAGGTCGGGACCGCGCTGGTCCTGGACCAGGCCGCGAAAGAGGGTGGGGATCTTCAACCGCCCTTTGTCGTCGACACGTGTCGGGGCGCTCCCCCGTAGGCCCTTTTGGTCCACTTTGGTCCACAAAAATCCACACGGATAGTAGAACCGGTGCGATTCCGCTGTCAATCGCCAAATCGTTCACAGATCTACATTTGAGCGAAAGTTTCGCCCGATCTTCGTTCCTTGCGAGTGTTGCTTAGGCTGGGGGTCAGACCCCAATCACGGATGGCACGAGGGTCGGACCCCGCTGATCACTCGTTCCGGGGTCAGACCCCCGTGATGTGATGTTCCGGGGTCAGACCCCGGTGACGACGTGACTCAACTTTCGGGGTAGGCTGGCAATTCATGCTTCGCGCGGCGCTGATTGGCCTTCCTTCCAGCGGCAAGACCACACTTTTCCAACTGATGACCAGCGTTCACGACACGCCGCGCGGCAAAGGCGACGTGAACATCGGGATCTCGAAGGTTCCGGACGAGCGGCTCGACAAACTGACCGCGATGTACAACCCGCGAAAGCGCGTCCCCGCCACCGTCGAATTCACGGACATCGTCGCACCGACGCGCGGCGGCGCGCAGGCGCTCGTCGACGTCGCCGGCTACAAGAGTGCGGATGCCCTCGTGCACGTCGTCCGCGCCTTCCGCGACCCTGCGGTCGCGCATCCATCCGGCTCGATCGATCCCGCACGCGACGCCCAGACCATGGAAGACGAGTTGATCCTCGCGGATCTCGGCGTCGCCGAGCGAAGACTCGAACGCATCGAAAAAGATCTGAAGAAAGGCAAATCCGCGGAGCTCGAGAAAGAGCGTGACCTCGTCCACCGCTGCAAAGAGGCGCTCGAACATGGCACACCACTGCGAGCGTTGCAGCTCGCGGGCGACGATCTGAAACGGCTGCGCGGCTTTCAGTTTCTCTCCGCAAAACCGCTGCTGCTGGTGATCAATCTGGACGAGAACGAAGTGTCCGAAGTCGGCGCCGATGTCGCACGGGCCGCCGGGAAAACGGGCCTGGCGCCATTTCTCGCGCACGCCTCGACACGCGCCGTCGCGCTCTGCACGAAGATCGAGCTGGAGATCTCGCAGCTCGCCGTCGACGATGCGAAGGCGTTCCTTGCTGATCTTGGTTTGACCGAGTCGGGACTCGATCGCGTCATCCGGACCAGCTATGACCTGCTCGGCTACATCTCCTTCTTCACCGTCGGCGAGGACGAATGCCGCGCATGGTCGATCGCGCGCGGTACGCCGGCGCAGCTCGCGGCGGGTGAAATTCACACTGACATTCAGCGCGGTTTCATTCGCGCGGAAGTGGTCGCCTACACGGCGCTGATCGCACGCGGCTCGATGGCCGCCTGCCGTGAGCACGGGGAGGTCCGGCTCGAGGGGAAAGACTACATCGTCCACGACGGCGATATCATCAACTTCCGGTTCGCTACCTGAGTGACGCCGCTCCGCATTCTGATCCTCGAGGCGCAGGTGCCATTCGTGCACGGCGGCGCCGAGATTCTCGTCCGCGAGCTCGCCTCGGCTCTCGCGGCGCGCGGCCACCACGCGCAGGTGATATCGGTTCCGTTTACGGACTACCCGAAAGAAGAGATTCTTGCAGGAGCCGAAGCGTGGCGGCTGCTCGATGTCGAACGTGCGGGCGGCGGCGCAATTGATCTGGTCGTCGCCACCAAGTTCCCGACGTATTTCGCACGACATTCGCGCAAGGTGCTCTGGCTGGTTCATCAGCACCGCGCCGCCTATGAACTGGCGGGCACGCGCTACAGCGACTTCTCGCACAGCCCACGAGACGTCGCGCTTCGCGACCGTCTCATTTCAACCGACACACGGATGCTGCACGAATGCGTCGGTCATTTCACGATCGCGCGAACGGTGTCCGAGCGGATGCTGAAATACAACGGCATCGCATCGGAGGCGTTGTACAACCCGCCGAAGCTTGCCGGCCGCCTTCATGACGGTCCGTACGGAAACTATGTGCTGACGGTCACGCGTCTCGAGCACGTCAAGCGCGTGGACCTCGCCATCGACGCGTTCCAGGCGACCACTCCGGCGATGCGACTTCTCATCGCGGGCGATGGTTCGATTCGACACGAACTCGCTGAACACATCGAGCGCCGTGGCCTGAGCGATCGGGTGACGCTGCTCGGACGCGTGGACGACGACCGTCTCGTCGAGCTGTATGCCGGTTGCCGTGCGGTACTCTTCGCGCCGTATCAGGAGGACTACGGATACGTGACGCTTGAGGCGTTCCTCGCGCGCAAGCCTGTCATCACGGCACGTGACTCGGGCGGCACCCTCGAATTCGTCGTCGACGGCGTGAATGGCTATGTCTGTGAACCAACGATAGAGGCGCTCTCGACGGCCGTGAATCGGCTCGCCGCCGATGCCGGCCTGGCGGCCTCTCTCGGCGAGCGCGGCCGCGCAGTCGCCGCCGGCATCACGTGGGACAACGTCGTCGATCGACTGATCGAGGCTGGATTGCGGACGCAGAGCGTCCCGGTCGCGTTATGCGAATAGTCGTCGCGGAAGCACGCGTGCCGTTCGTCCGCGATGGCGCGGAGCTTCATACCCAATCGCTGGTCACACAGCTTCGACGGCGCGGACATGACGCCGAGAGCGTGACGCTCCCATTCAACGGCCGCAAGGACGAGTTGCTCGATCAGGCGTGTGCCTGGCGCATGCTCAACCTGTCCACAAGCAACGCGCGCCCGATCGACATGCTGATCGCCACGCGGTTCCCGACGTGGTTCGCGCGTCATCCTCGCAAAGTCGTGTGGCTGATCCATCAGCATCGAGCCGCGTACGAACTCTTCGGGACGCCGTACACCGATTTCACTGACAGCGAACGCGACGTGGAGCTGCGCCAACGGATCACCGTTCTCGATACCCGCATGTTCGGCGAATGCGAGCGCATCGTCACGAACTCTGAGAACACGGCCAGACGGGTCCAACGCTTCAATGGCATCTCGGCACGGCCGCTGTATCATCCGCCGCCGCTTGCCGACCGACTTCGCGACGGTGCGTACGGCGACTATGTGCTGGCCGTCGCCCGCCTCGAGCCACTCAAGCGAATCGACCTCGTCATCCGCGCGATGACGCACATTGCTTCGCCGATCCGCCTCGTCGTCGTTGGTGAAGGATCGCAGCGTGCAGCGCTCGAACGCGAAGCCGCATCGCTGAAAGTGGCATCACGTATCACCTTTGCAGGCCCCTTGTGGGGCGATTCCGTAGCAGATTTGTACGCCGGCGCGCTCGGCGTCGTCTACGCGCCGTTCGACGAAGATTATGGATACGTGACATTGGAGGCATTCCTCGCCGCGAAGCCCGTGATCACGACAACCGATGCCGGTGGCCCTTTGGAATTCGTGCGAGACGGCGCGAACGGCTTCGTGTGCGAGCCGGAACCATCCGCCATCGCCGCGGCAATCGACAGACTGGCCGCCGACCGTACGCTCGCAGAACGGTTGGGCCGCTCAGGTCAGCACGTTGCCCGCGCGATCACGTGGGACGGTGTCATCGAGCAGCTTCTTGGCTGACCCATCCACGATTTCGATCGTCATTCCCGCAATGAACGAAGCGGACGCGATTGGCGCCGTCGTGTCCAGCCTGCGCGAGGCAGCATCGTGGCGCGAGATCCTCGTCGTCGATGACGGGTCGACCGACGACACGGCTGTACGTGCACGCACCGCCGGCGCATGTGTCGTCCGACATCCATACAACAAAGGCAACGGCGCGGCGGTGAAAACGGGTATCCGTCGCGCGAACGGCGAATTCATTCTGATCCTCGACGCCGACGGCCAGCATCCACCCGAAGACGCGCAACGGATTGCAGCCAGACTCGGTGAATTCGATCTCGTCATTGGCGCACGCTCAAATGCGACGCAGGCGACCGCGGCGCGCCGCATCGGCAATGAAGCGCTGAACAGGCTCGCGAGCTATCTGACCAGCCGGCCGATACCCGATTTGACGTCCGGCTTCCGCGGCGCCCGCACCGAGTGCCTGCGGGAGTTCATTCACCTTCTTCCGAATGGCTTCTCGACACCGACGACGACCACGCTCGCATTCATCAAAGCCGGCTATAACGTGGCGTTCGAACCGATTCACGCACGGCAGCGCAGCGGCAACTCGAAAATACGCTTCGC
>Ga0070671_100002293_pt1 | contig 14772 bp, 11 predicted proteins | sample KBSS73metaG_FD_65341 | JGI IMG/M metagenome (GOLD analysis project Ga0070671, IMG submission 65341) | Switchgrass rhizosphere microbial communities from Kellogg Biological Station, Michigan, USA - KBS S7-3 metaG | ecosystem: Host-associated > Plants > Roots > Rhizosphere > Soil ...
AATGCTAGAAAGAGTGACATCAAATTTGGGAGATTAGAAACTCCACAATCTGCTTACCCAGCCGCCGCATCCAACCCGACATGACCGAAGAACTCAAAGGACAAGTCGCCGTCGTCACCGGAGCCGCGCGCGGCATCGGTGCAGCCATCAGCAAACAGCTCGCCTCCATGGGAGCCACCCTCATCCTGGCCGCCCGCGACAGGGCGCAACTCGCGCAAGTCCAGAAGCACATCCAAAACACCGGCGGCACCGCCCACATCGCCGAGCTCGACCTCCTCGATGAGTTCTCCATCACTAGTCTCGCCGACACGGTCAAGACCCAGCACGGCCGCTGCAACATCCTCGTCAACAACGCCGGCATAGGCCTCATCGGTAAGCCCCTCGTTGAGATGTCGCCCACAGACTGGGACAAGCTGATGGGCACCAACCTCCGGGGCCCCTACCTAATGATCCGCGCCCTCGCCCCCCTCATGATCGCCGCACAGTCCGGCCACATCATCAACATCTCCTCACTCGCCGGCCGCAACCCACTCCCCAACGGAGCCGCCTACTCCGCCTCCAAGTGGGGACTCAACGGCCTCACCTACTCCGTCGCCGAAGAGCTCCGCCCCCACAACATCCGCGTCTCCGTCGTCGCCCCCGGCTCCGTCAACACCGACTTCGGTGGCGGCCACGCCGACAACCCTCGCAAGATACAACCCGCCGACGTCGCACACGTCGTAGCCATGCTCGTCACCCAGGCCCCACAGTCGTTCGTCAGCGAAGTCCTTCTCCGCCCCACGCAGAAACCCTGACGTCACCCCGCCGACAACGCCCGCAACACCCCAACATTTCGCGCCTCATCCCCCGGAGCATCCACCGGCGTCTCCGCAATAAACGCTGCGTGCGCAAACCGCGCATCATGCAGCAACCGCCGAAACGCCTCCGCCCCAATCGTCCCTTCCCCAATATGCTCGTGCCTGTCGAGCTTCGAACCCATCGCCGCCTTCGCGTCGTTGCAGTGCCACACCTTAACCGCATCAAACCCCACCGTCGACTCGATCAGCTTCATCGTCTCGATATATCCATCCGGCGAAACAATGTCGTACCCCGCCACATGCACGTGGCACGTATCCAGGCACACCGCCACAGGAGCGCACGCTTTCAGGCAATCCACCAGCTCCGCCACCTGCTCCAGCTTGCCGCCCAGGGAAAACTCCGCACCCGCTGTGTTCTCAATCAGAATCCTGAAATTCTTCCCCGCAAAGTCGATCCCCTCAATCGCCTTCTCAATCGACTGCGCCGCATACGTCAGCCCCTGCTCGCGCGTCAGCCCCTTCCAGCTCCCCGGGTGCAGCACCAGGAACTCCGCACCAAGATCCAGCGCCCGCTCCACCTCGCCGCGAAACGCCTTCGTCGAGTTCTCCCTCACCGCATCGGTCTGTGAACACAGATTGATCAGATAGCTCGCATGAATCGCCACCGGCCCCACATCATGCTTCGCCCGCAGATCCTTCATCTTCGCCGCGTCTGCCGGCTTCACCGGTGTACCTCTCCACATCCGCGGGCTCGACGAGAATATCTGAAACGTATTCGCCCCCGCCGCGACAGCGCGCTCCACCGCAGTCCAAACCCCACCACTCGTGCCTACATGAATCCCGATTCTCTTCTTCGCCTTAGCTGCCATCTCTCCAGCCTACCGCACCGAAAGACTCCTAATCTTGCATGCTATCCTCATCCCGAATCCGCACACGAAAGGATCATCAATGGCTACCCCACAGAGCTATAAGAACCACACGCGCTTCGACCCCCCCATGCACTTCTTCGTCTTCCCGGTCATGATGATCAACCTGGGCGTCGCCATCTACATCGCCATCCACTTCCGGCATGAGTATCCCTACCTCGGACACTGGTCCATCATCGTCTCGCTCGCGCTGCTCATCCTCGCCGTCAAGTGCCGCGTCAACGACCTCAAGCTGCAGGATCGCATCATCCGTCTCGAAGAGGGCCTCCGTCTTGCTCGCCTCTGCCCGGCAGAGGATGCCGCCCACATCAACGACCTCACAATCCGCCAGCTCGTCGCCCTCCGCTTCGCCTCAGACGAGGAAGTCGCCGCCCTGGCCCGTCGTGCGCTCACCCAGGAGCTCGAAAACAAAGCCATCAAGCAAGCCATCACCAACTGGCGCGGCGACTATCACCGCGTCTAAAGACACATCGCTTACTCAACCATGATTTGATCGGTGTAAATCCACGCAGGCTGCCCGGCGCGGATGTGCCAGGAAGGCATGCGAAGCATACTTTCCCCATGGACTTTGATGTAACGGGCTTTGACCGGCGTTCCGAGATCGGCGCGGAATGACTGTACTGGAATCTTGGCAATGTCCGGATTTTCCTTAGGGTTGGGATTGTTTGGATTGTGTACCTTTACTTCATCGCTGAATGTGTTTCCGTCGGTTGACGTGGCGTAGGTGACATATTCCGGCAGGACCAGCAGATTCCAGTCGGGTTGAGCTTGTGCATTGAGGAAGTCCATGTTGATGGAGCGGATGTCGGTGACGTCACCTAAGTCAAGGATGAAGTCCATGTGCTGGCCTTTGTAGGCCACCCAATTTACATCCGGAGCGCTCCAAGACTCCCATGATCCGAAGATGCCATCTGTGAGCCTCTGCGCCTTAGCGGCCCCGCCTTCAGGGAGCGTGACGGGGGTGATCTTCTTCGCGAATGATTTGGCGTGTTGCATCTCCGCCATTTTGGTGAAGACCCGGTCGTAGGAGGCCTGGTAGTCGTCGGGAGGAGTGGTTCTCTCTCTTACTCGCGTAACACCATCCTGCTTGCATCCGCTCACAAATTGAGTAACCAGAGCCTTCATATCAGGCTTTGCGATGACCTTGCCGTCTGGCGTACGCGCAAACATGCTTCGGGGCGAATCTGCTTCTTCGTTTCGTGCGATCTGGATCGTCGCATACATGATCGGCAGGCGCGCTATCTTCACACGCGTGAGCATGTGGGGGGTTTTCTCCACTGCCTTTTCCGCCTGGTCAAACAGCGCGTTGTAGACCTTCATCATCTCCGCTGACAGATAGGCATCCTTCGCGTCTTCCGGGCTGCCGAAGATGTTCAGCTTGAAGCCGGTGCTCAGAAGCGATTCGCGCATCCTGTCGATGTATTGACGAATGTAGGGCGCGGCCTCTCCGTAATAGCCGGTGAGATATTCATCCATGATGGCGTGGTCATCGGCATTTGGATTCCACATCAGTTTGCAGATGAGATAGGACCTTAGTCCGGCCATCTCGCCCCCTGCCTGCCCGTTTGCCTGCATAAAGAGCGAGTTGACGTTGTGGTCGGTATAGAACTTGATGTTGGGTTTTAGAGTATGAAGATTGGGGAAGGGACTAACGAGGTTGGCGAACTGGATGTTGTAGTCCCAGATGAGAATGTTGCCTGATAGCTTTCCCCAGGTGATTAGGTCACTAGAGAAGGCAGGGTCCGTCTCGTAGACCGGTCCCTGCCGCCGGCTTTCGATGTTACAAAGCATGATGTTGACATTGGACTCGGCCTGTATGTTTTGAGGCGGCGTTCTTGAGTACCAGTAGGCCAGAGTGGAGATGATTTTTTCCGGAAAAGCTTTGGCGACATCGTTCACGAAGTACAGGATGGATCCGCTGGGCACTCCGCCATACTTTGTATTGAGTTGATTGCAAGGTTCGCAGCGGCAGTACTGATCGTTGTCGTTCTGACTGACTGACCAGTAAGTGGCGTTAGGCTTCGCGGCGATTTTTTCTTTCAAGCTGGCGATTACTACGGCGAGCACTTCGCGATTGGAGAGGCATAGCTGCGTGCCTGCCAGCCGATCGCCGTTGACCAGGGAATAGTATTCAGGATGCGTCTTGCCGTACTTATCCGGAGGAACCAGTTCGTTGAAGGTGTGGACAAACAACCCCCAGTCGTTGCGCGAAGAGAGCCTGTGCCAGTCAGTGTATTCGGGGTCGCGTGTGTCTCGGTAGGATGTGGTACGGTACTGCACTGCGGGAACTACAACCAGCTCACTTTTTGGAATGCTGAATGAAGCTGTACTGGGAACAGCGATAGCCGTCGATGTGTACATCCTGAAGTCCCAAAGCTCAAGCAGGCCATAGATGCCGTAAAGGACTCCCTTGCCGGTGCCGCCTGCGATGATCAGGTTTCCTTCGGCAGGGTGATAGGCGAAGCCATCTTCTTTTAGTTGTTTAAAATTAATATTCCGCGATTTCGAATATCGAGTCTGCCCGATGAAAAAGGCGGGGCTACTCCGATACTCTGCTTCCTTCTTGATCACCAGATTTTTATGTGAGGCTTCTGCGAGATAGTACTGTAATTTCTCGGCCGCTTGCTGTTCTACAGCGCTTTCCTGGTCGGACACAACAATCTGATACGCCGCCAGCTTGTCTATGCTCAGCGGATCGCCTTGCGGGGATGCTTTGAACGCAGCCAACGCGGAGTGTGGCAGGAAGGTTAAGCCTGCGGTAATCAAGCCTGAATGCTTAACAACATTGCGCCGGGTTATGTTTTTGAACGGTTCCATAGCAGTATCTTGTTTGGATCGATCCTACTAGGTCAGTTGTGAGAAAGGCCCTTCTCGGAAGTTTGCATCAGGATTTGGGATTCGCTCGCAACGGTCGGCGCCGACTTTGTTGTATCGTGAACGCGAATGCGATAGTTTTGTGCCATCGCAACATGGCAAAAGCTCTCCCGACAGCATGCCGCGCAGATTTCGCAGACCGTTTCTGCGACTTCTGCCAGTCGGCTCTCGTCTTGTCTCATTAACCCATCCCTTTTTTGAAAGAGAGAATTTCATGAATCTGCACCGCTTCAAGCAGGGCGCCGCTGCGGTTGTGGCTCTTCTGCTCATCTCATCTGCAACCGCGCAGGAACAGGCAGGTGACAAAGTTGACCTTGATGCCCTGGCCCAGATCAAGCGCGAGGCCTTTGATAACTCAAAAGTCATGGAAAACCTCTACTACATCTCCGAGGTCTACGGTCCGCGCGTCAATAACAGCCGCAACTATCGGGCTGCAGCTGAATGGGCCATGCAGCAGATGAAGGCCTGGGGACTGAAGAACGTCCACCTGGAGAAGTTTCCCTTCGGCTACGGCTGGCAGATCAAGAAGTATTACGGTGCGATGGAGTCTCCGGCTTACGCCTCGCTACCCGGTTTTCCGCTGGCATGGACGCCCGGAACCAACGGCCCAGTCACCGCAGATGCGATGTGGGTGCCCATCCACTCGAAGGATGATTTCCCCAAGTGGAAAGGTAAGTTGAAGGGTAAGGTCGTGCTCATCTTTGACCCCGCCCCGCTCACGCTTCACACGACTGCCGAAGCAGCGAAATCCCCGACCGATGAGGAGACCGAGGCACGCGCCGCTTCCGGCGGACCGCGCGGTGGTCGTGGCCCTGGGGCGCCAGATTCCGGTCCGGCCGATCGCGACCCCAGCGGTCGTGGCAGACACGGAGAAGGCACTTGGAAGTACACTCCGACCTCTCTTGCCCTGTCGGGGAGCCAGGCTCTCCGTAACGAACTCAACGCCTTCCTCAAGGAAGAGGCTCCGGCCGTTGTCCTCACGCCGGGCTACAACGGCGACGGGGGAACCATCTTCTCTTCCTATGGAGGCTCACAGAATCCCAACGATCCCGTTCCGCCGCCTATCGTGGCCATTGGCGCCGAGCAGTACAACCGCGTCGTCCGCCTGCTGCAGCACGGCACCGTACCCAAGCTCACCTTCGACGTCCAGGTTGAGTACCAGAAGGAAGACCAGAATAGCGTCAACGTTGTCGGCGAAATTCCGGGCACGACCAAGCCAGATGAGGTCGTAATGCTCGGCGGCCACTTCGATAGCTGGCAGGGCGGCACCGGCGCAACCGACAACGGCACCGGCTCTTCCGTCGCCATGGAGGCTATGCGCATCCTGGCCACGCTGAAGAAGCCCATGGCGCGCACGGTTCGTGTTGCCCTGTGGGGCGGCGAAGAAGAAGGGCTCTTTGGTTCAACCGCCTACGTGCAGCAGCACTTTGCGCAGCGCGACACCATGAAAAAGACTCCCGAGTACGACAAGTTCGATATCTACTTCAACGACGACGGAGGCTCGGGCAGGTTCCGCGGAGTATCGGCGCTGGGCAATCCGCAGCTCGCGGCGATCTTCAAGTCCTGGATAGATCCCATCAGGGACCAGCACATCGTCGCAGTTGCTGGCGGTACCGAATTCAGGCCCACCGCGTCACCCGGTGGCACCGACTCGACAGCCTTCACGTGGATCGGGCTCAATGGCGTCGGTTTCATGCAGGACACGCTGGAGTACGGCACACGCACCCACCACTCCAACGCAGACTTGTACGACCGCGCACAGAAAGACGATCTCATGCAGGGCGCTATGGTCGAAGCATGGTTTGCCTACAATGCAGCGACCCGCGCGGAGATGCTGCCGCGGATCCCAACCCCCGAACCTCTGAAAAAGTAACGAAAGAAGCGGGAACGAAAAAGGGTGAGGCTTAGACTCACCCTTTGTTATTGCATCGCCACCTTTGGCGGCAAGGTCGAAGAAACTATTTGTCGAACATCCGTAACGAGAAACGCTCTTCTTGGTAGTAACAACCGGGACTCTCTGATGAGGACAAAAAAGGCGGCCAATTGCCGCCTTTTTTACTTACCTGCAAACCTCAATACCCAACCGAGAAAAGCTGGCGCTCATGCTTTGGCTTCTCGATCTCATCCACCAGAGCAATCGCATAATCCGCAAACGTGATCTTACTGTCACCCTTCTCATCCGTGATCAGGTTGTTGGTCCCTGTCCTGTACTTGCCCGTCCGTTCTCCCGGAATGAAGAACGCCGCCGGCGCAATATACGTCCAGTTGATACCCGAAGAAGCCTTCAGCGCCTCAGCTGCCTTCTCATGCGACACCGCAATCGGCATGTACTCCTGCGGAAGATGGCCCGACTTGATCAGCGTCACACCCGGAGCCACCTCAAGCTGCCCCGCGCCACCGACCACAATCAGACGCGGCACAGCAGCCTTCTTCACCGCCTCAATCTGCCTCTTCGTTACATCGATCAGTGCATCCGTGTTGTTCGGGGGAGGCTGATAGGCTGAAACCACTACATCCGCGCCCTTGATGATCGCCGCAATCGCATCCACATTCGAAAGATCATCCGTCTTAGCCGTCACGCCCGCCGCTCCCTCAAGCTTCGCGACGTCACGCGCAATACCCGTCACCTTGTGACCGCGCTTAACCAGTTCCTTAGTAATCTCCGAGCCCGAATTTCCGGTTGCGCCATATACGACTACGTTCATCACATCCTCCTCTGAACCGAATCTATTCCGGTCATTCTTGAGATGACTGATCCTAGGCTACGGATGCAGCTATTACGACAAAAGTTGTTTATCTGCGATGCACTGTGAAAAGTCTTGTCAAGCCCAAAAACAGAGTAACTCTTTCATATAAAAGGAAATAAAATGTGCCGATTAATTACTCTCGGCTCGCTATACTGGATATAGATCGAAATAACGAAACCCCGCTAGTGCATTGCTGGCGGGGTTTCTCTTTTGTTTTCAATATTTTTATCTATAATCCATTTATTTTCAATATCTTGAGCATTTTGAACTACGTAAAGCAAAGAAAATAAAGAACTAAACAAAATAGAATAGGGAGGGGGGTCCCCGCCTCCCCTAGTAGACGTCCCTCTGGTACCGCTTCTGCTTCTTCATCGCAGCTAGGTACTCTGCCGCATGCTCCAGCGTTCCGTTCGAACCATTGGCGATCGCATCCAGTAAAGCATTCTCAACATCCTTGGCCATGCGGGTCGCATCGCCGCAGACATAAAAATATGCGCCCCGCTCCAGCCACTCGAACACCTCTTTGGCGTTCTCCTGGATGCGGTCCTGGACGTAAACCTTGTTGTGCTGGTCACGCGAGAACGCAGTGTGGAGATGAGTCAGGATTCTGTCCTTGACCATTCCCTCAAGCTGATCTCTGTAGAGAAAGTCCATCTTCTCGCGCTGCTCGCCGAAGAACAGCCAGTTCTGGCCCTTCGAACCGTCAGCCTGACGCTCCTCAAGGAACGCGCGGAACGGCGCAATGCCAGTTCCCGGCCCAACCATGATCACCGGAGCGTTTGAATCCTCCGGCAGCCGGAAGTTTGCATTCGAGTGTAGAAAGATCGGCATCGACTGACCTTCACCAGCGCGGTCGCCGATGTGTCCGCTCGCCACACCCTGGCGATTACGCCCGTGCGAGTCGTAGCGGATCACGCGGACCGTCGTGTGAACACTGTCCGGATGCACCTTCTGGCTCGACGAGATCGAATACATGCGCGGCGTCAGCCGCTGCAGCACGTTGAACAGTTGCTGTGGGTCGGTGATCACACCGGGAAAATCCGTCGCGAGATCGACAAACTCGCGGCCCCAGCAATACTCCTCGGCACGTGCGCGGTTGTCCGGCCCGGTCAGGACCTTCAGGCCCTCGACCTCAGGAGCGAGCTTCGCATACTGTCCCACGCTGCCGCGTGCCAGCTTGCCGATTCCGAGACGCGTGCGCAGCGCCTCTTCGAGAGAAATCTCGACCTTATAGTGATCGAGCACGCGCTCGTCACCCTTGTAACCCAGCGCCTTCAGCGCATCCGCAACTGCCTCTGGCCGGTTCTCCGGAATGATGCCCACCGCATCGCCCGGCGTGTAGGCCATGCCCTCTTCAAGGGCCAGTTCAACGTGGCGCGTCTCCTTCTCCGAGCCTTCCGCCGTCAGGAGATAGTTGACGTTCACATTGGAAAGATACGGACTGTTTCGCGTGTACTTATGGGCGTGCCCCGCCCCTGATTTGGCTTCCTGTTCCAGAACTTCGCTCATCCTTCTATGGTAAAACGCCCGACCGCAAATTGCATGCCGCAGAGGCTTCAAATCATCAGATCTGCCAACTCCGCAACCTTCCACTAAACGCGGACAAGATTGTTGAACTCGTCCAGAATCTTACGGTTCTCGGGTCAAACGAACTCCTGAAACCGCCTCGCCACAACCTCAACAATCGCATCCGCAGGCTGTGCCCAAAGCGCTTCGTTGAAAATCTCAACCTCAATCGGTCCCGTATAACCGGCCTTCTCTACCGCCTCGCGAAGACGGCTGATCTCAATCACACCATCACCCATCACTCCGCGACCCATCAGCATATCGGGGGTCGGAACGATCCAGTCCGAGACATGAAACGCGAATATCCTGTCACCTGCCCGAGCAATCTCCGCATACACCTGCGGATCCCACCAGATGTGATACACATCCACGACCAGCCCCACACGCTGCGCATCGAACTGGGCCGCGATATCGTTCGCTCCACCCATGGTCACCACAACGCTGCGATCAGCGGCGAACATCGGATGCAGAGGTTCCACACCTAGCCTCACGCCGCACTTCCCCGCGTGATCGACAATCGCGGCGATTCCGTCCACAACCATCTGCCGCGCTCCATCGATATCTCGCCCCGGAGCGGGGCCATTCACCAAAACAAGGAGGTCGGTGCCAAGCGCCACGGCTTCATCGATCGCCCGCAGGTTGTCCTCGATCTTTTTCCGTCGCTCCTCATGAGTCGCAGCTGGAAACATGCCACCTCGACACAGGCTCGACACGCGAAGGCCAGCCTCCCGAATCAACCACCCTGCGCCCGCCGGATCTTCAGCAACCGCATGACGCCACGGCCCGATCCACTCCACGCCATGCTTTACGCAGGCATCCACGATCTCGCCCAGCGTGGCCTTGCCAGCCGTCATCTGGTTGAAACTGAGACGCGAAAGCGGGGCCACTAAGCCTCCACTCCTGCGAGTTGCAGGACCAGCCGCATCCGGTGAACCGCAAGCTCGGGATCAGCCAGCAAGCGCGCCTGATCCGCCAACACAAACAGCTCGGCAAGGTGAACAATGGAGCGCGCGCTCTGCTGGCCTCCGAGCATCTGAAAGTGCCTCTGGTGTCCATTCAGATAGGCCAGAAACACAAGCCCCGTCTTATAGAAGTAGGTCGGCGCCTGGAATATGTGGCGCGAAAGCGGCACAGTAGGCGCCAGAAGCTCCTCATATCGCGACAAATCATTGACGTCCAACGCTCGCAACGCTAGAGCCGCAGCCGGTGCAATTCCATCGAAGATACCGAGCAGCGCATCGCTGTGGCCCTGCTCATCGCCGCGAATCAACTCCGCATAGTCGAAGTCGTCGCCCGTGTACATTCGCACGCCCTCGGGCAGCTTCCTGCGCATTATGATTTCTTGCTGCTTGTCGAGCAGCGATATCTTAATGCCATCGACCTTAGCGCGGTTATCGCGAATCACCCCCAGGCACGTCGTCATCGCCTCCGCAACATTCTCACTGCCCCAATAGCCCTTCAACTGTGGATCGAACGCATCGCCAAGCCAATGGAGAATCGCCGGCTGTCGGAGTTCGGCGAGCAGCCTGTTATATACGCGTGCGTAGTCTTCCGGTCCTTTGGCACACCGAACGAGTGCCCGGCTTGCCATCAGGATGACTCTGCCGCCGGCTGCTTCGATCACTTCGCACTGTTCCTCGTAAGCCCTAACAACCTCATCGATGGTCGCTGGCTTCCCTGCCTCCAACTGATCCGTATTCGCCCCGCAGGCTATTGCGCCATTGCGTTCAGCTGAGGACACCCTAATCAGCTCACGAGCGGTAGACCAGTCCAGTCCCATCCCTCGCTGAGCGGTATCCATCGCCTCGGCAACACCGAAGCCGAGCGACCACAGGTGTCGCCGGAAGGCCATCGTAGCTTCCATGTCCAGCACGTGAGGCAGCAGTGGATCAACAACAACGTGCGCCGCAGCGTACGCGATGCGAAAAACCGCCGGTGGTCCAACAACCATTGACAATGGTCCAGCTTCGTTGAGTCTGTACGGTGTCGACCCACCTGCAAGTGGAAGTCTGATCGCTGTCATTCGTTTTTCGGTCCTCGAGAGTTACAAATTGGCCTTAGATTAGCCGAGCTTCAGTTCCGGTATTTCGACCCACCGTCGCTCAGCCCAGGACTCTAGACCAGCCTCCGCGAGTTGCACGCCTTTCGCCGCCTCAAGGAACCCATGCGGGAATGGAGCGTCCTCAAGCACATGGCGCAAGAACATCTCCCACTGGATCTTGAAGGCGTTCTCCTCGGCTACCGTGGTCGGCACTGTTTGCCAGCCAGCAGCAAAATTAATTGGATTCGGAATATCCGGATTCCACACGGCCTTCGGCGTCCCTACGCGCGGCTGCACCTTGCACTCACGCAACCCTGCGACTGCACTGCCCTCCGTACCATCGACGTGCAACTCCAAAAGTTCGGCGCGATTTACGCGTGTTACCCAGGACGAATTGATGTGCGCAATCGCACCGCTCTCAAGCTCGAAGGTCGCATATGCGGCATCGTCTGCAGTACACGCATAGGTCTTGCCTGCTTCATCCACGCGTTCAGGAATCGTAATCCTGGCGATGCAGCTGACAGCCGTAACGCGGCCAAACAGATTTTCCAGCACATACTGCCAGTGCGGGAACATGTCGAGAATGATGCCGCCACCCTCATCTTTTCTGTAGTTCCACGACGGCCGTTGCGCGGGCGGCATGGGTCCTTCGAAGACCCAATAGCCAAACTCTCCGCGGATGGAAAGCACCTTTCCCAAAAAACCGCTGGCGATCACATGTTTCAGCTTCAGAAGTCCAGGCAGAAACAACTTGTCTTGCACCACTCCATTCTTCACTCCTGCACATTCGGCTGCCCGAGCCAGTTCCAGACTCTCCTCAAGCGTCCCCGCTATAGGTTTTTCGCAATAGACATGCTTGCCTGCCTTGAGAGCCTGCTTCACGCTTTCGGCGCGAAGCAGTGTCGACTGAGCGTCAAAGTAGATGACGTTCTCTTCATTGGTCAGGCACGCGACGAGATCGGTGGACCACCGCTCGACACCCCACTCCCTCGCCAATCTCTCGAGCTTGGCCGCATTTCGTCCCACCAGAACCGGCTCTGGCATCACCATCGTCTTGTCCCGTAGTTCTAGTCCGCCATGCTTTCGAATCGCCGCAATCGACCGCCCAAGGTGCTGATTTGTTCCCATGCGTCCCGTGACGCCGTTCATGATGATGCCGATCTTCCGCATCCCTGCACTCCCCCTAAAAAGACTTGGCTTTGATAAGAAATTTGATCCCGCAATGTTTCATGAACAGGGACACACGAGAAATAACCTTCAGGGGATGATAATGAACGATAGGAAACGGTGGCAATTTTGATTGCGAATTCGGGTCTGCGAGTCTCAAGAAGCAAAATTGGCTTTTGTTTCGGCGCGGCAGTAGTTCTGAGCTGCGTGCTCTCCTTTGCACAGACTTCGAGAATCGTCGGGCCCGGCGGCGGCGGAGCAATGTTTCACGTCACCATCAACCCGCGTGACCCCAACGAAGTACTGCTCTCCTGCGATATGACAGGCGCCTACATCAGCCACGACGCCGGCCACCACTGGCGGATGTTCAATCTTCGCGGCACCGTGCGCTTCTTCGCATTCGACCCCGTCACTCCGCACACCGTCTACGCCGCCACCAACGTTCTATGGCGCAGCACCAATGATGGCGCCACCTGGCGCCTCCTCTGGCCGCGTCCATCCACCGTCAAAGCGATCGATATGGACTCCGATCACGCAGACGAAACGGTCATCGCCAAACCCAACCGAATCGGCCAGATCGTCGCGCTTGCCATTGATCCCGCCAACTCGCGCGTTCTCTATGCCACCACCACCAAAGACGCCAGTACTGCCCTGGTCCTCTCTCGCGATGGCGGCCTGACCTGGCGTCGCCTTGGTCCATTACCTGAGGCTCCCCTACACATCTGGATCGATCCCAACTCTCCGCAAACCTCGCGTGATCTCTACATTGCCGACTCCCGCACAATACATGTCCGTCAGCATGGCGCATGGCAGCGTCGCAGTGTGCCTCCTGGGGCTACCTTAACTGATGTCTCGATCGGCTTTAATCCAAAGGCCGCGCCAACGTTCTACGCGGTCTCACAGCTAGGCCAGTCAAACTCTGGATTAGTCGTCTCGACAGATGGTGGCCAGGCATGGACTGCCTCGGCGCTTCCCGGGACTGGGGCGCAGGTTCGCGCTGTTGCCACCAGCGCTCACCACCCGGAGATCGCCTACGCCTCGTACTCGCGCCTCCAACTTGAAGGTCGGACCCTGCAAGGCATTGCCCGCACCACCGACAGCGGTCTGCACTGGACTCTTGTATGGCGTTCCACCTCCAGCACCGAGGCCGCTAATGTCCACGACGCATGGATCGCTAGCGAAATGACGCCGGAATGGGCCGAGGAACCGCTCAGCCTTACTGTCGATAACAACGATCCCAATCTCGCCTACGCCACCGATCTCGGACGCACCATCGCCACGACTGACGGCGGTACCAAATGGACTGCTCGTTACTCGGAGCGTATCTCATCAAGGTCCGAAAAAAAAACCACGTGGACGACGTCAGGACTCGATGTCACCACGACATATGGATATCTCTTCGACCCTTTCGACACACGACACCGTTTTATCCTCACGACCGATATCGGTCTCTTCCGCAGCGAAGACTCCGGGCGCTCATGGAGCCGCTCCGTCACTGGCGTTCCAGACCGCTGGCGAAACACTACGTACTCGCTCGCGTTTGATCCCTCGATACATGGAAAGATGTGGGCTGCGATGAGCGACATTCATGACCTGCCCAGGCCGAAGATGTGGCGGCGAATGCCCACCTCCTCCTACATCGGTGGCATCTGTATAAGCACCGACGGAGGCCGCACGTGGCAGCCCTCCAGTGAAGGCCTGCCTCCTACCGCGCCCACACATATCATCCTTGACCCAACAAGCCTACCCGGTCACCGCACCCTTTGGATCGCGACGATGGGGTACGGCATCTTTCGCTCCGTCGACGACGGTCACTCGTGGACGGCCATCAACCAGGGCATCAGTGGAACGAATCCTCTTGCGTGGCGTGTGGCTCTTGCCTCAGATGGCACACTCTACGCACTTATTGCGCGTAGGAGTGAAGACGGAAGCATTGGCAACACCGGAGATGGAGCGCTGTATCGGTCAACAGATCGCGGCGACTCCTGGTCACGCATCATGCTCCCGACCGGAGCTAACGCTCCAAACGGGATTGCAATCGACCCTGCTGATCCACAGCGTCTTTATCTCGCGTTGTGGGCCCGCGCCACTCCTCTGCCATCTTCGCCAAATTCTCTTCTCTACGACAGAAAGAAATTCACACCGCATCACCCGGCTGTCCTGAACGGCAACGCTGGAGGCATTGCACTATCGATTGATGGAGGGCGCACGTGGCGTTGGGTTCTCGACCGCGATCGTCACATCTACGACGTCACTATCGATTCTCAGAATCCCAATGTGCTTTACGCAGCCGGTTTCGAGTCGTCTGCCTGGATCTCCCATGACCGAGGCGAACATTGGACACGCATCCCCGGCTACAACTTCAAATGGGGTCACCGCGTTGCACCCGATCCCGAAGACTCGGGCAAGGTTTACATCGCCACCTTTGGCGGAGGTGTCTGGCATATTTCGCTCAATGCACCTTCGACTCGAGATATCGAATCTCCCGAACTCGACCCATAATCGACGCCGTTGTCCCCACAACGATGCGGTTCGGTCCCATTGAGCGAAGTAGACCCTCCCTTCCGTAGAATATTTTCAAAAGATGTATAGACAAGCATCGGACATTGCAGTTAGAAACAGTGTTTGAGGTAAGCAAGCTGCCGGCCGGTGTC
>Ga0070671_100002296_pt1 | contig 14764 bp, 15 predicted proteins | sample KBSS73metaG_FD_65341 | JGI IMG/M metagenome (GOLD analysis project Ga0070671, IMG submission 65341) | Switchgrass rhizosphere microbial communities from Kellogg Biological Station, Michigan, USA - KBS S7-3 metaG | ecosystem: Host-associated > Plants > Roots > Rhizosphere > Soil ...
TCCGGAGAGATGGCCGAGTGGTCGAAGGCGCTTGACTCGAAATCAAGTATAGGTGGAAGCCTATCTAGGGTTCGAATCCCTATCTCTCCGCCACTTTCCTGCAGCAAGGAAGCGCAACGCGGCGCAGCAAGTGACACCCAGCCGTGTCCGTCCGCGCGTTTCCCTCTAGTTTCACCCAGTCCCGAGCAGTAACAACGCGCAACGGCGCTTTGCTTAAGCCAACCTCAAGCGGGGGTACCGCCGGGGGTATCCATGGCCTATCATCGTTGACCGTCCGCGAACGGGGGTATCTTGTTCCCTAAAAGTCTTTCAAACCGCCCCCAAGTGTCTATACGGCTAAAGCGTGAGTGGCGTGCGGACGGCGGCGTTGACATGCTATGGAATCAAGCTACGGCCCATTTCGTCAGTCGCCAGGTAATCCTCTTCTCTTAAGAATCCTGCGACCTCGCCACTGTTGGGCGCTGTCCAATCTCGCGTGCAATCGCGCGCAGCGGCCGGCAGGGTTCGGAGTTCCAGGACCTCGCCTGGCGGAGGATAGAGCCGCTCGACCGCAGCGAGGAGCCTTGGTTCGGTAGTCGATTCACAACGGTCGATCGCCCCGACGCGACTGCGCTTGAAAAGCAGCCACGTTTCCACGGATGCAACATTGTTGAAGCGTGCATTGCCTACTACGTAGTATTCGGGAACAATCGTCAATCTGAGGTTTGGACCCGCACGATCCAACTCGGATGCCAAACTGTTGCTCGCAGCGAGTACGAACGCCAGGCCAACGAGGCAGCCGCGATTTGAAAGGTGGAACGGCGTTATAAGCATCGCTATACTCCTAAAGGGCTCAGTGGTGTTGTGTAACGCGAGCGATTTTGAGTGCCGGCCGCGCGTTGCTTCAAGCGATGATTTTTCGTTGCAGCCATGAGAAATTTGCATGAGACGACATCCGCGTCTTTCTCTGGACCTTCTACGAGCATTTCGCGCCGCGGGAGCGCACCTGAGCTTCACTCGCGCGGCGCGCGAACAGTTCGTTACCCAGTCGGCGATCAGTCATTCGATCCGAACGCTTGAACTGCAGCTGGGGCAGGCGCTTTTCCACCGGGTCAACCGTTCGCTGAAGCTAACCCATGCGGGTGAGGCCCTCTATCGCGCGACCGACGACGCCCTCGCGCTGATCGATGGCACGGTTGATCAACTGGTGGGTGCGGATCACTCGCTGGGGGTAACGACGACTGTCGCGCTCGCATCCCTTTGGCTTGTCCCGCGGTTGCGACAGTTTTCCCGAAGACACTCTGAGACCAACGTGCGTGTCGTAGCAACCAATGATCGGATCGAAATCGAGCGCGAGCATCTCGATCTTGCGATTCATTTCGTGCCGCCCTGGGAAACCCCGCCGGAAGCGGACAAACTCGTGGAGTATCTCCAGTTTCCTGTCTGCTCGCCGGCGCTCGCCAGGAGCCGAACGTACCCGTTGCGCACGCCCATCGATCTCAAGCGCCACGTTCGGCTGGACTTCGAAACCGTGGTCTACGGTCGTCCTTGGTACGACTGGCAAGAATGGTCGGACGGCATGAAGCTGCGACCGATCGCGCCGCGCAAGTCGATGCGATTTTCACACTACGACCAGGTGATACAGGCTGCGGTGGATGGCGCTGGCGTCGCCATCGGCAAGTGGCCTCATCTTGCACGCCATTTGCGGGAGGGAGTACTTTGCGCGCCGCTTGGGAAGGACTGGGTCGCTCGACTAGGAGCCTTCTATCTCATCGACAGGCAACCGTCCGATCCAAGCGTACCGGTCCAGGCATTCATCGCCTGGCTAAAAGATGAAACGAATCGGGATGCAAAGACCGCCCCATCAATGCTTCGACTCGACACCAGGAGGTCTGCTCGGTAGTTGCTTAGAGTCCGGAGTTGGAGGATTGCAGCCGGTCAGGGACGACCGCTTTCGCGATAGGCCGCCGCGACCGGGTGCGAATGAGGCTCCTAGCGCGAGGGAGTCGGGAGCTTGCCCGCGCGTTGAGTCACGCGTAGATGTGCTACCGGGTGGTCAAGACGGAGTTCGATCGTCTCCTGCCCTACATCACCAGGTAGCTTTTCGGAGGGAAGCTACTGCCGTCGGGAGGTTTAGTCGCTCATGAGCATCGATCCGAACACGGATTTACCAAAGGATAGGGAGCGAGCCTTGTCGCTAACCAAGGTGTTGCGACAATGCGAGGATATCCAAGGCCTGGTAGCGGAATCTGTCAGAAACCTTGCGATGCTTGATTTGGCTATTAAGCATTATCTCGACACTCCTGCCGCGCCGCCGCCGGCCGAAACTGTCCTCAGAAGCACCGAGGCGATTCAAATTAGCATGCAAAAGGCGTCCGAAAAGCTGTCAGTTGTAGTCAGGGCGTTAGGGCGTGAGGTCAGGGAGCGAGACATGCTTGACCTACGATTCGCGGCGTCAGTAGAGCAGGAAGAAGGCGCTCGCCATGCTTCCCTCCATGATGCGTTGACCGGTATGCCGAACCGCGCACTGTTCCATGATCGGCTGGAACATGGTCTGGCGCAGGCTAAACGACATGGCTGGACCCTGGCGTTGATGTTCGTGGATCTGGACGATTTCAAAGAGGTCAATGATCGATATGGACACGACCTGGGTGACAGCGTCTTACAAACCGTCGCGCGTCGACTCCAGGACAACAGGCGCGGGGGCGACTCAGTCAGCCGCCATGGCGGCGATGAATTCTTGTACTTGGCATTGGACATCAAAAACGAAGCCAATATTTCATTGATCGCGGAAAAAATCATCAAGGAGATTCAAGCGCCGCTTAACGTCAGCGTAGGCGGCGTCGCCACCACCCTGAGTGTTGAGGCGAGTATTGGAATCTCGATATTCCCGAAACATGGCACAGATGCGGATACGCTGGTCACAAGTGCGGACCGGGCCATGTACCGGGCCAAGCAGGACAAGTCTGGCTATTCATTTGCGCAGTAGGCGCAATTATCAGGCACGTTCGGTAACGAACAGACGACCAATTTTGGGCCGAGTATGGTTGCGGTGTGCTACACGAGCTTTTGACGGCGAATCAGGAAGAGTTGATCAGGCGTTGCAGGGAAAAGGCGATGCATAGATTCGAACCCGCCGAAGTTCCCGCAGCCATAGATCACGGCGTGCCGCTATTTCTGCAGCAGCTCGGCGATACGCTTCGTCTCGAGCAGGCCACGGCCGCCCGTGAAGCTACCGAGCCAGAGCCGACGCCAGGTCACTCTGAGTTCGCTCGTGCCGCGGCATTGCACGGCGCCGAATTGTTGCGCCTCGGGCACAGCATCGATCAAGTTGTTCACGAATATGGGGATATTTGCCAATCCGTTACCGAGATAGCGGTTGAGCAGCATGCCAAAATTTCGGCGGACGAGTTTCGTACGCTGAACCGGTGTCTCGACGACGCTATTGCAGACGCGGTCACGTCTTTCGGGAATGCGCGCCAGATCTCGCTCAACGATCAAGTGCAAACCCTGCGTGATCGCTTGAGTACTTTCTCGGACGAACACCGACGGCTAGTAGATATCGCCACCCAGTCATATTCCGCGATCAGGACCGGCAACGTAGGAGTGACTGGGGCGACAAGCACTTTGCTCATTCACACCTTAGACGAACTGCGCTCCCTCGCCGAGCGAACCCTGTCCGAGATTTATTCGGACGCCGCTGCGACAACAGCGACGAAAGGCTGACGCCATAGAAGGGCGGCGGCCAGCGGACACGGAATACGGGCCGCTGGAACAGACCGCGAGGTTTGGCTGGACGCATCCTTTATGTGCGGAGCAGCCCCGCGTGTCCTGTATCGGAGCGGGTCTGCATTCCGCTGTAGCGCCGCGGCCGCTGGGCGCCCCTTAATCGTGAGGCGGAAGTGCTCGATCCAGCCTGCAGCGGCCCGCCTCAATCAATTTGCGGGCCGTGCAGCGGATTGGCTCACGACGCGGCCGGCGCTGATCAGACTCTGGGTTCGCCCCGCGCGTTTACCCAGATCGTAGGACCCGGTTGCGTCATCATTTGCACGCGATGCTCATAGCCGCCGTAGGTGTATGTAACATCCCAATAGTCCAGGCTCGCTGAAGTCGGTACGTATTCGCATCGCTGCACGTTCTGCGTGTAAACCGGACCGTCCGGGCCCCGGCCAACGTTCGCGCCAACCGCTGCACCACCGACGACTCCGATACCTGTAGCGATATCCTGCCCATGGCCGCCGCCAATCTGGTGGCCGAGGATGCCGCCGATCACGCCGCCGATGATTGCGCCCGGAATGTTGACGCCGGATGAGCCTCCTACCCGCTCGCGATCTACCCAACAGCGTTGCTGCGGCGGACCGACCACGGCACGGACGTAAGTCACATTCGCCTCGTACACGGGCTCGTTCTGACGCCTGCGGTAGTCGTAGGCGGGCGGCGCATAGGCGTCGGCGGGCACCTGCATGGAAGACGCAACACGCTGCGCCTCTTCAGCTTGGCGCTGCGCTGCAGTCGCCTGGGCCTGCGCCGAGTCGGCTTGGCGCTGGCTCTGGTTCGCCGTCGCCTGCGCGTCGTTAGCCCTCCGCTGGACCATAAGCGCTGCTTGCTCACTTCGTGTTCGCGCCGCGTCTTGCGCGAAGGCCGCGCGCTGGCTTGCAAGCATTGCGAGTTGGTGCACCTCGCCCGTTCGGCCGCCGCGGGCGGCCAGATCATCCGCTTGACGCAGTGTGCCGACGGCCTGATCGAGCTCCGCAGGAGCGTAAGACACCACTTGTGGGTTGTTGCGCGCAGCATTAACAGATACTCGCGCGTCTTCCATCACACCGTCCCTCTCGGGAATAGAAGCGCAGCCTGCGGCTGCCAGCATCGCAAGCACAAGAACGGATTTTGTCGCATTCCTTAACATGGTCGACTCCAATCGAGAGCGCTCAGGAGCAGCGCGAGATGAATCTCAGACACGGTGCCCTTGATTTCCCGCGTAAGCAAACGGGAACGTTGAGGGGGAAACGCCACGAGCCGCGAAGCTGCTGCCGCAAGTGGCCGTGCCGCCAATACGGATCTGAGAATGCTCGTCGGCTACCGGACCGTCTGTGCGGTGCCGCACGCCAGCAAGAAGGTCTATCGCCGCGCCCGTGATTCTTCGATATGTCGCTATGTACGTCACCGCATAGACGACACCCAGCGGTGTAGTCCATCATTTTGTGAACTTCGCGTGTTAGCCAGGGAAGCGCGTTCTTGTGGGTTTCGTCAGCCGATTCGGATAACTGAACCGGCGTTTCAACTGTTCCACCGTACAGCGGAGAATTGAATGGACAATGACAGCAAAGATGGCACCCCAACACAGGTCGCAACAAATCTTGATCCGATTACTGGCGCCCCTGGTGCCCACCCGGTTGGAGTTGGACTTGGCGCAGCGGTAGGTGGTATCGCTGCCGGTGCGGCGGCTGGCACGGTCGCTGCCGGGCCGCTAGGCACGGCCGTAGGTGCAGCTGTTGGCGCAATTGCGGGCGGACTTGGCGGCAAGGCGGTGGCCGAGCATTTCGATCCCACCTTGGCAGGAACTCCACCGAAGGATGACCTTCGAACGAGCAGTCTCCCGCGCTTAGAATAACGAGGGTTCACCGCGTCGCGCGAGGGAACCCTGTCGCGAGCGCCAGCGATTTCCCCTCCGAGCCGTCGGGTATTTGGTGCCGACGCTACCGTTGCAATCTAGCCTAGCACCGCCCACAACAGCCGCGATAGCGGCGTGGCCTTGCATCGGTGCTGGCAGAGGCGCACTATATCCGGCAGCACCGACGGGCGACCCGAGGGCCGGATCTATGAAACCCGATATCCGTAGCGCGCCGAATTCGTGGGCCAGTCCGATCAAGCCAAATGACCCGCACGAAGTCCGTATCTGGTGCAGGCTTTTTGGATGCAGCGAAAACGAATTGCGCGGTGCTATAGCAAAGGTCGGAACCTCATCCGATAAGGTGCTTGCCGAGTTGTTAAGAAAAGAAGCGCCACTCCATCTTGTTCGGTAGAGCGTTGCCCCGGCTACAAGAGCGCATACCTGCGCTTGAGACGCGTGCATCGGTACGTCGCTCCGGCTGTGCCGTAATCCATTACTTCTTGACTCTGCCCGCCGCCTCTTCGATTTTGGCGCGGTCCGTGCCGACTCTCGCGATGATCGCCTTGAGTTGCTCCGGGCTGATGCCGAGCTTTTCGGCTTCGTAGTCCAATTCGTAACGTTCGCTGCCGGCCACCGTGCGCCGGTCTTGCGCGCCGCGTTTGCTCCTATCGTCTGCCATGACAGTAACCTCCGTTCAAATGCGCTACCGCGCCGCGCGGTGCGCAGGTTGAACGATAGACGAGTGTGGATGGCGGCGGAATCGGATGGAAACTGAATCCCTTGTAGGAATTTAGGCATTCACGCAGGCGACCTACGATGCCCGTACGGCGGCCGGCCTCACCCCGCATCGTATAAGATACGGTCCTTCACGGCAGATTTCGAGGCGGCGCATCATGCGCACAATTGCCTTGGCAGCGGGATGCGTGTTGGCGGGGCTGGTGACGGCGCAGGCATACGCCGAGGCCGCGTCCGCATCGATCAAGCCCGGCGAACCCAGGGTGTATGCGCTCATTGCCGCGGTCGGCGAGGAATTCACCGTCGTATCCGACGTTCAGGTCACTGGCAGTCACCTTTCGAACTATCGGCGCAGCACGTCGCAGGTTCAGAACAACGTCCTCAACCGAATTGCTTTATACGGTCTGGACAGTGCGATAGCGAAAATAGACCCGGCCAGCAAACGCATCTACATGTCGCTCGCGGCGAGTCAGATGGACAGTGTCGCGCCTTCCAAGCGCGATGAGGCCGCCATCGGCGCGGTCGTCGCGGAACTGGAAAAGATGCCCGAGCGTGCGCAGTGGGAAAGAATCGTGGTTGCGACACCGGCCTATCGGGCGCTGGACGTCGACGGCATGGCAAGCAAGTTGCAGGGATTCGGCGTTTTCTCCGAGCGGCTCTGCAAAACTGGGTGCGCGAATCCTCTAGGCGGCATTCCGCGCGAGCTTACTCCCGAACCCCTGGACGGGGTCGATGCCGTTACCAGGGACGACGAGAAGATCAAGGCGAGAACCTTTCTCGCGCCGTTTTCGTACGTCGCGGTTTGGGTACTGGATCCAAAAACCCTGGCAGTACTCGACAAACAGCAGGGCTTCGACAATAAGAAGCTCGCCGAACCCCACCACAAGCCGGCCTTGGACCTTAGTCAGAGCGATGCCCAGCAGTACCTCCTTGGCCGCATCGTCACGCTGATCAATACGTCGATTGGCGCGGCGGTGATGACTTCCGAGATCAACGAGCGCCGTGGCAAGGTGGAAGTGGGCGAACCCGAACTGGTCGATCCTTCCGCCCCGAAGAAATAGCTCGCAAGGCTCTCCAGCGGTAGCGCGGAGCATTGCTCGCAGTGCAAGCGCACGCCGGGCGAAATTCAAGCCTTGTCCTCGCCAGCAGTCCTGCGTTGAGGCGCTTATAGCTCGATCGCGCTCCGTGCGGTACGATAAGCGGCTGAATCCCGGCGCGGGCTGGGTGTCGTCCAAACAAGTGAGAGGAGTCCGTCATGCAAGCTCCGCATCATTGGTTCGCGTCAGTGCTGGTCAGTTTCGTGACGCTGGCTTTTTCGACCATCGCTCCGGCTGCGGGCAATGCAGCGGATCAGGTGCTGATCAACGCGAAAAGCGTTAAATGGGTCGCGGCGCCGCCGGCGCTTCCGAAAGGCGCCCAGGTCGCCGTGCTCCATGGCGATCCAAACACGGAAGGGCAGTACGTGATGCGGGTGATGATGCCGCCGCGGTACAAGATGCCGTTTCATTGGCACTCGAAGACCGAGCACGTGACGGTGATTTCCGGCGCGCTATTCGTCGCGAGCCAGGAAACCTACGACAAGCGAATCGCGCATCCGGTCAAGGAGGGTGGCTTCCTCTACGTGCCGGCGCGGGCGCAGCAATTCGCATTCACCAAGGGAAAGACGGTGATCGAGATTCACGGCGAGGGGCCGTACGACATCAAGTACACGAACCCGAGCGACGATCCGCAGATGGGCGCGCCAGGGAAGCCCTATTACTTTCCGAAGGAATTCGAAGTCAACGAATTCAACGCCTCGGAAGGTGCCGAGCCGATCCCGACGTTTTGAAACAACCCGGCCGGCGCACTGCCGGCCGGCGCAACTTTCCTCTTTCGCCGCATTCTTGTAACGCTCCGTGCGTGCGTAACCTGCCTCGCGCAGTCAGCGCGGCGTCAGCTTGCTTGGCGCGCGGCATCTAGCCGCCATGCGCGCGGTTCCCAGGTCATCGATATCGATCACGCGCCGACGCGCGCCCACCGAGGACCGACGGAAGGCAAGATGTTTGCATGGGCGTGGTGAACGCCGCGGCGGATCGACGGTCAGAAGGCGGCACATCATTTCCCGGCCGGTAACGGGCGGGGCTGCGTTACAAACGAAGAGACCCCGATGCATAAATCCGTGCTGGCGCTGGTCGCGTCATGCGCATTCTTGCTGGCGCTATCGCCGCAGGCACAGACCCAGGCCCCGGCCCCGGCTGCCGATGCGCGGGTTATCGTCAAATACAAGGCCGATTCGCCGCTGCTGGCCGACCAGGCGCTTCCTGCCGCCGAGCAGCGGGTCGAGCGCGCGAGGGCACTTGGCACGCGCGTGGGACTGGAGCTTCGCACCGGCTCCGGTGTAAGCCGGCGCGCGCACGTCGTCTTCGCGCACGGACTGACATCGGCACAGTTGGCCGAGCGCCTTTCCCTTGAAGGCGATGTCGAGTACGCGGTGCCCGACCAGCGCCGCCGCATTTCCACCGCCCCGAACGATCCCTTGTATTTCACCGGACCGCCGGTGACTGCCAGCTCCGGCGGTCCCACCGTCGGCCAGTGGTATCTGCGCGCGCCGGCGGGCGACGTGCAGTCGTCGATCAACGTCGAGCCCGCGTGGGATCTGGCGCCGGCGAATAGCGACATCGTCGTCGGCGTGATCGACACCGGCGTGCGTTTCGATCATCCCGACCTGCAACGAGCGGCGGCCGGCGGCAAGCTCCTTCCGGGGTACGACATGATCAGCGACATCCCCACGGCCAACGATGGCGATGGTCGCGACGCCGACGCCTCCGATCCCGGCGATTGGCTGACGCTGGCGGAGGTCACGGACCGGCATAGCGTTTTCTATAAGTGCGACACCGTCGCCGAGGACAGCTCGTGGCACGGAACGCAAACCAGCGCGCTGATCGGCGCGCTGACCAACAATGCAATCGGCATGGCGAGCGTCGCGCGCAATGTGCGTATCCTGCCGGTGCGCGCGCTGGGCAAGTGCGGCGGGTACGATTCGGACATCCTCGCCGCGATGCGCTGGGCTGCAGGCCTGGATGTGCCGGGCACGCCGGTCAATCCGACGCCGGCGCGCGTGCTGAATCTCAGCTTGGGTGGCGAAACCGCGTGCACGGCGGCGTATGTCGATGCCGTCGCCGCGATCAACGCGGTCGGTGCGGTCGTTGTCGCATCGGCCGGCAACAGCACCGGGCACGCCGCAGGGGCGCCTGCGAACTGTACCGGCGTCATCGCTGTCACCGGACTGCGGCATGTCGGCAGCAAGGTCGGATTTGCGGATCTCGGTCCGGCGATAAGCATCGCCGCGCCGGCCGGCAACTGTGTCAACACCGCGCCGGGAACGCCCTGTCTTTATCCGATGCTGACCGCAGCGAATTCCGGGCTGACCAACCCGATTTCCAATGCGGCCGGCGGCTCGATTTACACCGACAGCTTCAATTCGTCCCTGGGTACCAGCTTTTCCGCGCCGATGGTGACCGGCACGATTGCCCTGATGCTATCGGCCGATCCGACGCTGACACCGGCCGCGGTGCGCTCGCTGCTGCAGTCCGGCGCACGACCGTTTCCGAGCTCGGGGCTCAGCAACACCGATGGCACGCCGCTGGCGCAATGCGTCGCGCCGCAACCCATCGGAAGTCCGCAGATCGACCAGCTCGAATGCTATTGCACGACCACGACGTGCGGCGCGGGCATGCTTGATGCCGGTAGGGCGCTGACGGCGGTGGTCAACCGGCGCAACTACGGCGGATTGTGGTGGAACGCTCCCGGCGGCTCGGAAGCAGGCTGGGGCATCAATTTCGCGCACCAGGGCGGCACGATCTTCGCGTCGTGGTTCACGTATGACCTGACCGGAAAAGCGTGGTGGCTGGTAATGAGCGCAACGCAGAGCGCCCCGAACAGCTATACCGGCACGCTGTTCCAGGCCACCGGTCCGGCGTTCGATGCGATGCCGTTCCCGCCGATTGGAAGCCCCGGCGGCGCAACTGGCTCCGCGGTCGGCACCGGCACCCTGACGTTCAGCGATGCGAACGACGGGACATTCGCCTACACGGTCAAGGGGATTTCGCAGACCAAGGCGATCACGCGACAGACGTTCGGCCCGGTGCCGCTGTGCACGTTCGGTGCGCAAGTGAATCTGGCGCTGACCAACAACTATCAGGACCTGTGGTGGGCCGCGCCGGCAGGATCGGAAGCGGGCTGGGGGATCAATCTGACGCACGAGGGAGACACGATCTTCGTCACCTGGTTCACTTACGATGTCGACCACACGCCGATGTGGATGGTGGCGACGTTGACCAAGAGCGGGTTGAGCTCGTATACCGGCGACCTGATGCGATTGACCGCGGGCCCGCCGTTCAACGCCGTGCCTTTCCCGCCGCTCGGCAGCCCTGGCGGCGCTACCGGATCGACCGTCGGCAGCGCGCAGCTCGCTTTCTACGACGGTAATTCGGGAATATTTACCTATACCGTCAACGACGAAACGCAATCCAGGGACATCACGCGCGAAGTCTTCACACCTCCCGGCACCGTGTGCCACTAGATGTCGGCGGCGCCGGCATCGCTCTCAAATGGGGGCGATGCTAGAATTCGCGCCTGCGTGCACACGGAGAGGTGGATGAGCGGTTTAAGTCGCACGCCTGGAAAGCGTGTTTAGGTTAATAGCCTAACGCGGGTTCGAATCCCGCCCTCTCCGCCAAGATCGCCGCCTGGCGGACCGCTCACGGCCAAACCTGGGCGGTCGCCCAACCAGCGAATACAACCAAACCCGCCGGGTGGGGCTGCCGTCATTGCAGTTACTTGCGGTTTCGTGCGGCTCCTAAATCCGAGTGCAGCTGGACCAAGATCGGGAAGTGCGAGCGCGGCTTGGAGCAGGCACATGGGTGACTAAGGATTGCCCAGGTAGTCGCGTTTGCCGATCTCGACGCCGTTGTGGCGCAGGATGTTGTAGGTCGTGGTGACATGAAAATAGAAGTTCGGCACAGCATGGCCGAGCAGGAACTGCATGCCTTTGTAGTGTGTTTCCTTGTCGCCGCGCTTGATCACGATTTCCTTGTCTTCGGTGCCGTCGATCTGCCCCGGCGTCACGGTCTGGATGAAGGCGACAGTTTTGGCGATGCGCGCCTTCAGCTCCGCCAGGGTCTTCTCGTTGTCCTCGTACACCGGGATCTCAACCCCGGCCAGGCGCGCCACCACGCCCTTGGCGGTATCGCAGGCGATCTGCACCTGCTTGGTCATAGGCAGCATGTCAGGGAACAGGCGATAGGTGGTCAACGTGGCACCGTCGAGTTTTTTGGCGTCGGCATGGGCCTGCGCCTTGTCGAGGATGTTTGACAGGTTGCCGAGGATGTTGACGAAACGCGGAACGGTCGCCTGATACATGGAAATGGTCATTTGAAATCCTTTAGTGGAAGAGGCGGGATTACGGCAGAGGCATATTCTATCTGTAGCCGAAGGACCGCGGACTCGCTCTGAGCCGATCGCTCGACAGGCTGCTCACGGCCACAACCGGTCAGTGGCGATATTTCCCCAAAGCAGACCGTCGCGATCTGTATCCGGCGCGTTTCGATTCAATGCGATCTTAGCGCTACCCGTATTGTCGCGGCGACCTGAAGATCATCGCCGCCATCGAAGAGCCTGCGGTGATTGTCAGGGATACTCACGCACCTGGGCTTGCGTGTAGCGGTCAGACTGTGTCGAAGCGATTCGGGCCGATACAGGGCTCAAATAATCACCGCGAGAGGGAAATTTTCACAGAACACCGCGCCATTGACCGCTACGTCGGGCCGGCGATATAGTCGCGGACGGGGAAAAGGTGGTTTCGAATTCCTATCCCCGGATGTTGCACCAAGTTCAAGCATTCCGGAGGGCCGAGTTCGGCGCTCCATTTCGCGGGGTACGCCTAGATGAAGAAGACGACCGGAAAAGCAGTGAAAAATGCTTTGCGCGGCATGTCCGCGTTGGCATTGTCCTTGACGGTTATGTTGGGGACGTCCGTGGACGCGAGAGCCGATGAGGCAGATGCCAAGAGGATCCTCAAGGCCATGTCCGATTATCTGGCGGCGCAGAAGGCGATCTCGTTCAAATACGACGCCGCCCTCGAGGTCGTCACCAAAGATGAACAAAAACTCGCACTGGTGAGTTCAGGGGCCGTGACACTTAACCGGCCTGATAAGATCCGTGCCATGCGTGCCGGCGGGTTTGCCGATGTCGAGACTTCTTTTGACGGGAAAACACTGACCTTGCTGGGCAAGAACCTGAACATGTACGCACAAAAGGATATACCGGGCACGATTGATAACCTGATCGATGTGTTGCGGACGACATATCACCGGCACCTCCCTGCCGCGAACCTGCTGTTGTCGAATTCCTACGACGAGCTGATGCGTGATGTCGTCGACGTAAAGGACCTTGGCAGTGGCGTCATCGGCGGCGTTGAGTGCGATTACCTGGCTCTTCGAAAAAAGGAAGTTGATTGGCAGATCTGGATCGCACAAGGGAAACGTCCCTATCCCTGTCGGTATAGCATCGCCACGAAGGACCTTGCCGGCCAACCTCAATACATCATTCAGATCAGGGATTGGAAAACTGGAAATGAGGTCGCAGCCACTGATTTCAGCTTCAAGAACAGAACCAAGGCGAAAGAGGTCGAGCTAGGGAAGCTTGAGGGCACAGATGACTTGCCCGCGCATTTTAAGATTGGAGAATCCAAATGATCATGTTGAAACGACTCGCTTTCTTCGTAATTGTCGGAATCATCGTCGTTGGCGGATCCGAGATCGGCGGGCGGTTGGCGATCCCCGGGGTCCACAGTGTGATCCCGACGGCCGAAGCCGTGGTCGGGCGCCCACTCACGCCAGTGAGCGTAGCTGGCGTGGCGCGACGTCAGGATAGGCGTGACTAACGGTTAGTCTGAGGATAGGGGATCCAACGCCCCTTCCGCAAGTATTGCGGGTATTCAACCGTACCCGGCCGGGACGAGAAAACCACGGCGGCGCTGTGCGTCGAGGCGCATGGCTTTAGCCTGCATGCCGGGGTGCGCTGTGGCGCGCATCAGCGCAAGGAACTCGAACGGCTGTGCCGCTACATCGCCCACCCCGCGATCGCCAACGTCCGCTTTCCGATGGCTTGACCGGCAGGTTTGGGTCGATTGCGGTCGGCCGTAAATGTCCCAGGCCCGCTGGACAAATCGGCGGCCAGAAGAGCTGCTTCCTTGTGTCGTGGCAGCGACCTAAGTACAGAAGGGGTACGCGGCTGCTGCTATTGGCAGCGTAAGCCGGGTGCCGACGGTCAATATCTAGGATCCGGCGCGGCGGGCTCGTGGATTGAGACGCTGCAGTGAAGCACGCCCAGCGTCGCGCAGCTGGGTCAATCGAGCTTGAATACCGTTCTCAGAAACGCCTTGACGGCTGTTTTGGCGGCTTGGGTCGCGTTGGGGTCCAAGCGGTCGCGCTATCTCTCGACAACGAGCTTGGTCGACATGCCCGCCTTGTAGTGCCCGGGCTGATTGCACAACAGAAGGTACGTTCCAGCTTTGAGATTCAGCGTGAGCTTGCCACGGGAGCCGGGCTTCAACTCCGAAATCTCGCCCAGCGAGTGCACGCGCTTTTCGATGATCGTATTGATATTGGTGTCGTAGGGCAATTCCATCCCGTCTGACGGGGCGGGAACCACCAGCACTTCGTGCACGAGATCCTTCGATCGGTTGACCGCCTCGAGCGTCACGCGGCCGGCTTTCACCTTAGTGGGGTCGGCTTTTATCACCATGCCTGAATTGGAAGGATCGACACTCGAGTCCTGAAGCGTGACGGCGACGATTTGTGCCGTGGAGGCATAGGCAACGGGCGAGAGCGTGGGGGACGACAGTGCAATGGTGAGCAAGGCGGCGACGAGTCGTTTGGTCATCGTTATATTCCTACGCTACATATGTGCACAGCATCATACCCAAGATTGCTGGATCACGAGGGAGTTGGACCTGCATTCCGCAAACCGGATATTCGAGCATCGAGAGCGCGCTTCGCGCGCTAGACCGGTACCTCATTTTCGCTTGATACGCGCCGTCGGAAAACGCCTCTACGTCGATAGCAGCGTGACTGCGAACACGACGAAATGATAGGGCCGCAACAAAAGCACCATCACGGTTATCAACAGCAACGCCGACCCGAGACATCGCCATCGTGACAAGTTCCAGACGGTCGCGAGCGCGACGACGACGTACCAGCCAATGACACCGGCCTCGAACAAAGTGACCACTTCATCGAAGCCCTCGGGCGTCATGTGCCCGCCAGCCCAGGCGTACAGCTGCAGTCCGATGGCCGCTGCTGGAAAGAGCGCACACAACCAGATCAGAGCGAACGCGTACAAATGCAGCGCAAAAGTCATGCATTCAGAAAACCTGATCTTGCGGTTGGCGATCACCAC